>JACXTT010000163.1_pt1 | contig 104495 bp, 98 predicted proteins | sample 9270951 | NCBI WGS metagenome assembly JACXTT01 (sample SAMN15532306, study PRJNA645909) | rock metagenome | isolation source: weathered quartz diorite | place: Puerto Rico | collected 2017-06-21 | reverse complement strand
GAACGCACGTTCCAAGCCGATGTTCCACAAGCTCGTGGCCGCGGGCATCCCGAACAACCCGCCGCGCTGGCCGGAAGCCGGCGCCATCGTCAAGAAAATCCTGCGCGTGTACAAAGAGGACGCCAAGGATTGGGAACGCGTGGGCGACTGGGTGGATCGCATCGGCTGGCCGCGGTTCTTCGAACTGACGGAACTGCCGTTCACCAAGTTCCATATCGACAACTGGCGCGGCTCGCGCGCGAGCCTGAACGCCTCGGCGCATATCCGTTTCTGATTCGCCGACATAAAAGCGGTCGCTGCAACCGACGCCGGGGATAACCCGGCGTCGTTCCATAAGAGATCAAGGGGTGTTGACGTAGATCAAGGGGAGCGATGATGAAGTTTGGAATTCTTATTAATGAAGGGCCGTACACGCATCAGGCATCGGATACCGCGTATCTGTTCGCCAAGGCCGCGATCGAGAAAGGCCACAAGATTCACCGCGTGTTTTTCTACCATGACGGCGTGTACAACTCGAGCCGGCTCACCGAGCCGCCGCAGGACGACCGTCATATCGTGAACCGCTGGCAGAAGCTGGCCAAGGACCACCACATCGACCTCGTGGTCTGCGTGGCTGCGGCGCTGCGCCGGGGCATCAAGGACGAGAATCTGCAGGAAGGATTCCGCATCTCCGGTCTGGGACAATTGATTGAATCGGGCATCCAGTCAGATCGCCTGGTCACGTTCGGCGATTAACGGGAGGCGCGAAATGACTGAAGCAACCGGCGGTATCGAGATGGAAGAAGACACCAGCGGCAAGATAAAGAAGTTCCTGTACGTGAACCGCAAGGCGCCGTACGGCACGATCTACGCGCTGGAATCGCTCGAGGTCGTGCTGATCGCGGCCGCGTTCGACCAGGACGTGAGCCTCGCGTTCCTCGACGACGGCGTGTACCAGGTGGTCAAAGGCCAGCACACCAAGGGGATCGACGTTAAAAACTTTTCGCCGACCTATCGCGCCCTGGAAGGCTACGACATCGAGAAGCTGTATGTCGAAAAGGAATCCATGGAGGCGCGCGGCCTGAAGGAGAGCGATTTCATCGTTCCCATGAAAATCATCGGCGCCCGGGAAATGGCCGAGCTGATGCAGTCACAAGACGTGGTTTTGAGCTTTTAAGGGGATTGAGAGATGCTGCACACCGTGAACAAATCGCCCACCGAACGCAACGCCCTGGACAGCTGCCTCAAGCACCTCAGCAAGGGCGCGGCCATCCTGCTGATCGAGGACGGCGTGTATGGCGCGCTGAAAGGCACCTCGACCACCAAGTCGGTGGAGCAGGCGCTCAAGAGTTATCCGATCTATGCACTGTATCCCGACATTGAAGCACGCGGGATGCAGGATCGGGTCATCGACGGCATCAAGCTGGTCGATTACAACGGGTTCGTGGATCTGGTGGCAGAGCACGCCAACATCCAGGCCTGGCTTTGATATTTATCAATAGACTTCAACTGACGAGGAGTAATATATGCCTATCACCGTAGCGGGTAAGACCATCGAAACCGATGAGGAAGGCTATCTTTCCAACCGCACTGACTGGAACGAGGAAGTCGCGAAGGAAATGGCCAAGGTCGACAATTGCGATCTGTCGCAGAATCACTGGGAAGTGATCAACTTCCTGCGTGAATATTACGACGAATACCAGATCGCTCCGGCTGTGCGCGTGCTGACCAAGGCGATCGGCAAGAAGCTCGGTCCGGACAAGGGCAACAGCAAGTACCTGTACGAGCTGTTCCCGTACGGCCCGGCCAAGCAGGCGTGCAAATACGCCGGCCTGCCGAAGCCGACCGGTTGCGTTTAATCAATTACCAGCCAACCCGGCGGGGATAATATCCCCGTTTGACGAAAACCAGCGGGGTCATCGATGTCGGCTGTGACAGTGATTTATGCGCTGCTGTTTTACGTGGCGACGGCTATCCTCGTCATCGGCGTCGCGCGCAAGATTTTCATCTTCGCGCGCACGCCGCAGCCGTTGAAAATCCCGACTACGCCGGCCCCGACGACGCGCCTGGGTGTCTGGGCGCGCATGATCCGCGAGGTCACGGTGTTCGAAAGCCTGTTCAAATCGAACAAGTGGATCTGGCTGTTCGGCTGGCTGTTCCACCTGTGCCTGTTCGCGGAACTGGCGTGGCACCTGCGCTACTTCACCGAACCCGTGTGGTTCTTTCTGCCCTGGATGCAGTGGTTCATCAACTTCACCGGCTTCGGCATGATCGCGGGCCTCGCCGGCCTGTGGGCGCGCCGCTTCCTGGTGGACCGGGTGCGTTACATCAGCAACCTCTCGGACCACCTGATGCTCGCCCTGCTCGCCGGCATAGCCGCGAGCGGCCTGTCCATGAAATACCTGTTCCACACCGACATCATCTCGCTCAAGGCCTTCTTCCTCGGCCTGATGACCTTCAACTGGCAGCCGCTGCCGGCTGACGCGCCGCTGCTGGTGCATCTGACGCTGGTGGCGACGCTCATGATCGTATTCCCGGTCAGCAAGCTGTTGCACGCCCCGGGTGTGTTCTTCAGCCCGACCCGCAACCAGGTGGACAACCCGCGTGAAAAACGCTGGGTGGCCGGCTGGAGCGCGGAAATCGACAACACCAAGAAGGCTACGGGGTAATACATGGTCAAGGAAGTCGTCGCACCCGTCCTCGGCGAATACATGCCGCTTCCGCACATCCAGCCCGGCTCGATGGCGGATTCAAAACCCTATGTCGCGAAGCCGGATCACAATACGCCGCTCGGATTCCCGGGCGGGCTGGTCGATGGCTGGGAACAGAAGGCCGTCACCAAGCTGGGTGAGCTCGTCTCCCAGTCGCGCGCGCTGCAGGTGTTCCTCGACTCCTGCGTGAAGTGCGGCGCCTGCACCGACAAGTGCCACTATTATCTCGGTACGTCGGATCCGAAGAACATGCCGGTGGCGCGCCAGGACCTGCTGCGCTCCGTCTACCGCCGTTATTACACCTTCGCCGGAAAATTCTTCCCCGGGCTCGTCGGTGCGCGCGACATGACCAAGGACGTGCTGGACGAGTGGTACAGCTACTTCCATCAATGCTCGCAGTGCCGCCGCTGCTCGGTGTTCTGCCCCTACGGCATCGACACCGCCGAAATCTCCATGGCCGCGCGCGACATCATGGACTCGGTCGGCCAGGGCCAGAAGTACACCAACGAGATCCTGGTCAAGGTCAACAAGATCGGCAACAACCTCGGCCTGCCCGGTCCGGCCCTGGAAGACACCCTGCTGGGTCTGGAAGAAGACGTGAAGGCGGAGACCGGCGTGGACGTGAAGTACCCGCTGGACGTGAAGGGCGCCGAGATACTGCTGGTCACGCCGTCGGCGGACTTCTTCGCCGAGCCGCACGTCGACGGTCTCATCGGCTACGGCAAGGTATTCCATGCCGCGGGCGCCAGCTGGACGCTGTCCTCCTACGCCTCCGAGGCCGGCAATTTCGGCATGTTCGTGGGCTCGCCCCAGAATCTGCACAAGGTCGCCAAGCGCATCCGCGACGCTGCGCTTGAACTGGGCGTGAAACGTATAGTAGTAGGCGAGTGCGGACACGCCTGGCGCGTCGCCTATTCCTTCTGGAACACGCTGATCGGCCCGTTCGATTTTCTCGATCCGCGCTATCCGGTACCGCAGCACATCTGCGAGTTCACCTACGACCTGATCCAGCGCGGCGCGCTCAAGTTCGACAAGAGCGCCAACGACGACAAGATCCTCACCTATCACGACTCGTGCAACGTTTCGCGTGCCTCGCGCATGGGCAACATGCCCGGCGGGCAGTTCATCATCCCGCGCGAGATCATCAAGGCGACCTGCAATCATTTCTACGACATGGCGCCCGAAACCATCGGCGAGAGCACCTTCTGCTGCGGCGGCGGTGGCGGCATCCTCACCGACGAACTGCTCGACCTGCGCATCAAGGGCGCGATGCCGCGCATGCAGGCGCTCAAGGAAGTCATCGAGGAACACGGCGTCACGCACATGGCGGCGATCTGCGCCATCTGCAAGGCCCAGTTCACCAAGATCGTGCCCTACTACAAGCTGCCGATGGACATGATTCAAAGCGTCCACGGGCTGGTCAGCAAGGCGATCGTGCTGAGCGCGAAAGACTGATTATCCCAACGATATTTTCGTGTAACTGAATCAAGACAGGAGATTCGCAATGGCAACTCCCGCAGACAAGACAAAAGACGGCAAGTCCGGTTTCACGTTCCGCAAGTACAAGGACGGCGATCACGACTGGCCGTCCCTGCAGTCGCGCATCTTCACGGCCGACGAAACCGACAAGTGCCCAACCTACGTGCACAAGACGCCGCCCTGCCAGGCGAGCTGCCCGTCCGGCGAGGACATTCGCGGCTGGCTGAACATCGTGCGCGGCATCGAGAAGCCCCAGAAGGACATGGCGATGCAGGAATACGCCTTCCGCCGCCTGACCGAGGCCAACCCGTTCCCGTCCATGATGGGCCGCGTCTGCCCCGCCCCCTGCCAGACCGGTTGCAACCGTAACGTGGTGGAAGATTACGTCGGCATCAACGCCGTCGAACAGTACATCGGCGACACCGCGCTCAAGAACAAATACAGCTTCAAGGCGGCCGAGAAATCCACCGGCAAGAAAGTCGCCATCATCGGCGGCGGCCCGGCCGGCCTCTCGGCGGCGTATCAGCTGCGCCGCAAGGGTCACGCGGTCACCCTGTTCGACGATCACGAGGAACTCGGCGGCATGGCGAAGTACGGCGTGCCCGGCTATCGTCTCCCGCGCGATACGCTGAATGGCGAGATCAACCGCATCATCAGCATGGGTGTCGAGGTCAAACTCAAGACCCGTGTCGGCGTGGATGTGCCGATGAAGGACCTGGAAAAGAACTTTGACGCCGTCCTGTTCGCCATCGGCTGCAAGTCCGGCCGCGCCCTGCCCGTTCCCGGCGCGGATGCGCCGAACTGCATCACCGGCGTCGCGTTCCTCGAGGCCTTCAACCAGGGCCGTCTCAAGGTCGTGTCCGGCCGCGTGGTCGTGATCGGCGGCGGCGACACCTCCATCGACGTGGTGTCGGTGGCGCGCCGTCTGGGTTACATCAAGGAAATGGCCGAGACCGAACGTCCCGAATATGTCGTCATGGGGCAGACCGCCCATGACGTGGCCGTGACCGCCAAGAAGGAAGGCGCTGAAGTCATGCTGATTTCGCGCCAGCCGGTGGAAAAGATGAACGCCGCCAAGCACGAAATCGAAGACGCCCAGCGCGAAGGCGTGACCATCCGCGGTTCGCTGCAACCGAAAACAGTCATTCTCGACGACAAGGGCCGCGCCAAGGCGCTGCGCGTGGTGGAACTCGACTTCTCGGCCAACCCGCCGGTGGAAAAACCGGGCACGGAACGCGACATCGAGGCCGATCTGATCGTTTCCGCCATCGGCCAGATGGGCGACTTCCGCGGCATGGAGGAATTCAACAACGGCAAGGGCCTGATCAACGCCGACAAGTTCTACCAGGTGCCCGGCAAACCCGGCCATTTCGTGTGCGGCGACATCATCCGCCCGCACCTGCTTACCACCGTGATCGGCCAGGGCTCGATCGTGGCCGAGACCATCGACCACTACCTCAAGAAGGAAGATCTGAGCAAGCGTCCGAAGGTGGACGTGCACCACTTCAACCTGCTCGCCAAGCTGAATGAAGTCGGCCTGACGCCGAAAGAATTCAAACCGGCGGGTCCGGAAGACGAGCGTCCGATCGACCGCGGCCTGCGCGGCACCTCGGAACAGGGCAAGGCCGTCGGCGGCTACGCGATCCACAATTTCGAGGACCGTGCCGATGCCGAAGTGTGCCAGTCGAACGAGCTGTTCCTGGGCCATTTCCAGTTCACGCCGCGGCACAAGCGCACCGAGATGGTGCCCGATGCCAACGAGGTCCTGGGCCACTTCAAGGAGCGCATGCTCGGGCTCGACGAGAAACAGACCGTCGAGGAAGCCAAGCGCTGCATGAGCTGCGGCATGTGCTTCGAATGCGACAACTGCGTGATCTACTGCCCGCAGACCGCCGTCAAGCGCACGCCGAAAACGGAGTCGACGATGGGGCGTTACGTGTACACCGATTACGACCTGTGCATCGGCTGTCACATCTGCGCCGACGTCTGCCCGACCGGCTATATCAAGATGGGCATGGGCGATCACTAAGACATCGCACATGAAAAAGATCAGGCTCATGGTGTTCGGTGCGCTGGTCGTCGCGGCGGCGGGTTGGCTCGCCGCCGCGCCTGCGCTCGCGACCGAGACCGCCGGCGCGAAATCCGCCATCGGCCCGGTCGTCAAAACCTACAAGGGCGACAAGTGCGTTGAGCCGACGGAGGAGATGCGGCGCAACCACATGAAGAAGATACTGCATCAGCGCGACGAAACCATGCACAAGGGGATTCGCACGCAGAAATACAGTCTGAAGAACTGCATTGACTGCCACGCCGACCCCAAGACCAACAGCGTGCTCGGCAAGGACGGTTTCTGCGAAAGCTGTCACGTCTATGCCGCGGTCAGCATCGATTGCTTCACTTGCCACTCTTCGTCGCCGGAAAAAAACGGTCAACCGCCCAAAGCCGCGTCGGCCAATCCGCCCGGCGTGATGGAAAAAACGATCTCTTCCGCCGTCATGGGCACAACCAACGGAAATCAGCCATGAGTCTGAGCCGCAGGGAATTCATCGGCATCGGCAGCGCCGCCATCGCCGGCGCCGCGCTCTCGCCGGGGCTGCGTCTGGTCGAACTGGCGCGCGCCCGCTCCCCCGAGGAGGCCGCGACCCAGATGCAGCGCTGGGGCATGATCGTCGACATCAGCAAATGCCACGACTGTGACGCCTGCGTCACCGCCTGCCAGACCGAAAACGGCTGGACCGGGCACAACCGCCCCGCGACCGATCCGCAGTGGATCCGCAAGGTCACGCTCAAGGACAAGCAGACCGGCTACGTCGAATCCCTGCCGCTCATGTGCCAGCACTGCGAGGAACCGCCATGCGTGGACGTCTGCCCCACCGGCGCCTCGTTCAAGCGTCCCGACGGCATCGTGCTGGTGGACAAGCACATCTGCATCGGCTGCCGTTACTGCATGATGGCCTGCCCGTACAAGGCGCGTTCGTTCGTGCACGAGGACACCACCAACCAGAAATCCTATGCCCCGCGCGGCAAGGGCACGGTCGAATCCTGCACCCTGTGCGTGCACCGCGTGGACGCCGGAAAAATCCCGGCCTGTGTCGAGGCCTGCACCAAGGACGGCAACAAGGCCATGGTTTTCGGCGATCTCAAGGACCCGAACAGCGAGATCAACAGGCACCTCGCCGCCGGCCCTTCCACGCAACTGCGGCCGGATCTGAATCTGAACACCGGCGTGCGTTACCGGGGAGTCTGACGCATGGCACACGCGCACTACACCAGTCTCGAAGGACGCAGCCCCGGCTTCTACATGGTGCTGGGGATACTCGGCGTCATCACCCTCGCCGGCCTCGGCGCCGCCCTGTACATGGAACACCATGGCCACTGGGTCACCGGCATGACCAACCAGGTCATGTGGGGCACGCCGCACGTGTTCGCGGTGTTCCTGATCGTCGCCGCCTCGGGCGCGCTCAACGTCGCCTCCATCGCCTCGGTCTTCGGACGCCAGCTGTACAAGCCGCTGGCGCGGCTCTCGGCGCTGCTTTCGATCACCCTGCTGGCCGGCGGTCTGGCGGTGCTGGTGCTCGATCTCGGGCGCCCCGACCGGCTGATCGTGGCCATGACCTATTACAACTTCAAGTCCATCTTCGCGTGGAACATTTTCCTCTACACCGGCTTTTTCGGCATCGTCGCCGTCTATCTGTGGATGATGATGGAACGGCGCATGAACGATTACAGCAAGCCGGTCGGCATGCTCGCTTTCCTGTGGCGACTGACGCTCACCACCGGTACCGGCTCGATCTTCGGCTTCCTCGTCGCGCGCGACGCCTACGACACGGCGATCATGGCGCCGATGTTCATCATCATGTCTTTCGCGTACGGTCTCGCGATCTACCTCGTCGTGCTCATGGCGTCGATGCGCTGGTCCGGCCGGGAGCTGGGCGACGTCGTGTTCGGCCGCCTGCGCAACCTGCTCGGCGTGTTCGTCGCCGCGGTGCTTTATTTCGTGACGGTGTACCACCTGACCAACCTCTACATCACCCAGCGCCACGGCGTCGAGGGCTTCATCCTCCTGAACGGCGGCACCTATACGAAGATGTTCTGGCTCGGCCAGATTCTGATCGGCGGCGTCATTCCGCTCGTGATCCTGTTCTCGCGACTCGGCCAATCCCGTGCGCTGGTGGTGCTCGCCTCGATTCTGGTCGTGCTCGGCGGCCTGGCGCAGATGTACGTCACCATCATCGGCGGACAGGCCTATCCGATGCCGCTCATGCCTGGCAAGGAAGTTGTCGCCAGCAGTTTCTTCGACGGCATGGTCGCGAACTACTCGCCCAGCCTGCCCGAGGTGGTGCTCGGCGTGGGTGGCATCGGGCTGGCGCTGGTCATGGCGACCTTCGCCATGAAGGTGCTTCCGTTCCTGCCCCAGAGCCTGTCGGACGCCGCCGCCGATCCGCATCATGAAGCGGCGGCAAAGAAGCAAGCCGCTGCGACTTAAAGAAGGCCTCAATCTCACCGCAAAGGCGCAAAGGACGCAAAGTTTCTAGGGCTATCTGCAGCGAATTCCTGCTGGTAGGTTTCCATTTTTTCTCTCTTTGCGTCTTTGCGGTGCAAGATCATACTTCATGAACAGTATGAACAGGCTGCTCATCTCCGCCGCCCACAAATCCTCGGGCAAGACCACGCTCAGCATCGGCCTGTGCGCCGCGTTGCGCGCCCGCGGGCTGGCGGTCCAGCCGTTCAAGAAGGGGCCCGACTTCATCGACCCCATGTGGCTCTCGGCCGCCGCCGGGCGCGACTGCCACAATCTCGATTTTTACCTGATGGGGCACGACGAAATCCGGCGCACCTTCGCGACGCGTTCTGAGGGTGCCGACGTCGCCATCATCGAAGGCAACAAGGGCCTGTACGACGGCTTGAGTCTCGACGGCAGCAACAGCAACGCGGCCCTGGCGGCGCTGCTGCAAACCCCGGTGGTGCTGGTCATCGATGCGCGCGGCATGACACGCGGGATCGCCCCGCTCATTCTGGGATACCAGGCCTTTGACCGCGACGTGAACATCGCCGGCGTTATTCTCAACCAGCTGGGCGGCTCACGACACGAGGCCAAGCTGCGCGCTGTCATCGAGCACTACACCAGCGTCCGCGTCCTCGGTGCGGTTCATTACGACGAAAATCTCGGTATCGTAGAACGCCATCTCGGCCTCATGCCCAGCAACGAGGCCGCCGGTGCCAGAGCGCGGATCGATGCCATAGCCTCGATCATTGCCTCGTCGGTTGATCTCGATCGCCTGCTGGCCGTTGCCACCAATGTGCCCGCATTGGCAGCTCCTCCCTCTTCTGCCCTCTCCCAGACCTCTCCCGCAAGCGGGAGAGGGGATTCGGGAGCAAATCCCATTAAGATTGGTATCGCTCGAGACGCCGCTTTCGGCTTCTACTATCCCGGCGATCTCGAGGCGCTGCGCGCCGCCGGCGCTGAGCTGGTGCCGATCGACACGCTGAAGGACGCGCGGCTTCCCGGAGTGGACGCGCTGTTCATCGGCGGCGGATTTCCCGAGGTCTTCATGGAACAACTGGAAGCCAACGTTTCGCTGCGCCAGGATATCCGTCAGGCGATCGAATCCGGCCTGCCGGCCTATGCCGAATGCGGCGGCCTCATGTATTTGGCGCGCAGCATTTCCTGGCGCGGCAGGCGCTGCGACATGGCGGGCGTGATCCCCGGCGACGTCGTGATGCACGACCGACCCATGGGACGCGGTTACGTGCTGCTGCGCGACACCGACCGGAATCCGTGGCCGGCGCCGCGACCGGCGCAGGTCCGCGCGCACGAATTTCATTATTCCAGCCTGGAAAATCTCGCTCCCGACACGGTATTCGCCTACGAGGTACAGCGCGGCACCGGCGTGGACGGCCGGCACGACGGCATCGTTCACAAGAACCTGCTGGCCTGCTATGCGCACCTGCGCGATCTCGAGGATAATCACTGGGCCGGACGATTCGTCCAGTTCGTGCGCGCACGCCGCGGCACGGCGGCGCGACAACAAGCCGCGCGTTGAGCACGACGACCGGCATTTTCGTCATCTCAGCCAGAGGAACCGAACATGATCACCATCACCCCGGCGGCGGCCGCGCAAATACGCCACTCCGCGGAATCCACCCAGTCCCAGAACATGCACCTGCGCATCGCCGTGCGGCGCGAGGACGACGGCAGTTTCGTCTACGGCATGGGCTTCGACGAAATGGGCGAGAATGACGTCCTGCTCGCCTCGGAAGGCATCAACATTGTCGTCGCTGACACTACCAAGGATTTTCTCCTCGGGGCGACGCTCGATTTTGTCGAGATCAGCCCGGGCGAACACCAGTTCATATTCATCAACCCGAACGATCCGGCGCATGCCGGGAAATCGAAGCCGGAAGACGGCGCGCCCCAGGGCGGGTGAACGTCGCATCCGGCAAACCGGCCGGATTGTCGCGCGCGTCGGCATCGCCATGGAGAAAAGGGTATTATGACCGTCCGGCTGGACGCCGCTCCATGGCATGGCTAATCTAGGGACGTTCTGAATTAATTATGGTTTTCGTCCCTCGACATATTCAGAATTAATAGCCTAGGATTCCTGTTCATTGGTAATATGAATCATTCAGAACGTCCCTAGCTGATATTCATTGAAGGATTTGCGCTGCTCACGAGGGCGGCGAACCATGAGCGCCTCACCGGAACGAACCGACCCCAGTCAATCACGGCTGACAGCCTGGATAACCCCGCCCGCCGACGGCTGGCGGCGGAAATCCTATCGTCTGTTTCTCAATCGCCTGACGCTGCCCCTGATCTGCCTGGCGGTGGTGTTCGCCGCGATCGGCGCGGCGTCGTTCATCATCGTGAGCTTTCCCCAGCACAAGAGCTCCCTCTATCCGACGCTCGGAGCCTTGTTGCTGACGGGTCTGGCGCTGATCTGGCTGATCATCGCGCGCGTCCGGCACAACCTGGTCGAGCCGCTGGCGCATTTGCGCAACTGGTCCGCGCGCATGAGCGGCGGCAATCTTTCGGCGCGCGTTCCGGTGCCCTCTCACGGGGAATTTCGCGAGCTGGCGATCGACATCAACCACCTGAGCGACGAACTTAAATCCCTGACCATCGACATGGACTCGCGCGTGCGCGCCCAGACCGTGCGCCTGGCGCGCAAAACCCAGTCACTGGATATCCTTTACGACGTCGCCTCGAGTCTCAGCCAGCCCGGCGACCTCGACAAGCTGCTCGAGAGCTTTCTCGACACCTTCATCGAACTGGTGGACGCGCGCGCCGCCACGGTGCGGGTACTGACCGAGGAAGGCCAGACGCGCCTCGTCGCCAGCCGCGGCCTGGCCGCGGAGGTGGTGGAAAAAGACCGCCAGATGGACACCGGCCTGTGCCAATGCGGCTGGGCCGCCACCGAGGGCGGCATCCGCGTCCAGCGCGGCACCCAGTCGTGCGCGAAGCTGCTCGGCATGCCGATGCTCAAGCGCGATTGCCAGGAATTCGTGGTCGTGCCGGTCACCTATCAGGATCGCATTCTTGGCGTCTACAACCTTTTTCTCGACCGGCCGATGTCGGCCCTGGGCGAGGACATCCACGATCTGCTGAACAGCGTCGGCAAACATCTCGGTCTGGCGCTGGAAAAGTCGCGGCTCGACAACCAGGCGCGGCAGATCGCCATCATGGAAGAACGCAACATTATCGGCAACGAGCTTCACGATTCGCTGGCGCAGGCCCTGGTCGGCATGCGGCTTCAGGTGAAAATGCTGGGCGAATCGCTGCACACCAAGGACCTGCGCGCCTCACAATCCGAGGTCCAGAACCTGCGAAACGCCGTCGAGGAGGCGCACGCGAGCCTGCGCGAACTGCTGGCCAATTACCGCCTCAAGATCGACGAGCGCGGCCTGGTCCCGGCGGTGGCCGGCATGGTCGATCGCTTCAGCGAGGAAACCGGCATCAACGTTTTCTTTCACAACGAATGCCGCAAGCTGCATCTGACGCCGGTGCAGGAAAGCCAGATCTTCCACATCGTGAAGGAAGCCTTGTCCAACATCCGCAAGCACAGCAACGCCCGCAACGCGCGCATCCTGCTCAACGGTGACGGCAAGGGCGTGTATTCCTTGCTGATCGAGGACGACGGCGAGGGCATGACGCCGGCTTCCCCGGCCCGGCCGGGCGAGCATATCGGGCTGTCCGTGATGCGTGAACGCGCAGAACGGCTTCCCGGCGAACTGACCATTGAAAGCGAGCCCGGCGAAGGGACGCGTATCGTGCTATCGTTCCCGGTCGCCCCGGCCAAAACGGCCGCGGTCAAATAACAAAACCAGGGGGATGGGGATTGCGCGTATTACTGATCGATGACCACGCCCTGGTCCGCAAGGGACTGGAGGAACTGCTGCGCAGCCGCGGCGTCGAGGTGGTGGCCTCGGCCGGCAGCGGCGAGGAAGGCATTCAACAGGCGCTCGCGCTCGCGCCGGACGTCATCCTGCTCGACATCAAGATGCCGGGCATGAACGGCATCGAGACCCTGGAAAAACTGCGCGCCGGCAATGTCACGGTGCCGATCCTGATGCTGACCATGAGCCGCGACGACGCCGACCTGCGCGCCGCGCTGCGCGGCGGCGCCGCCGGTTATCTGCTGAAGGACATGAATCCCGAAGACCTGGTGCCGGCGCTCGAGGCGGCGCTGCGCGGCGACAATGTCGTGGCCAAGGAAATGGTGGGCACGCTGGCGCGCATCGTGCAAGGCCAGACCAGCGAAGCCCCGCGCCGTTCCCCCGCCCCGCTCTCCGACCTCACCCCGCGCGAAATGGAAATCCTGAGTCACGTAGCCGAAGGACAGAGCAACAAGATGATCGCGCGCGCACTGAACATCACCGACGGCACCGTCAAGCTCCACGTCAAGGCGATTCTGCGCAAGCTGGGCGTGCATTCACGCGTGGAAGCGGCCGTGATCGCGGTCGAGCAGGGTCTCGGCCGGAAAAAAATCCAGAACAGCGACGTGTAGCCGCCGGATCTCGTGGCGCAACTCTTTCGGAGACGGCGGCAGTAGCTCCCAAGGAAACTTGGCTCATTGCGACTACTTGCGCCCATTGCGAAGGGGCGACCAGTCCCGAGACGAAGGATTTCGGAGATGGCCACCGGCGACTCAAAGAGGAAAGCTCTGGAAAGGCCACCCCGCTTCCTCCGTCCGAAGGAGCTTCGCCACGGAAAGGAGGCGTCCTTCGCCTCGGGCACTGGGCGCTAATTCGCGGCGCTCGGCTCGAACCACTTGAGCCGGCCTTGCAGTTCCACCACGTCGCCTACGATGATCAGGGTCGGCGCCTTGACCTGCGCCTTGTCCACGATCGACGGCAGGGTTTGCAGGTCGCCGGTCAGCACGCGCTGGTTTCGCGTCGTGCCCTGCTGCACCAGCGCCGCCAGCGTCGTCGGCGGCATGCCGTGCCGGATCAGCTCGCGGCAGATCGTGTCGATGCCGTGCAATCCCATGTAGAAAACGATGGTCTGGCGCGGCTGCACCAGCGCTTTCCAGTTGAGATTGACCGTGCCGTCCTGCAGGTGGCCGGTGACGAACACCACCGACTGGGCGTAATCGCGATGCGTCAGCGGAATGCCGGCGTAGGCCGCGCAGCCGGCGGCGGCGGTAATGCCCGGCACCACCTGAAACGGTATGCCCTCGGCCGCGAGCGTGTCGATTTCCTCGCCGCCGCGCCCGAAGATGAACGGATCGCCGCCCTTGAGGCGCACCACGCGTTTTCCCTCCCGCGCCAGACGCACCAGCAGATGGTTGATGTCCTCCTGCGGGATGGCGTGGTTGTCGCGCTCCTTGCCGGCGTAGATGCGCTCGGCGTCGCGGCGTATCAGGTTGAGCACCGCCGGTGACACCAGACGGTCGTACACGACGACGTCGGCCTGCTGCATCAGATGCAGGGCGCGGAAAGTAAGCAGATCCGGATCGCCCGGTCCGCCGCCCACCAGATACACCTCCCCCACCGGTGGTTGGCTGCCATCGACGGCGTCGAGGCGTTGCTGCAGCGCCTTTTCCGCGGCTTCCTCCTGTCCCGAATAGACCAGTTCGGCGATGCGACTCTGCAGCACCTCTTCCCAGAACTGGCGCCGCCGCGACGAATGCGTGAAACGCTGCTTGACCTTGTCGCGAAACGACGCCACCAGCCGCGCCAGTCTGCCGTATCCGGCGGGAATCAGCGTTTCGAGACGCGCGCGGATCAGGCGCGCCAGCACCGGAGACGCGCCGCCGGTGGACACCGCTACGATCACCGGCGAGCGATCGACAATGGACGGCATGATGAACGTACACAGGTCCGGCTGATCCACGACGTTGACTGGAATGTTGCGTTCCCTGGCGGCGTCCGAGACCCAGCGGTTGACCGCCCTGTCGTCCGTCGCCGCAATCACGAGCGCGCAACCGTCCAGCGACTCCGGGCGGAATTCCCGGGCGACGTGCCTGACTTTGCCGTCATCGATCCAGCGGCGAATGGTCTCGCCCACGGCCGGCGCGTGAACCGTGACCTTGGCGCCGGCCTCCAGCAGCAACGATACCTTGCGCGATGCCACTTCGCCGCCCCCGATCACCGCGCAGGGACGATTTTTCAGATCGAGAAAAATGGGGAGAAAATTCATCGCGGGATTATAACCCGGAATTCACAGGCTGAGGCCCATAAGGCCTATCCCGACACGGATATCCGGAAAGTGGTAGGAAGAAACAACGACAAAAAATTAATGGAGACAATGCCGAAGATGGCGGAGGGGGTGAGATTCGAACTCACGAGGAGCGTAAGCCCCTGCCGGTTTTCAAGACCGGTGCCTTAAACCGCTCGGCCACCCCTCCGTTAATCGGCGAACGGAAGGATACCGTATTGCCGGTCCGGGCACTACCCGCCGCGGTTTATTCCATCAGCCGGTTTCGATCAGAGTTTCTCGATCACCGGGCGCTCGTGCTGGTCGAAATGGAGATGGATATCCCGGCTTTCATGGGCGCGGGAAATCATCGCGGCCGGGAGATGCATGACCTCCGCGATCTGATCGTTGGTCACGTATGGCGGCGGTTCGTGGCGGCGGTTGCGCTGGCCGTAGCGCCGCAGGTTCCAGATCACCCACAGCGTCAATGCCAGCCACATGACAAAGACCGCGGCGCCGTAATTGACGAGCTGTTCGGCAAAGGCCTCGTATCCGCCGAGCGTGATCATGCGATCGACGAAAAGATAAATGCCGATGAACCACAATCCCAGGCTCAGCAGCGGAGTGACCAGATAAACCCACAATCCCCAGAAAATAACGGTGATCATCAGCTCGGCGACGCGGCGCGAGAACACGATGATCGGGTGATCGAGGAAATAGTGCCGGTGGTTGGCCGTCGGGTGCGCCCACAGGAACAGGTCGCGCAACCGGCGCTTGGGGCTTCTCCATACCGCATAACGCGTCTTGCCGTATTTGTAGATGCCCTTCGGCACCGCCACCACCGTGGTCGCGGCGCTGATGAGCCAGTAGACCGCCGGATACCAGATCGCCCAGAACAGATAACGGATCAGGCCGCGGCGCTCGTAGAAACTGTCGAGGACAAGTCCGACCGTGAATTGCGCCAGGCAGGTGAAGGCCAGGATCACGCCGGTCCAGCCGGGAACCAGCGTATGCACCGCGAGCGACGGCGGCCAGTCGCCGCGCGGGAGAAAGTTGGTGCCGATCCAGCAGATCACGGTGAAGGCGAACGCGTAGCACCACAGAACGCCCACCCAGTATTCGATGTAGACCGACCACATGCGCCGGCTGTTCCATTTGAAGATACTGCCGGCATACCGAATCGCGGCCTCCACCCCGCCCTGCGCCCAGCGCAGCCGCTGCTTCCACAGAGTGCGCAGACTTTCGGGAACCAGAATCCACGTCAACGCATGCGGCTCGTAGCGGATGTCCCAATGGCGCAGTTGCAGCTTCCAGCTGACGTCGATGTCCTCGGTGACGGTGCCCGGGGACCAGTAACCCACGGAATGCAGCGCCGCGCGGCGGAAACAGGTGTTGACGCCCGAGACGGTGAAGATGCGTCCCAGTTTTCGCTGGGTGCGCTTGATCATGCCGACGATGGCGGAGAATTCGCCGATCTGGATGCGCGCCAGCAGGCTCGCGCGGTTGACGACGCGCGGGTTGCCGGTGACCGCACCGACGCGCGGTCCCTCGAGAAAATGCTGGACCATCCAGAACAGCGCGTGCTTGTCGAGCAGCGCGTCGGCATCGATGCACATCAGGAACTCGGACGAACTGGCGATGGCCCCGGCCTTGAGGGCCATCGCCTTGCCCATGTTGCGCGTGAGCGTCACCACCCGCAGGCTGTCTATCTTGCCCGCCATCTCCTGGAGAATCTCGTTGGTGCGGTCGGTGCTGCCGTCGTCGATGGCGATGATTTCGAAATTCGGGTACCGGTTCTGGGCCAGCTGCATGAGCGCGTCGCGGATCACCACTTCCTCGTTGTGACAGGGAACCAGGATCGCGACACGCGGGTACACATCGAGCCTGGGAACATCGCGCTCCTTGCGCTCGCGCCGCAGGTAAAAGATGATCGCCCCCATCATCCAGAAGATGGCCATGAACAGGGGGTAGAAAAAAACGAAAAAGAATACGACCTGCATGGCTACTTTCCTGCGCTCCGTGCCACGTAGGCCTGAAGTTCCGGCACGATTCTCAGCAGTGCCGGCTTGTTGCCGAGGAAATCGTCGTTACTGTAGCCGTAATAACGCGCCCCGCCTGACCGTATCGCGCGCATCGCGCGCAGCAGGTCGTCGTCCGGTTCCCCCTCTGTCCGGTCCAGAATGAAGTACACGGGACGCGAGGCTTGCAGCGCGGCCTCAGTCTGGCGTTCAATGACCTCCCCGCTAAGCGCCGCCTCGAATCGAGCGACATAGAAATCGGTCCCTGACTGTGCCGCCGATCCCAGCGGCACGCCCACGCGCACCGCGGGGTAGTAATACCGGAAAACGGGAATGAGCTGTCCGAGGCTGGCGTCGCTGACATCCCCGGTGAATACCACGCCGTCGAAACGATTCAGGCGCGCCAGCTCCGAATACACTTCACGCGTGGACACCGGACCCAGCGTTGCGGGCAGCGTCAGGTATTCACGCTCGATTCTGATGCGGGCACGCATCTGGTGAAGAACGCGGTTGAGCAGGTCCGTGGCCACCGGCACCCGGGGATTGGGGAAAAACGCCTTGCGCTGATCGCGGCTGAACGGCGACACCATCACGGTGTTGACACGCAACAGCTCGAGCCTTGCCAGCAGCGCCGACAACAACTGTTCCTGCTCGGCCGCGGATTTGCCGGCGAAACCGTCCAGCGTGATTTCAACGAAACGCAGCTGCCGGTTCCGCGCCTGGCGGAACGTCAGTATATCGTCCAAATCCTGGAGATTGCGGTATTTGCGGAACGTGCTGCGGTTGATGCATGGCAGGTCCTGAAGACGGGTGGGTCTTTCGTCAAGCGTCAGGTAATAACGCATACCGAGCCGGGTTGCCTCGTCCGCCAGCACGCTGTCGTAGTCGCCGAAGGGCCAGGCGATCGCCACCGGTGCGCGCCCGAGTTCGGCGAGCATGCGCGCGCGCGACCGCGTGAGATCGGCGTGGATGCGGGCCCTGAATTCGTTCTCGCTTTCGTGACGGCCGCTGTCCTGGCGGTACTCGCGCGTCACTGTCGCCGGGGCAAGGTTGCCCTGGGGGTTCGAGCGTATCCCCTGGTGCAGGTTGTCGCTGTGCGAAATGATCTCGACGAGCGGTGACGTCTTTATACGCCGCAGATCGTCCCAGCCCAGCAAACGCCCGCGATATTGATCCGGCATGGAACGGCCGTCCACCCAGGCCGTGACGATGCTCAGCACCGACGGATAGCCGAACTCCTGCAGGACCGGCAAGGCGACTTTTTCGTAGCTCACCAGGCCGTCATCGAAGGTGAGCAATACCGGTTTGTCTGGCAACGTCCCGTGGCCTTCGCCGGCGTTGATAAGTTGCTGAAGGCTGATCGGCGTGTACCCCTGGTCGCGCAGGTACTGCATGTGCCGCCGGAATTCCTTCGGCGGCACGGCGAAGTCATCGGCGCCGTGACGCTCGGCGATGTCGTGGTAGGCGAGCACCGGAATATCGGTTGCCTGAACGGCACTGACGGCCGTCAGCCAGATCAGCGCCGCCCATCCAAGCAGGCGCATGCTCAGAACCTCTTCACGTAGCGCATTTCGGCGCGCCATTCGTTTTCGCGCGCGCCGTCATACACGTTTCGGGCGTAGGTTACCCCCCAAAGCAGGGATTGCGCGTCGTCGAAATGATAATCCTGTTCGTACTTCACGCTCCACTTCCAGTGGCTTCCGAAGTCATCCTGGGTGTAGTCGCTCATGGTCAGGTAGAGGCTGTCGACGTGTCGCTTGTAACGCGAGTCGAATACGAAGTCGGTGCGATGAACGACGCCAAGACTGCGATCGCGCCCGGGATTGAAATAGGGAGCATCGTTCAGGGTGTTACGCGACTGATACCATTCCAGGTAAACACGCTGCTCCCGGTACGGGAGCATTTCATAGGCATATCCGGCGGTGGTGAACAGGTTCTTGCGCCGGTTGCTGTCGGAAAAATCATAATCATTGACGGTCCCGTACCAGTACCAGACGTAGTCGGGGCTGTTGTACTCGGCGCTGGCCTGCCAGTGACTGGCCTCGACGCCGTTGGCGCGCGCCCGCAGCGGCAGATCATCTTCGGCGAAGTTCGTATAGGCGGCAACGTATTTCCACGTGTCGCGCGGCTCGTAGACGACTTTCGTGGCGCTGCCGGCACGGCCGCCGTGACGGACATCCGTGGAAAATTCCTGGTCGATCATCCACTGCACGTTGAACCAGTGGCGGATGCCGACGCCGGCGCGATCGAGATCACCGGCGCTGAACTGGGTATCGTCCGAGCGTGTCGCGAGATAGCGGGTGTAAAGACGCGTACGGGGCGCAACGTGCGCGCTGAACTCGGCGCGGCTCTGCCACTCGCGCAATCCCTGGTCGGAGGAATCCGACGCCAGCTCGAAAATGACGGCACGGCGTTCATCGTCGTAGTTGTCGTCCACCTTCAGTCCGACGGTGGCCTTGAGCAAGGCATGCTGCAGCGCCGGATCGTCCGGATGGCGTTCGAGTCCGGCGCGCACGAGCGTCAACGCCTCCCTGGGGCGGTTGCGATCCAGCAGGCAGTCGGAAACGGACACGACGAAATAGGACTCGAGCTCGGTTGTGCCGCGCACCCGATCGAAACGGTCCAGCGCGGCGGGGCAATCGCCCTTCCAGATCGTGATCAGAATGATGTCGCGCTGCAGCGGGTAACTGTCCGGCTGGTACTGCAACAATTCATTCAACACCGACAGGCCGGCATCATAGTCACCGCCGCGCGCGCGCTTCACGGCACAGTCGGCCACCGGAGGAATGAAGTACGTTTCGAGCTGCGGCGGCCGTTTTATCCGTGCAAATTCCGCGAGCGCCGTGTCGCAGTCGCCCTTCCACGAGGAAATGATGATGAAATCGCGCCGGAGCGGATAGTTGTCCGGATGCGCCCGCAACAGCGGGCGGAGAATGCGCAGGGCTTCGTCATGATTTCCCTTGCGGGCCAATGCCACCCCGCGTTGATGTGCGGCTTCGAGTTGCCGCGTGCTTTCATTCTCGGAATAACCAGGACTGGCAGCGAGCAGGAGAAAAAAACACGGTAACAGACGTTTGAACAGCGCCCCCGGGACCATACGAACACCCAACCTCTTGTAATTTGTTCTAATTATACCCGAGGCCGGCCATGGCTTCCGCTGGCAAATGCGGAGCAAGATACTGTTTTTTCTCTGTATTACGGACGCAGGACGTCAAGGCCTCCCAGGTAGGGCCGGAGCGCGGCGGGAACGGCCACCGCGCCATCGGCCTGCTGTCCGTTTTCCAGGATCGCCACCAGCGTGCGGCCGACGGCGAGCCCGGAACCGTTGAGCGTGTGCACCAGCTCTGGCTTGCCGGTCTGCGGATTGCGCCAGCGTGCCTGCATGCGCCGCGCCTGGAAATCCTCGAAGTTGCTGCACGAGGAAATCTCGCGGTACTTGTTCTGGCCCGGCAGCCACACTTCGATGTCGTAGGTCTTGGCGGCGGAGAATCCCATGTCGCCGGTGCACAGCGTGATGACGCGGTAAGGCAGTTCGAGTTTCTGCAAAACTTTTTCCGCGTGCCTGGTCAGTTCCTCCAGCGCCTGATAGGAATCCTGCGGACGCACCACCTGGACCAGCTCGACCTTCTCGAACTGGTGCTGACGGATCATGCCGCGCGTGTCCTTGCCGTAGGACCCGGCCTCGCTGCGGAAACACGGTGTGTGGCATACGTATTTGCGCGGCATCTGATTGGCTTCGAGGATGACGTCGCGGACGATGTTCGTGACCGGCACTTCGGCAGTCGGAATCAGGTAATAGGCCTGTTCTCCCTTCAGCGCGAACAGGTCCTGCTCGAATTTTGGCAACTGTCCGGTGCCGCGCAGGCTGTCGGCGTTGACCATGTACGGCACGTAGGTCTCGGTATAGCCATGCTCCTGTGTGTGCAGGTCGAGCATGAACTGGATCAGCGCCCGGTGCAGGCGCGCCAGCGATCCGCTCATGACCACGAAACGCGCGCCGGTGATCTTGGCGGCGACGTCGAAATCCATCGTGCCGAGCTTGGCGCCGATGTCCACGTGATCCCTGGGCGTAAAACCGAATTTACGCGGTTCGCCCCAGCGGCGTATTTCGCGGTTGTCGTTCTCGTCCTTGCCGTCGGGAACGCTGGCGTGCGGAATGTTCGGAATCCCGAGCGCGATTTCAACCAGCTCGGCCTGTATCTGCTCGAGTTCGGTTTCCGCCTGCTTGAGCGCGACGCCGGTATCAGCCACTTCCTGCATCAGCTTCGCCGCGTCCTCGCCCTTTGATTTGGCAATACCGATCGCCTTCGACTTGGCGTTGCGGTCCTGCTGGAACTGCTGCGCGATGACCTGCACGCGTTTGCGCTTTTCCTCCAGGTTCGTCAGCGCCTGCGTGTCGAGACGGACGCCGCGGCGCGCCAGCTGGCGTGCCACTTCGTCGAGATTGGTACGGAGCAGTTTCGGGTCGAGCATGTCGAATTATTCTTGTCCGGCGCACATTGTACGCAAAACCACGACGCACAGAAAGCGCGTCATGATTTCAACGTCCATTGTTCACGTCAACGATATCCTCGGAGTGAACCGGCATGAACCAGCGCTGCGCGATGAATGTCGGAATCACGGCGCTGGCGAGCACGACGCCCAGCAACAGGGAATATTGGGTTCGATCGATATACCCCGTGCTCAATCCAAAGACGCTCGCGATGGTGCCGAACGTCAGTCCCGTGCTCATGAGCAGGGTGGTGTACATCTCGCCATGCCGCAGATAGCGCCTGGCGAGAAAATACACGCCGATGAACTTGGTCAGCATCTTCAAGGCGAAGAGGACCGCGAACAAGCCGAACACCGAAGCGATCTCGGGAAATGAAACCTTCAGGCCGCCGACGATGAAAAAGAGCGGAGTAATGACGGCGTAGGCGACCGTGCGCAGACGATTACGCAGTTCCTTGGTGGATGACGACTCGGTAAAATGCTTCGACATCAACAGGCCCAGCAGGAACGCCGGCAGCACGGCGTGTCCGTCGCCGAGATTGGCGAAGTAGATGAACACCAGCAACAGCAGAAAGATGTACTTAATCTCGGGCTCGATCACCTTGTTCCGGAGGCGCGGATGTTCCAGCACGCGGTGCGAGAAACTCACCGCACCCGCGATGACGATCACGGACACCGCCAGAAAAATCGCGGTATAAAGCGTGGGCTTGACGAAAATAATGCTCAGCGCCAGCGCCGTGCCCATATCGGTGATGAACGTGGACGCCATGATGATCTTGCCCAGCTCGGTCCGGTTCAGACCGGTCTCGACCAGCACCGCGTAAACGACCGCGAGCGAGGTGGTCGACAGCGCGATACCGGCGATCAGCGAGGCGTTCAGGCCCCAGCCGAGATAATAAGTGAAGGCCGATACGCCAGCGAACGGCAGCAGGAACGACAAGGCGCCAATCAGGAAACTTTCCTTGAATTTCGCCCGCATCAAACCGGTGTCGATCTCGGTGCCGGCCAGGAACGTGAGCAGGATGCCGCCGAAGGTGGCGAGATAGGTCATCCACGGTTGCGTTTCGAGACCCAGGTTGCCGGCCACCGCGCCGAGTGTGATTTCGATAATGGCGACCGACAGGCCGAGCTTGAGGGAAACGAGACTGGAAACGAAGATGAGAATGCCGACAATCAGTGGCGCAACGTCAGCGTGCATAACTACCTCCTCTACCAGGCCGTTCAGCGGTACCGGTTCTTGTAGGCATCATCAGCCGCATCGGCGGTTAGAGGAGGAATGCCATCTCCCGACATTTCTAATGTTAGGCGGTCGGCAAATGAGGCGCAACGGCATGCCGACGCGGACACACGTCAGTCCGTGTTGACATGCGCCGGCCAGGAAACGACGTGGCCCGGCGGCAAAATATCCTTGAGATGCGCGAGGATGCGCTTCACCTTGGCCGGTTCGTCGAAAAACTCGATCACCACCGGCAGGTCGAGCGACAAATCCAGCAGCGTCGAGGAATGCACCACGCCCGAGCGCCCGAAACCGGACACGCCGCGGAACACCGTCACGCCGCGCACCTTCTCCTCGTCGTGCAGCTTGGCGAGCAGCTTCTTCAGCAGCTTCTCGGTTTCGGTGAGATAGATCCGCACCATGGTCACGTCGCTGAATTTCATACCTGTCTCCCCAGAATGACACCGAGCCACGTGGCACCGACGCACAGCAACAGGCTGCCGGTCATGTTCATGACCGCCTTGAGCCACGCACCCTGCTCGATCAGATTGAAGGTTTCAATCGAAAACGACGAGAACGTCGTGAATCCGCCGAGCACACCGATGAGTATTCCGGCACGCAGGACGTTGTTGTCGCTCAACCGGTCGAGAAACAGCACAAACAGGAATCCCATCGCCAGGCATCCGAGCACGTTGACCGTCAGTGTACCGTAGGGAAACGACCGACCGGCGAACGAGTGCACCCAGGTCGACATCCAGAACCTCAGCACGCTGCCCACGGCACCGCCCGCGGCTATCGCCAGAACCTGGTTCATCGAGTCACGCGTTCCACGATGGGGGCAATTTTGATTTTTTCATTCCCGGGTCTGCGATCTATCATACCAGTACTTTGCCTTCTTCGGGTCGCGCGGCAATCCGTTCAGACCGTCTTCATAGGCCTTGGCCAGGGATTTTTGCGCGCGCTTCTGTCCGCCTTCCGCGGCCTTGTGCAACCACTCCATCGCCTTGGCTTCGTCCTTCTTGACGCCCAATCCGTAACCGTAGCCGACGGAAAGACGATACTGGCTTTCCGCGTCACCCTTCTCCGCCGCGGGGCGATACCACTTGATCGCGGTGGCGAAATCGCGCTCCACACCACGGCCTTTTTCATACATCTTGCCCATGCCGCGCAACGCGCGCACATCGCCCTTCTCCGCGAGCGGCTGCCAGATGCGGCGCGCCTTGTCGTAGTCTCCCGCCTCAAAGGCCGCGGCGCCGGCTTCGGCATCCGGGGCGGAAGCCGGCGTCGCGGCCGGAACTGCCGTCGCAGGCGCTGCCGTCAATCCGGCCGGCGCCGGCGCGGTACCGCCGGCCAGCGCCGGCGATGAGATCGCCCCCAGCACCATGCCGATCGCCGCCCATCTGACGTTCATGATCATGCTAACGCTCCACCTGTTCATTTGGCTGACTTGTCCGATTTCTTTTTTTCCGGCTTGGCCGCCTCGCGGGCGCGCCGGTCGAGTTCGCGCAAGTGCGCCAGGCGCTCGGCAATTTTACCCTCCAACCCCTGCTCGGTGGGAAAATAATACTGCCGCTTTCCCAACTCCTCCGGAAAATAGCTTTCGCCGGCGGCGTAGGCCTCGGTCTCGTCATGCGCATAGCGATAACCCTTGGCGTAGCCCAGCTCCTTCATCAGCTTGGTCGGCGCATTGCGCAGATGCAGCGGCACCTCGAGCGAACCGCGTTTTTTGGCGTCATCCATGGCCGCGCCCATGGCCGTGTACACCGCGTTGCTTTTCGGGGCGCAAGCCATGTAAACGACTGCTTGGGCGATGGCGAGTTCGCCCTCCGGGCTGCCCAGACGCTCCTGCACGTCCCAGGCATTCAGCGCCAGCTGCAGTGCACGCGGGTCGGCGTTGCCGATGTCTTCCGAGGCCATCCGCACCACGCGGCGCGCGATATACAGCGGATCGCAACCGCCGTCGAGCATGCGCGTGAACCAGTACAGCGAGGCATCGGGGTCGGAGCCGCGCACCGATTTGTGCAGCGCCGATATCTGGTCGTAGAACGACTCGCCCTGCTTGTCGAAACGGCGCACGCCGCCGGTGATCACGTCCCTGATCAAATCCACGGCGATGATCTGCTTGCCGTCTATTTTGACGGAAAGATCGGCGGCCATTTCCAGCAGGTTCAGCGCACGACGCGCGTCGCCGTCGGCTGCCTGCGCCAGAAGATCGCGCGCCTCATCCGTCATTTCCAAGTGTTGCGTGCCCAGACCGGCCTCTTCGTCCTGCAGCGCGCGGTCGATGACGCGACGAACTTCTTCCGCCGTCAACGCCTTGAGCACGTAAACACGGGCGCGTGACAGCAGCGCGTTGTTCAGTTCGAACGAGGGATTCTCGGTAGTCGCGCCGATGAAGGTCAGCGTGCCGTCTTCCACGTACGGCAGGAAACCGTCCTGTTGCGCCTTGTTGAAACGATGCACTTCGTCCACGAACAGCACCGTCGGACGGCCCTCGGCATGCGCCTGTTTAGCCTCCTCGACCGCGGCGCGGATTTCCTTCACACCGGCGAATACTGCGGAGATGGCGATGAAATGCGCCCGGGTGCGGTGCGTGATCAGGCGCGCGAGCGTAGTCTTGCCGGTGCCGGGCGGACCCCAGAAGATCATCGAATGCAGGATGCCGGCCTCGATCGCCTGGCGCAGCGGTTTGCCCGGCGCGAGCAGGTGCGACTGGCCGAAGAAATCCTCGAGCCGCTGCGGGCGCATGCGGTCCGCGAGCGGCTGCCAGGGTTTGGTTCGGGTTTCCGGGAACAGGTCCTGCGTGGCCATGATTCGCCTCGTTCAGCGGCGCGTGACCGACTTCATCGATTCAAAGGAGGCGGCTACTCGCCGACCACGTCCACGCCCTCGGGCGGTTTGAAACTGAAACGGGACGCCTCGATGCGGGCGTTCTCCCGCGGCGATTCGAGCGTCACGCGCGTGGTATGCCCGAATCCGTCCACCATCTCGATCGCGCGCAGCTTGCCCTGGGCGAAGCCGATGCGGATGTCGTCGTAGCCGCCATCCTTGCGCCGGGGTTTCAGCTGCACCCACTCGAGTCCACCCTGCGCTTCGAGCGGCTGGATCGTGAAATTGTCTTCCAGTCGTCCCTTGCCGGCAAGCAGCATCGCCGGGGTGTCGCTCAACCCGCCGGTCAGATTGCGCACCGTGGCCTGCTGCAAGCCCGCGTCGTAAACCCAGAGCTTCTGGCCGTCGGCGACGATCTGCTGCTTGTACGGCTTTTCGTAATCCCAGCGGAATTTGTTGGGACGTTCGATCCACAGCGTCCCGGAGGATTCCTGCACCGGCTTCTGCGTTTCGTCGAACACGACCTGCTTGAAGCGGGCGCTGAAACTGTTCACTTCATGAAAAAACCGCCGCAGACTGTTCGTGCCGGATTTCTGCGCCGTCGTCGTCGCCATCGCGCTGCTCATTCCGAGCAGCAACATCGTCGCCAGAAGCAGCAGGCGTTTCATGCGGATCAGGCCCGCGGTGGCGGAGGCGCGATCACTTCGCGGCTGCCGTTGGGTTGCAGTGGGCCGACGACGCCGGCGCGCTCCATTTCCTCGATCAGGCGCGCGGCGCGGTTGTAGCCGATGCGCAGGCGCCGTTGCACGCCGGAGATGGAAGCGCGGCGCGTTTCGGTGACGATCTTGAGCGCCTCGTCGTACAGGGGATCGGCTTCACCGTTGCCGCCATCCGCGCCGTTGCCGCCGCCTTCCTGCAGGAAGCCCTGATCGTTGACGCCGGCATCGCCGTTGAGAATCTGTTCCTCGTAAACCGGCTCGCCGCTCTTCTTGAGGAAGCTGGTGACCTTGTGCACCTCGTGATCGGCGACGAACGCCCCGTGCACGCGCTGCAGCGGCTGGCCCACGCTCAGGTACAGCATGTCGCCGCTGCCGAGCAGCTGTTCGGCACCCATCATGTCGAGCACGGTGCGTGAATCCACGCGCGACGACATCTGGAACGCGATGCGCGAGGGGATGTTGGCCTTGATCAGGCCGGTGATCACGTCCACCGACGGCCGTTGCGTCGCCAGCACCAGGTGCAGGCCGGCGGCGCGCGCCTTCTGCGCCAGGCGCGTGATCAGTTCCTCCACTTTTTTGCCAACCACCATCATCAGATCGGCCAGCTCGTCGACCAGGATGACGATCATCGGCAGCGGCTTCAGCTCCGCCGCCTCCTCCCCCGGTTGCGCGAGCGGGTCGGTGACCGGCTTGCCGGCTTCCTGTGCGTCCTTGATCTTGCGGTTGTAGCCGGCGAGATTGCGCACGCCGAGCGCAGCCATAAGGCGATAACGCCGCTCCATTTCGGCGATCGACCACTTGAAGGCGTTCGCCGCCTGCTTCATGTCGGTCACCACCGGCGCCAGCAGGTGCGGGATACCCTGGTACACGGCGAGCTCCAGCATCTTCGGGTCGATCATGATCATGCGCACGTTTTCCGGCGTCGACTTGTACAGCAGGCTCAGGATCAGCGAGTTGATGCACACCGATTTGCCCGAGCCGGTGGTGCCGGCGATCAGCAGGTGCGGCATCTTGGCGAGATCGACCACCACCGGGTTGCCGCTGATGTCCTTGCCGAGCGCGAGCGACAGCGGCGAAACCGATTCTTCGTAAGCCTGCGAGGCCAGCACTTCGGTCAGGCGCACGGTCTCGCGCCCCTCGTTGGGAATCTCGATGCCGACCGACGTCTTGCCGGGAATGTTCTCGACCACGCGCAGGCTGACCACGGACAGCGAGCGCGCCAGGTCGCGTTGCAGGTTGGTGATCTGCGATGCCTTGATGCCCGGCGCCGGCTCGATCTCGAACAGCGTGATCACCGGCCCCGGATGCACCGCCACCACCTGCGCCTCGATGTCGAAATCGAGCAGCTTCTTCTCCAGCAGCCGCGCCATGCTTTCCAGCGACTGCTTCGAGAACTGCGGCGCCTTGTCCTTGTCGGCCGGGTCGAGCAGCGACAGCGGCGGCAGTTCGCCCGGGGCCGGCAGGTCGAACAGCGGCACCTGCTTTTCCTTCTCGGCGCGCTTGCTCGGCGCGGGCTTGGCGATCACCGGCTCGATGCGCGGCGGCGTGTGCTTCTCCAGCACTTTCAGATCTTCCTCCACCACCTCGCGCCGCTTCTGCTTGGCGCGCATGCCGATCAGGCGGTCGACCTGCGCCGAAATGAACCGGTACAGCCAGTCGGCGAACACGAAACTCCATCGCCCCACGCTGTCCATGAGTTTGAGCCAGGAAAGTCCCGTGTACACCGTGACGCCGGCGAGGAACAGCGCCAGCAGGAACAGCGTGGCGCCGGTGAAGCTGAAGGCCGAGGCCAGCCCGAGGCCGACGCCGTTGCCCAGCCAGCCGCCGCTCGCGAACGGCATGCCGGTCTTGCTCTGCGCGAAGTGCAGGCCAGCCAGCCCGCAGGCGCCGAGCATGGCGGCAATGAAGCTGCCGGTCATCAGCAGGCGGTGCTTGAGTCCCGGCGGCGTCGGGTCCTTGCGGTGCTGGTAGATGCGCCAGCCGGAAAAACCGATCATGAGCGGGAACAGAAACGCGACGTAGCCGAACAGGTTGAACAGCACGTCCGACAGCCACGCGCCGACGCGCCCGCCGGTGTTGACCACGGCATCGCTCGATCCGAGATGCGACCACGACGGATCGGTGGTGGAATAGGTCCACAGCGAAATCAGCAGATAGAGGGCGATCGCCCCGAGGACGTACAGGGCCGCTTCACGCAGCAGATGGAGAATACGTGGTGTCAGCGGGGCGCTGTTCTTGTTCCGGGTGGCCTGCGTCACAACCTTCCTTAGAGTGCCGTGAAAAGTGGCCGCATTTTCCCATTTTTCAGGGCTTGGCGCCAATGATTCACGAGTCTCAGGCAAGCGCCGCGGCCACCGCCGGGTGGACAATTTTCCCACCGGCGACGTTCACGCCCTTGGCGATGGCCAGATCGTTCAGTCCGCCATCCGTCGCCAGCTTCAGCACGTAGGGTGTAAGCACCGTTGACAGCGCCTGCGATGCCGTGCGCGGCACCGCGCCGGGCATGTTGGTCACGCCGAAATGCACCACACCGTCCTGCATATAGGTCGGATGCTCGTAATCGGTCGGGCGGATGGTCTCGATGCAGCCGCCCTGGTCCACGGAGATGTCGATGATCACGCTGCCCGATCTCATCTTGCGCACCATCTCGGCGGTGACGAGCTTGGGCGCCTTGGCGCCCGGGATCAGCACCGCGCCGATCAGCAGATCGGCGCTGTAAACCGCCTCGGCGATCAATGGCGCATAGGAAGGCAGCGCGGTCACGTTCGGTCCGAGCGCGTGCATGCGCTCCAGTTCCTCGCGGCGCGGCGCGAACACGGTCACTTGCGCGCCAAGCGCGGCAGCCACGGCCGCGGCATTGCCGCCGGCCACACCCGCGCCGAGGATCACAACATGGCCGCGCTCGGCGGACGGCATGCCACCGAGCATCACGCCCCGTCCGCCGGCGTGGCCGTGCAACAAGGTGGTGCCGATATGGATCGACAGCCGTCCGGCGATGTCGCTCATGGGCGCAAGCAGCGGCAGTTTGCCGCCGGCCTCGACGGTTTCGAATGCTACCGCCGTCAGACCCTTTTCCTTCAGCGCCTGTGCCAGCTTCGGCGTGGCCGCCAGGTGCAGATAGGAAAAAAGAATATGGTCTTTGCGCAGCAACGCGTATTCCGAAGCGACCGGTTCCTTCACCTTGAGCAGCAGCTGCGCGCCGCCGTAAAGCGCCGCGGCATCGGGCGCGACCTGCGCACCGACGCGGCGGTAGTCCTCGTCCGCATAGCCGCTCGCGACGCCCGCGCCGGACTGGATGAGCACCTCGTGCCCATGCTGGATCAGTTCGTTAACGGCGGGTGGGATCAGGGCCACGCGCCCCTCCCGCACCTTCACCTCTTTCGGAATGCCAATGCGCATGCGTTCTCCTTTAGGACGTTCTGACATATTACCAATGAGCATGGAGACCCTAAGCCATTAATTCTGACAATGCGTTTTATATGACTTGGGGTAAGAACCATAATGAATCAGAACGTCCTTTACCGTCTTCGCGTCGATGGCGTAACATACGCACGAAATCGCGGCGACCCCATCGGGGCTGCACGATAAGAACTTCCGCGGTTTTTGTCTATCGAATGTTTTCCTGTCTCGCTACGGAGTTACCGCATGATGGATAAGGTCAAACACTGCCGGCTGCTCATTCTCGGCTCCGGCCCCGCCGGCTACACGGCCGCGGTTTACGCCGCGCGCGCCAACCTCAACCCGGTGCTTGTCACCGGCCTGGAACAGGGTGGCCAGCTCATGACCACCACCGACGTGGACAACTGGCCCGGCGATGTCGAGGGGCTGCAAGGCCCGGCGCTGATGGAGCGCATGCAGAAGCATGCCGAGCGCTTCAAGACCGAGATCGTGTTCGATCATATTAATAAGGTGGATCTCAAGCAGCGCCCGTTCCGGCTGACCGGCGATTCCGGGGTTTACACCTGCGACGCACTCATTATCGCCACCGGCGCCTCGGCCAAATACCTCGGCATACCCTCGGAAACCGCCTTCAAAGGCAAGGGTGTGTCCGGCTGCGCCACCTGCGACGGATTCTTCTATAAGGGTCACAAAGTCGCCGTCATCGGCGGCGGCAACACCGCCGTGGAAGAGGCGCTGTACCTGTCCAACATCGCCGAGCATGTCACCGTAGTGCACCGGCGCGACGCGTTTAAGGCCGAAGCGATTCTGATCGACCAACTCATGGCCAAAACCAAGGGCGGCAATATCTCCGTCGAATGGAACCACGAGGTGGACGAAATCCTCGGCGACAAGAACGGCGTCACCGCCGTGCGCATCAAGGACAAGAACGGCAAGAAGAAAGAACTCGCCGTGCAGGGCGTGTTCATTGCCATCGGCCACGCCCCCAACACTGCCCTCTTCGAGGGACAGCTGGAAATGCACGGCGGCTACATCAAGACCCATTCCGGCAACCAAGGCAACGCCACCGCCACCAGCGTTCCGGGCGTGTTCGCCGCCGGCGACGTGCAGGATCATATTTACCGCCAGGCGGTCACCTCCGCCGGCACCGGCTGCATGGCGGCGCTGGACGCGGATCGCTATCTGCAGAAGCTTAAATAGCTGTCGCTGATATCATTAACATCACCCTCTCCCTTCGGGAGAGGGCTGGGGTGAGGGGAATCATTTATGGAGCCTGACCCATGCCGACCGATAACCAGAATGACGACGACCCCGACCTGTTCCGCAAGGCTGTCGGCAAAATCAGACCAGTAAAGCAGGACAAGATTCATCCCAAACCCAAGCGCCGCAAACCGGTTCCCGAGCAAACCCTGCGCGACCAGCGCGAAGTCATGGACAGCCTGCTGTCCGACGAATATGAACCGGCGGCGGATATCGAAACCGGCGACGAACTGTTCTACACCCGCCCGGGCTTGCAACACAGCGTCATCCGAAAACTACGCCGCGGCCAATATACCATCGAAGCCGAACTCGACCTGCATGGCGCCACCGTGGTCCAGGCGCGCGAGGCCGTGAATGCTTTTCTCAGGAACGCACGCGACCAGGACAAGCGCGTGGTGCGCATCATTCACGGCAAGGGAAAAAGCTCGGAAGGCAAACTGCCGGTACTGAAGGGAAAGGTCAATTCCTGGCTGCGTCAGAAAGGCGAAGTGCTCGCCTTCTGCTCCGCCCGTCCCAACGATGGTGGGACAGGGGCGGTGTATGTGCTGTTGAAGCGGATTTGATCAGATAGCGAGATACATGAATTGGATTGCTCTAATATATAAATCGAGCCTGGCACCTTTAATTCGTGGTTGTTATGGTCAGGCGGAAATTACCATAACAAAGGAATTGCTAGTTGAGGAGTTGATTAAAGTTTAATCCCTCCGTCCCCCGCCTTTTACGCGTTACTGAAATTCAAAAGCACAACGGGCCTGCTTTTTAAGTCTGCTCCAGCAGCACCACCGCATGCGCGGCGATACCCTCTTCCCGCCCGGCAAAACCCAGCTTTTCCGTGGTAGTGGCCTTGATGTTCACAGTTTCCGGCGTAATGCCGAGATCGGCGGCGACGTTCTGAATCATCTGCGGCAGATGCGGAGCGATGCGCGGGGCCTGGGCGACGATAGTGCTGTCCACGTTAACAATTTTCCAGCCGCGCCCGGCAATGGCTTCTTTGACTTTGCGCAGCAGCTTGCGGCTGTCGATGTTCTTGTATTGTGCGTCCGTGTCAGGAAAATGCCGGCCGATGTCGCCGAGCCCGGCGGCGCCGAGACAGGCGTCGCAGATGGCGTGGATCAGTACGTCGGCGTCGGAATGGCCGTGCAATCCCTTGCCGTGCGGAATCTTTACGCCGCCGAGAATCAGATCGCGCCCGGCGACCAGTGGATGCACGTCGTAACCGTGACCGATGCGTATCATGCCTTCCCCTGCTGTTGCTTCAAGTATGACTCGGCCAGCGCCAGATCCTCCGGCAGCGTGACCTTGATGTTGTCCGCGTGACAGGCGACGACACGCGGATGGCCTCCGGCACCTTCGATCGCCGAGGCTTCGTCCGTGATTTCACGCCCTCGTTTCAGAGCGTTTTCCAAGGCGCTGGCCAATGCGCCGATGCGAAACATCTGCGGCGTGGCGGCGCGCCATAATCCCTCGCGCCGGATCGTCTCGACCACGCGTCCTTCATTATCCACGCGCTTGACCGTGTCGGAAACGGGGAATGCGAGGAGACCACCCACCACCCCCTCGCCCTTGCCCTCTCCCCCTTTCAGGGAGAGAGGGGATTTCTTTGATTGTCCGTCCGTCACAATGGAAATCAGTTGATCGATGTCTTCATGACGTATACACGGACGCACCGCGTCATGCACCAGCACCCAGTCTTCAGGCCTGGCATGCTTGCTCAATGCCCTGAGACCGTTCAGCACGGTTTGCGCGCGGGTCTCGCCGCCGGAATATTTGCCGAGAAACTTCGGGAGATTCGCGAGCATGGGGATCAGCGCCTGCCAGTGACGGTCCTGATCGGCGATACCCACCATGACGCCGCGCACACGCGGATGCGTGCACAGACGTTCGAGCGTATGCAGGATGACGGGACGGCCGAGGAGGGAGAGATACTGCTTGGGCAGCGGCGCCTGCATGCGCAGGCCCTGACCGCCCGCCGGTACGACAGCCCAGATTCCGTCAGTGCCGGTCAAGCGTTACAGCCTGAGAATCAGGCGTGTTCCTGGATGTAACTGAGGATGCGGTCCCTGGCGGCTTCGGTGGCGATTCCCTGTATCGCGGCGACTTCACGCGCGAGATAGCTGTTCGCGGTCTCGAGCAGCATGGATTCCTCGAACGAAAGCCCGGACTGTTTTTTCCAGCGCGTCAGGTCGCGCACCACTTCGCCCAGTTCGAGGCAGGAGCCGGAGTTGATGCGCCGCTCGATGTCCTTGCAGCGCTCGGCCCAGTTGCCGCCGGTGACGCGCCGCTTGCTCTTGGCGGACAGAATCTTGAACAGCTCCTTGAGTTTCTTGCTGTCGAGCAAGGGTCGGATGCCGCTGCGCTCCAGGTTGGAGCGCGGCACCTTGACGGTCATCTGGGTATCCTGGATGCGGATGACAAAACAGGACTCGACCTGGCCGGAATGATAGATATCTTCAACAGCCAGAATTACGCCAACACCTGCGGAAGGATAAAAAACCGTGTCACCCACCTTAAAGCGCGGACGTTTCGTCGCCATGCAGCCATTCTCCTCGGTTATGCAGCAATGGTTTCTATTAACTTAGAGTCGACTATTGTCGATCTGGTTTAAATTATGCCTGTAACTGCTTCCCGTGACAACACTTTTTGGATTTTCCCCCACGGTCGCTCCGTTCGCGACATAGGGTAGAATAAGCCGCCCTCACTGCCTGGCCGGTGAGGGCATGGACTTAAATAGCTTCGAAAACACTTGGATTCGCCACTAAAGCCGATTCTGCCCACGCCTCCCGGGGAGAGTTGCGCCTGGAGTGGACTGGCCGGCAGTGGGCGCGGGCTGGCCATCGCCGCGGCGGCGGAAAACCGCAACGGCCCGCTGCTGGTCGTCACCGGCAACAGCTTTGCCGCCCAGCGGCTGGAAGACGAGATCCGGTTTTACGCCGCGGACCTGCCCATCCTGCCCCTGCCGGACTGGGAATCCCTGCCCTACGACGCGTTCTCACCGCACCAGGACATCATTTCCCAGCGCCTCGAAACGCTTTATCGCCTGCCGAACCTGAAACGCGGTGTGGTGCTGGCGTCCATCACGACGCTTTTGCACCGCCTGCCACCGCGCGATTACGTGAGCGGGCACAGCTTCCTGCTCAAGCTCGGCGACCGGCTCGACATCCGGCAATTACGCGAGCAATTGGTTCACGCCAACTACCACAACGTGTCGCAGGTCATGGAGGCCGGCGAGTTCGCCATCCGCGGCGGGCTCATCGACCTCTACCCGGCCGGCAGTCATCAACCCTATCGCATCGACCTCTTCGGCGAGCAGGTGGAATCGATCCGCGAATTCGATCCGGCGACGCAACGCTCCGGCAGGACCATGAATTCCATTCAACTGCTGCCGGCGCGCGAATTCCCGATGACCGAGGACGCCATCCAGAATTTCCGCCAGGCTTTCCGCGCGCGCTTCGAGGGCGATCCGCAAAAAGTTCCACTGTATCGCGACATCAGCAAGGGCATCAGTCCGTCGGGGGCCGAGTATTACCTGCCGTTGTTTTTTCCGAACATGGCGACCATCTTCGACTATCTGCCGTCAGATACCCTTTGCATCATGGAAAGCAACATCGATGAAACGGCCGGGAAGTTCCAGCAGGAAATCGCACAGCGATACCAGGAAATGCGCCATGATATCGAGCGGCCGTTGCTGGAACCATCGGAGATTTTCATCACAAAAGATGAATTCATCGCCGGCTTGAGGCCGTGGCCGCAGGTGGAAATTCTGGAGTTCACGACGGAGGCGATTTCACGCGAGGATCAGAAAAACAGAAGCACCGTCGCCTACGAGACCCGTCCGCCGGCGAGCCTGCCGGTCGATCACAAGTCCGACGCGCCCTATACGGCACTGTTCCGGTACCTGAGTGATTTTCCCGGACGCATCCTGATCGTCGCTGAGTCTGCCGGCCGGCGCGAAACGCTACGAGGCCTGCTGATGGAACATCGCCATCCACCGGAAGATGTTGCCGGCTGGAACGCGTTTCTCCAGGGCAACGCAAAACTGGGCCTCGCCGTCGCCGATCTGGAAAAAGGCCTGCTGCTCCGGGAACCGGCCATCGCCGTCATCACCGAAGCGCAGCTGTACGGCGAGCGCGCCGCGCAGCGCCGCCGGCGTTCGCGCGGCGAACGCGAACCGGAAGCGATCATCCGCAGCCTCGCGGAACTCCGGATTGGCGATCCGGTGGTGCATGAAGATCACGGCGTCGGCCGCTATCTCGGCTTGCAGACGCTCGACATCGGCGACGGCCCGGCGGAATTCCTGACGCTCGAATATGCCGATGGCGACAAACTCTACATCCCGGCGCTGTCGCTGCATCTCATCAGCCGCTACACCGGCACCGATCCGGAACAGGCGCCGCTGCACAAGCTCGGTGGGGAGGCCTGGGAAAAAGCCAAACGCCGCGCGCTGGAAAAGGCCCATGACGCGGCCACGGAATTGCTCGAAATCTACGCGCTGCGCGCGGCGCGCGCGGGGCATGCGTTCCCGCCGCCGGACGAACATTACCAGTCGTTTGCCGGGGCATTTCCGTTCGAGGAAACCCCCGATCAGGAACGGGCCATCCAGGAGGTCCTGCAGGACATGCAGACCGCCAAGCCCATGGACCGGCTGGTATGCGGCGACGTCGGATTCGGCAAGACGGAAGTGGCGATCCGTGCGACGTTCCTCGCGGTGATGGGCAAGGCGCAGGTCGCGGTGCTGGTCCCGACCACGCTGCTGGCGCAGCAGCATTTCCAGAATTTCCAGGACCGGTTCGCCGGCCTGCCGTTCCGCATCGAGTTGATATCGCGCTTTCGCAGCCCGGCCGATCAGCGCAAGGTGCTGACAGCGCTCGCGAACGGCACCGTCGATATCATCATCGGCACGCATCGCCTGCTGCAGGACGACGTGCGCTTCAAGCGCCTTGGGCTCGTCATCATCGACGAAGAGCATCGCTTCGGGGTGCGTCAGAAAGAACGCCTGAAGAAGCTCCGCAGCGAAGCGGACATTCTGGCCATGACCGCCACCCCGATCCCGCGCACACTGAACCTGTCGCTGTCCGGGCTGCGCGATATCTCCCTCATCACCACCGCGCCGGAAGGACGCCTGTCGGTCAAGACCTTCATCAGCGAGGTCAACCGTTCGGTGATTCGCGAGGCCTGCCTGCGCGAAATCCGCCGCGGCGGCCAGGTCTATTACCTGCATAACGAGGTGCGCACCATCGACAAGGCGGCGCGCGAACTGCAGGAACTCATGCCCGAAGCGGATATCCGCATCGCCCACGGCCAGATGCCGGAACGAGATCTGGAACGCATCATGCTCGACTTCTATCACCAGCGCTTCAACATCCTGGTGTGCTCCACGATCATCGAGTCGGGCATCGACGTACCGAGCGCCAACACCATCATTATCGAGCGCGCCGACAAATTCGGCCTGGCGCAGCTGCATCAGCTGCGCGGCCGCGTCGGGCGATCGCATCACCGTGCCTATGCCTATCTGCTGGTGCCGGACCGGCGCGCACTCACCGAGGACGCGCGCAAGCGCCTGGAGGCGATCGAATCGCTGGAGGAACTGGGGGCGGGATTCACGCTCGCTTCGCATGATCTGGAAATCCGCGGCGCGGGCGAGCTGCTGGGAGAAACCCAGAGCGGGATGATCGACGAGGTGGGGTTTACACTGTACTCGGAACTGCTGAACCGCGCGGTGCGCTCGCTGCAGGCCGGGCGCCTGCCGGAGACGGACACGTCATTGCACAGCGGGACTGAAATCAACCTGCACGCGCCGGCGCTGTTTCCGGAAAATTATCTGCCGGACGTGCACATGCGCCTGATTCTTTACAAGCGCATTTCTTCGGTCAAAACACTCACGGCCCTGCAGGAACTGATGGAGGAGATCATCGACCGTTTCGGCGTGCTGCCCGAGGCGGGGAAACTGCTGTTCCGGGCGACCGAGCTCAAGATCCTGACGACGCCGCTGGGCATCAGGAAAATCGACGCCGGCCCGCGCGGGGTACGCGTCGAATTCATCGACAAACCGGACGTGGATTCAGCCGCGATCCTGCGCCTGCTGCAGTCGGCGCCGAAAACCTACAAACTCGACGGGCCGAACCGGCTGCGGATACTGGGCGACATGCCGGAGGTGGAATCCCGGATCAAGGCTATCCGCCGCTTTCTCGAGGCGCTGGTGCCCGAAGCGAAGGCTGTCAGTCACCGTTGATCTCATCCGGACTCGCCGGGCCTGTGTTGCGCGCCCTGACCTGCCCAATCGGAGAATGTAGGTTGGGGTGAGTGAAACGAACCCCAACACATATCGATCGTCAATCTGTTGGGGTTCGCGTTGCTCACCCCAGCCTGCATATTTAGAGCTCGGGAAACAGCGCGTCTTCGAACCCCAGCAGGCGGATATCCCGCAAACGCATGGGATACAGGATGCCGTCGAGGTGATCGCATTCATGCTGCACGACCCGGGCATGGAAACCGGAAACCGTGCGGTCGATGGGCGCGCCGTGCTGGTTGAAGCCGGTGTAACGCAGATTCTTGTGGCGGGTGACCAGCCCGCGCAGGCCGGGAACGCTGAGACAACCCTCCCAGCCCTCCTCCATTTCGTCGCCGAGAGACGTCAGAATCGGATTGATCAATACCGTGCTGGGCACCGGTTCCACCTCGGGATAGCGCGGATTGGACTCGACGCTGAAAATGACCACGCGCTGCGACACGCCGATCTGCGGTGCGGCGAGACCGGCGCCGTTCAGCGCTTCCATGGTGTCGAACATGTCGGCGATCAGCGCATCGAGTTCCCGGGTATTGAAACCCTTGACCGACTCCGCCTTGCGGTACAGCAGCGGATCACCCATTTTGAGTACGCGCCGAACGGTCATAGGACACCCTCGATCTTGCCCGGTGAATGAGAGATACTATTAAAAATTGTGCACGAGGAAAACATGGTCAAGCGGCTAATCTTTATTCTTATCCTGACTTTTATCCCCGGCATGCTGCTGTATGCGGCGGCGCCTTCCGCCAACGTCTACGAAATCGAAGTGATCGTGTTCGAAAACCGGCTTCCTGATCTCGAAGGCGGCGAATACTGGACACGCAAGGAGGAAAAAACCGCCGGCATGGAAATGAGCGACGCCGTCAGCATAGGCGAGAAACCGGCCGCCGACTCGGGCCTGTCGGCGACGGCGGCCGCGCTGGAAAGCTCCGGCCGTCATCACGTGCTGGCTCATCTGCGCTGGCAACAGAGCGCCGAAGCCAAGTCGGTATCGAAACCGGTGAAGATAACCAGCGCCGACGGCGCGCTGGACGGCGCGCTGCGGTTTTATCTCAGCCGCTTTCTGCTCGTGGACGTGAGTCTGACACTGCGGGAGGGGGCGATGAGCGCGGGAATGCCGGGTGGCGCCGGGCAGGAAGCGACGGCCTACCGCTTAATCGAGGGACGGCGCGTAAAATTGGCCGAAACGCATTACTTCGACCATCCGAAATTCGGCGCGCTGGTGCGCGTCTCGCCGGTCAAGGCAAACTAGCCGCTGGCTTCCACAGTGAAGACGCGTCAGGCCCCGGCGATCAGGGGGATGGCCTGCTCCAGCAGCGAACGGACCTTGGCCATGCCCGTTTCCAGGTTCGTCTCGATATCCTTGAGGCTGATGGTTTCCTTGCTCTTGCCCGCGGCCGGATTCACCACCAGGCTGATCGAGGCGTAACAGAGCTCGAATTCACGCGCCAGCCCGGCCTCGGGCATGCCGGTCATGCCGACAATGTCCGCGCCATCCCGTTCCATACGGAGAATTTCCGCGGCGCTTTCGAAACGCGGACCCTGAGTGGCGCCGTAGGTCCCCTTCCCTCGCGCGTGGAGCCTGGCGCGTTTCGCGGCCTCGATCAGAATATGGCGCAATTCCTCGCAGTAGGGATAGGTGAAATCCACGTGCGTGACCTGCTTGTGATTGCTGCCGAAGAAGGTATGGGCGCGGCCGTAGGTGTAATCGATGATCTGATCGGGAATCACCAGGGTGCCCGGCGCCAGGAAATCGGGCGAAATGCCGCCCACGGCGTTGACCGCGATGACATTGGTCACGCCGGTCTGCTTGATGGCCCAGATGTTGGCGCGGTAATTGACGTCGTGCGGCGGTATCGTGTGGCCGGGTCCGTGGCGCGGCAGGAACACCGCCTCGCGCCCGCCGAGCTGGCCGAAAACCATGGGCGCGGACGGCTCGCCATAGGGCGTGCGGATCACCTCGCGCCGCGTGATCTGCAGATTTTTAAGCCTGGTCAGGCCGCTGCCGCCGATGATGGCCACGGTGGTCATAAATGTAGCCCTACTCGCTCCGCTCGTTCGTCTTGATGTATGACAAGTAGCCCTACTCGCTCCGCTCGTTCGTCTTGTCTCATTTCGGTTCCGCCTCGGCGTAGATTCCGGGAACGTTGCGCAGATAACCCTTGTAGTCCATGCCGCAACCGAACACGTACCGGTCGGGTACCTCGAGACCGGCAAATTCCACCTTGACGTCATGTGCGCGCTGGCGCTTTTTCACCACCAGCGCCGCCTTGTAGACTTCGCGCGCACCGTCGACGCGGTAGCGCGCTTCGATGCCGGCGAGCGTCGTGCCTTCATCGAGAATGTCGTCGACGAGCAGCACCATCCGCCCGCGCGAGTCCTGATGCGGACCGGATAACCACTGAAGCTGGCCGCCCTGGAGACGTTTGCCGTAGCGCGTGGCATGGATGTAATCGATCTGGAGCGGGAACTGCAACCGTGTCAGCAGCCGGCCGAAGGGGACGACGCCGCCGGTCATGACGCAGACCAGCAGCGGATCGGATCCGGCGAGTGTTTTGGTGATCCCTGCGGCCATGCGATCGAGCGCTGCTTCCACCTGCTCAGGGGAATACAGACGGTCGGCCTGCCGCAGAACCTCCCACGCCTGCTGCGCACTGATTGGATTCAATTCTGGAATTCTTTTTTTGAAAAATTATTAATATGTAAACGTCACGACGTCTTCGTCCATCGCCTGACTGATCACGTAAGCACCGCCCACGGTCTCCTCGATTTCGGGAATCAGTTCGTTGCCCCACAGTTCGAGCGTGGGGGTGCACACCTTGAATTTGACGCCGGCTTCATGGGCGTCCTTGATGAAATCGTAAACCGTTTTCGGGCTGCCTTCCTGCACCCGCAGTTTCTCCGCCACGCCCTTGATCGCGAGCTCACCGGCCCGGGCCGTGAGGATGACTTCGACCTCGTATTCCATCGCCGCGGCGACCGTCGCCTGGAAAAACGGCGCTCCCAGCTCGGACGGGTCCGAAGGATCGGTGTTTACCATCACAATCATCAGTTTGTCAGCCATGGAGTTCTCCTGGGAACTGGCAAAAATCAGAGATAACGAGGTTCATTGGCGCGAATTATATTGCCCTTTGCCACCCAAGGCTACCGGCCACGCAACCACGATTTATGCACGGGGAATCTACGCCATCACTGTCGCGCAGACTTGATCAATGTCAAAGTTTAAGGCTCTTCAGATAGGCGAGGAATCTTTCCTTGAGTTCAGGATGGGTCAACGCGTATTCCACGGTCGCCTGAAGATAGCCGAACTTGCTGCCGCAATCGTAACGCTTGCCGATGAACTCGTAAGCCATGACTTTCTCGTGGGACAACAGCGCGGCGATGCCGTCGGTCAACTGGATCTCCCCGCCCGCGCCGGGTTTGACGCTCTCCAGCAGGCTGAAAATCCGCGGCGTCAGGATGTAACGGCCGACAACGGCCAGCGTCGACGGAGCCTGTTCCGGAACCGGTTTCTCGACGATGCCTTCCACATGGGAGATGCGCGGCCCCGCGGCCTTGCTTTTCACGATGCCGTAGCTGCGCGTCTCCTCGCGCGGGACGTTCTGCACGCCGAGCACGGAACATTGGCAGGACTCATAGATATCGACCATTTGCCGGAGCGCACCCGGCTCGCCGCTGATCAGGTCGTCGGCCAGGATAACGGCGAACGGGTCGTTGCCCACCACCTGCCTGGCACACAGCACCGCGTGTCCGAGACCCAGCGCCTCGGTCTGGCGGATATAGACGCAGGAAGTCTTGTTGGGCAGGACGTTCTGCACCATGCCCAGGAGATCCTTCTTTCCGTCCGCCTTGAGCTCCGCCTCGAGCTCGTAAGCCTTGTCGAAGTGGTCCTCGATCGAGCGCTTGTTGCGTCCGGTGACGAAAATAAGCTCGTCGATGCCGGCGGCGATCGCCTCCTCCGCGGCATACTGGATGAGCGGCTTGTCCACGATCGGCAACATTTCCTTGGGGCTCGCCTTGGTGACCGGCAGGAAGCGGGTGCCGAGACCGGCGACGGGAAACACGGCTTTGGTGATGCGACTCATGATTTATGATTCCAGATCTATCCCGGTTGAAATTAATTACACGTCCCGGCGCTCGGCAGGGTGCGTGCCACGAATTCCAAATATAGTATAAGGCCGCCGCCCGGCGTTCAGCGCCCGATACCGCTGTATTCGAACCCGGCATCGCGCAGGAACTGGGGATCGTACTGATTCCGCCCGTCGAAAATCACCGGTTTCTTCATGATCTTCCGGATGCGCGCGAAATCCGGATGGCGGAACGGTTTCCATTCCGTGACGAGAATCATGGCATCGACGCCGTCGAGCGCGCTGTATTGCTCGTCGACGAGTTTCAGCTGGCCGCCATCGAACCAGACGCGCGGAAATTCGCGCTTCGCCGCCGTCATGGCGATCGGATCGTAGGCCTTGACCGTCGCTCCGGCGTCAAGCAGTTCGTTCAGCAGAACCACGGAAGACGCCTCGCGCATGTCGTCCGTCCCCGGTTTGAACGCCAGGCCCCATAGGCCGAACATCATGCCCTTCAGGTTGGCGCCATATCGCCGCCGAATCTTCTCGAACAATACATGCTTCTGCGCCTCGTTCCTGGCCTCCACGGCATCGAGCACCTTGGGCTCGAAGTCGTGGTTCCTGGCCATGTGGACCAGGGCCTTCACGTCCTTGGGGAAACACGATCCGCCGTAGCCGGCGCCCGGATAGATGAACGAATAGCCGATGCGCGAGTCCGAGCCTATGCCCTGGCGGACGTTCTCCACGTCCACGCCCATGCGCTCGCAGAGGTTGGCTATTTCATTCATGAATGAAATCTTGGTGGCCAGCATGGCGTTGCCGGCGTATTTGGTCATCTCGGCGTCGCGCACGCCCATGAACAGGAGCCGCTCGTGATTGCGCATGAACGGCAGATACAGATCGCGCATCACCTTGCGCACCTTTTCGCTGTCGGTGCCGATCACGACGCGATCCGGGCGCATGAAATCCTCCACTGCCGCGCCTTCCTTGAGGAACTCCGGATTGCTGACGACGTCGTACGGCACATCCACGCCGCGCTTTTTCAATTCTTCGCGGATGGCGTCCCTGACCTTGTCGGCCGTGCCGACCGGAACGGTCGATTTGTCCACGACGATGGTGTACCGGCTGATATGCCGGCCGATTTCGCGCGCCACCGCCAGCACATACTGCAGATCGGCCGACCCGTCCTCGCCGGGCGGGGTTCCCACGGCAATGAAATAAACATCGGACTCGGCCTCGGGGTCGCTCAAAGCCGTGCAAAAATTCAAACGTCCGTTCTTGTAATTATTGACGACCACGGACTCCAGCCCCGGCTCGTAGATGGGGAGCACCCCCTTCTTGAGACCTTCGATCTTCTTTTTGTCGATGTCCACGCAGGTCACGGTGTTGCCCATTTCGGCGAAACACGCGCCCGTAACGAGGCCGACGTAGCCCGTACCAACAATTGTCAACTTCATGAAGTCTTACCTAAAGAAATATTTGAGCGGATACTCTTATGTCTTTTTCGTCTGCTTCCAGGAATAGATCACGGCGGTTTTGTCGCTCTCCGACGACGATTTGGTCAGCCCGGTATGCTCCGGGACGAGATTGACCAGGAACTCGCGCAGGGCGGATTCATCGCCCCGGTCGCAGGCCTGCTGCATGGCGTTGAAGGTTTGTTCCAGGGCCTCCCGGTCCATCTGCCGGCAGCGCGCCAGCAGGATTTTCGGATGACTGGTTTCGGCCAGCTTTTCCGCGTCATGAAAGAGTTCTTCGTACAATTTTTCACCCGGTCGCAGCCCGGTATAAACGATCTCGATGTCCTCTCCCGGAACCTTGCCGGACAACCGTATAAGCTGTTCGGCCAAGTAGGCGATTTTAACCGGTTCGCCCATGTCGAGCACGAATATTTCGCCTCCGCGCCCGATGACCCCGGCCTGCAGGATCAGTTGGCAGGCCTCGGGAATCGTCATGAAGTAGCGGGAAATTTCCGGGTGCGTCACGGTCACGGGCCCGCCCCGAGCTATCTGCTGCTGAAACAGCGGTATAACGCTTCCCGACGAACCCAGAACGTTGCCGAACCGGACCGTGATGAAACGGGTCCTGGAGGTGGCGTTCAGGCCCTGACAGTACATTTCGGCGACCCGTTTGCTGGCGCCCATGACATTGGCCGGATTCACCGCCTTGTCCGTGGATACCATGACGAACGACTCGCAACCGTACTTGTCGGCGAGATCGGCCACCACGCGTGTCCCCAGCACATTGTTGGTCACGGCCGCGCGGGTCTGGTCTTCGAGAATGGGGACGTGCTTGTAGGCGGCGGCATGATAGATGACCGCCGGAGAATGTTGACGCAGGACATTCTCCATCTGCACGATGTCGCCGACATCGCCCAGCAGGCTGACGAGGGACAGGTCCGGCATGTCGCGCCGCAATTCCAGATCGATGTTGTACAGATTGAATTCGCTGCGATCCAGAATGACCAGCTTTGACGGCCTGAGCTTGGCGATTTGACGGCACAGTTCCGAGCCGATGGAACCGCCGCCGCCGGTGACGAGAATGGTCTTGCCGCGCGCGGCGTCGGTGATCGCCTGCCAATCCAGGCTGACCGGTTCGCGTCCCAGCAAGTCCTCAATCTTTACATCGCGCAGGTCCTTGAGTGTCGCGCGCCCGCTGACCAGATCCTGGAGCTGGGGCAAAATGCGAAACGGTATTCCCGTTTTCTCGCAAATCTCGACGATGCGCCTGATCTGGCGCGACGTCGCCGACGGCAACGCAATAATGATCAGATCGATGTCAAGGCCGGTGACAATATCGGGAATCTCGTCGCAGGTTCCGGTCACGGGAATGCCGTGTATTTCCTTGCCAACCTTGCGACCATCGTCATCGACAAAGGCCACCGGCCGGAAAGTACCGGTCAATTCACGCAAGAGATCACGCACCAGCATCTCGCCGGCCTTGCCGGCGCCGACGATCAGCGCGTTTTTGATCTCGCCGGTCGTGTACCGGATTCGATCATAAGCACGCCGATAGAGATGCCGATCCTTGAACCAGCGATAGATAAACCTCGGCCCTCCGAGCAGCAATACGAGCAGAATGCCGTCGAGAATAAAAACTGAACGCGGGACACCCTGCAGCCGGGTGAGAATGAAGCTTGCCGTCGCCGCCGCTACGACCCCTGCCGTTACCGCCTTGATGATACGAACCAGATCCGGAATCGAGGCAAAACGCCAGATACCGCGGTAGAGCCCGAAATACCAGAACATGCCACCCTGCACGATCCAGACGACCGGCAGCAGCATCAAAGCCTGGTTGAAATAACCTTCGGTAATCGGGTCAAGGTTGAAGCGGAGCCAATAGGCGCCAAACCACGCGAACGGGATCATCAATTGATCGTGCGTAAACACGGCGACGCGCGAACGGAAGAGCCGGATGAGCTGCTTCATCCTTTCATTCCTCGATGTTGCCTTCCTTTAAAAAACTTCGGCTGAAGTATAACCAAAAGCCCGTTCAAAGTCCTTACTTTTAAAGGTGGTAGCGGTCGGGAATCATGACGCTCCATTGTCGGAATCCGGACGAACGCGCGTCGCCAGGCGCGACACGATGAAAAAGAAAAGCGCATAAAACACTACCCACGACATCAACATGGCCGCCTGGACTGCGCCTGACTGGCGGGAGCCCCACAGAGCCGTGGCGCCGCAACCGATCATGATGACGTACTCAAGAATCACCGTTTTACGGTGCCCCCACCCGGCCATCACCAGTTGCTGATAGTAGTGAGTTTTATGTGCCTGCCATACCGCCTCGCGCCGCCACAAACGGCGCAGCAACGTCACCGTCGCGTCAGCCAGGAACGGCGAAAATACCAGCAGCGAAATCCAGAACGGGAAAACACCGTCCTTCACTCCCCACAGGGAAAACATGGCCGCCAACAAACCGAGCGTGGACGAACCGATATCGCCCATGAATATCCGCGCGGGAGGAAAGTTGAAACACAGAAAACCGGCCGCGGCGGCCGCCGTGATCGCGCTGACGGTCGCGTATTGTTCATGGCCGGCGAGCCAGCCGAAAAGGGAAAACGTCACGAAACCGCTGACGGCCATGCCGCCCGCGAACCCGTCCATGCCGTCCATGAAGTTGTACATGTTGATCATCCACACCACGAACAACAGCGACAGGCACGCCCCGGTCCAGGCGGAAGGAACCCAATCGAAGCCGGGAAACCCGATGACATGCAGGGACAGACCACCCATCAACAACAATCCCGCTGCCACGATATGGGAAACAAGACGGTAAATGGCGGCAACATGATATCGGTCATCGAGAAAGGAGACCGTTGCCACGGTCAAGAGCGCAAATCCGCTCCAGAGGGACAAACCTTGCGGATCACCAGACCAGCCGATCTGAAGTCCCCACCCCGCGATCACGGCGGATAATATGGCGATTCCGCCACTGCGGGGCGTGGGATGTCTATGCAGGGAACGCTCGTTCGGATGATCAATGACATAGAATCGCGAGACTGGACTGGTCAGCCGCCATGTCAGCCAGGCGGAAAGAAGAAATGAAATGGCGAGGATTGTCCACGTCATGGCACGGATCGTCCGGCCACAAACCACGAAACCGTTTCGCGCAGCCCGTCCGCCAGACTGAACGGGGGTCGCCACCCCAGCGTGGCGCGGATTTTGGAATCGTCAACAACCAGGGAATTCGCCAATCGATCGATATCGGCGGATTTTCCAGCCATCATCGCCATCCCGCGCAGCAATGAAGGAGGAAGCGCGAACATGCGCGCTGGCTGTCCCATCAGATCCGCCACGCGTCGAACCAATTCGGACGTGGAAACGTCATCCCCGTCCCTGACGAGATAGGTCTGTCCCGCGGCGCCGGGATGGGACGCGCAACGGATAATGGCATCGACAAGATTATCGACGAACAGGAGACTGCGACGGTTATTGAAATCTCGCAACGGCAGCGGCCATCCCGACGACACCAGCTCGAGCAGCCGCAGAAAATTCCCGGGGTTACCCGGCCCGTAAACCAGCGGCGGCCGCAGGATGACGACCTCGAGTCCGCTTTCCGCGGACACGGCGTGCAATGCCTTTTCCGCCTCCCATTTCGAAAGCGTGTAAGCGTCATAAGGAGCAGGCAGATCCCGTTCGGTGAAAGCAACGGCGCCGCTCCGGTTGCCGTGGACGCCTATCGAGCTCAGATAAACCAGGCGACGCACGCCGCTGGCGGCGGCGCGACGCGCCAGCCGCTCGGTCCCGAGCACGTTGGTGATTCGGTATTCGTTTGCCGGATCGGTTGCGTGATCCTTGAGGAGATGCACGCGCGCGGCAAGGTGAACGACCACGTCGGTCCGCTCCAGCGCCGAATCCCAATCCGTGGCCGGGCCGATGTCGCCGACAGCATGGATTCCGCCGGGCGGTTCCGTGGCTCCAAGACGGCGCACGGCCTGTTTCACGCCGAATCCGGCGCGCTCAAGAGCCGATACCAAACGACGTCCGATAAAACCGGTTGCACCGGTCACCAGGTACCTAGGCATGGGTCTGCCCACGCACACTGCGACTCTCGCGGAGTCTCCGAACCAATCGCCCAGACCTCAGAAGAGAGCGGGATTGGGGCAAACGTCTTCTCGCAAACTCAGTTTTTTGACATTCTCTTTCAGGTGCTGATCCCAGGGGACCAGGCTCGGGATCAGGAAAAAAACGGCAACATCCCGATGCTTGACCTCCGGGTGCTTGGCGCGATGGACACAGGCCCAATTAAGAAACAGAATGCTCGTGCCTTTCGGTCCCTCGAATATCCTTGTCGTGTTTGCATCATTGAGCACGTGGGCAAAACGGTCGTTCCTTGAACGATCCCAGAATCCCTGGTCGAGCAGCTGTTTTGACAGCGGACGCGGTTTGAGTCGGAATGAACCGGTGTTTTCCCTGGTGTCCGTCAGGTAAACCATCAGCTTGACGACCTGCGGCGGGCAATTGTCGACGTGCCACAGGAAACTGGTGTCGGGATCGCTGTCGGTCGGAAGCGTTCGATAGACCTGAACCCAATAAATCTTGAAAAAACTGCCGTAATAGTTTTCGACGATCTGGACGATCTCGTCCGTAAAAAACCGGGATACTTCGGGTATCATTCGAATTCCATCTTTCAGACGAATCGCGCCTTCCGTGGGCCTCATGCAGAATTCAGGGGTTGCAAACACATGGTCAGCCCGGTTTTGTATGCTGTTCAGCAGTTCGCGGTCGACACCGGGCTCCAATTGAACAAATCCCTCGCGTCGAAGCTCTTCCGCCCGTCCCAGAATATCGGGCGAACTTGAGGGGGTCCTGGTCCTGGCCCAGAGCTGCCTTGCTTTGGCGTGGTACCGCTTATGGTTCAGATTGAGGATCACCGTTTGATTATTTCCAAAAAGCTTCAGGCGAAACAGGCGTCGCACCGCGCCAATGGGTTTCCGCACAAGCGTCAAATTCACCGTACACCTCCCTGAGCGACAAAATTCATGCTGAAGTCGAAGAAAATACCCCGTCATCCGGTCGGTTCACTTCCGACATCCCAGCCCGAGGAAATCATATTCCCGCATTTTGTATTTTTCAGGCTGGTCGAGAATGATGACATGGCCCGCAAAACGCGAAATATAATAATCCACTTTCTTCTCGTCGATATACGGTCTCAGGACAGAATCGGGATTTCGTCTGAGAATGGCCTTCAATAATCTCAGCGACGCGGTGTCCCCAATATGATAACCGTCGAGGTGCTCGCAATCGCTGACCCCACCGCTTTCGAAATTCGTGAAGTCGTACAGCGGTGAAACGTCTTTCTCCAGCCGCCTGACGAGGGGCGCAACGAAAGGTTCCTTGGTGTACGACTGAATCGTCTTGAGGTACAGGGGCGCAACAGGCGGCAGCACAACGATCACCTCGACACCCTTGTCTTTCAGGCGGGTCAAAATCCGCAGAAACCACCTCACGTAATCTTCGTTTACAAAATCCCCCAGCCCGAGATTGGCTCTTTCGCTCTTGCCCGTCTTGATCTGCTTGATGTCCTCCCAATAATAACCAACGATTCCCGCGCTTTGCACGAGACTCCTGACATTAAAGTAGCTGCCATCGGTTCTGAAACCGCTGGAGTCGCGAATGGCAAAGACACCCATGTTTTCGAAGCTGGTATACGCGTTCTGATATCGCCCGCGCAAAACCATGTCCCGAAACAGCGGCCACGGCAGCTTATTTGTCTCAATCCACTCGAGCGGTGGAAACAGTTTGGTGAAGGTGAGGGCCGTTTCATCTATCGTGTATCGGTTCGTTGTCTGCTCCGATGCCGGATTAAACCACCAATAATCAATGAAATAAATGGCGACCTTGGGTACATGCGCCTTCAGCATCTCCGTAACGAATGTTTCGGATTCCAGCAGATTGCTCGATACACCGCCGCAATTCACGAACGGTTTGGTGAATACGAGCCCCCTTACATTCATGGCGCGCGACGAGCCTATGACAACGATTTCGGGTTTGACCTGGCGAACGAGTTCCACCTTGTACTTCAAATCATTCCCGTTGTAAGCAGACCCGTAAACTCCGTTTCGTGCAAGCTGCTCCTTGATAATGGTCGAATAAGGAGAAATTTCATCGGAACGGAACAGAAAAACAAGACTAATGAGGCAGGGAATGCCGAGAATCACAAGAGCGAAAATAAAAATCAGGGCATAACGCCTGAACGACGCAGTGGTTGCATGCATATTCAAAACTGGAAATACAGGAAAGGGCTGTCCTTGTTAATCAGGAGTACACCCATCAAAAAGGTTGCCGCACTGGCGATCGCCCAAAGAGCTGCCGGCCTCCATTCAAGCCAATCCGGCATTCGAAAACGCAGGCTGAAGCCATGGGAAAGAACCGGCTCAAATCGCTCCATCCATACGTAAACATTCGGAGCGAAGAAAACAAATAGGAGTGCCCAGAAAACAAAGTACACATAATCCCTGGCGCTTCCGATGTGGCTGAAAGTCGCATGGAAACCATTGAACCCGAACATGGATGAAATCAATTCCAGTGCGCCTGAAAAACTGGTGGACCGGAAAAAGACCCATGCGAAACAGACCGCGCCAAACGTAAGAAGTCGACTTGCCATCCCCCAGACAAGATTCGATTCCCATCGTCTGGAAACGCCAAGGTGACGCCAGGCGTGGTTGATGACGAGATAGGCGCCATGTAATCCGCCCCAGATTACAAAGGTCCATCCTGCGCCGTGCCATAGCCCGCCCAGCAGCATGGTGATCATCAGGTTGACGTGCCGCCGAACGGGCCCGTTTCGGTTACCGCCAAGCGGGATATACAGATAATCCCTCAAAAATCGGGAGAGTGTCATGTGCCATCGCCGCCAGAAATCGATAATGTTGTTCGCCTGATAAGGCGAAAAGAAATTCAACGGGAACCGGATACCCACGATGAGGGCCAGGCCTATCGCCATGTCTGAATAGCCGGAAAAATCGAAATAGATTTGAAGGGCGTAAGCCAGCGCTCCCAGCCACGCCTCGGTAAAGCTCAGAAGTGTCGTGGTCGACAGGCCGAATACATGATCAGACACCACCGACACGTAATCGGCAAGAACGACCTTCTTGAAAAGCCCGAAGCTGAATATCGTCAGACCGAGACAGAAGTGCCACCACTCGAATTGAAATGACGTCTTGCCGGAAATCTGCGGAATGATCTCATCGTGCTTGACAATGGGTCCTGCGATGAGCTGCGGGAAAAAAACCACGAAAAACAGATAGTCTGAAAAACGATAGTGCTTCGTTTCTCCCCTGTAGGTGTCGACCAGGTAGGCGATCTGCTGAAAGGTATGGAACGAAATCGCAAGCGGGAGAATGATCGACGCCAGGTGGACAGAGCTTCCACTCAGGGTGTTCCAGGTATCGATCAGGAAATTGGTGTATTTGTAATAGCCCAACAGGAGAAGATTGAACGTGATGCCGATGGTCAAGATCGGCTTCTTCCGGGCGGGATATCGGTTGAGCCAGATACCCACGAGGTAATTGAATATGACCGATCCCAGCAGGAGGAAAATGTACGGCGGGTTCCACCACGAGTAAAAGAAAAGCGAGGCGGCGGTAAGCCAGGCAAGCCCCAGCCTGAAACTTTTCCTCGCCAGTAGGAAAAAGACGGAGAAAACGATGGGGCAAAAGAAAAAAATGAACACATGCGAATTGAACAGCATCTATCGCCCCGAACCTGTCTGTTTTTCAGCGTGCAAGATGAATCTCTCCCGATTCTGCATTCTTCAAATAAAAGAGCAAGATGTTATCGATTGATTCGCCGGGGTCGCGTCTGTCGCCTGCCTCAAAATCGGCGATATTTTATCGATGCGTGCGCGGCGTAATGGATGAAACACCAGGCCGCATGAAGCAGACCCAGATTCTCGACGTCCCGATACAGCCTCCAGACCCAATACGCCGATCGCCCCTTGTTGCGCGACACCGAGCGGGAAACGACCCGGTAACGCATCAGGTCCTGCCGCAAGCCATGAGCGACATGTCCGCGCCGGAGAATGCTCAACCACAGCGCGTAATCGTCGTAATAGGTGCGCGTCATCGAAAACGGGCCCGTCTTGGCCCGATCCACGATTACTGTGGAGGTTGCAATGGCCGTATTCTTCAACAAGCCGCGATAACCGATCCGGTGCGGCACCCCGATCTGGCGACCGGTACTGGAACCGTCTTCGGAAATGCGGCGATACGACGTGAAGGTCAGGGCGGCGTCGATATCACGCATGAAGGCGAGCTGACACTCCAGCTTGCGAGGCAACCAGACGTCGTCACTGTCCAGAAAGGCGATATACCGCGCCCGGGCCGCATCGAGTGCGCGTTGCCGCGCCGCGGCCGGCCCGCCATTTTTCTCCTGCTCGATGAGGCGTATGCGAGAATCGCGATCCGCACACCCGCGAACGATGGAGACCGTTTCGTCCCTCGAGCAGTCGTCCACCACGATCAGCTCCCAATCCGCCACGGTCTGCGCCTGAACCGAGGCGATCGTTTCCCGAATGTGGCGCGCCGCGTTGTAAGCCGGTGTAACGATGGAAACCACGGGTGATGCGCTCATCGTCGCGCTTCGTCGTGCATCTGGCGTTTCGGATACCAAGAGTCAGGCCGCTCCTCGTCGTTCAGGGCGCGTGCCCGGAAGCCGACGCCAGGTACGCCTGCAGAGAGGCCGTAATTTCCGTGACGTTCCGCGGCGTCACATCGTAAAGCTCCCCGGGGAAGGACTGGGTCCAGACGTCCGTGAAAAAAGCGCGCGCGGCGTCGCGGTCCGCGGTTCGCGGTTCGCGCAGTATTCTCCCCATGAGTTCGGGCAGATCGTGAAGGCGGTCGACGGCATGGGCAAGCCGGCACCCGCGGTAGAAGGCATCACCGAGCACCACGACGGGGGTGCCGACCAACAACGCCTCCGCGCCCGATTTCGAATTCACCGTAATGACTGCGCCCGCCTGTCGGATGACTTCATAGTTGTTCGTCCCCGGATTGATCAGGATCACATTGTCACATCGCGCCAGCAGTTGCCGTACCCGGCGGTAATCGACCGCCCCGACCAGCGCCGGATGCTCCTTGACCGCCACCTTCCACGGGTACGGCACGCAACGCGCTATGAAATCGATCAGCGCGAGCTGGTCGAGGTATTCGGGTGAACGCAGGGTCAATGCCACGTCCGCCGGAACGTGCAGGGGATAATAAATGAAACGTTCGCCGACGGGCAACGTCAGGTAATGCGGCTTGAGCAACTGACTGTTGACCGCCATGCGCAGGTGACGCAGAACATGCCCGCCGAGATGATCGAACTCCTCGCGCCTTCCCTTTACAAACTTGTCTGCCGTCTTTTCAAGCAGGCGCCTCCAATTCCTGGCGTCCGTCAGTTTTCTCAATGGTTTTCGATAATGATGCGTGTCCTTGGACGGGATGACGATGCTCTGCCGGGCCACCGCGTCATCCAGATATTTCCGCACCTTTTCCTTCGTGTCCGCATCCCCGGCTCCGCCTGTTTCGCGGACGATCGGAGCGGCAAAGCTGTTGCGTACGAAAAAGAGGCGGCCCCGGAAAAACGAAGGCTCCAGGAATATATTGTCGATGCCCAGCGAGCGCGCGACATGAAACGTGGCGATATTGGATAAAAAACCACCCAGTTCCTGGACCACCACGACCTGCCGCGGATCGCTTCCCACCCATTCCCGCAGCACGGATTGCGCCGCCGCCAGATATGAACGCAGCTTCTTCAGCAATTGATCGCTGTCGCGGCACTCGAACGCGGCTTTCTCGTGGCTCAACATCAGATTGATGTTTTCAATCCCGAAGTCTTCGACACGAACGCCGATCCCTTCGCCGAACCGGGCATCGAACATGTTATAGGCCCTGACATTCCTGTTCCGCAGATACTCCCAGCTCGGTTCGTGAAAACAGAGGTGCGCGACCTCCCAGCCCTTTTCCCGCAATGCGTCGCCAACGGCCTCGAAGAACCGCGTCTGGTTCATCGCCAGGGTGACGAACAATATTTTTTCAGGCATGACTAGGGAAACGTCTTTTGGAGAGACGGCAGACAAGTACCCGGAGTTCGACGCACGCGGATGGACAGGCTTCAGACGACGGTTCGCCGCCCGACGGACTTCGGCGCCAGCACCTGCCGCACCAGGATCTCGGATCCGGGTCCGGCCGTGAACATGTCGGACGCCCGGGGGTAAATCGACGGAAACGCGGTAAAGAGCGCGGTATACAGAAGCCTGCTGTGGCCCTGCGTCATGCGGCTGCCGCAATGATAAACCCGCGAGGTGTCCACGATGAACGAGCTGAGGCACGATCCAAACATGTCTATCACGTCTTTCCGGTCAACGTGTGCAAAAAGTTCTTCATCGGAAAGGTGCCTGCGGAAAAAACTGTTCCGGACACGCGTCGTTGCTTCGCGCCCGATCATGCGAAACGGCCCGTTTTCGGGGGAATGCACGTCCGAGAGATAAACGAACAGCTTCAGCATCCGTGCATCGTCGAAATCCAGATGCCACTTCTGCGAATGCGTGATGTCCCCCGGCTGGTAGATGGATTCAGTCAAGATAATGTATCGCAGCCACGGTATCTCCCCCAGATAGCTGCCCACCACGTTCAGGATCGGGCGCAGCAGGGCGTACCGCACCAACGGATCGTTTTCGTCGGGCTTCCTGCCGGCATACCTGATATCGGAAAGATAATTCCAGATGGTCTTGTGCCGGTCTTTCTCGCGCAGGTTCAGATCGTGGTATTCGCGTTGCAATGCCAGGCATTCGTCACGTATCCGTTGTCGCAGATCCAATCCGACAGCATCGGGAATTTTCGCCCAACCGTGCCGACTCAGATGCCGGAAGATTTCCTGCTCCTGAGGTGTCTCGACGACGGGTTTTGCAAGTATCCTCCCTTGGCGCGCGCTGCGATGAAAAAGATCGACGACACCCCGTGTCGCGTGCGCCAACGGGCTCTTGTTGACGAGCAACATCAGCTCTTTCCCCAGCGCTCCCGTTCGGGAAACGCGTTGAATCCACTTTTTTAATCTAGACGCGAACATCGGCCACGACGATTGCTTTAAACCGCTCAACCCGTACCTCCCCGGAGTTACTGTCCCTATTCTGAACTACAGCGGCTGTATCAATAATAACCCATACCACCGGCTCGAAAACAACTATTAAAACCCGGCCATTATTCCTATTCATCAGCAGAAAAAACACGTATGCTCGCCAGCTTCGCTTTGCTCAGCGGATGACGCGCGTGAGCTGCCCGATAACGCGATTTCCTTCCCTTGATGCCGGCAATCCGCTCCAGGTCGCGGAGAATTTTCTCGATATCCATGGACTTTGCCGCACGAGCGCGATGTGCGTACTCCCGCAGTTTCGCCACGGCAAGCGACCCCACGACGCACGCCGCCACGCCCTGCACGCGCTGCAGAAAATGCGGCTTCGTAAAACAGCCGCGGGCCGCCATCCGGTAACGACCGGGAGTTTCACACGCGGCAAGGTTTTTCGCCGCCTCCAGTATCACGTGACTGACGCGCGAATAGGCCTGACCGTCACGCAAATGGAACCAGGGCTCGATGTATGTCGCATACACGCCGGCGGCATCGTAATGCCGCGCAAAAGGCTCCGGCTTTTTAACCAGGGCATCGAGTTCTTCACGACTGCCGACGGCGAGGCTCACGCGCGAGGGCAGCGGCGTGTGTCGCAACAGACGCTCGGTGTTGAGAAACTCCATCGACACCGGCAGTTTTCCCATCAAACAGGCCTCGGTAGCGGTTCCGCAGTTGAGATGCAGGATGCAACGCGCATGCGCGATGACATTCAGCACGTTGCCGCCGCCGTCCACGATCACGTTCCGACAGCCGCCGAGCGCCTCCCGGTAGCGCGTCTCACGCTCGAAGGGGTGCGGTCGCACGAGGAACAGGATGTCCGGGTTGCGCGTCGCCAACCACGCCAGCGTCTCCAGGTATTTCTCGAATACCGTCTTCAGGTCGGCGAGCAGCGGCGCAATGTAGGCACGTTCCCAGCCGGCGTCAACGAGGGTTTCAAGCTCCGCCTGATCGGAGTGATTCAGCAACGGATTGATGGCGGAAAAATTCGTGTTGACCAGGACATAATCTTCCCGTGGGTAGTCGAGAAACGGTCGCCAACGGTCCGCGCACAGATCGAATCTCGGGTTACCCGTCAGATGAAGACGGGCCGCGTCCTTTCCGCTGTGCCGAACGAATGCCTGGTGGACGTTACGGCCCCAGAACAAGTAATCGTCGACAAGATCCATCAGCCCGCTTTCGCGCAGCGAAGTCGCCCATTTGTCGGGGGCGTTGGCGCCCTGCTCTGACAGCACGCCACCCTCGGTATCAAGCACCAGGACACGCACGCCGAGCTCGCGATATGCCGTCAGGAGCTCGCGATTGTTCGGCCGCACGTAGTTCATTACCACCGCGTCGAGCCCGAGCAGCGGAATATCTAGGCCTTGCTGATACATCGGGATGATATAAACTTCGTGCCCGGCGTTGGCCAATTCCTCCGTCACGAGAAGGTGGCCGTGAAGCTCACGTTTCGGATTATCGACTATCAGACCGATTTTCATATTCCCCGGCTATCATTTAATCTATGACTCGCTCATGACGATCAATAACAACGTCCCGCCGCGTCACGATCGCATCCCGTTCTATCTTGTATTGCTGGCGCTCGCGTGTTACGGAAGAGTTCTGTTCATGCAGGACATTTTCTGGGACGATAACTGCTGGCTGCAGGCGATCTACGCGAGCGACAATCTTTCGCAGTTTCTCAACGCCGGATTCGTCGAAATGCGACGCATCCCGCTCGGCATTTTTTTCTATTACTTTTTCGATCTTCACAAACTGACGGATCACGCGGTGCTGCTGTGGCAGATTTTCAACCTCGCCATTCAGGTCGTCACGCCCCTGCTGATCTACCGGCTGGCGACGAATCTTTCCTCGGGAAACCGCACGCTGGGAGCGGCAGTGGCGGTGTTCTTCATCGTCGCGCCGCTCGACCATACCCTGCCTTACCTGTCGGCAATCAATTACCGTTTCGGCCTGCTGCTGTGCCTGCTTTCGCTGCTGCTCAGCGAACGCGCCGTGGCGACCGAAAAAACGCGATGGGGTCCGCTGGCGGCGTCGTTGATGCTCTCCCTGTTCACGCAGTACACGCTGACCGAATCCGCGGTGGCACTGGAACCGGCCCGCGCGCTGATTTTCTGGCATTACCTGCGCCGTCGCGGGCTCTCCCGGCGCGCAAGCGTTTTATCTGCCGCGGGCTACAGCGCAATATTCATCGCCGGCATGGCGCCGTTGATTCTGTACAAGATTCTTTACCATCCCTTCGGCATGTACGAAGGCATATACAAAACCGATTTCGCCGGACTGCTCAACTGGAAGATGCACGCGTGGTTCGCCTGGATCGCCTTGCGCGGCCTGTGGTTCGCTCTGTTAAAGCTCTGCGCGTTTTCCAGCATCCCATCGGTGGTGCTCGGCACTGCCGTCGCGCTGCCGGCGTTTTTCCTGTTGCGCCGCATCGGCGTTCAAACGCCGGACGGCGCCGCTGAAAAGCAAAAAACGACCTTGCCTTACTGCCTGAAATCTTTCTCTTTCGTTCTTTTTTTTGCCGCGACCATCATGTTACTGCAGCATGTGATGTTCGCGATCGTCGGCAGGCCGCTGGCGCTGGGCGCCGACAGCAGCCATGCCGCGCTCATGCAAATCGGCTACGCCATGATCGGTGGCACGCTGATCCTGTGCTTCCTGTCCCGTGTCGCGGATTCGCCGGCGCGCCGGAAAACCGTTACGGCGATACTCGCGGCGTTCGTCGGCCTTGGCGTTTATTTCAACAACCTCAACCTGGACCTTTACGCCCAGGGCAGCGTCCGGCAAGCCAGGTTCTGGAAATCCTTCACGTCGCGATTCCCGAGCCTTCCACCTGACGCGACGGTATTCGTCGATGCAACGGATACGTTTTTCTTCTACACGTCCGATATCGACAACACCTACGATCTCGAACTCTATATCAATATGCTCTACGCCCCGAATGCCGACACAACCGGCTTTCGTCGCTATCGCGTCGTGTCTTTCGAGGATGACTTCCGTAACCTCTACCGTGAACGACCGTCCGATATTGCCGAACTCAAGCCGGTATCGCGCGTGTCACACTTCGGTCGCGACGTGCTCGATCCCCGGACCTTCATCGTCGTCCGCTACCGCGATGGCGAACTGCTCGTCAACAACGAGATCCTGACGAAATATCCGGACGTTCCCTATGCCGCCTGGGCGCGCAAGCCTTTCCCGGCGCTGCCGCCCGCACCGGCCGGCTACCCGCTGCGGTCGAAAGCCCCCGGCTTTTCATAAACCGCTGTCGACGATGTCGGCTGCATTACGGCGCGCGCGGCGCCATTCACGATAGACGTCGAGCGCACGCCGCCCGCCCAGCACAAACCAGACTATGGCGGCGCTGCCGGAGAGAATGATTCCCGACTTTGCCAGTGCGCTCACGATCACGCTGTCCAGGGAAATGCCCGAGCCCAGCCAGTACATGACGGCGGCAATGGCGAACAGGCTCGAGAATTTTCCGAGCAGGGCCGGGCGCGGATAATAGTGATAGGACAATGACAATAACGTCACCGTCTTGGCCGCATTGGCGATCGCCAGCGCCCCGATCGCGCCCCACACCCCGTATCGCGGCACCAGCCACCACAGCGCCAACACGCTGCTCGCCAGACCGACGACCTGCACCAATGGCGTGTAATGCATGCGCTTGGCCAGATCCATGCCGCGCCCGAGCACGGTCCAGCTTGCCTGCATGAAGTAGACCAGCACGAACATCGGCACGAATTCGTAAACGCCGTGATAACGCACGTCGCCGAGCCAGACGATCAGTTCCTTCGACAGCAATGCGATGGCGACGGCGATCGGCACCAGCGCCGCCAGCAGATACAGGGAGAATCGCGCGACCAGCGCCGGCGCATCCTTGCGCTCGGTCACCACGCGGTAAATAAACGGGTACCACGAATTCTTTATGGTCTGGTTGAACACATTGAGGCCGCCTCCAACCTGGCTCGCGAGCGAGTACAACCCGATCTGCCGCAGCCCCACGAATTTGTCCAGGAAATACCGGTCGAGAAGCTGGCTCACGCCCTCCAGCAGCGACGCCGGTACAATCGGCAACGAGTAGCGAAGCGCTTCTTTCAAGAATGCCGGTTGAACGGACCAGCGTATTCTCCTGGCCATGTAGGAAATGAAATACAATCCCCAAGCGGCGGTGCTGATCAGGCCGCCTGCGAGGTAACCCGCGGGGCCGAGCCCGGCAACCAGCACCAGGTAGATCGTCACGGCCGCCTGCGACAGAAACACGAGTATCGTGATCACGGCGTAACGACGTGATTCTTCCTGTGAACGCATCACCGCGAACGGGATCAACGACAGGTTCGTCGCGAAAGCCGTCCAGATCACGATCAATAAATAGGGACTGAACGGAACCTGGGTCAGCACCGTCCCGAACAGACGGGAGCCCGCGAGCGTCAGCAGCCCGCAAATCGTCAGGCCGACGGCGTTCGAGGCCAGCCAGATCGACCCCAGGCGACCCGGTCGTTCCGACAAGTTCCATTCATGGAACAACCGCTGCACGGCGTCGGGCAGCCCCAGGGCGAGCACCGGACTCAAAAACATGACCAAGGCCTGCGACAGGCCGATGATGCCGAAATCCGCCGGACTCAGCTTCAGCCAGTAAAGCGGCAACAGCAATATGCCACCGGCGCGCGCCACGATGATCCCGACCCCGTAGATCCAGGTATGGGAAAACACCCGCGCCAGCAACTGGTGCCTGGTCAGACCGGAATACACGCGTTATCGTCCCGCCACGCTCACCAGACGCTCAAGCCGCCGTCCACGAGAAAGTTCTGCCCGGTCACGTAACTGGAAGCATCCGAGGCGAGAAAGACGAGCGTGCCCACCATCTCGTCCGCATGCGCCATGCGCCCGAGCGGAACGCGAGCGGAATAATTCCGGACGAAGGTCTCGTTCTGCCCGCTCTCCACCCCTCCCGGACTCAGGGTATTCACGCGAATTCGCTGCTCCGCCCAGTAGGTCGCGAGATACCGGGTCAGGCCGATCACGCCCGCCTTGGACGCGCTGTATACCGCCGGGGTGTTGATCTGCCGGTCGAGATAACGCGAGCCTTCGTAAATGCGCTGGTCCGGCGCCATGGCGCCGTAGATCGAGGCGGTCTGGATGATGCTGCCGCCCTTTCCCTGGTTCACCATCTGCCGCCCGACCTCGCGCGCCACCAGGAACATGCCGTCGATGTTGACCGCCATGATGCGGCGCCACTGGGCGAGCGAGTATTCCTCGAACGGCGCGAAAAATTGATCGAGATCGTCGGACTTGCCGGCGGCGTTGTTGTGCAGCACGTGGATGGCGCCGAAACGCTCCACGGCCGCGCGCACCATGCGCCGGACACTCTCCTCCGACGACACATCGCAGGCGATCCCCAGGGTCCCGACGCCGTATTGCTGCTCGATCGATTGCGCCAGGTCATCGGTCGCGGACTGGTCCAGATCCACGAGCACCACGTTGGCGCCGAACTCGGCCAATCCGGCGCAAAAGCGACGGCCGAGGATGCCCGTCGCCCCGGTGACCACCGCGGTCCTGCCGGCCAGTCTCCACTGTCCGCGGAAATCATCCATGGTCAGAACCGTCTCCCTGTTTGATCAGGCATTCGACGATCCGGAAATCGAGTTCGTTGTCGATGTCCCATGAGCGTTCCTCCGGCATGACATACAAACGGGTCGTTGCGTGAAACAGCGTGTCGCTCGCCATCAGGAGATCGCGCCGCCACACGTAAATCGATGCGTTCATGTCGTAACATGCTGGCGCGTCCTGGCGTCGCGTGACGCGGTCCGGCAGCGGCTTCGACAGACGCGGCGCGCCGTCGTCGCCGAGTTCGACCATGTTGAAATAAGGCGAGCGCCGCGCCGGCATGGCGGTGATGACGTTGGCGGCGTTGCCGTCTTCCAGCATCGCCACGGCGGCACGAATATCCTGCGGCGTGCGCAGCGGCGAAGTGGCGTCGAGGTCCACGATCACGTCGAAGCGACGACCCGCCAGCCGCTCGGCTTCCTGAAGACAATGACGGATCGCCGGAATCTTGGGCGCCAGATCGGTCGCCAGATCGTCCGGACGACGGACGAGATAATCCGCGCCCCATTCACGGGCGGTTTCAAGTATGGCGTCGGAGTCGCTGCTCACGGCCAGGGCCGCAAAAAGCCCCGAGGCGCGCGCCTGCTCCAGGCTGTGTGCCAGCAACGGTTTGCCGAGCAAGGGGCGCAGGTTCTTGTTCTTCACGCCCTTGGAACCGCCGCGGGCACAGACGGTGCAAAGCCTCATCGCTCGATCCAGGAATGGGTGGCGGCGGCGCGCTCCGCCGCCTCGATGGTGTTCATGACCTCCAGCCCTTCTTCCAGGCTGCACAACTCATCGTGCCGGCCGGCGAGCACGGCCCGATGCTGCCCGATATAAGTGTCGTCGCGCGCGACGGAGAACGTCATGGTCTCCGAGTCGTGCCGCAAGCTGCCCGTCATCAGATCGGCGACGAACGTGTGGCCGTCCAGGTTGATCGTCAGGTTGCGCTGATGCGTGGTGTCCAGATAATTCAGCGACAGGCTCAGCACGTCGCAACGCCGGCAATTCATCAGTATGGACATCACATCGTCGCTGGTGATTTCGAGCGTGCTCAGGTGACCGCCGCTCGCCGTGAGGCGGTGCCAACGGCCGAACAACCAGTGGACATAATCGAGTTCATGACTCAGATCACGCAATACGCCGCCGCCTCCCTGGCGCGAAGCCGAATAGGAGCGGCGGTAATCCGTTCCCGGGCGCCAGTGCGGCAGGTACTGGCCCACGTAGACCTGGGCGCTGACCGCGCGCGCGTCCGCGATGCGTTCCCGCAGCGCGCGCAACAGCGGATGAAAACGCAGGTTATAGCCGACGAACAGGCCCTTGAACCCGGTGCGGGGCGGCGCGCGCAGGTTGTCGAACAAGGGCTTCTCCACCAGCACCCAGCCGTCGAATCCGTGACGCGCCAGCTCCTCCAATGTAGCGGCATGCCCGGCGGTGGGAACGGCCACCACCACGTATTCCGGCCGGTGGGCCGTGAGCGCCTGCGGGAGCTCCGGGTAAAAACCCTCGCCCGCGGCGTGCCGGCTGACCACCGCCACCGGACATCCGAGTTCGCGCAGGATCCGTACATGACGCGCGCCGATGGAGCCGTAACCGACGACCAGCGTCCTCACTCAAACTCCCCGGCGTATTCTCCGTTGGCGCGCTGGAAATCCTCCATGCGCCCAATGTCGAGCCAGTACTCCCGGATCGGGAACACGGCGGTGTCCATGTTCCGCCCGATCATGTGGTTGAACAGGTCGGGCATGTCGAAATAGGTTTGCTTCGGGATCAGGCCGAGAGCCTCCGGACCGAGAACATAGATGCCGGCATTGACGAAGAAGCGCTGCACCGGCTTCTCGTCGATCGCGGTGATGCGGGTGTTGTCGATGCGCACCACACCGTACGGTACCTGGAAGTCGTATTCACGCACGCACATCGTCGCCTGCACACGGTGCTCGTGATGGAAATCGAGCAACTGGCGGAAATTCAGTTTCGTGAGCAAATCGGCGTTCATGACGATCAGCGGATGGGTCAGATGCTCCGGCAGCAGGCTCAGGGGGCCGGCCGTGCCCATGCGCTCGGTTTCGCGCAGGTAACGGATCTCGGCGTCCCAATGCGATCCGTCGGCGAAATGGCTCTGCACCATGTCGGCCTTGTAGTTGACCGAAAAATAAAACTTGCGGAATCCCTGCTCGATGAAGTTTTCGAGAATGATCTCGAGCAGCGGTTTGTTGGCGATCTTCAGCATCGGTTTGGGCAGATCGTCGGTCAGCGGCCGCAGCCGGGTGCCGAGGCCGCCGGCCATCAGCACCACCCAATTCTGGGGCTCTTCGCGCTGCAGCAGATTGTCCAGCAGCTCGACGTCGACGATGCGGCCCGCGCGATCCAGTATCGGTATCTGGTGGATCAGCTTGTGACGCATGATCTCGAGGATCGCCTGCCGGCTCATGTCGGACGGCGCCGTGACGGGCTGCGGGTTCATCACCAGCCGGGCCTCGCCGTCGAGCGATACCCCGCGCAGGATCGCGCGACGGATATCGCCGTCGGTGACGGTGCCGAGCAGCCGGTTGTCGCCGTCCACCACGAAGGCGATCTGGATCGCGCCTTCGTCGATGGTGCGGATCGTGTCACGCACGCTGGCGGTCGGAGGAATGACGGCTTTCTTCCACTGCTTCATGATGGGATCTCCCTGGCCGGCACGCCGGCCACGCGGGCTCCGTCCGGCACGTCGTGAATCACCACCGCCCCGGCGGCGACGAGGCAACGGTTGCCGATACGGATGCCTTGAATAACGGTCGCCCCGGCGCCGATATGCGCGTGACTGCCGACGACGACGTCGCCGGACAGCGTAACACCCGGCGCCACGTGGCTGTGATCGCCGATCAGGCAATCATGGTCGATTCGGGCGCCGGTGTTGACGAGACAGTCGTCCCCCAGCGTGGCTCCGGCCTGCACCACCGCGCCCGCCATGATCTGTGCGCCCTCGCCCAGATGCGCGTGCGGCGACACCACGGCTGACGGGTGCACAACACCGAGGAACGAAAACCCGCGCGCGCGCAGACGCGCATGCAGGCTGGCACGCGGCAGCAACGACTCGGTCGAACCGAGCGCGTTCACCAGCACCACCTCCTGCGGCTTCCATTCCGCAAGTTTCTCGTCGGTCCCGAGCACCGGAACCCCCAGAATGTCTCCGCCACGTTTCGCCGGGTCGCTGTCGAGTATTCCCGTAATCGGGATCGAGCAAGCTTGCAGCGCGTCGATCAGCACCTTGGCATGGCCGCCGGCACCGAGCACGATGACGGGACGCGTCATGGTTCGATCAACTCATCGGGCGCGTAGTCGCGCCCTGCGGTCCGGCCAATCCATTCCCAGTAGCGCCAGGGCGCGATGCCCGTGCCCGGACGTTTCACGGCCAGATTGACCGCGGTGAATGCCTCGCCTTTGCGAATGGATCGCGCCGCCACCAGACTCTTGCGCGCGACGCCCATGTTCTTGCGCTCCGCCGCCACCGGCGTCTTTCCCGGATTTCCCAGCGCCTGCTCGACCTCGCGGATCGCCGTCACCATGCGCCGGAGCTCCTCGGGTTCGAGCGAGGCCTTGTGGTCCGGCCCGGGCATGGCGCGGCTGAGAGTAAAATGTTTTTCGATGATCGCGGCGCCGCGCGCCGCCGCCGCGATCGGCACGCTGATACCGATGCTATGGTCGGAATAACCGGTACGCAGGCCGAAACGCTCGCGCAGCGTGTCCATGGCGCGCAGGTTGATGTCGGTAAAAGGCGCGGGGTACTCCGTGGTGCAGTGCAACAAGGCGACACTTCGTTTCAGCGCCTCCTGCCCGGCATCCGATTCGTAGGCCTTGCGAAACGCCGCTTGGCCGGGCGCGGGATCCTCCGGTTGGCTGAACCCGAAGGCGAGCACCATCAGGGCCTGCTCGATCTCCTCCAGATTGCTCATGCCGGTGGATAAGATCACCTGCCCGGCGGACCGGGCGGCGGCCAGCAGCAACGGCGCGTTGGTGAGATCACCGGAGGAAATCTTGAGCCGTGTCTGGGCCAGATCGCGCGTCAGGTATGACAAACTTTCGAGATCGAACGGCGTGGACAAAAATTCAATCCCGCGCTGGCGACAGCGCCCGCGAATCGCCTCGAAGTCGTCGCGCGTGAGCTCGAGGGCCTTCAGCATCGCATACTGGGAGCCGGCCTCGCCGGTATTGGCGGCCTGGTAATCCGCCCTGGGAGCGGACGATGTCACCAGATTTTCAGCGCGGAAGGTTTGAAACTTGACCGTGTCCACCCCGGCACGCGCGGCAACGTCCACCAGTTCCAGCGCCAGTTCGCGCGAACCGTTATGGTTGACGCCGGCCTCGGCAATGATGTGTATGTGAGACATCCGCGCTAAATGGTCGAATCGAAAAAATGCTTCTTGATCAGGTCGCGGTAATCGGGAATGGCCTTGAGTATCCCGATGATCCGGTCGGAAGCCGTGCCGTCGCCGTACGGGTTGACCACGCCGGAGCAATCGAGCGTCAACGCCTGTTTGACGGCATCCACGATCCCGGCCGCTGTCGCCGGGGAGTTGATCACGGAGGCGGCCTGCGGCCGCCCCTTCTGGCGGTCGCCGATGTTCACCGCCGGCTTGCGGAACGACGGCGCCTCCATGATTCCGCTCGAGGAATTTCCCACGACCGCGTCCACCTGGCTCATGACACTCAGGTATTTCTGCGCTCCGAGAGAGTCGAAAGCAGCGGCGCAGGCATGGTCCAGCACAAACTCCTGAATCCGGGTACGTATGTCGTGATTGCCCGGATCGGCGTTGGGCATGGTGAAGAGCATGCCGGTATTGGCGTCGTCCAGATCATCGAGCGCGCGCAGCAGTTCCGCGACCGCTTCGCCGGCGTCGCGCGGATCCAGGGTTTCCGGGTGGTAAGTGACAAGCAGATTCCGCTTCTGAAAGGTAAAACCGAGCGCGCGTTGCAACTCTTCGCGTCCCAACAATTTGACACGCCGGATCTGGTCTATGCCCGGACTGCCGACATTGTGGATGCGTGCCGGGTCCTCGCCAAGCTGACGCACGCGCGCCGCCGACTCCTGGTTCGTGACAAAATGCAGGTGCGACATCTTGGTGATACTGTGGCGGATAGCCTCGTCAAAAGCGCCCTCGGTGGTGTCGCCACCGGCGATATGCGCCACCGGCATGCGCACGATCAGCGCCGCCTGGGCCGCGGCCAGGGTCTCGTAGCGATCCCCGAGCAAAACCAGCAGGTCGGGATTCAGATGTTCCAGGGCTTCGGCAAACCCGATGGTGGCGAGGCCGAGCGAGCGCGTGACGCCGGAAGCGGTACCGCTGGCGAGCAGCATGTCGACTTTCCAGTCAATGCGGAATCTGTCGTTCTCGATGTCGCGGTACGTCAATCCGTGGACCGGCGACAGGTGCGCCCCGGTAACGATAATCTGGAGCTCGAAATCCGGATCCTGCTGCAGCCCCTTCATGAGCCAGTAGAGCAGCCCGTATTCGGCGCGCGTGCCGGTGACGACGGCGATCCGGCGTTTATTCATTGCCGATTATCGAGAACACGACGGAACACCAGGCGGCGCCACAGGGCCATGATTCTGCCGGCCCAGAGCAAAAGGTGGCCGGCGACGCGGTAGCGGCCATCCGCCCCCAGGGAAAGCTGGCCCATCTTGACCAGGCGATCGAGCCGTGACTCGACCATGTCCTTCGAAGAATACACGCGCTCCAGGTCCTGGACACGCAGTCCGGCCGTGCCGGCGTGACGGATTTGCAGCAGCATGCGGATGCGCCGGGCGGTCTCGCTCATGTTGAAAAAATGAAAATACGCATAAGCCAAGCCATTGAACGCCAGAAATGCAAACAACAGCATGTATATCGTCTCGGGAACGCTTCGGTTCTCGTGAAGCGCTATCAGCCAGACGCCGCCCAGTACAGGCGCATTAAAAAAAAGTACCAGCCTGGCCAGAGCAAGCTGTGGCGAGAGAGAGATATGTCGGGTCACGCCATAGCGACTTGCCAGCGAGTGCACCAAAAAAAGCGCCAGCAAGCAGAGGCAGGTAAAGCCGAGCAACGAGACGGAGATCCCGGAATTCATCGGGTCCTGATCAGCGCTTGGGATTCCGCGCCTGCATGCGTCGGTAGGTTGCGGAACGCAAATCAATCGGGACGTCCGAGAAACCGGTGCGGCGGAGTACATGGATCTCCCAGATCAGACGCAGATATCCACGCGTGACCTGAAGGAACGACTTGAGCGTCAACGCCTTGGTCTTCCCAGTGCCGCGGCGTTCAAGAAAATGCGGGGTCTCGGCGTACAGATAGCCGGCGCGGATCAGCTTGATGAGCAGTTCCGCCTGGTAGAGAAAGCCGCTGGATTTCAACGTCACGCCATCGAGTATCGACCGGTTGTAAATCACGGTGCCGTTGGTGTAGTTGAGGTTCATGCCGAATGACATGTTGATGATGAAGCGGTACAGCGACGATATCACGCGCCGCCAGATCGAACGGACTTCGACGTTGTGGATGAAAGGCACAATGATGTCCACGTCGCGCGTCAGGTAGTAGTACAGGAGCGCGTCGTCCGGATCGTTCTCGTCGTCGCCGGGAAACATCGTGACAAAGTCGTTGCGCGCATTCTGCACGCCGTCCCAGAACGAGAATCCGATGCCCATCGGTCGCGCGTGTTCGAGGAGACGCACGTTCGGATGACGCCCGGCCAGGGCGCGCACCACGCCCGCTGTGTCGTCCGTGCTGCCGTCGTTGATGACGACGATTTCGCCATCGATGCCGTGGCGTTTGAATGCCGCGAGCGTACGCTGTATCGCCGCGGCGACGTTGTTCTGTTCGTTCAGGCACGGCATGACCACGGACAAGGTGGCCAGGCGATCGGGGCCGGCCGCTGGCGTGCGGGACTTCACGTTTTCGGATTCGACCATATCCTTCCTGACATCCACCGATGCACCGGCTTCGGCCTGCTCCATGACGGGTCTCCCCTGCTATTCCGGATCATCCGGCTGTGGTCGGCGGTGAGTATATAGCCAGAAAACACCGCCGGGAATCGAAATCAGCATCAGCAGCAATCCGAACAGGATCGAGACCACGAGCGCGTCATGCGCCGCCACCCCGGCAAAAGCGAGCGCCGTGACCATGCCGGCCTCGCGCACCCCCCAGCCGGCCATGGAAATGGGCAGCACGGTGATCAACGAAATCGGCGGGGTCAGCACCACGCATTCGAGCAGGCCAATGGAAAGCCCGAGGCTGCGGGCAACTTCATAGATGGCCATCCCGGTCATGGCATGCATGACGACGGACAGCAGGACGATCTTGCCGGCGCGCAGCGGGAGACGCGTGAACCGGTGTGCCTCGGAGGAAATGTGACGGATTTCCTCGGTAATGCGCCAGCCGTAGAACCGGCGCGGAATTTTCCGGAAGTAGTAGAGCATGGCAAACCCGGAGATCAGCGCCAGCGCCGCCAGGATCACCATCAGGCGCAACAGCGGGTTCTCGACCAACCGGTACAGGAACGGATAACTGAGCAGCATGAACAGCGCCAGCGCCACGAGCGCGATCAGGCGATCCAGCAGGACGGAATTGATGGCAGTGCGCAATGGAAATCCATGATGCCGGATATGCCAGATACGCATCGCGTCTCCGCCGATGGAGGACGGCAGCGTCTGGTTGAAGAACAGGCCGATGAACATGACGTACAAAACCGCGCGCAAGCGTATCCGGGAGGACAGGGTCCTGATCACGGCCGACCAGCGAACCGCTCCCGCCACGGCCTGGAGCAAGAGTATTGCCGCCGCAAGGCACAAATACCAATAAGACACCCTTCCAAGACTGTCGCGTACTCCCTGAAAATCCACTTTGCTGAAGAGGTAGGCAAGCAGCGACGCGGATATGACAACTTTCACAAAAATCAATACCCGCTGTTTCAAACCGGGATGTCCTTCGGCCTGTCTCTCTTTATCAGCGCTCACGCAAAAAACTCATGCCGGTAATCTCGTACATAGGAAGCCAGAAGAAAAATGATGCCTGTCATGAAAGTTATCTCAAACAATACGACCGCCAATTTTAAAAGTCTGGGATCATAAAAGAATTCGACATGCCTCGACGAAGTATCCGCCGGGATCGCCTTGAAGTTTCCATTAGCACGATAGACCGGAACTTCTCTGCCGTCGACATAGGCACGCCAAAAAGGATCATATCCATCGGCATAATAAAGATATCCCTCTCCCGGAACATGGACATCGAAGCTGACGGAATTGTAATCGTAGCCGGCCTCCGCGATTTTGCTCCCGGTGAGGTTAACCGGCACCGTGTGTTTGGCGGCGCCGGCTGGGGCAAACGAACCGCTGCTGATGACCACGTTGTGCTCGAGAATGTCTACAGACTCCCGGGGGGAACGTGAACTCATCAATTCGATAAAATCATCGGACTGCAGGGCTACGGAACGATACTGAAGCAGCGGCTGATCCACGGCAAAGATCGTGGCCAGCGCCACTGGGCTGAGACCCGAATGAATCAACCTGCTGTAAGCAAGCGGGGCCGTAAAAGTATTCCATCGGGGGCTTTGCAAAACCTCATGAAATGTCGTGGCACGAAACGGATATTCTGGAAAGGTGCGCGGAAAATCCAGCGCCGCCGCTTGCCTTGTTAACAGATCGGAATAACGAACTGGCTGATCCAGACCACGCGTGTTTTCCTGAACCTCGTTCTTGAACCGCGGTATTGCCACACGGGTGTCCGGAGCGTGCGGATTCGAGGATGCCTTCGGAATCGACAGGTATGTATCGGGGCGAGGTATCTTCCATGTCTTCGATGACATCTCGACATAGGACAATAAATCGATTATCACAAACAACAGAAGCAGGTACGGCACGGTTCTACGCCATCCGCCCAGGATCCTTACCATGGCCCTTGGCCATCGTAACGCGACTTCATACACAGCAAACATGCGTCTCGGCCAAAAGGTGGCGGTAGCAATATAAAGAAAAAAGGAAAAAGCAATCACAAGACCCATGGTGAAACGCGGCTGACTGAAAGCCAGAAGGTAAAGTGTCACCAAGGCCCACGGCAGAAATAAAAAGAACATTAATCGAAAAAGTACCCGGCCGAAATCGTGGTCCGACTGATATCTCCTGATAAAGCTGAATAAGAATGTTGGTCTGAGCGCCAGAACAACGAGCGACATGATCAGCTCTAACCAAATGGTCAGCCCGGGCAAATGTAAGTCCGGCACAAACCTGTCAATCAGATTTTCTGTCATCACAAACGGCAGCAACAGCGATACAACTATCCCCAACAAGGAAACCCGGCAAATTATCTCGCGGCTGCGATTTACAAAGCTCCTTTCATGTTCTGTTTTATCGCCTGGCCCAAGGATGGGTATCAGCAAAAAAGACAGGCTGAGGGCAAATAATGCACCGGGGTAGAAATATCCATAGTGGCCCAATAAGCGAAGGACGCTGACGCAAAAGAATATGAGAAACCCTATAAATAATGCGCGGGAAACTGCTTCAGCAATAATATTGGTGAACGATTCCGCTGGAAACAGCGAGCGGCCCGTGCTTTCGGTTCTGCCGGAAGGAACCGGCAATTGGCCCGCGGCAGCCGCGGCGCGCTTCTCGGTGATCAGGACAAGCAACACCGGCATGGCGAGTGAATACAGAAGATAAACAAAAATATCTATCTTTTGATTGTAATTGAGCAGCGCCATCGTAACCAGAAAAAGGATGATCGCTATCACTGTGTGACGTTCCTCAAGCCGGGAACGAAATATCCATAAGATGAAAACCTGCAATATAAGAATGAACGGCAGAGGAGATATATCGCCAACAACTTCCGGTTGCCAGGAACCCGCCACGACGGCAAAACATATAGTGGATAAATACACAATAAACATGGCCGACATCCGGGCGCGTCCCGGATTTTTGGCTCGTCGGATCAACGGGCCATTTTTAGTCGAATCCGGGCTTTCGGGCTCCTCGAGTCGTCGCAGAATAAAATCGGCTCCCAGCACATAGAAGTACAAAACCGCCATCAAAAAAAAATTGACGAGCAAGTGTGTATGGCGGACAAACCACAGCGGGGGATAAATATTGTACAAAAGCCAGTGCAACCCGCCATAGGGACCGAGAATCAACAGTCCAAAACCCGCCCCAACGATCGCCCATACCCGCTTGAGCGGATGACGGCCCGAAACCATTCCTATCAGAGCGCTCAATAAGACAAGCGCCCCCATAAACTGGATGGCATCCGTATTGTAATCGTCAAGAAACCGGAACGGTGGGACCAGCAAACCGGCGAAATCCACCGCATGCTCGGAGGTTCCGGAATAATAAATCATCTTGTACGGCATGATGAGCGAGTCAGGGACATTCTTCTGCGGCCCCAGATCATAGGAAAATGGACCGCCGTTTGGACGCATCGTCTCCCAACCCGCCGGAAGATTACGCGCTACAAAGTCGAAATCCGCCTTGGTCAGGAACATGAAAAGATTGGGGCCGGACATCAGAAGGAGCACGGTGGCGACGACCGCTGCTCCTGAAAGATTCCGGCGGTCTTGAAATAAAGCTGCGAGGTCAGATCGCCGCGCGACAGCGAATCCGGCAAGGATAAAGGTAATCAGGATGACCGACCCCACGAAAAAGTACGATTGCAGGCCCACACCGAAGAAAATTCCGGCGCCTACCCAGTTCCGCAACCGGTAATCTCGCTGATACAGGATGCGCAAAGCAAAAAATGCAACATAGGGGGCACAATAAAACTCGTCCAGAATTCCATTTTGATGAAAAGATGTCAGGGTCAATGACGACCAGAGCACTATGGGGATCAACGAGTATCTGACCAGCCGCGATGAAGCCCACTGACGCAACAGGATATAGACCCCGGCCGTCCCAACGACGGCTTTTACCAGCCGGTCCCAGGCAAACAGGGTGACCAGATCATCTGTAAAGAATTGGCCAAACCATGCGGTGACGAACGACATTGGATCCAGCATCCGCAACTGCAGATAGGCCGGCAATAGCGGCTCTCCCCCGTGTGAATAGGGATTCCACAGCGGTAATACTCCATGACGGATGCCTTCCGCGAAATAATGAAATATGGGCAAATCCCAGTAGAGATTGTCGTGGGTCAGGGTTGTTGTGCCAGACAAGAGAGTGCCGCGCATGGCAAATACCAGATACCCCACGCACAGCGCGAATATGCCAACCTCTGGAAAAAGATAGTTCTTATGCTTCTGTTTCACGCGCGATGAAACATGCTTTCAGCCGGCAAATGCATCAGTGGATGTCTGGAATACCATCGTAGCGACGGACTCGAAAAAACAGACGGAATCCCGGGCATGCGCCAAGACAGGCCGCCAGCCGCGACACCGGCCTGAATGGAGTCTCAGTCAGATGAGTTCTTATTGCTGGGCTTCAACCGTGGCGGTCTTCGGATCCATCACGACGGTGAAGGTGCCGCTCGTCTTGCGCTCATCGCGCGCCTGTTTCAGCAAGTCTCGCTTCCGGGTGGTTTCGATTTTCTCCCAGTCCACGATCTTGTAGCTGGATGCATTGTAATCCTTGACTTTGCGGCGTTTGCCGAGATCGGGATTCAGCAGCCGCATGAATGGCTCGGTGAGCCATAACGGCAGCGCGGTCAATATCATGTTAAAGACGACGTGGAATCCGATCTTGGCCATTTCGTAGAGTTCGCGCGGTTTCAGATACCACTTCCGCGGCAACATGAACCAGCCGATACCTTTCGTATGACCGAAAATCGCGGCGATGGACTTCAGGTTCACATAAGAACGCAGGTTGTAGCGGATGATGTCACGCTTAAGCTGCCATTCGGAGCACGTCTCGGGTACGTACGGCAACGGCGTCTTGTCGAATATGCTGGTGGTCATGCTGAGCACGCTATTGAAGTTTCGCCAGTTTTCGGTGATAGCCACGCGACCGGAGTCCTTCAGTTCGTTCCACAGAGGCGTGCCGGGGTATGGGATAAGATTATTGTATTTAGTCGCCACGACTTGGGCGCCTTTAACCACCTGATAACTCTCTTCACGATCGGCGGTTGTCTCCGTCGGAAGCCCAAAAATCATGAATAACGATACATCCATGCCGTATTTCTGGCAAAGACGTGTCGCTTCCAGATGACATTCCACGGTCTCATCCTTGCGAATCAGTTCAGCCAACCGCTGAACCCCGGTCTCCAGGCCGAACCCGACATGAGAAAAACCGGCCTCTGACATGTGCCGGACCAGGTCCTCTCCTCCCTGATACAGCATATTGTCTGCACGGGTTTGCACTGACAACTTGACCTTGTCATTCAGTTTGTTGTGGATAATGTAATCACAAAGCTCGTGCACCCGGCGCGGCTTGAGGCAAAAGTTGTCATCGTAAAAAACGACTGCCTTCTGATGATACCGGTACACAAGAATTTCGAGTTCCTCGATAATCTTTTCCGCCGACTTGGCCCGGTACGTCGTGCCCGTCAGCAATCGCTGGCTGCAGTATGAACAGCGGTACGGACAACCGCGCGAGGTGGTAATGAATCCCATGTCGTATTTCGGATGCTCGAACAGATGATAGGGAAACAACGGGATGTCATTAATGTCCGGAATAAGCGGTGCTTCCGGATTGTTGAATATGACGCCACAGCGTTTGTAGGAAATGCCCAATATCTTGGTAGGATCGCTCGCGCCACGTAATGCCCGATGCAGCTGCAACAATAGTTCCTCGCCCTCTCCGCGCACCACGTAATCCACGACGCCGGTATTCAACGCCTCCTCCGGCAGTGTCGTAGGATGCAGACCTCCAAAAATCACGGTGGAATCCGGAAATTCATGCTTGATCATGCGCGCGATCTGATAGCCACGGCCGACATGTGCCGTAAGGCAGCTGATGCCGAAGAGATATGGTTTTTCCAGGCCTGAAACGGCTTCGCGCAACACCGACGGGGTGATATCGGTGATTTCCTCATCGATAACTCGGCAGCGGATGCCGTGCTTTTCCAGATAGGCAGACAGACAACCAATCGCGACGGGAATGCCAACCGGGACGTATCGCGACAGGAAACCACCAAATTTCTCCGTCGCAGGGTTGATCAGAAGCATGGTGTATCTCCTTGTGAGTTGTTTTGTTTGGTTATTGGCCGGAACTCATCGATACGCGAGGATCGTGCTGTACTAACAAGAGCCCTATACAAACGAAAGCGGCGGCTGAAAACAACATAAGCTCGAACAGGAAACTGGAGGGGAAATATGTGAACACGACTTGGTGCCGGCCCTCCTTCAGGAATTCGCCACGCACAAGACCGTTGACCCGATAGATCTTGGTCTCGCTACCGTCAACCGTGGCGCGCCAGCCCGGAAAAAATACATTGGTAAGAACCAACAGACCCGCCTCCTTCCGATGAGGCATTAATGGCTATCCTGCCACTGGTATATTCACGTATAAACTGTGGGAATCAATCCGTCGCCCACAGTCACCGTGCTTTATACCAATCTGGCGTATCGGCTTCAAGTACGGCATCGCGTGCCGGACCCGTCACCTCGCGAATCAGGGATTTTACTGCCCATGCAGTCGTTGCGAGACGATGATCAGCCTTTGCCGACTTTCGATGCGAGCAGTCTCCGGTATAAATGAAATACCCCGGCCAGTGCCGCTCCCGCGACAGTGAGCGTCATTCTGCCGTCCCGGACGCGGACGAAGGCGTCGTTCTCCAGATCGGATATCTTGGTTTCAAAAAGTCCATGCCCCGCCAGCCGCGTCACGAGATCGTCGCGCGTCAGGCCACCGGCATGGGCGTGAACCAGGGTGAGAATGCGCAGGGAGGGTATGTCCTCCCTCAGTGCGGGATAGGTCTGCACGTAAACGGCGGTCAGCGCCATGTGCAGCAATCCTATGGCGATCATGGATGCCGCGGTCTCCAGGTAACCGGCCGCGCGCAGCGCCGCCAGCGCCATGAGAGGAATAACCACGAATACCACGGCCAGCCACAGCACTTCCTTCCTGATGCGAAACATGTTCCACAGCAAAACGTGCGTTACCAGGGCGGCGATAAACAGCCCGATTCCATGGGCGAGGAGCGAAAACGTCATGGGGATTATCGAATGTCTTTTTCCCGGCGCAGGAACTCGAGAAGAATTTTTTTGCTTACCGGATGCAAGCGCAAACGCAACGCTTCCTGCGGATCAAAAAAATCGGCTCGTTGACCTTCATGGCACCGGATTTCGCTCACCGGCACGTCGAGATCGGCGCTGAAGGCATGATAGATGCCGAGCAAATCCTGTCCGGTTTCGGTAAGGGTGATCAATGCCCTCAGGTTGGTCACGCGCGCCTCGAATTCCTCGAACAACTCGCGCACGACGGTATCGCGTGGCTGCTCGTCCGGCTCGACGTGCCCTCCCGGGCTCGCGCTCCAATAGCCGGGGAACCTGATTCCCGGTTTGTCGTCGCGCAATTGGCAGAGGATACGACCGTCCGGCGCCATGACGACAGCGCCGGCAAATACCGTCGGGGATCTCGTCTCAGCTCTCAAAACGATTTGCGACGATCCCTGCAACCGTGCGCGGCGCGACGGTGATCACAAAAAGTTCGCGTGCAGCGGCTTCGGCCCCTGCGCCGGTTGTATGCGCTCGATACCCTTCGCATGCCGGTCCAGCGCCACGCTCACGTAATGCTGGATGGGCAGGGTGCCCATCATGGTCTGGGCATCGAACGCGGGCGATGCGAGATAGTCCATCGCCCGCCAGTAGCGGTCGGACTTCCAGATGTCGATAAACCGCTCCTCGGTGTAGTTGCCGATGTGCAGCTTCGAGTGGCGGGCATTGAAGAACATGCCGGACGGCGCCACCAGGCCACTGCCGCTGATTTGCAGCAGGAATGCCGGCCCGTAGAAACGCTTGTAGGGCGGTTTGTCGCCGTCGCGAATCTTGCTCCACTTGACGATGACCTTCGTCTGCTCGTTGCTCATGGCCTCCGCCCGGGTCAGCAATCCATACAGCTCCTCGTATTTGGTGTAGTCAATGCCGAGGGTATGCTGCTCGTCGTCCGAACAATGCTTGATCACGGCATAGTCGACGCCGAGATCCACGCCGAGTTGCGCGAACGGGATGATTTCGTCCTTGAACTGCGGCATGAGCACCATCTGGATCCCCAGCGTCACCTTCAATCCTTTGCGCTTCTTGAGATCAACGGCATACTGGATGTGCCTTATCGCACGGTCAAATACCTCGGTATGCTCCGGTCCTTTGTACATGATCTGGGCGTAACTTTCCGGCCTGCCGGCGGCGACGGTGAAACGCACCCAGGTCAGGTGCGGCAACACCTGCTCGATCTTCTCCGGCTCCCACTCCCAGGCGTTGGTCGCGTTCCCGACGTCGATGCCCAGCTCCGCGGCGTGCTGGATGAACGGCACATAGGCTTTTGACAGCGTGCTTTCCCCGTCCGAAACGAGCGACACGCTGCGCACGCCGATGGCGGCGAAATCGTCCACCAGATTCAGTGCATGAACGGTCTTGATGCTGCTCCGCGCCTGCGACTCCTGCATCATCGCGTAACAGAATGAGCACATGGCCCCGCAGGCGCGCGTCAGCGCCATGTCGACGCTCACGGGTGCGATACGTTCGCCCGCTTCCCAGGCCTGCACGCGGTCATAGTGATGGGACAGCTTGTGCGAATCGAGAATGAGCGCGCCTTCGCGCGTCTGGACCGCGGCGCTGGTGCTCATGTCTTCACCTCGATGCCACGCAGGTTCCGCAACGAGTTGCGGTCACCCAGCGGCTCCAACCAGACAGCGAGGCCCGGGTCGATCGCCTGTTTCAAGAACGCCTCGAGATCCAGAAGCAGTTGTCCGCGTTTGCCGGCGGACAGCGGTTCCGCGAGATTCACGATGATCTGTCCGTCCTCTTTTGCGGCGGCGATGATGACGGCATGGCTTAAAGCCGCTGCTCCGGCTTTCAAAGCATCGATGACGCGGATGCGCCGTTCTGCATCCGGCAAGTTTCGCCATTCCGAGCCCGGGGTTGGCGTGTTCGTTTGTGCATACTTGAGATTAACCATGGTGTATTGCCTCGTGCTGTGTCTCGTGAATTACACAAGCCGGTTTAAACACATAAATTTCCGATCCCGGGACTTCCATTATATCTTCCCTGATCACGACTAAAACGGCCCGGTAAACTTGGCGTTCGGCACGTCATGCGGGCCGGCATGCCGGATGGATGCCAGTACCGACTCGTTTTGTTCCGGCGTCAGCGTGGCCGCCGCCAACCCCATGACCGCTTCATAAATCCGGACCGCGTCCGGATAATATCCCTCCGCCATGTAATGCGAGGTCGGCACCGGATAATCCGGCGACGCCAGGCGGACAGGAGCTTTGTGCAAGGCGCCGAATTCGCGTTCGACCGCGCGCGTGATGAGCTCGCCGGCTATGCCGCCGCTGGTCCAGGCCGTGTCGAGTACCAGCAGACGGCCCGTTTTCCGCACGGACTGGCACACGGTATCGACATCGAGCGGTCGAGCGCTGCGCATGTCAATCACTTCCAGGCGAATGCCGTGCTTGGCCAGTGCCCGGGCCGTCAACAGCGCCTCCATCACCATGTAGGAAAAGGCGGCAACGGTGATTTGATCGCCCTCATGCACCACGCGTGCCTTGTCGAGCGGCGCGCGATAGCCCGCCACGGGCACGGCATCCTTGATATTGTGCAGCCAGCGGTGCTCGATGAAGATCACGGGGTTGTTGTCTTCGATGGCACTGATCAGCATTCCCTTGGCGTCGTAGGCCGTCGCCGGCAGAACAACCTTGAATCCCGGAACATGGGCGAAAACCGCCTGCAGACTCTGGGAATGCTGCGGGCCCTGGCCCCAGCCGCGCCCGACGATCACCCGCACCACGAGCGGAATGTTCGCGAGACCGTTGAACATATAATGCCACTTCGCCGCGTTGTTGACGAGCTGGTCCATGGCAAGCATGGCGAAGTCAATGCGTTGATGCACCATCACCGGGCGCATCCCGCACATCGCGGCGCCGACACAGACTCCCGTCATTCCGTTTTCCGACAACGGCATGTCGAATACCCGCTGCGCGCCGAACCTGTCGCGCAATCCGGCGGTGGTGGCGAAGATCGCCTTGGGGTCGGGCACGCCCTCGCCGATGACAATGACGCGCGGATCGGCCTCCATGGCCTGGCTCAGGCCTTCCTGGATCGCCTGCGCATAGGTCAACTCGCGCACTCCCTGCTCATTGCGCATAAATCTTTCCGGCACCGTCGCGAGAAGTTGGAGTGGGACTGGACAGTGCGAATTCAAACGCCTCGTCGATCTCGCGCATGATCTGCTGTGTCATCGTTTCCAGCCCGGCCTGGGTCATGTGACCCTCCTGGAGCAGCTTGGCGCGCATGCGCGACACCGGATCGCTGGCCTTGCCGGCGGCGATCTCGTCCGCCGAGCGATAATTCAGTTCATCGTCAAAATTCGGGCCGCAATGCTCGCGCCAGCGGTAGGTGTCGAGCTCGAGGAACTGCGGACCTTCACCGGCGCGGGCGCGGTGCGCCGCCTCGCGCGCCAGGGCGTACACCGCCTCGGCATCGTTTCCATCGGAATGCCAGGCGCCGCAACCGTGTGCCTGGGCCACGACGTGGATCGGTCTGGCCGGCTGTCTTTCCCTGAGCGGGGTATACACCGAGAAATTGTTGTTTTCGCACACGAACAGGACCGGCAGCTTGTACAGCGCGGCGAAGTTCATGGATTCGTGCATCACGCCCTCTTCGAAACAGCCGTCGCCGAAAAAAACCACTGCCACTTTTTTCTCGCCCTTGAGGTGCGCCGCCCACGCCGCGCCTACGGCCACCGGAACCGTGCCGCCGACGATCGGCGTCGCGCCCAGGAATCCGGCACGCTGATCGATCAGGTGCATGGAACCGCCGCGACCGCCGCAGCATCCCGTGGAGCGTCCGTACAGTTCCGCCACCATGGCCTTCAAGTCGCCGCCCTTGGCAAGATAGTGGCCGTGAGCGCGGTGATTGCTGAACACGACATCGTGAGGATCGAGCGCGGCGCAAACCCCGCTCGCGATCGCCTCCTGTCCGATGCACAGATGCATGGGGCAACGCATCTCCTGCTCGGCATAACGGTTCGCCAGCGCTTCCTCGACGAGACGGATACGCCACATCGTGCGAAACAGGGAAACAGGCTCTGCGGCGGCAGTCATCGGTTATTTCAGCAGCGTTGTCACGTACTTGTTGAGACTCACCGGGCTGATCGGCTCGCGGTTGCAAACAATCTGCACGTCCAGTGCGGCGGCGGCGCTGCCGACGAAAGCCGCGACCTCGGATGGCAGTCCGCCACCGAGACAGATCCCGGCCAGCGACAAAAAGGCATCGCCGGCGCCGATTCGATCGACGACCTTGGTGGAAAGCGCCGGCACGGTATGGACCATTCCCTTGTCGCGGTCGAGCATGATCACGCCCTTGGTGCCGCGCGTGACAGCGAAATGCCTGGCATGGACCCGGTCGCCGACGTCGCGCGCCACGGACTCGATCGGGTCGTGGCGATTGTGCGAGGCCAGTCTTACCTCGGGTTCGTTCAGCGAGGCAAAATCGGCGCGTGCGTAGCGGTGAATGACGTGGAACCCGCGGTTACCGCTGTTGACCTGCGTGTTGACCGCCAGGTATTTCGCGCGATCGCACAATACATCGATCATGCCGGCGGAGATGAACCCGTTGCCGAAGTCGGGGGCAATCACGACATCGAAGTCGGCGGTATGGCGATTGAGCCAGTCGCAGACCTGCCGTTCGGTTTCGCCCAGTACCGGGTCCTCGCGATAAAAATAAACCTCGAACAGTTTCGCCAGATCGGCGTCCACGAAACGGCGTTTCGTCACCGTCGGCGCGCCCTCCATGTAGAAAAACATCGGCTCCACGTTTTTCATCAGTCTCGAACGAATGAACTCTTCCTGAGAGTCGATCGTTCCCAGACCGCAAACCAGCGTCACCTGATTGGCGAAGCCGGCCACGTGGTTGGCCACGGCGATGGCGCCGCCGGCGAATTGCTCCTCCGACTCGTAACGCACCGCCAGAATATTGCCCTTGCCGGTCTGGCCGAGCGGCGCGGTATAGTGGTACTGATCGATGATCGCGTCGCCCACGACCAGGACCTTCAGCCCGGAAAGGGACCCGATCATGCGATGCAAATCCTTGTCGGACCAGTTGCGGCGGAAAGCCTTGAGGTATTCCTTGGTTTCCGGCGGAAAAACGCCGAAATGCTCGTTCAACAAGCTGCTTGAGCTGAAAGTGATTTCGTCGGTGTAGAAGACCTTGCCGCCATGCGCCTCGACCACCTCCTGCTCGCGCGCGATGTTTCCGGTCACATCGTCATCATGCGAACGGTAATCACTGCCCTTGGCATAAATACTGGGCTGGATCTTGTGAAGCGCCTCGACCGCGGTGACGGCCGGATTGATTGCGACGTAATCGACGCAGGCCAGAGCCGCGATGTATTCGGCGCGCAACTGTTCATTGAACACCGGGCGACCGGGGCCCTTGTTCACGTAGGCGTCGCCGGTAACGGTGACCAGCAGCACGTCGCCTTCTTCCTTCGCGCGCTGCATGTGCCGGATGTGACCGGCGTGCATAAGATCAAAAGTGCCGTGACATAACACGACGCGTTTTCTTTTTGCCTTGAGCTCCTGTGAACGTGCCGCAAGATCGTCCAGTGAAAGAATCTTCCCGCTTGACATGCCTAAGCCGCCTTCCCTTCCCGCCCGAAGCGGTCCGCGATGTTATGCAACACGAATTGATGACCGATTTCAACGAAGCCGTAGTCGCTCGAATCGAGCCAGATGTTCAGGTCGCCCAGACGACGCAGCGGATTGGCGCGATCAAAACCGCTCAAGGTGACGACGATACCGCCCATCTCTCTCACCGTCGCGGCGGCATTGCGAATATTCTGCGATTTGCCCGAACTGCTGATGGCGATCAACACATCTCCCTTGACAACCACCTGGGAAAGCATGCGCGCGAAGGCATTCTCATAGCCATAGTCATTCGTCATGCAGGTCAGTATCGAGGAATCGTGCAGGGTGTGGGCTCGCAACTTGACGACATTCATGAAATCCGTGGTGGCATGGCTGGCGATGCTGGCGCTGCCGCCGTTGCCGACGAGGTAAACACGATTTCCCTGCGCGCGGATCTCACGCAGATATTGCATGGCGCGCTGGATACCGGCTTCGATCCCGAGCGACTGACCCGTGGCGTCGGTGAATTCACAGGAGGCGAGCAGCGCCTGGAACTGCGTGGCGCGCCTGTTGAGCGACAAATCTGCGGTATTCATCAGGGTGATGACTCTTTTCCAAGATATTGAAACCAGGAAGCCGTGGCCTTGCTGATCGAGGCAGGATCCCAGACCGGCGCGTCGCGCCAGTCTTCCAGCCGTTCGAGCATGCGACGCACGCCCGCTTCGAATGACACCTTTGCCTGCCAGTCGAGCAGGCGCTGGATTTTGGATACATCCGCGAAGGTGCAGTCCGGTTCGCCCGGACGTTTGGGGATATACACCACGTCGCCCCCAAGCAATTTTACCAGACGATTGACACTGTAATGGTTGCTGCTGCCGACGTTCATCGCCTCCCCGGAAAGTCCGGACTCGGCGGCCCGTAGGAACGCCTCGGCCACGTCGGTGACGTAGGTGAAATCACGGGTCTGCTCACCGTTGCCGACAACGGTAAACGGCTTGCTGTTGAGTTTCTGCGCCAGAAACACACCGAACACCGCGCCGTAGGCGCCACTGGTGCGTGAACGCGGTCCATAGACATTGAACAGTCGCAACGACAGGCCGGGGAGACCGTAGGTCTGCGCCCAGTGCATGACCAGCTCTTCGCCCATGTACTTGGTCAGCGCATACGGGTACTGCGGCCGGATCGGCGAGGTCTCCGGCGTGGGATACAGATCCGGTATGCCGTAGCTCGAAGACGAGGCGGCATAGACAAATCGCCTGGCGCCATGCTCGCGCGCGCACTCGAGCACGTTAAAAGTGCCGGTGACATTGGTGCTGTAATAGTTCGCCGGCTGCTCGATCGAAGGCACGATATCGGCCAGTCCGGCCAGGTGAAAAACCCATTCGACACCGTGGAAGGCGGGACGCAACGATTCCATGTCGCGGATATCGGCCTTGAAAAACCGGAACCGCGGGTTTGCATCAAAGGATTTGGTATTGGCCAGCCTGCCGCAGATCAGGCTGTCGACCGCAACCACGTCGTGCCCCCGCGACAGCAACAGCTCGCACAGGTGACTGCCAATAAATCCCGCTCCCCCTGTCACCAGAGTTTTCATCAGTTTATCCCCTTCTCCGCTCGGCTTTGTTATATGAAGTTGACGTGCGGCACCGTGCTCTCGCGCAACCGGAACAAGTAGCGGTTGACCTCGTCCATGCGGCAATTCTTCCGGCACTCCTTGATATCGAGCTCATGCCGGACGAAACGGAAATTTTCGCGGCGCTTTTCGCCCTCCCAGACATCACGGAATGACTGCTCCATGATGTTGCCGTACTCGAAGCGCTTGTCGAGGAGGTAGGCGCTGCATCCGTAAAGCGCGCCGTCTGCCATCACGTAGGCCCACATGAACGGCGTGGCATTGCATTTGGTGTAGCGCTTGCTCTCGTCTTCCATGTATTTCTTCATGGTGTTGCGCCGGAAGACGACCTGGAAATTCTCGGTGTTGATCTTCTCGAAGACGTCCGCCATGTTAAGGTACTGGTTGTAGTCGATACCCTCGTATTGATGGGTCTCGCTGAAGAAGTGCTGCGAGTACGGCTTGACCACGAGGTAATCCAGGCCGATCTCGTCACGGCACAGGAGCGCCAGCTTTTCCATTTCGGCGGCGTTTTCCGGCAACAACAGCGACTGCGCGCCGATGGTGCATTCGAGCTTGTGTTCGCGCTTGAAGGCGACCGCCTTCTTGAGGTTGTCGATCACCTTGTGAAAGTCCTTTTCATGCACCTGATGTATCTTGGAGTAGGTCTCGGGCGTGCCGGCATTGATCGAAACCTTGATCCACGAAGTGCGGGCCAGGGATTGTTCGATGAACGCCTGGTTCATGATGGTGGCGTTGGTGGTAAACGACACGTCAATGCCGGCATCCTTCGTGGCGCGAACGATATCATTGATCTTCTTGTGCAACAGCGGTTCGCCTTCGCCGGCGTACATGATGCTCTTCACGCCGAGTTGACCCATTTCGGCCAGGCGCTCGGCGAGCTTGGCCGGATCGAGCATGCGCGCCTTGTAACCGATGTAATCGACCGCGCAAAAAGTGCAGCGGTGATTGCAGGCGCCGACCGGCGAGATTTCGATATATATCGGATATACCTTCTTGGCCTTTTCCCAGTCGTCACCCGCATCCAACAGCTGCGCCACCCGCCGGGGATGATAGATAAGCTTGTGGCTGTCTATTCCATATTGATCTGTCATGATAGTTCCGTCACATCACCCTTATATATATAGAGAAACGGCGGCTCAAAACGCCGCCGGCTCGTTAATTCAGTTTTCCCGTCCGTCATGGAGCCAATCTGACTCGACCGAGAACGTATCTATAATAATAGTTTAAACGCAAATAAACCCCTCGCCGGCGGCACGCCCGGTGTAGACGGACAATGCCATCAGTAATGATCTGGTTATTGTCAGCATTTCTGCCGTCAGGGGGTGTCCAGAAATACACTGCTCGGAAGATTGATCATACGGCTTTCCAGGCTCTCGGCCATGCTCAAATCCATGCGCGGCGCCTGGGTGTACATGGGCAGACGATGCAACAGCGTCCAAGCCGGCCGGGTCAGTATGCCATTATTATGCGTTAACTCAAGTAATTCCTCGCGCTGCGCAGCCCATTCCGGGTCGAGCAGAAGCACGTTGAGCCAATAGTTGCTGCGGGCATAATCCGGCTCGGCGAAAACCCGCGCACCGTCGACGTCGGCAAAAGCCCGCTGATAGCGGGAAAAAAGATTCCGTTTTCTATCGACAAAACTGTCAAGCCGCTCGAGCTGGGCGCAACCCAGCGCCGCGTTGATGTTGGGCATGCGGTAATTGTAGCCTACCTCGTCATGCACGTAGCGCCACGGGTGCGGAACCCTGGCGGTTGTGGTGATGTGCTTGGCCCGGCGAGCCAGGGTTTCGTCATTGGTCAAAATGGCTCCGCCACCGCCGGTGGTCACAATCTTGTTGCCGTTGAAGCTCAGCGCCGCCAACCGTCCGAAGGTGCCGGCATGGCGTCCTTTATAAAGACTTCCCAGCGACTGCGCGGCGTCTTCGACAAGAACAAGGCGGAAGCGCCGACAAAGGTCACTCAGAGGCTCGAGATCCACCGGATGCCCAAACGCGTGGACCGCGATCAGGGCGCGAATCGGACGTCCGGTCGTGCGATTACGACATGTTTCTCCATCCACCACGGCGATGTCGCGGAGATAATCCTCGAGCTTGCGTGGATCCACCCCAAGGCTTCTCTCGTCGCTGTCGACGAAATGCGGAGTTGCACCGCAATACGCCACCGCATTCGCCGTGGCGATAAACGTCAACGCCGGGAGCAGGACCTCGTCATTCGCATTGATATCGATCAGCCGCAACGAAACATGCAGGGCGGCGGTGCCGTTCACCACGGCGATCGCATGACGCGCGCCGGTCAGCTGAGCCAGCTGATCCTCGAAACGATCCACGTAACGACCCACCGAGGAAACATATCCGGTGTCGAGACAATCCTTGAGGTAGGACCATTCTGCGCCGCGAAATTCGGGCTCGTGCAGGCCGATACGTGTCGCGCCGGACGGGAGCACCTGCCTCAGCGCGGTCAATATTTTTTGGGGATCCAAAACGACCTGTTTCAAGCGTCAGATATTGTAGAGATCGGCCTTGTAAGCCTTGAGGTTGTCCGGTTCGCGGAACCACGCGACCGTTTCCTTCAAACCGCGTCGCAATCCGGCCAGACCCTGGAACTGCGGTTGCCATCCGGCAAGCTCGCGTGCTTTCGTGTTATCCGCGCACAAACGCTCCACTTCACTTTTGTCGGGACGCACACGCGCCGGATCGGTTTCTATTTCAACCTCGACGTTCATCAATTCGGCGATCAGGCGGACCGTGTCGCCGATGGAAATTTCGAAATTACTCCCGATGTTGATCACCTGTCCCACCGAACGCTCCGACGCGGCGACGGCAAGAAATCCGCGCACGGTGTCCTGAATGAAGTTGAAATCACGCGTGGGATGCAGCGAACCGAGCCGCAGACGACGCTGTCCATTGGCGATCTGGATGATCGTCGCCGGGATCACCGCGCGCGCCGACTGCCTCGGGCCATAGGTGTTAAACGGCCGGATGACGGTGACCGGTGTGCCGAAGGAGTAATGAAACGACAATGCCATCTGGTCCGCCGCAATTTTGGTGGCCGAATACGGTGACTGGCCCTGCAACGGGTGTTCCTCCGTGATGGGCACGAAACGCGCCGTCCCGTAAACTTCGCTGGTCGAGGTATGCACCACCTTTCCGACCCCCAGATCGCGCGCCGCCTGCAGTACGTTGAGCGTGCCCTTCACGTTGGTGTCTACGTAGGTATCCGGCGAGTGATAGGAATACGGAATCGCGATCAGCGCCGCGAGATGCATGACAATGTCGCAGCCCTGCATGGCTTGTCGTACTCCGTGCGGGTCGCGGATGTCGCCGGCGAAGACATCGAGCTCGCGACGGATGTCCGCGGGCGACCGATCCAGCCAGCCCCAGCTGTTGAAACTGTTGTAATACACGAACGCGCGTACCTCGGCGCCCGCCTGCACCAAAGCCTCGGCGAGATGCGATCCGATGAAACCATCGGCTCCCGTAACCAGTATCTTCCTGCCCCTGAGCTCAGTCATGAATATGATCCGCTGTCTCTCGATAAACCGTGAACAAACGCCCGTCTCACCATACGCTGCGGCCGCCGTCGATGACGATGTTCTGTCCCGTCATGTAACTCGAGGCATCCGAGCAGAGAAATTGCACCGCGCCGCGGTACTCCTCGCGACGCGCCATCCGGCCCATGGGAATGAGATGCGACAGCTTGCGCACGAATTCCTCCGGCTGATTGACGTACACGCCGCCGGGCGAGAGTGCGTTCACCCGGACGTTCTTGTCGGCCCAGTAGGTGGCCAGATAGCGCGTCAGCCCCACCAGGGCGGTCTTGATGACCGAATAGGTCACCGGCTTGACTGGCTGCTGCGATTCCGCGAGCCCTTCCTTCCGGTAGATGCGCTGATCGGGAGCGAACACGGAAAGATCGGAAGCGATATTCAGGATCACGCCGCCGCCATGAGACGCCATCCACCCGCCGAACCGCTGACTGCAAAGAAACGCGCCGGTCAGCCCCACCTCCAGCTGGAAATGCCATTGTTCGAGGGGGAAGTTCTCGAACCGCGACGACTCGACCAGCACATTGCCTTCCTTGACCTTGGGATCGACGGCCGCGTTGTTGACCAGGATATGTATTCCCTTGTACCGCGCCAGCAGTGCTTCCTGGGTGCGGCGTATCGAGTCGGCGTCGGTAACGTCCATACCCAGCCCCAGGCAGTTGTTCAACCCATGCTGACTGGCCAGGCGGCTCGCCACGTCCCGCGCGGCATTTTCCTGAACATCGGTAATCACCACCTCGGCTCCGGCCTGCGCCAGAGCAATCGCGTGCTCGGTCCCGAGCAGCCCCGCGCCGCCGGTGATCACCGCGACTTTGCCGTCAAGGTCGAATTTTTCGAGCATAACCATGAAATATCACTAGGACCTTACCTGGCCGCCGTCGACGACAAAAACCGCGCCGGTGGCAAACGCGGAACGCGGCGATACGAGAAACAGCGCGAAATCCGCAATTTCGCCGGCCTGACCCAGACGCCGCAGGGCAACCTCGCGTTCGAGCATCTGTTCCACCGCCACGCGGTCTGCCTCCAGTTTTCTTTCCCAGACAGAGCCTTCAAAAACCAGATTGCCCGGGGCGATGGCATTGATGCGGATGCCGCGGTGTCCGAGGGGACGCGCCATGCCGCGCACATAGGCATTCAGGGCGGCCTTGGCGGCCGAGTAGGTCACCGGCGCGCCCACCGCCTCGATGCCGCAAATCGAGGAAACACACAACACGGTGCCACGCGTCCGCGCCAGACTCTCGGTGGCAGCCTCGACCATGTTTGTCGCGCTCATGAAATTCAGGTCCAGCATCCTGCGCCATTCGGACGGATTCTTCCGGCCCGGCGCCACGGACCGGCCGCTCCCCACGTTGCACACCAGGATGTCGATTTTCCCAAAGCGTTTCTCCGCCGCGGCCGTCATGTCGCGACATGAATTCGCATCGGTCACGTCGGCGGCAACGGCGGCGGCCCGCTCTCCGAGTTCCGCGCGAAGCGACTCCAGTGCGGAAGCCTCGCGCCCGTTCAGAATCACGTTGCAACCCTCCCGGTGCAAGGCCTGGGCAATCGCCTTGCCGAGCCCCTTCGAGGAACCGGTTACCAGAGCCGTTTTGCCGGAAAGCTCAAGATCCATGATGGGCTTGTCCTAGCCACGCCTCGACCATGTCACGGTAGCGGCACAACACCCCCGCATGGTCATTGTCTGCCGCGCGTGCAGTTTGCAGAATGTAGTTGCCCGTGTAGCCAACGTCGGCGAGCGTCTGAAACACCTCGGGAAATTTCGCGTCCCCGGTTCCCAGCGGCACCGTCGTGCCGCCGCGTCGGCGGTCCTTGACGTGCACGTTGTCGATCCACGTACCGTAGGCGGTAATCTCCTCCACGGGATCGTAGCCGAGAGAAGCGCTGTTGCCGATATCATAATTGATCCCGAAGGTCTGTTTCGGGAATGAACTGATGAATGTCCTGAGCCTGTCGGGAGTGAAATCGGATTCGAAAATGATTTTCATGCCGGCCTGCGTCAATGCCGCGGCCTGAACCCCGAGACCGGCGCGCAGGATGTCTTCCTGCCGCGTATTTTCGATCCGTCCGTTGTCCACCAGCGGCACCACGATGAAGCGAACCCCCAGCTCGGCACATGCTTCCACAATTTCGCCAAGCGCGTGAAGCAGCCGCTCACGTTCGGCTCCCTCCGTCTTGTAGAACGGGGCCTGCATGAAGCAATCGCCCGTCAGGGAGGCAACGACAACCCCGTGAGTGTCCATCAAACGGCGTATTTCACTGCGCCCGGACCGCGTCATCAGGGGATTTTCATGCAACCGCTCCTGATCGAGCGTCCATTCCATCAGATGGAAACCGTGTCGTTGCGCCGCGGGAAATTCCTGGCGCCACTCATCCCAGGGGAACGCCTGGATCTTGCCGTTCACCAGCGGAGACAACCGGCCCTGCATGAAACCAATCTGCGTCACGTGCGATGTGTTTTCACAGGCCTTTTGCAGTCCAGCCCCCGTCCACGAAAATATCCTGCCCGGTCACGTACGCGGAGGCATCGGAAGCGAGAAAGATGGCGGCGCCGACCAGGTCCTCCGGCGTCCCCCAGCGCTTGAGCATGGTGTGTTGCAGCCGCTCCTGATAACGCCGGGGGTCCCTGAAACTGCTGTCCGTCATGGCGGTATGGATATAGCCCGGCGCAAGATTGTTAACGCGGATGTTAGCGTCGGCCAGATCAAGCGCAAGCGCTTTGGACAGCATGCGCAGGCCGCCCTTGGACGCCACATAACCGGGGTTGCCCGGAAAGCCCAGCTCGGACCCGATGCTGGTTACGTTGATGATCGACCCGCCGTTCCCCCGTTTCATGTAGTCACTGACTGCGTTGCAACATCGATACGCCGCCTTGAGATTGACGTCGATGGTTTTCTCGAAGCCGTCTTCCGCGCCGCTGTCCGTTGTGTGAGACAGGGTGATCCCCGCCGCATGCAGATATATGTGCAAGCCGCCATGCTCCCTGAACAGCGAGTCACAAAGCGCGCGAAACTTCGTCCCGTCGGTCACGTCGCATTGCCGGTAGGAAAATGCGCCCGTAAACGTTTCGGTCGGCGCCGGAGAACTTCCGATACCGATCACCGTTGCCCCGGCCTGTGCGAAACCACGGGCAATGGCGAGACCGATGCCGCGCGACGCGCCGCTCACCAGCGCCACCCGGCCACGAAGCGAGAACAGGCTATCGATACTCATTTGTCGAGGCCGTAACCACGCATGATCGCCCGGCAAAGCACGATGTCCTGGGGGTTGTCGATCTGGAACATTTTGTGCTTTTCCATCACGTATATTCCGATCCTTCCCGCAAGGCGGTTACCTTGTGTGCGCAACAGATCGGGCTTGAACAGGTAGAACGAACCGTTCTCGAGGTAACGCTTCTCGATATTCTGGCGTCGCGCGCGGTTTTTGTAGTCATGATTGACCCCGACCGGCTGACCGTCCGGCCCGTAGCGCCAGATGAAGAAATCTTCCACCTCGCAACAGGTCAACAACGAATCGAGCCGTTCACGTTCGAACTGCGCCAGCGCCCTGTCGATATCGGCGGATTCACGAATCGGCGACGTCGCCTGCATGCCAATGGCGAGATCGATCCTGGTTCCACCCGTCTCGATCGTGTCGAGGGCGTGCAACCACGCGGATTCGGAGCTGGCCTCATCGCCGGATATTTCGGCGGGGCGCCGGATGGGATTTGCGCCGTGGCTCACGGCCACGTCCAGAATCTCGGCGCTGTCCGAGGTCACCCAGACCGAATCAACGCCACGGGCGGCGCGCGCCTGGAGGATGGACCAGGCGATCAGCGGTTTTCCGCACAGATCGACGATGTTCTTGCGTGGAATTCCCTTCGATCCCCCGCGCGCGGGAATGATGGCAACCGTGTCGCCCATCAGCAGTTCCTTCATTCGCCCATGTCATGGAAACGACGTTGGACACGTTCCGTCACGGATAACTCATGGCTTGCCATGCTTGTAAACCGTGCCCTCGAGCGAATCGGATTCCCAACCAAGATGCGCACGCAACTTTTTCGCCACCGGCATTTCCTTGGGATTCATGTCGAGCGTGCCGTCACCCAGGGCCTTTTCGATTTTACGCACCGCACCCACGAGCTGCCGGAAGCCGGCCGGTTCCACCGATGCCGACTGGTCGGAACCGTACATCGCGCGGCTCAGGGTAATATGCCGCTCCAGCGACGTGGCGCCCAAAGCGACAGCGGCATACGAGAGAGACAAGCCGACTTCGTGCCCGCTGTACCCTACCTTGCACCCGTAACGCTCGCGCAGCTTCACGATTCGATACAGGTTGGCGTCCTCTTCCGCCATGGGATAGGTGGACACGCAGTGCATGAGCTCGAACGGGCAACCGGCTTTTTTAAAGATATCGACGGCACGGTCGATATCCCGGGTCGTGCTCATGCCGGTCGAGATAAACGTGTATTTTCCTTCCGAGGCGACCTCGCGCAATAATTCCTCGGACACGATCATGGCCGAGGCGATTTTGTTGAATTCGAGGTCAAAGCGCTGAAGAAATCGCTGGCTGTCCAGATCCCATGCCGAGGCAAACCACTTGATTCCCTTTTCCTTGCAATAACGCCCGATCTCCTGATATTGCTCATAATTGAATTCCAGGCCTTCTTTTTGATGCCGTTGGGTCGTGCCCCAGGGGCTTTCGCGGGGCGAATCGAGAAATTCCTTCGTATATACCTTGTCGAGCGTGCGTTTCTGGAACTTGACGGCGTCGGCGCCCGAGTCGGCCGCGACATCGATCAACTGCTTGGCGATCTCCATGTCGCCGTTGTGATTGATTCCTACTTCAGCGATCAAAAACAAGCTCATGCAATTCCTCCTGCGTCATATCATCAATGCTCAGAAATTTTTCGATCACGGCACGGACAAATCCGTCGCCACCGTTTCGCGACAACACGGCCGAAACCGCCTGTTTCACTCTGGGGTGGGCGTCATGAGGCGCGACGGAAAATCCCGCCCGCATGATGACCGGAAGGTCGTTGAGATCGTTTCCCAGATATACCAATCCATCGAAAGGATCGGACTTGTCAGGAAAGCGGGCTCGGAGATATTCGGAGATGAAAGCGAGCTTGTCGCCAACCCCCTGCTGACAGGCCAGTTTTAATTTCCGCGCGCGCGCCTCTACCACGGGATTCCGTTCCGTCGACACGATGAAGAAATCCAGGCTGGGCTGCCTGCGGTCGCGATACCGCCTGAGAAAATCCAGCGCCAGGCCGTCGGCGCGGTCGCACCGGACATGTTCCTGTCCGTCCTGTGCCACGTATACCTTGTTGTCAGTGAATACACCGTCGAAATCGAAGATGATCGTGTGTACATCCTTGGCTTGAGGCCAGTCCTTTTTGATGTCATCCATTACGCAGGCAATTTCCTCATTTTCTCTGCCGCGCCGGACATTCCGGCGGCCATCATGAAGCCGTCCTGTCAGGCAGCGTCGCCAGGACGTTACCGGGAAGCCATCGCCATTCCATGGCCACGCTACGGTCGCGACAAGGATCTGAAATAGGCAATCGTCCTGGTCAGCCCGCTGTCCAGATCAATCGCAGGCTCCCATCCGAATTGCTGTCTGGCAAGCGCGATATCGGGACAGCGCTGCATCGGATCGTCGCTCGGCAGGGGCTTGAAAACAAGCTTTGACTTCGAACCGGTCATGGCAATCACCTTTTCCGCCAGTTCGCGAATGGTGAATTCGCCGGGATTGCCGAGATTGACGGGGCCGGTAAAATCGTCCGGGGTGTTCATCAGCCGTATGAACGCTTCGATCAAATCATCCACGTAACAGAAAGACCGCGTTTGCTTGCCGTCACCATAAATGGTGATCGCCTCTCCCTTGAGCGCCTGAACGATGAAGTTGGACACGACGCGACCGTCATTCGGATGCATGCGCGGTCCATACGTGTTGAAGATCCGCGCCACCTTGATGCGCAGATTGTGCTGGCGTCGATAATCAAAGAAAAGCGTTTCGGCGCAACGCTTGCCTTCGTCGTAGCAGGAACGCAGTCCGACGGGGTTGACGTGTCCCCAGTAATCCTCGCGCTGCGGGTGCACCTTCGGATCGCCGTACACCTCGCTGGTCGAGGCCTGGAAAATCTTCGCCTTGATGCGCTTGGCCAGACCCAGCATGTTGATCGCGCCGTGGACGCTGGTTTTGGTCGTCTGCACCGGATCGAACTGATAATGGATCGGCGAGGCCGGACAGGCCAGATTGTAGATTTCATCCACCTCGACATAGAGCGGAAACGTGACGTCGTGGCGCAGCACCTCGAAATGCGGATTGCCCATGAGGTGCACGATGTTGTCCTTCGTGCCGGTGAAAAAATTGTCGACACACAGCACGTCATGGCCATCGGCGAGCAGTCGCTCGCACAGGTGCGAGCCCAGGAAACCGGCGCCGCCGGTGACGAGGAGACGCTTGCGAATCGGGTTTCTCATGAGCCCGTCCTAGGCGGCCTTGGCGACGTTTTGCAGGAAATCGGCGTATGCCTTGGCAATCCCGTCGCGGAAACCGGTCTGGGGCTGCCAGCCCAGGGCCTGGAGGCGCGAAACATCCAGCAGCTTGCGGGGCGTGCCATCCGGCTTGGAGACATCGAAAACCAGGTTCCCGCGAAAACCCACGACCTCGGTAATCAGCTGGGCGGCTTCGCGGATGGTGATCTCCCTGCCGACCCCGATGTTGATGAATTCTCCGACATCGGCGGCGTTGTAGCGCTCCATCAGAAACACGCAAGCGTCCGCGAGATCGTCGCTGTAGAGAAATTCGCGCCGCGGTGAACCGGTGCCCCACACGGTGACCTCTTTCGCGTTCTGCGTCTTGGCCTCATGCACCTTGCGAATCAGCGCCGGCAAAACATGCGAATTCTTCAGATCGTAATTGTCGCCGGGCCCGAACAGATTGGTCGGCATGGCGCTCATGAAATTGGTGCCGTACTGGTTGTTGTAAGCGCCGCACATCTTGATACCGGCGATTTTGGCGATGGCATAAGGTTCGTTGGTGGGTTCGAGCAGCCCCGTCAACAGATATTCCTCTTTCATGGGCTGAGGGGCGTGCTTGGGATAGATGCAGCTCGATCCGAGGAACATGAGCTTCTTCACGCCATGCCGGTACGAAGCGTGGATGATGTTCGATTCGATCATCAGGTTCTGATAAATGAAATCGGCGCGGTAGGTATTGTTGGCGTGGATGCCGCCGACCTTGGCGGCCGCCAGAAAAACATACTCCGGCCGTTCGCGCGCGAAAAACTCGTCCACCGCCCTCTGGTCGAGCAGGTCCAGGTCAGCGTGGGTACGCAACAACAGGTTGGAATATCCGCCCGCCCGAAGCCTGCGGGTGATCGCCGAACCCACCAACCCGCGGTGGCCGGCGACATAAATCTTGTCGTCGGATTTCATGATCTATTCGTGATAATCGTACGCGGAATAGCCGAACTTCTTGACGAGGCTGTCGCGTTCCGAGGCCTCGAGATCGGCGCGCACCATTTCGGATACCAGTTCCTTGAACTTGATCTTCGGCTTCCAGCCGAGTTTCTTGCGCGCCTTGCTGGCGTCGCCGAGCAGCGTTTCGACCTCCGTGGGACGGAAATAGCGTGGATCGACACGCACGATCACCTGGCCCTTTTTCGGCCCGGTCTTCCCGCTGCCGTCGATCTGGCTGACGATGCCGGTCTCCTTCAGCCCTTTGCCGCGCCACTCGATCACGATACCGAGCTCCTTGGCGACGGCGTTGACGAAATCGCGCACGCTGTACTGCTCACCGGTGGCGATGACGAAATCCTCCGGCTGTTTCTGTTGCAGAATGTGCCACTGCGCCTCGACGTAATCGCGCGCGTGGCCCCAGTCGCGCTTGGCGTTCAGGTTGCCGAGATACAGACAGTCCTGCAGCCCGAGCTTGATGCGCGACATGCCACGCGTGATCTTCCGGGTCACGAAGGTTTCGCCGCGGATGGGCGATTCGTGGTTGAAGAGAATCCCGTTGCAGGCATACATGCCGTAGGCCTCGCGGTAATTCACCGTGATCCAGTAGGCGTACAGCTTGGCCACGGCATAGGGCGAGCGCGGATAGAACGGCGTGGTCTCGCGCTGGGGTATTTCCTGCACCTTGCCATAGAGCTCGGAGGTCGAGGCCTGGTAGAACCGGGTCTCTTTTTCCAGGCCCAAAATACGGATGGCCTCGAGCAGGCGCAAAGCGCCCAATGCGTCGGAATCCGCCGTGTATTCCGGTTCCTCGAAAGACACCGCCACATGGCTCTGGGCGGCGAGATTGTAAATTTCGGTGGGCTGCACCTGCTGTACGATACGTATCAGGCTGCTGGAGTCCGTCATGTCGCCGTAGTGCAGAACGAACTTGCGGCCTTTCATATGCGGATCCTGGTACAAATGATCGATGCGATCCGTATTGAACAGCGAGGTACGGCGCTTGATGCCGTGCACCTCGTAACCCTTTTTCAGCAGAAACTCGGCGAGATATGCCCCGTCCTGTCCGGTAATGCCGGTGACAAGCGCTCTTTTTGCCATTCTCATTTAGTCCGGTTGTATTTGTCTTCGAACCGCACGATATCATCCTCGCCGAGATAGCTTCCAGATTGCACCTCGACGATTTCGAGCGGTATGTTCCCTGGATTCTCCAGCCGGTGCGTCGTGCCCAGCGGAATGTAGGTGGACTGGTTCTCCGTGAGCATGAAAACCTCCTCCCCCTTCGTCACCCGCGCCGTTCCCGTGACCACAACCCAGTGCTCGGCGCGGTGATGATGCATCTGCAACGACAGCGCCGCACCGGGCTTGACCATCAGGCGTTTCACCTGAAAACGTGGTCCGGCGTCGATGCCCTCGTAATAACCCCAGGGCCGGTACACCCGGCGATGCGTCTGATACTCGCTGCGCTTCTCCTGCTTGAGACGGCTGACCACCTCTTTGACGTTCTGCGCATGGTCCTTGTGCGCGACCAGCACGGCATCGGGCGTTTCCACGACGATGATATCATCAAGTCCCACCGCCGCGAGAAACCGGTGCTGGGAAATAAGCAGCGCGTTCTGCGTATCATGCGTGAATACGTCGCCCTGGACGACATTCCCCTGCTTGTCCCGGGCCGAGGCCTCCCACAGCGACGACCAGGCCCCGATATCGGACCACCCGGCATCCAGTGCGACCACGGCGGCGCGGTCGGTTTCCTCCATGACCGCGTAATCGATCGAGTTGGATTGACAGCTCGCGAATGCCTGGGCATTGACCCGGTAGAATTCGCCATCACGCCGGCCCTGCTCGTAAGCCGCCTTGCAGGCCTCGAGCATGGCAGGATGAAACCGTTTCAGCTCATCGAGCCAGACGGACACCGGCATCATGAACATGCCGCTGTTCCACAAATATTCGCCGGACTTCACGTAGCGATCCGCCGTCTGGGCGTCCGGTTTCTCGACGAAAGCTTCCACTTCATGGCCGTCGCCCTTCTTGATATAGCCATATCCCGTTTCCGGCGCCGCGGGAACGATGCCGAACGTCACCAGCAACCCCTTCTCCGCCAGAAGTGCTCCGGCTTCGACGACGGCATGAAACTCGCTGACGTTCTGAATCACGTGATCGGCCGGCATCACCAGCATCAGCGCATCGTCCGGCGAAGTCTTCTGGAGCGCCAGCGCCGCCAGGGTCAGCGCCGGCGCAGTATTGCGCCCGACCGGCTCCAGTATGATATCCGCCGGTTTTTTACCCAGTTGACGCAACTGCTCGGCGATCAGGAAACGATGCTCCTCGTTGCACACCAGAAGCGGGTCCGCCACATGATCCATGCCATCCAGGCGCGAGACCGTCTGCTGCAGCAATGTCCGCTCGCCCATGAGGCAGAGCAGCTGTTTCGGATACTGCTCGCGTGACAGCGGCCACAGGCGCGTTCCCGAACCGCCAGAGAGTATGACTGGATTGATTTTCATGAATCGACCACCTTGTTAAAAAAACCAGGACCGCAGGAACATGTCAGGAAACACGGTGGTAGGATTTATACCACTCCACGAAACGCGCCACACCCTGCTCAACGGTGGTACGTGGCCTGAAACCGACATCTTTCTCCAAGCCTTCGACATCGGCTGAGGTCGCCGGCACATCCCCTTCTTGCATGGGCAACATTTGCAGCTTGGCCTTTTTTCCCAGAGATTTTTCCAGAACCTCTATATACCGCATCAGTTCCACCGGCTGGTTGTTGCCAATATTATAGATACGGTACGGGGCATAGCTCGTGGCCGGATCAGGGGTCTTGCCCGACCAGTCCGGATTGGGTGCCGCTGCGTGATCAATGGCACGGATAACGCCCTCGACAATATCATCGATATAAGTGAAGTCACGGACCATCTTTCCGTTGTTGAAAACCGGGATCGGCGTGCCCTCGATTATCCCCTTGGTGAACTTGAAAAGCGCCATGTCCGGACGGCCCCACGGCCCGTAAACCGTGAAGAAACGCAAACCCGTGCTTGGCAGTTTGTACAGATGCGCGTAACTGTGTGCCATCAGTTCATTGGCTTTCTTGGTGGCGGCATAGAGCGACACGGGATGATCGACGTTGTCGTGTTCGGAAAAGGGAAGCTTGGTGTTGGCGCCATAGACCGAGCTGGAAGAAGCGAACACCAGATGTTTCACACCGTTGTGCCGGCAACCCTCGAGAATATTTGCGAACCCGACGAGGTTGGAGTCGATATAGGACAGAGGATTGGTGATCGAATACCTGACCCCGGCCTGTGCCGCCAGATGCATCACGGCGTCGAATCCGTGCTCGCGAAAAAGCGAGGCCATCCCCTCGCGATCGACTACATCCAGTTTCTGGAATCGGAATCGGGGATGCCCTATCGTGCGATCGAGCCGCGCCTGCTTCAGCCGCACGTCGTAATAATCATTCATGTTATCGATGCCGACCACCGCATCGCCGCGCTCCAACAATCTGAGCGTGAGCGCGGAACCGATAAAACCGGCTGCCCCCGTGACAAGTATTTTCATTTTTCAGTGATTTTCTGTGCTAACGGCAGGTATTTTGGCACGCTACCGCCATGTAGAACATTATAGTTCCACACATTTTTGCTCTCTACCTCCGCGATTCGCGGAGATGCCCGCCGACCAGACCGAACTACTCGAGCCGCAGAATATCCGGAACCAGTACGCGTTCCTTGTCGATTTCCTTGAGTAATTGCTCGTAGCTGACGAGGGGCGAATTCAGTTCAGTCAACACACAGACATCAAAGGGCACGGCCTGGCTGAAACTCCGCCACACCGGCAAACCGGCAAACCGGCGACGCTCGGTATGGGGGTCCAGTATCCCGACGATCTCGACTTCTTGATCCTGCACTCTCAGGGTGGCGATTTCAGCGAGATCCGACATGCCGTACAGCACTATCCTGCGCCAGCCATGGGCTTTGCACGTATGAAACACATCCATGCAGGAATCGCCCGCCTTGCGATAAAAGGCGAATGATGAAGACAGGTATTTCGCCGTGAGCCGGCTTTTCTCGGCGAACCCCTTGGGGGTCAGGTAATAGAGATAGCGGTTGGCGGGCGCTTCGCTGATCTTGATAAAGCCCTTGCGGATGCAGCGCTTGAGATAGGAGTTGGCCAATCCCAGGGCAATGCCCATGTCGCTGGCCAGGTGACGCTGGCTGACGTTACTTTGCTTGCCGACCGCATCCAGCAGTTCCAGAACCAATTGTTCTTCCCTGTCACCCCTTGTGTTCATACTATGAACACTATAACCCATCAGCCACCAGGTCAAGAATTTTCAGCAGTTTTCAGGCGGGTTCTATCGAGGCGCTGTCGACGCGGGTACGGGCGCCACGACCGAGAATGTCGAGCAATACGGTGACGCGGTCGCGACCGCTGGCCGCCAGAAAAATACCCTCGTAGCCGGCGAAACTGCCGTGCGTAATTCGCACCCGGCTCCCCGGTTTGTACTCCTCGACCGGCAGGATCTGGATGCCCTGAGCGTCCTCACGCGAGCGCAGCGCCACTATCAGACCGTCCGGGACACGCGCCGCTTCGCGGCCAAACCGCACGATGGAAACAACCCCCAGCGTGGACCGGATCGGACTCCAGTTGTCGGTCTGGCTGCTCAGGTGGATGAACAGATAGCGGGGAAACATCGGCGCGATGACGGCAACGCGCCGGCCCTGGCGGCGGCGCGCATCACGCATGAACGGAAGATAGGTCTCGTAACCCTGACGGGCGAGGTTTTCCCTGGCAACGGTTTCCTGACGTGGCTTGCAGTAGACCAGATACCAGCTGCGTGAAGCAGGATTGCGTTTCACCTCGCTCAATTCGGGGTCAGAGCCTCCATACCTGAACGCCGGCGGAAACGAAGGCCCTGGTGTCGAAACGCGATTTGACGTCTATGAAGCTGCCATTCTTTTCCAGCTTCTTGAGGAATTCGTCCGTGCCTTTTTTGAGGAATTCCTTGTGCGCCACGGCGGCGACGATTGCCTTGGCCTTCGGCAATTTTTCCCAAGGATGCAGTTCCAGGCCGTATTCATGTCGCGCTTCTTCCACATCGGCCACCGGATCGTGGACCCAGACATTGACTCCATATGTTTTGAGTTCATTCACCACGTCGATCACGCGCGTATTGCGCGAATCAGGACAATCTTCCTTGAAAGTGATACCCAGAACAATCACATGGCTGCCATTGACGGAGTGTCCCGCCTGGATGATCTGTTTGATGGTCTGCTCAGCCACGTATTTTCCCATGCTGTCGTTGATGCGGCGGCCCGCCAGAATCACCTCGGGGTGATAGCCGATCCTCTCCGCCTTCTGCGTAAGATAGTAAGGATCGACACCGATACAATGCCCACCCACCAGTCCCGGCCTGAACGGCAGAAAGTTCCATTTGGTGCCGGCAGCTTCCAGCACCTCGAGCGTGTCGATGCCCAGTTTGTGAAAGATGATGGCGAGTTCGTTCATCAAGGCAATATTGAGATCGCGCTGGGTGTTCTCGATGACCTTGGCTGCTTCCGCCGCCTTGATGCTGGAGGTGCGGCAGACACCGGCCTTGACGATGAGCTCGTACAACTGTGCCACCGTTTCCAGCGTAGAGGCGTCATCGCCGGAAACGACTTTCTTGATGGTGGTCAGCGTGTGCTCCTTGTCGCCCGGATTGATGCGTTCGGGCGAATAGCCGACATGAAAATCCTTCATCCAGCGCATGCCCGAACCTTTCTCCAGCACCGGGATGCACTCCTCCTCCGTGGCGCCCGGATAAACCGTGGATTCGAAGATGACGATGGCGCCCTTCTTCATATGCGGCGCTATCATCTGGCAAGCGGAGTGCAGGGGCGTGAAGTCAGGCTGGTGCGCATCATCCACCGGGGTGGGAACGGCCACGATGATAAAATCCGCCGGCGCCATATCCGCCGGGTTGCTCGAGTATTTGAGCTTGCTGGCGGCGCGCAAATCATACTCGTCGACGCCACCGGTCGGATCCTGGCAACGGCGATAGCTGGCGAGCTTGGCCTCGTTCAAATCGTAGCCGATCGTGGTCATTCTTTTTCCGAACTCCACCGCGAGCGGTAAACCCACATAACCGAGGCCGACGACGGCAACCGTTTTGTTTTCCAGCGTTGTTTTTTGCATGTGTTATAGCTATTCGTTGTGATGATTAAAAACCCGATTACAAACCGGGGATGATGCCTTCCTTTCTGGCCAGGCGGTCGATGTACCGGCCCACTCCCTCCTCCACGGTGAGAAAGGGCTTCTTGTACCCGGCGCGGCGCAACGCCGCGATGTCCGCCTGAGTGAAGCTTTGATACTTACCCTTCAGGGCTTCGGGGAAATTGATGTAGACGATCTGCCCGTCTTTTTGAAGGGTTTTAAGCTCGGCCGGCGTCTTGCCGGACAGACGCCGGAAACTGTTGATCACCGCCGCCGCCACGTCGTTGAAGGGCTGGGCGCGGCCGGTCCCGACGTTGAAAATCCCGCTCTTCTGCGGGTGTTCGAGGAAATACAGATTCACCGCCACCACGTCCTCGACGGAAATGAAATCGCGCCGCTGCTCGCCGTTGCCGTAACCGTCGCAGCCCTCGAACAGCTTCACCTTGCCGGATTCGCGGAACTGGTTGAAGTGATGGAATGCCACCGAGGCCATGCGACCCTTGTGCTGTTCGCGGTCGCCGTACACGTTGAAATAACGGAAGCCGACGATCTGCGCCGTCCGCTTCGAAAACATGCGGCGCACGTATTGATCAAAAAGCCATTTGGAGTAGCCATAGACATTCAGCGGCCCCTCGTGTTCGCGCGATTCGCGGAAAACCCTGCCCGCGCCGTAAACCGCCGCCGACGAGGCATAAAGATAGGGAATGCGCCGGTTCTGGCAGTAATGCAGCAGTGTCTTGGAGTATTCGTAATTGTTGCCCATCATGTAGACGCCGTTGTGCTCCATGGTATCGGAACACGCGCCTTCATGCAGGATCGCCTTGAATTTCTTTTTGAATTCGCCGCTGCCGATGCGGTCGATGAAATCGCGCTTGTCCAGGTAATCCGCGATTTCGCAATCGGCCAGGTTGCGGAACTTGTCGCCGTGCTCGAGATCGTCCACGACCAGAATATCCTTCTCGCCACGCTCGTTGAGCGCCTTGACCAGATTGGCGCCGATGAAACCCGCTCCACCCGTAACGACGTACATCACGCTTCCTCCAAGGACAGTTCGTGCAGAATCTCCGTCGGAGTGGCCGTAGCCGCGCCCAGCTTGCCGACAACGATACTGGCGGCCACGTTGGCCAGATGTACCGCGTCTTCCAGTCCGCCGCCGACAGCCCAGGCGCAACCAATGGCCGCGATCACCGTGTCGCCGGCGCCGGTCACATCGAACACTTCCCGGGCGCGCGCCTTGACATGCAGCACTTGGCCGCTCCGCTGTACGAGACTCATGCCGTCCTCGCCGCGCGTCACCAGAACGCCGCCCAGGTCGAGATCCTGAACCAGCTTCGCGGCCCGGCGTTCGAGATCGGCGTTATCGCGAAACCGGCCGGCGACCTGCTCGAACTCCTTGCGGTTCGGCGTGATCAGATTCGCGCCGCGGTAGCCGCTGTAATCGTCGCCCTTGGGATCGATCACCACCGGACGGGAGGCGGCGCGCGCCGCCTGGATCATTTCCTGGATGTAACCCAGTCCGCCCTTGCCGTAATCCGAAATGATCACGGCGTCGTATTCCGGGAGATGCTTGAGGTAGCCGTCGAGCAATTTCACGCGCGCGTCCTTGCTGACCGGGCCGTCGAAATCGATGCGCAACATTTGCTGGTGCAGATGCTTGGAGATGACGCGCAGCTTGACGGTGGTATTCAGCAACTTGTCCCGCTCGAGGCGGCAGCGGATGTCGTCCTTGTCCAGGAGTTGCTCGAGGCTGTCCGCCTCGCGATCGTCCCCGCTGATGGAAAACAGGGTGCACTGGGCGCCCAGTGCACGCACGCTGCGCGCCACGTTGGCGGCGCCGCCCGGGAGTTCCTTCGCTTCCTTCACCGCCACCACGGGCACCGGCGCCTCGGGCGAGATACGCTCGACATCGCCGTACCAGTAACGGTCCAGCATGGCGTCTCCCACCACCAGCACTTTGGCGCGGGTGATTTTTTCAAGCAGTTGCGGCAGCACTTTGTTTAATTATCCTGATTCGGTGTATCACGGACGTCGCGGACGGCTATTATCCGGGCATTTCCCGTCACTGTCGATTGGTGCCGTTCCAACTTATTTTGGCTACTCATCTGTTTTACACGCATTTAGCGCTCCTGGAATCCAAGCCATCCAGACCGGGGGAAACAAATTTGGAACGGCATTGGCGACGCATGGAGCGGATTCAGCCGGTTTCGATTTCCCGGTTAATGGCCGCGAGCGCCGCCACCGGATCCGGCGCGCGCGTGATCGGGCGGCCGATCACCAGATAATCCGAACCGTCGGTCAGGGCTTCGGTCGGCGTGCGCGTGCGGCTCTGATCATCGGCCGCGGCGCCTGCCGGCCGCACGCCGGGCGTGACCAACAGAAAATCGCGGCCGAAACGCCGGCGCAGTTCCACGGTCTCCCGCGGCGAACAGACGACGCCATCCAGCCCGGCCGCATGCACGAGCGTCGCCAGACGTGTGACATGGCCGGCAGCGCCGGGCCCCCAGCCGATGTCGGCCAGATCGTCCTCGCCGTGGCTGGTCAGCAGCGTGACGCCGATGAGGAAAGGACGGTGCTTCGAACGTTCGACCGCCTCGCGCGCCGCCAGCAGCATTTTCTTCCCGCCCAGGGCATGCACATTCAGCATCCAGACGCCCAGCTCCGCCGCCTGGGCGCAGGCGCGCGCCACGGTGGTGGGGATATCGTGATATTTGAGGTCGAGAAACACATCGAAGCCGCGGGACACGAGGCCCGAAACCACGCCGGGACCTGCCGCGGTGAACAGTTCCATGCCAACCTTGAGGCGGCAGTGCGCGGGCGCGACGCGCGTGGCGAAGGCGAGCGCGGAATCGGCATCGGGATAATCGAGGGCGACGATGACGCGCGGATCCGCCATCATTCCTCCCGCACCGGCTTGATGGTGTTCCAGCGGTTGCAGCCCGGACACAACCAGTGCAAGGTTTTGCCCTTGAAGCCGCACTGGCCGCAGGCATAGCCAAGATGCTGCGCGCGCAGATCCTCGATGATGCCTTTCAGCAGCAGCAGATCGTTGCGCCCCGAATCGGGAGCCTTGATCAGATTGAGCTCCAGCAGTTTGTGCAATCCGTGGACGTTGGGCGCGCGTCGCAGCCAGTCGACGATGAATTTCTCCGCCGCCGGAACGCCATCACGATGATTGATGACATCCGCGAAGGCGAGCGCCAGCGACACTCCGCCGTGGCGCCGCAACGAGTCCCGGAAATAATCGTAGAGTCCCTGTTCGTCGTTCAGCTGCTTGTAAGCCTCGGCGATTCTGCCCGCCACCTCGCCGAGATAATGCATGTCCTGCTCCTCGACCCGGCACCAGTACCCGATCGCGTCGCGATACTTGCCTTCATGCGCCGCGATGTCGCCGAGCAGCATGCTGGCACGCACGCACTTGTCATCGGACGCCAGCGCGCGCTTCAGGTGTTCGCGGGCGCCGGCGTAGTTCCGGTGCGCGTAATCCTGGTCCGCCAGTTCGCAATAGAACTGTGCGATCGTGTCGTCCATGTTCCGGCCCGAAACGTGCGCCAGCCGGCGCGTGATGGAGATCGCCTTCTCCCACTCCTTTTCCTGCTGATAGATGTGCAGCAGGAGTTTCAGAACCTGCTCGCTGTGAATGCGGATTTCGGCCAGTTCGAGAAACAGATTTTCAGCGCGGTCGAACAGGCCGGCTTTGAGATAATCCTGCCCCAGTTCCAGCAGTGCCTGACTGCGCTGGTCCCGGTCGAGCGTGGGCCGCGCGATGAGATTCTGGTGGATGCGGATGGCGCGCTCGACCTCGCCGCGGCGGCGGAAAAGGTTTCCCAACGCCAGATGCGTTTCGACGGTGTCCGAATTGACTTCCAGCACGCGTATGAAGACCTCGATCGCCTTGTCCGGCTGTTCGTTCAGCAGGAAGTTGAGGCCCTTGAAATACGCCGACGGCAGATCGAGCGATTGCCGGGCGTGACGTTTCTGTTCGAACCGGGCTGCGAGCCATCCGGAAGCCGCCGCCAGCGGTAACAACAGCCACAGCAGATCGGTGGCGTTCATTATTATGTCGTCAGGATGAACGAAGCGCTGCGGAGCAGGAATTCATCAGATCACATCTTTGATCGGCAGCGAACGCAGATTGACGACCTCCTGCTCTATGTGACGGATTTCCTTGCGCGCCTGAACCAGCTGCCGCTGCATCCGCACCACGGTGCGCAGACTCGCGAGGTATCCCGCCACCACGCCGAACGCGAAGGTGGTCAGCAACGCCAACGATAAAGGTCCGGTCCATTTCAGCCCGAAGTAATAACTCAGCTCCACCACCTGCCGGTTCTGCACGGCGAATGCGATGCCGATAAGCAGGACGAGAATTGCCAGAATCGTGTAAAAAACCCGTTTCATGATGCCTCCAGTGTCGTGGCAGCCCGGCGCACTCCCTTCGAAGGGGCTGTCACCTTTCGACCGGCAGCTAGCGCCCCGTACCCGCGGCGAATGTAGCGGCTCTCACCGAAAGAGCTTCGCCATGGGATCCGGCGGCTAGTTTGTCTTATTTTTGGTCATAAAAAAACGACATGGGTAACCCGCATGCCGTTTCCTGTTCCGTGCAAAGCGAAAGCGCCTACTCCGTGCCGTTGTTGACGCGCTCCCTCAGCTCCTTGCCGGGTTTGAAATGGGGAACAAACTTGTCCGGAACCTGTACCGCGGCGCCGGTCTTGGGATTGCGGCCGGTGCGCGGCGGACGGTAGTGCAGGGAAAAACTCCCGAAACCGCGTACCTCGATGCGGTCGCCCGAGGACAGGGCCCCGGACATCTGTTCCAGCAGCTCCTTGACCGCCAGTTCCACGTCCCGGTAATCCAGCTGCGGCTGCTTGGCCGCCAGCAGGCTGATGAGTTCAGATTTTGTCATAGTCACTCTACCTATAGAAAATAAGTAGAAAGATTTCAAGCAGTTTCACGGGGTTTGACCAAAAATATTCCGGTCAAACCCCTGGCCTGCCGCACCAAAACCACCGTTCCCGGCCGCGAGGCCCGGGAAACCCTCCCGTCGCCGGATCCGGAGGCGCCGGGGGCTAGGTGTCGGAACTGTCGTGGCCGCCCAGCTTTTCCTTGAGCTTGTCGCCCAGCGACGAGGTAGCGGCACCGCCCTTGCGGGCATATTCCTGCACCGCCTCGTTTTCCTCCTCCATGTCCTTGGCGCGGATGGAAAGCGAGATCTTGCGGTTCTTGCGGTCGATGGTCGTTATCTTGGCTTCGACGCTGTCGCCGTCCTTCAGCACGGAACGCGCGTCCTCGATGCGGTCACGCGCGATTTCCGAGGCGCGCAGATAGCCTTCGATCTCGTCGGCGAGTTTGACAACCGCGCCCTTGGCTTCGACGCTCGTCACCGTGCCTTTCACGATCGAGCCCTTGCCGTGGGCCGTGACGAAGCTCGCGAACGGATCGCCTTCCAGCTGCTTGACACCGAGCGAAATGCGTTCGCGTTCGGGGTCGACCGCGAGGATCATGGCCTCGATCTCGTCGCCCTTCTTGTAATTGCGCACCGCTTCCTCGCCGGGCATGGCCCAGGACAGGTCGGACAGATGGATCAGGCCGTCGATACCGCCTTCCAGGCCGACGAAGATGCCGAAGTCGGTGATCGACTTGATCTTGCCGCTGATCTTGTCGTTCTTGTTGTGGTTGGCGGCGAACTCTTCCCACGGATTCGGCTGGCACTGCTTCATGCCCAGCGAAATGCGGCGGCGTTCGGTGTCGATGTCGAGGATCATCACCTCGACTTCGTCGCCCAGCTGCACGACCTTGGTCGGATGGATGTTCTTGTTGGTCCAGTCCATTTCGGACACGTGCACCAGGCCTTCCACGCCCGGTTCGATTTCCACGAACGCGCCGTAGTCGGTGATGTTGGTGACCTTGCCGAACAGGCGCGTGCCTTCCGGATAGCGGCGCTGGATGTCGACCCACGGATCGTCACCGAGCTGCTTCAGGCCCAGCGAAACGCGGTTGCGTTCGCGGTCATAGCGCAGCACCTTGGCTTCGATCTCGTCGCCGATTTTCAGCACTTCGCTCGGATGCTTGACGCGCTTCCACGCCAGGTCGGTGATGTGCAGCAGGCCATCGATGCCGCCGAGGTCGATGAACGCACCGTAATCGGTGAGGTTCTTGACCACGCCCTTGACGGTCTGGCCTTCTTCGAGACCCGAAAGCAGCGCTTCGCGTTCGGCGGAGATTTCTTTCTCGACCACGGCGCGGCGCGAAACCACCACGTTGTTGCGCTTGCGGTCGATCTTGATGACTTTGAATTCGAGTTCCTTGCCCTCGAGGTAGCTCGGGTCGCGCACCGGGCGGACGTCGACGAGGGAACTGGGGAGGAACGCGCGGATGGTATTCATGGCGACGGTGTAGCCGCCCTTCACCTTGCCGGTCATGACGCCGGTGACGATGGTCTGCGCTTCGAATGCTTTCTCGAGATCTTCCCAGGCCTTGGCGCGGCAGGCCTTCTCGCGCGACAGGCGGGTTTCGCCGGAACCGTCTTCCAGCATTTCGATCACGACTTCCACCATGTCGCCGACCTTGACGGTGACTTCACCGCGGCCGTCCTGGAATTCGGCGACCGGGATCACGGCTTCGGACTTCAGTCCGGCGTTTACCACGACCACGTTGTCGTCCACATGCACCACTTCGCCGGTGATCAGCTCGC
>JACXTT010000162.1_pt1 | contig 104576 bp, 96 predicted proteins | sample 9270951 | NCBI WGS metagenome assembly JACXTT01 (sample SAMN15532306, study PRJNA645909) | rock metagenome | isolation source: weathered quartz diorite | place: Puerto Rico | collected 2017-06-21 | reverse complement strand
CGCAGATTCGCATCGGTGCGTCGGCGGGCTTCTCCGGCATCCTGGATCACCTGGGCCAGGCGCCGACGGCGCATTGGGGCTGGGGACCGATGATTTCCTGGACGCTGCCGACCAGCGGCACCCGCGCGCGAATCCACAACATGGAGGCGGGCGCGGACGCCGCGTTGGCGCACTTCGACGGCGTGGTGTTGAAGGCGTTGCGCGAGACGCAGACCGCGTTGTCCGCCTACACGCGGGAGTTGGAGCGTAACCAGGCGCTGCACGACGCGCGCGACAAGGCCGACGAGGCGGCGCGCCAGAACCGGCGGCTGTACGAGGCGGGTCGCTCGCCATATCTGTCCAGCCTGGACGCGGACCGCACGCTGGCGAACAACGACGCGGCGCTGGCGGCCTCCGATGCGCAAGTCTCGCTGGACCAGGTCAACCTGTTCCTCGCGCTGGGCGGCGGCTGGCAGGACGCGCCGGAAGTGCGCTCGCACTCGATGGCCGGGGCGCATTGATGTAATCTGCGCGCTTGCCGTCGGCCAACGCCGGCGCCGCCGGGGCTGCGCCGATCCGGAGCAGCCTGTCCGTCGCCTCGACCGTGGCGGCGGAAGTCAGCCAAAACAGGAAGATCAGATTCCCATGCGTCAGTTCTCTCTCTCCAAGTCTCTCTGCGCCGGCCTGGCCGTGCTCGGCTTCACGACCGCCGGCGCCGCGCTGGCCCAGGAACAGACGATCCGCGTCGGCACCGTCAGTGGTCCGGACGCCGAGGTCTGGCAGGTGGTGCAAAAGGTGGCCAAGCGCAACGGCCTGAACGTGAAGGTCGTCGAGTTCAACGACTACGTGCAGCCCAACTCGGCGCTCGACGCCGGCGACCTGGATGCCAACAGCTTCCAGCACCAGCCGTACCTGGACAGCCAGATCCAGCAGCGTGGCTACAAGATGGTCAGCGTCGGCTACACGTACATTTCGCCGCTGGGCGTGTATTCGAAGCAGTTCAAGTCGCCCAAGGACATTCCGCAAGGCGCGAAGGTGGCGATTCCCAACGATCCGTCCAATGAACACCGCGCGCTGCTGCTGCTGGCGGCGCAGGGCGTCATCAAGCTCAAGCCGGGCGCGGGGGACAAGGGCAAGAACGCCACGCCGCTGGATGTGGCGGAGAACCCGAAGAAGCTCAAGCTCGTCGAACTGGACGCCGCGCAACTGTCGCGCGCGCTGCCGGACGTCGCCGCCGCCGTGATCAACACCAACTATGCGCTGGCCGCCGGCCTGCAGCCGACCAAGGATGCGATCGCGCTGGAAGACCTGCGCAGCCCGTACGCCAACATCATCGTGGTGCGTACCCAGGACAAGGACAAGCCGTGGGTGAAGAAGCTGGTGGCCGCGTACCAGTCGGAAGACGTGCGCCAGTTCATGAAGACGCAGTTCAAGGGCGCGATGCTGCCGTCGTTCTGAGCGGCGCAGCGGCGGCCATGCCCGGACCGGGCATGGCCCAGTCAGGCGAAACGGCGGCTAAGGCCGCCGTTTTCTTTTGCGGCGCCGAGCGGGGATCAGCGGCGCGTCTTGTTCATGCCTTCCGCGGCTTGCGCGATGCGCTGCGCCAGCAAGGCAGCGGCGGCCTGCCGGCTGTGGGTCGGCCTTTCCACCAGTCCAACCTCGCGATGGAACGTGGCGTCACCGAGATCGAGCGAGGTGACGCCCTTGGGCCAGGGCACCATCGCCGTCTTTGGCAGCAGGGCCACGCCAAGTCCGCGCAACACCAACTGTGCGATGCCCTGTAGCTCGTCCAGCTCAATGGAATCCTTGACCGCGATGCGTGAGCGGCGCAGGAACTGGTCGACAAGCCGCCCGCCAAAGGACCCGCGGTCGTAGCGGATGAACGGCTCGCTGTCGAGCAGTTCCCGCCACGGCCGTTTCCTGAGCGCGTCCGGCACCAGCAGCACGAACGACTCGGTCAGCAGCGTGCGCCATTGCAAATCGGACGGCAGCGCGAAAGGCGCCTTGATCATGACCGCGATGTCTAGCTCGCCGGAATCCACCTGGCCCAGCAGGTTGAGCGACACGCCGGGCACCAGGCGGATCCGGTAGCCGGGCATCTCCACGCGGAACGCGGCCAGCGCGTCCGCCATGAAGGAAATCTGCGCGGAAGCAATCGCGCCAATGCGGATCAGGCCGGTGCGCGGGCTGCCCGCATGGCGGCCCAGCTTCGCATAGACCGTCATCAGTTCCTCGGCCACGGCCAGCGTCTCCCGCCCGTCGGCGTTGAGCACGGCGGCTCGCCCCGTGCGGTCGAACAGCGCGAACCCGAGTTCCTGTTCAAGCCGCTGGATCTGCGCGCTGACCGCCGACTGCGTCAGGCCGATCTGGGTGGCGGCGTTGGCAAAGGTCCCGTGGCGAACGACTGCCATGAACGTCTGGAGTTCGCGAAGCATGTCGATTCATCGAATTTGTTGTGGCTCAGGGCAAAAATATATCGCTATTCATCGGATTTGGCGATGCATAAACTAAGTGAACCGTGGCGCCATGCTCTTTGAGACGGCGCACCGGAAACCGTTCCCGTCCCTTCGATCGCAACGCATGACGACAACTGCCCCCCACATTCCCCCGTTCCATCTGGCGTTCCCTGTCCGGGACATCGCGCAAGCTCGCGAGTTCTATGGCACCCTGCTTGGCTGCCCCGAAGGCCGCAGTTCTCCAAACTGGGTCGACTTCAATTTCTATGGTCACCAGATCGTGGCCCACCTTGCCCCCGATGAATGCGGCCACAGCAAGACGAGCGCGGTCGACGGTGACAACGTGCCGGTGCGTCACTTCGGCGCCGTGCTTTCCATCCCCGAATGGGAGGCGATGGCGGACAGGCTGAGGCGCGCGGGCATCGCATTCATCATCGAGCCGCACATCCGTTTCAAGGGCGAGCCGGGCGAGCAGGCCACGATGTTCTTCCTCGACCCGTCGGGTAACGCACTGGAACTCAAGGCGTTCGCCGACATGTCTTCCCTGTTTGCGAAGTAGTACGGCGGATACCGGTGAATTGGATTGTCGAGCGTGACGGCCGCGCACCGCGTTGGCGTTCGGCGCGGTGTCGGGCACTGCGTGCGGATCAGTGTGCCCGGCGTTACGGCCATTACGCCCGGCGTGGTGACGATCTGGTCGATATTCGGCTTCTTGCTGCCTCGGGCAGCTTGCCGATGACGCCCGGGATTCCGGGAGCGCCATTGTGGGCCGCGCCGGTCCTGGGCGCGAACTTTGTCAGACTAATCCACCGTGGCCGCGACTGACCTGAGTTCAGTCGCGGCCACCAACTGCGGTAGGCAGGGGACAAATCAGTCGATTCGCCTATTAGTTGGCATAGAAATTTTCATACCCGGAACACTCGTAAGGCACGCCGTCCCATCCAATACAGTCAGCAAAGGCTTGTGCCGAGAAGAACAGAGAGGACAAGCAGATGAAGGAAAAGGCGATCTTTTTCATTTAAATCTCCTAGACATTATTGATTGGCTTCTGGTTTCCCGCTGGACATCTGTGCGGGTGAATTCAGATTAATAGGAAATATCTAAATAAAAAATAGGAATTGTACGAATTTTGTATAGTACTTTTGTTAATTTTTGATATTTAGCTAATTTTTGCGGGCGTAATGATCCGCGCGGAATGCATAGGGTCGCCCGGCAAGCCTTGTCAGGCTGGGCACTGACGGCGCGCTCCGCTTTCCGCGCCATGGCGGATGACGTTGGTCGGCGCGGCGCCGATCACGGAACGCTGTCTCGGCTGACGGCGCAGTACCCGACCACTCGTGCCACGGCAGATTGGAGGGTGACGCATGACCGGCTGATGGAACTCTCGGCGGTTCCGGCCTACAACCTCCGTCACGGCACGGCGCCGATGGCTCCGGTGGCCAGCGCCAGCACCGCGGCGGCCGTCAGCGCGCCGCTGTAGGCATCGGCCGAGGCATTTTGCGCCAGCAGCAGTTGGTTCTGCGCCAGATTGGCTTCGGTCACGGTGCCCACGCCCTTGCGATAGGCGGCGAACGTGGCGTTATAGGTGACCTGGGCCGCGTCGGCCAGTGCCTTGGCCGCGTCGTAGGCGGCCAGGCTCGATTCGAGCGCACTCTGGCTGACCACCACCTGCCGCACCGATTCCTCCTTGGCGCGCGTCAGCCGGGCCGATGCGCTCTCGACGTCGTTATGGGCCTGCGCCAGCACGGCCGAGCGCAATCCGCCGTCATAGATGGGTACGGTCACACCCAGGAATACGCTGGCGCCATAGCGGTAGCCGTTCAGGTTCAACGTTGGCGGCTGCTGGCCGATCGGCGGAATCGCGCTGATGGCCGAGGCACCCGACGCGTAGGACGCGAATGCCGACAGGAACACCTTTGGCAGGAACGCTGCCTGCGCCGCCTGCACCTTGGCCTGGCTGGCCCGCTGCGCCGCATAGGCGCCCAGCACGTCCGGGCGGCGTGCAATCGCGGTTTCCACGATCTGGTCGATGGAGCTGCGCAGCGCCGGCGTCAACGGTCTGACCGGCATCTGGGCGATGCGCGGCTTTGACATCGGCGAGATGCCGATGGCCGTCACCAGCGCCAGGTAGGCGTCGGTCTCCGCGCCCTGTGCCTGCACCTGGGCCAGGTTGGTCTGCGCGCGGTTCTGCGTGGCCTGTGCCACCTCCACCACCGTGCCGATGCCGCGTTCATAGCGGGCCTTGGCGGCCGCCAGTACGGCCTCGGCATTGCTCATGGCCTGCTGCACCATACCGGCCCGCGAGCGCGCGGCCTGGTAGCGGTAGAAGGCCACGCTGACGTCGTGGATGATGCGCTGGTGCACGGCCGTGAAGGCAATATTGGCCGCGATCGACAGTTGCTCGGTTGCGTCCACGATGCCTGTCCGCTCGCCGAAATCGAACAGCAGCCACTGCAGCGTCAACACCGACACCGCCCCGTGGTTCGACGTATTGGCGCCGGCAGGCCCCAGGATCGTCGACGTGCCCAGGTGGCCGTTCTGGTAGCCGCCCATGGCGGCGGCGGAGATCTGCGGCAGGTAGCTGGCGCGGGCGATGCCGGCCGCCAGCGCGGCGTTGCGTGCGTCGTTCCACGCGATCCGGGTCAGCGGGTTGGCGGACTGCGCCATGTCGATCAGTTCCGCCAGCGTGTAGGCATGCGCGGCGTCCAGCGCCGGCGCCGGCGGCACGGTGGCCAGTGCGGTATTGGCCGGCAGGGTGTAGTCGCGGGTGTACTCGGACAGCTTGACGGCAGGTTTGGCGGCCGTGCCGGGCACGATCTCGCCGGACGCCGTGGTGGCCGGCTGCCACGGCTGGTCCGGCTCGGGCGGCGCGAGGTCCAGCGATGCGGTGGCGCAGCCCGCCAGCGCCATGGCCGCGAGCGACAGCGGAAGGGCCCGCAATTCAGGTTTGGACATGGAACGAAGTCTGGGTTGCCGCCGCGAAAGCCGTGGCGGGGAGCGCGGACAGGCGCCTGTCGACGACGTCCAGCAGGGCATCGCGGGTCAGGGCGTCCCGGCCCGTCGGGGCGGGCGCGGCGGATGCCGGCAACGCCTCGCCATCGCCACCATTGCCGCCGTCGACCCGCAGCCTGCGCAGGCGCCGCAGGACCTCCGGATCGCCCGGAAATCGCTCGGCCAGGAGGAACACCGGGCCCGCGATGGCATCGAGCAGCGCCAGCCGGCGCCGCCGGTCGTCCACCCAATCGCGCTCGGGGCCGACGGACGCCGGTTCATAGTGCGCCAGGATCAGGTTCTGGGTCAGTTCGCCATGCAGTGCCAGCGCGGCGCACGCGTGCTGGCGCCGCGCGTCGGCATGCGGCGCGTGGACGAGCCGCTGCCATTGCCGCACCAGCTCCGCCAGCGCGGTCTCGATCTGGCCGGCAATGCTGACCGGCCAGACGCGCGTGAATACGAGATACACGACGAGGTTGCCCAGCATCACGCCGATCACGCGGTCCCGCGCGATGGTCAGGTCGAAGCTTGGCGCCGGACCCTGGACCACGCACAGGAAGAACGCAAACGCGACCTGGAACCCGGCGTAGGAAATCCGTGGCGAGCCCTGCGCCACCCAGGCCGAGAGCCAGGTTCCGGCAAAAATGAGCAGCAGCAGACCGCCCACCGAGGACAGCGAGGGCACGACGAACACCAGCGCCGCCGTGCCGATCGCGGCCCCGATCATGCAACCGGCCAGCCGCAGCAGCAGCTTTTCCACGGTCTCCGCTGCCGTGCCCAGCGAAACCAGGTAGCAGGTGATGAAGCACGTATGGATGCCCGGCCAGTTCAACTGCTGATAGAGCACATAGCAGAACATGGCCGCGCCCGTGGTCTTGAGCGCGTAGTGGATGTGGTCGCGGTTCGTGAAGGCATCGGCCGCCATGAAGCCGCCACGGGGGCCGGACTCGGCGGCAGGCGCCGGCGTGGCATCGGGCTCGGCATAGCGCGCGATCGCGGTGCGCAACGCTTGCGCAATCGCTTCCTGCACGGGGGAAAGACCGGCCAGATCGGGCAGGTTCAGGCGAATGTCCACGGGATAGCCGCCGGCGTCGAGCATGCGGGACATGTCGTCGAGTGTGCCGGCAAGCGGTTCGGCGACGGCCGCCGGCAACCGCGTGTCCGGCGGGCCGTTGGCGGCATCGGCGGCTAGCAGGATCGCCATCGTCGATGCCATCGCATGGCGCAGCGCCGCCAGATCCTGCACATTCGCCGTGCCTTCGATCTTTGCGAGCTTCAGCCAGCCGCCAACGGGCTGCACGCCGTCGCGCAGCAAGGCCGTCAGCGCCGCGCGGCTCGCCTGCGGCTCGCGCAGGCTTTGCGCGGCGGCGCGCAGGCATTCGGCCAGCCGGCTGCAAGCGAGCCGGCGCGGGGACGGCCCGAGCAGCAGATTGACCACCACGTTGACGCCGATCGGAATCGCCACCATCAGCCACGCGTAGAGCAGGGCACGCGTGGCAACCTCGCCGGCCGGCACCAGCCCCAGCTCGTCCAGCGCAAAGCCGACGATCATGGCGATGATGGCGCCGATCGGGCGCAGCTTGCTGGCCGAGGTCAGGAAGAGCAGGGCGGCCGACAGCACGGCCATGCACGCCACGCGGCGCAGCGGGTCATCGACGCTGAAATCCGCCAGCAGCGTCACCATGCCGATGATCAGGCTGACCAGCACCAGCGCCGCCACGCTCATCACGATGCTGGTGGTGCGGTCCGCCCGGTTGATGAAGAAGATCACATAGGCGGAGATGGCGGCCTCGGGCGTGCCATAGATGCTGGTCACCAGCACGGTCAGCGTGCAGGCCACCGTGATGCGCGTGGTGGCGGCCGCGCGGCCCGGAAACGACGCCAGCAGCGCGCCGATATCGGCCCGGCCCAGATGCAGTCTTTCAGCGGCAGGCTGCGCCATGCCGGATCTCTACGTTTGCACTGGCCCCCACCCGGGCCAGCGCCTCGGGCGGCGACTCCAGCCGGATCCGCACCGGAAATCGCTTGGCCACGTGCACCCAGTTGACCGAGGGCTGCACGTAAGGCAGGGAACGGGGCAGGTTCAGCCTGTCGAGGTCGGCAATGCCGATGCCAATGCCTTCCACCTTGCCGCGCATGGCGCGGCTGCGGTCGATCATCGAATAGACCGTGGCGCAGTCGCCCACGTGGATATCGGTCAGCGAGGTTTCCCGGAAGTTCGCCACGGCAAACCATTCGCCCGTATGCACGAGCAGGAACAGCGACTGGTTCGGGAGGACTACCTCGCCGGACAGCACGGACAGCCCGCTCACGCGGCCGTCGTGGGGCGCGCGGACCACGGTGTCGTCCAGCGCCCGCTGCGCGATGGCCAGCGCCGCCTCGCGCGCATGGACGGTGGCGGTGGCGTCGTCTTCCGTGCCGACCGTCTGCGCCGTGGCGGAACGCTGCACGTTGGCCTGCTTCAGCGACACGGCGGCATCGCGCTGCGCCACCTGGGCCTGGTCCAGTTGCTGCTTGGGCACGTAGCCATCCGCCGCCAGCGGGCGCAGCCGCTCCACGGTGCGCGCGGTCAGGGCGTAGTTCTGCTCGGCGCGGGCGATCTGGTCGGACGCTACCGCTGCCGTGGCGCGCTCGCCGACAATCGTGCGCCGCCGCGTGCCCAGCAAGGCCTGCGCCAGTTCCAGGTCCGCGCGCGCCTGGGCGACGGCCAGCCGGTATGGCACCGGATCGATCTCGAACAGGACGTCGCCCTTGGCCACCTGCTGGTTCTCGCTGACCAGGATCCGGCCAATCCGCCCGCCGACCGGCGAAGCCACGTGGACCAGATCGGCATCGAGCGACGCATCGTCCGAGGACGGGTAGCGCAGCGTGCGCTGGTAGGCATAGACAGACAGCAGTACCGCCACCAGGACAATGGCGATGACGATCAGCTTGCCGCGTAGCGGGCCAGGATGGATGCCAGCCATTTTCATAGGATGTGTCCCGTGCCCAGCAACCAGACGATTTCGGCAATCATGACCCCGATCGCCGTATGCACCAACAGCGGATAGCGGACGATCTCAGCCCAGCCGGTCTTGATAAACAGCCGATAGGAGATGACGGCCCCAACGATGCCAAACAGGGCGCTCAACAGCCAGAGCGGGAAATAGGCACCGAACAGGCTAAAGGACGGTGCGCCGGCGCAGCCGGCGAGCGAAGCGGCCAACGCAAATAGCGCGAGCAGGCGTGCCATGGTAAGGGGGGCGGAATCGGTCCACGCAATATAGCAGCGCTGCTTGCCGATTGTCCAAGGGGAAATGAAGACCTTGAGTGTTGGCTCGAGCGCGATGCGTAAAAAAGCGCGGCTTCCGGAAAGGGATGGCCGGCCGCCGCGCCATGTCGCCCGAGGTTGAGACCCCGATGCCGCTTGCTTCATGCGCAATCCGGCCTGCCCTCGGGGCCAGGACTGCCGGTATCCGCAACCCCGGTCAGTCCACGCCGCGCGTGCGTTCGGACCAGTACGGTGCGCGCAGTTCGCGCTTGAGCACCTGGCCGGCGCCGGACAACGGCAATTCGCCGCGGAATTCGACGGTCTTCGGGCACTTGTAGCCGGCAATGCTCTCTCGGCAGTGCTGGCGGATGTCGTCCTCGGAGGCCGACATCCCAGGCCGCAGCACGACCACCGCGTGGACGGCCTCGCCCCATTGCTCGCTGGGAATGCCGATGGCGGCGCACATGGCCACGGCAGGATGCCGGCCGATGACGTTCTCGACCTCGGCCGAGTACACGTTCTCGCCGCCGCTGACGATCATGTCCTTGATGCGGTCGACGATGAAGAGGTAGCCGTTCTCGTCCATGTAGGCGCCGTCGCCGGTGTGCATCCAGCCGTCGCGCAGGGCGAGGGCGGCTTCTTCGGCCTTGTTCCAGTAGGCGCGGGTCACGCTCGGACCCCGTACCAGCAATTCGCCGACGGTCCCGCGCGGCACCTCGTTGCCGTCCCTGTCCACGATCCTGACGGCCAGCCCGAAGGCCACGCGGCCGACCGACAGGTGCAGCCCGCGGGCGCGAGCCGCTTCAGGCTGCCCAGGTCGCGCCTGGCGAAGTCCGGATGCTGGATCAGCATTTGCACCATGGTCGGCACCAGCGCAACGTCGGTGATGCGCTCGCGTTCGATGGTCGCTAGCACCTCCCCGGCGTCGAAGGCCGGCAGGATGACGTGCATTTCGCCGGCGATGCACTGCGACAACACGCGGCCGAACGCGGCGATGTGAGAAAACGGCGACACGTGTACACGATTTGGCTCAGGTCAGGGTGTTGCACTTCGCACTTGAAACCGCCATCTTTCAAAATGGGAGACATGCTGTGATAATGACGCCCGCGCCAGAACCGGTACATGGATGACTGTTTGGGCAAAGTACAGCGACTGGCCTGGACGTGCGGCATCAAGGAACGCCGGCATACGGAAGACATTGGCGGGGACGTATGCCACACGGGACGGCCAGCCACGCGCGTCGAGTGAATAGTCGTTGTGGATCTGGCCTGGGTTAAGCAGGATCACATCCCCGTCGCCGATCAGTCATTCGCAGCTATCGGTGCGAAAGCCGTGCGTGTGACGCGTCACGACACCGATAGCAAGGCTCGTGCGTCAGTGATGGGATAGTCGCCGGGTCTCATCGTCGGCGCACGTCACTCCACCTGCCGCAAGCCGGGCGCTAGCCGATCATTACCGGAAGAATTTCCCTATGACCACATCTATTGCCTACTCGGTCGAAAAGCCACTTGCGCGTGTTGATCACGCACGCCTTTATTTCGCAGCCTTCGTGATCGTTCTCGTGGCTGAGTTGATCGGCAACGTCAGCATCCCCATGGGGGTGACGAAGATTGTGCTGATGCCGCTACTGTGGGCATTGTTGATAGCGGCAGCACTGGGGTTGGCCAGCAAGCGCTTACCGCCAAGTGTGGGCATTTCGCCGGAAATGCAGCGGCTGTCTTCCACGCTCCTGCAGCCTGCGACGCTGCTATTCATCGCCAAGATTGGTCTGTTGGTCGGCAGTTCACTGCCAAAGATCGTCTCGGCGGGCTGGGGGCTGATGCTGCAGGAGTTTGGCCATTTCTTCGGGACGATGGTGTTCGGTCTGCCGGTTGCGTTGCTATTGGGCATCAAGCGGCAAGCTATCGGGGCAACATTCTCCATTGGGCGAGAGCCAAGTTTGGCCATCATCAGCGAGCGGTTTGGCATGAAGTCGCCGGAAGGGCAAGGTGTGTTGGCTGAGTATCTGACTGGCACGATTTTCGGTGCCGTGTTCATCAGTTTGCTGGCGGGGATGGTAACCAGTTCCGGCTGGTTTCACCCGTTGGCGCTTGCCATGGCGGCCGGTGTCGGCTCGGGTAGCATGATGGCTGCGGCGGCGGGCGCTATCGCTGCACAGCAAACGGCTGACGTGGCAAAGGAGGTGGCGGCATTTGCAGCCGCGAGCAACCTGATGACGACCGTTGTTGGCACCTATTTCACGCTGTTCGTCTCGCTCCCTTTTACCATCTGGGCATATGGAGTGCTTGAGCCGCTCATAGGGCGAACCACGAGCGCCAGCGCTCTCCCAGAGCTTGATGGCGGCGACGTTTCGCACGCTGCGCCTGCCAGCAGTGTTGGCGCGCATGTCTTGGTGTGGCTGGCGGTGTGTTTCTTTGCGTTGTTCGGCAATTGGATCAACTACAAGGCATCACCAGCGGATCCGGCCGTGCTATATGGCATGGCGATCATCCTGGGTGTCACGGCGGCAGGCTATGGACTTTATCGGCTGACATTGCGAAAGCTCCCCGCCGTGATCTGGGTGTCGCTAATTGGGATGGCGCTTGCGTACCCAGATTTTCCCCATGCGGCCCAAGTGGCTGCGGCGACGGCCAAAGTGAACTTCCTCGCGTTGTCGACGCCCATCCTCACATTCGCAGGGCTGTCTATTGCCAAGGACGTGCCAGCTTTCCGCAGGCTTGGCTGGCGCATCGTGGTCGTGTCGTTCGCAGCCCAGGCGGGCACGTTTCTAGGCTCTGCGATCATTGCCCAGTTCTTCGCCCATCCCCTGATCCGATGACTTGCTAACCGGTCCGGCCAACGTGCCGGTCTAAGGCGAAGGCGTCAGCCCTGTCCGGCGTGCGGGACCGTCACGAGCCGGAGGAACTTGACGCCATCGCCGACAGCCTCAACGGCCGCCCGCGCAAAACCCTGAACTGGCACTCCCCGCTACAAGTCCTCGCTCAGGTTCTGGCCAATCCCACGGATCGGCTTCCTGTTCAATAACTGAGGGGTGTTGCACTTCCCACTTGAAACCGCCCCGTCCGCGGCGGTGGCCAGCGCTACAACGCTTGGCACCGCAAAGCTCTTCAAGGATGTAGATCCCTGGTTCATGCATCCGGACCTGCAGGCCTATGGCGCATTTTGCGCCCTTGGTTGCGCCTTTCCCTGGCCCGGCCGCATCCCCGGGTATGACCTGGTAACATCCCGGATCGTCAAGGTGGAGGACGCCTTCGCGACCTGGCCGATGAAGCAGGCCTACATCGTCAAGCAAGACACGCGGGAGGCATTCCTGTTAGACATGCTGGCCCACCCGGACCCATATCTTGCCAATCAGGATACCGTCGACCCGGGTAGCTATACGGACCCGAACAGTCCAGGATGTTCTCGGCTCTTGGACGCCGAACTGAACCCAATCCGTCGAGCTTTCCGCAAGAATGATTTGCGAAACTGGATACCCAAGCGTCCTATGCTGCTGTGCGGCGTCAAGGGCGACCAGACGGTCTTCTTCGACTATCAGACCAGGGTCATGGAGAAATACTGGACGAAATCCTTCAACGGTCGTCCTCCGCGCACCACTGGCCTGCTGGAGGTGCTGGATCTGAGTGCCCCTGGTGGCTACAACGACCCATGCGCGGCCGCGAGAAGCAACTTCATCAGTGTTCAGACGGACGTCAAGCACGCCATCCGGGTGGTTCAGAACTGCGTCGGCACGCTATCGTCCGCCTTCTGGCAATGGGGGGATAGCTTCATATCCTCCAATTTGCCTGCGGCATATCACGTACTCGGTGGAGTTCCCTGCCTGAATGCAGAACGCACCTTTTTCAGTAAGGTAGCGACCGAAGGTCGTTGATGACCGGACGAGTCAGGAGGGGTGCCGCCATCTGCGTATGCCGCCTGACATCGACCAATCTGAACGCACATTCACGGGGCGGCCCCCTGAATTTCCGGACACAGTCACCCACCTAAAAAAACGGCCAGGCGACCGGAAATGTGCGCCTAGCCTGAACGGAAGGAGGGGGAACTCCCTTCCGCGGGTACCGAGCGGGTCAGGGGCATACGCTCGATCAATAAATGATACATGACCTCCCGCGCTTTAAATTAAATGAATAGTTAAGCGTTGGAAGCCTGAAGCTTGAGGTTAAGCCTATCATTTCGGCAATACTCGAAGCGTCAGGTTCCGATATGCCTCATGACGGGCGGACTCGGGAAATCCTGGCCAGGCTCGCTATCAGCGATCACCATCCACCAGCTCTGGTGACGCCTGGGACCATGGGCGGCTGAGGGGCCGCAATCATACAGGGACCGGCTGGACATAGCCCTGATCACGAGGTGTATCCGTCACGCCGAAAACGGCAAAGAATGATATCGCGACGACGCCGAATGGTGACCGGTCGTCGAAGGCTGGAAGGTTTCTTCCTATGATGTGCGAAGCGGGTGGAAATCAAAGATTGAACAATCGAAAAAGTTTAATCTTTGACGTCATTCTCGTTCCTACACTTCATCCAGAGATCAGGAAAATTAAGAAAATATCTGATCAACGAAGAGGCTTGAAAACTGTCGTGCACGCATGCGTTTTCAACCGTATCAGAGAGCGTGCCGAACGCTCGTTCTTTTCCGAAGTGCGTAAGCCATGAATCCCCTCAGTTTCAGAGTCCTGGTCGCGGACGACCATCCCGCCATATGCGCAGGCGTACGGTATGCACTGTCCCCATGTGCCACCATTGAGGTCACTTGCACCTCGCGCGATGCAGGCAATCTTCAGCGGGTGTTGGACGCGGCAGGCTACGACGTGCTGGTTTGCGAATACGCTGTGCTCGGCGGGCTGAGCGAAGACGGTATTCCTTGCCTGGATGCGATCCGGCGGCGCTATCCGCGCCTGCATATCGTCATCCACACGCACCTTGAAAACGCAGGGGTCGTGCACGCGCTGCTTACCCGCGGTGTGCAATGCATCGTCAGCAAGTTCGACGAACTCAGCCACTTGATGCCGGCCATCCTGCGTGCCCGTTCCGGAAGCCGTTACCTGTCGCCACGTATTGAAGCGCTGGCGCAGACGGCGACCCGGGGCAGGACTGGACCAATGGCGTTGACGCTGCGCGAGCTGGAAGTCATCAGGCTGTTCCTGTCCGGCATGCCGGTCAACGAGATTGCGTCGCGTCTGGGACGCAGCAAGAAGACGATCAGCACGCAGAAGGGTACCGCCATGCTAAAGCTTGGCTTGCAGAGCGATATCGAACTGCTGCGCTATGGAATCGAGATGGGACTGGTCGACGCGTAGCGTGGACCGCGGTCGGGCGGTCCACGCCACGCGTCGTGGCCGGAGCACAACCATTCGTTTGCTGCGTCCGGCCCTTGCCATGCATCCATCCAGGCGTCTGCTGTGCCAGATTCGCCTCTGTTCTTACTTGTAGCTAATCGTGACCGTGGCCATGCCGTTGGCTTGGCCGGAGGTCACGGTGTCGGCTACCTGGTAGTAACGCGCCTTGAAAGGCAGCACGTAATTGCCAACTTTTATCGGCCCTACATCCATGGGCTGGCCAAACGAAACTGGCTGTCCCTTGCCGTCCAGCACCTGGATGCCGACGCCGGAGGCCGTCCCGCTGCCGGTCTTGGTGCGCAGCACGCCCGGGGTGTTCGAGGGATCCGGCGTTGCATCCATGGTTATCGCGACCATGGGGCTAAACCAGGGATTGCTCGCGACCTGGCAGGCCACGGTGACCTGGAAATCCGTTTCCCTTGCCGTGTTGCCGATCCCGCGAAACCGATGTCGGTACTCCTGGCCTAGATTGACGACCTGATTCTCCGAACTGAACGCTACGTCGCACATAGGGGTGGTAATCTCGATATTGCCGAATTGCGCAAGCAGATATTTCCTGTCGGGATAACCTGCCATATTGGAGATCGCGATCGGCGCTGGAGTCAGGCGGCCGCTGCCGGTGCTGACACTCGTCGTTATGAGAGTCACCACGAGTTCACCCCAATTTTCATACACCGCCGTGCCATTCGGATTCGGCGGTATGGTAAGCCTGCGGGTTGCACTGGTGCCGGGGGCAAAAATTAGTCCACTTGAATAGCTGACCTTGTAGCCGATGCCGGGGATGTTGGTGGTATTGACGAGGGGAAGCCCCGGAACAGGACTGCCGAACAGTAGGCTGTTGACATACGCGAATACTCCCCCGGCGGCATCGCACTTCCCCAGCGCCACTTTCGCGCTTATGGGCACCCGGAAGGTGGCTATCTCGTAGCCGTTTGGCCTGCCCTGCCTTGCCACGAGAGGCGTCGGTGAGCTGATGGTCACCACACCGTGATCGTACGTCGGGTCGTAATAGCTGCAGTCCGCCATCGCGGCCTTGGGGAGCGCGACGGCTATGGCAGCCAGAAACATGGCTGCGTTGAGGCGGAATAGGCGGTGGTTCTGCATGAACGAGACTCCTGGAGTATCTGGGCTGGCCGGCGGCGTCATGAGCAGCTGCCGTCGTAATGGCGAATCGGCGATGGGCTGTCTTCCTGGGGCAGCGCGTACTTGACTTGGCACTGCGCGGTCGCGTCTTGGCCCCACACTACCTTCAGCGTGCCGGCTTCAGGCGCACCGGCCACATAGGCCTGACCTTCCGGGCCGACGACGCCGACTTCCTGGCCCGCTTCGTTCTCGATGCGGGAACCGAAAGGCAGCGGGCGTCCGTCCAGCCGCTTCAAGGTGAGCATCAGGCGATAGCCTACCGTTGTCTCGAACGGCGCCAGCACTACCGCGCCGCGTGTGGGCACGACATCGCGCGCTGCGTGCTTCACCTCTACCTTTTCGTCCAGGTCCCGCGTCAGCAGCGCGATCCGGTTGCTGCGATAGGGTGTGACGCTGGGCACCACGGCGCTGCCGTTCCAGTCCGTGCGTACTCCCGATTCGGATGCGATGCCGACGCCGGATGCCTTCGGCGCGCGTACCAGCGCGATGGTCTCGCCCAGAGGCTGGGATAGCGTGATGCCGTCACTGTGCGCCACGATGCCGCCGGCGATACCCAGGTTGGTCTGGCCGTAGTCTCGGCCCTGGCTGCGGCCCAGGGTGACGCGGCCATACTGGCCCTTGTAGTTGAGATTGCCGCTACCGCTGGTGCCGTTCTGATTGGCGTGGTCCACCGTCAAGCCGTAGGTCATGCGGTAATCGTCGAACGCACTCCCGAATACGCTGGCCTGCTGGGCCACGCGGCCGTTGCTGTCATGCGAAACCGAGTACATGGCGGAGGCATTGCCGCGGCTGCCCAGTGGGATCGACAAGGTCAGCATGACCTGCCGGTTCGTAGGCCCATACAAGTTTGAATACTGGTTGTAGTAAAGGTTGTAGGTGAGCTGCCGGTAGCTGCCCGAATAGCCGACCTGGATCAGCCGGTCCTTGCGGTCGCTGCCCCAGTAGCTTTGCTGTCGTGCCGAAGCGTAGAACGTGCCCCAGCTCCCCAGGGCTTGCGACACTTCCAGCCGGATCTCGTTGCGGCGACTGGCGAAGGGAAGTCCATTCTCCTGTGCGTAGCGCATGCCGACGGATTCGGGAAAAGTCCGGTAGTCGCTTGTGGAGTAGCGATAGCCGGCCATGCGGAACGTCGTGTTGGTACTTTCCACCGATTTGGCATACAGGAAACGCAGTGACTGGCCATTGAGCGTGTTACCAGGATTGCTCTGGGTTCGCGCGTGCGTGAGGTCCAGCGACACCGCGCCCAGGCTCCGCATGTTTTTCCCCATGCCGATCATGAGCGCCTGGTACCTCGGCGACAGTGTGGTGCCGCCATACAGCGAGAACTCTTTGGGCAAGCCGCGGGCAATCGTGCCTTGAAAGAAATATGGCTGAGGCTGATTGCCTTCGTAGTAGCCATACCCTTGGCGATACTGGCCGCCCGTGGCGCTGTAGCGCCATGATCCCTCGCGTAGCAGCGTCGGCACGGCGGAGTAAGCCTGGATATAGCGCGTCTCCCGACCATCCGCCTCGGTAATGGTCACTTCCAGGTCGCCGCTGGTGGAGGTGGGGTACAGGTCGTCCAGCACGAAGGGGCCGGGCGCTACGTAGGTGTTGTAGATGATGTAGCCGTTCTGCCGCACCGTGACGCGCGCGTTGGTCTGCGCAAGGCCACGGATGGTCGGTGCATAGCCTCGCAGGCTGTCCGGCAGCATGGATTCGTCGGACGAAATCTGTACGCCGCGGAACTGGAAGCCGTCGAACAGGTCGCCAGGCGTATAACCGTCGCCCAGCAGCAATTGGCCGTTGATCGATTTCAAGTCGCGCTGAGCGTAGGTCCGCACGGCCTCCCAGCGGCTTTCGCCCATCAAATTGCGGCTATAGGTCGAGTAGTTGCGGAAGCGCCAGTCGCCCAGATTGAAGCCACCGCGCACGCTGCCGAAGACGGAGTCGCGCCGCGGATTCCTCTCTTCGTATGGCGCGCCGAAAGCGCCGGCCATGTAGGAGCCGCGGTTGGCGCCGTTGTAGTTGGAACCGTCGTAGCGCGTGACGCTGAGCTGATAATCGAGCATGACCGCATTAACGCCGCGGTCCCATTTGGAGGGGTCTATCTCACCGCGGGCCGATCTCGAAAGGGCCGCTTGCGGGATGCTCAGCGTCAGTTGCTGTCGCCCGCCATCGTAGTGCGCCGTCGCTTCCGGTATCGCGCCCACCAGGTCGACGCAGGCCGCTTCCGGCTGGGACGCGAGACCGGGAAACGCCGACACGTTCACGCCCCAGGCCTCCAGCATGCTCGTTGTGAGGCAAGGCACCGCGTCGCGCTTGTCCGGGACAGCGACGAAGCGCAGCCGCGATTGGCCCAGGCGATTGTCGTTCCGTACCACGTCCACCAGATACTCGCCGGGCAGCACCTGATTGCCAAAAGAGAACAGCGACAAATCCGCGCCTTGCTGGTTGCCGCCGAATTCAAGAAATCCCTCGTTGAAGACGCTGGCCGTCAACTGCTCAGCGCTGCCAGCTTGGGAATATAACGCAATGACCAGGGCGGATATTGCATGTCTGCTAGTACGCAGGGAGGATGGAGTACGACGACGCACGGCGCTTACCTTTCTGAGTATTAGGGCTTCGTGGTTGCAGGCACGGGCTGCGGCTCGATGGCTACGGGTTCGCCGGATGCCGGGACGTTGACGCTTTCTTCCGGGGTTTCGCCGCCGTAGTCATTGATCGTGGTGAAGCGCAGCGAGATGGCTTGCGGTGTCTTGACGGCAGTCAACGGGAGCGTGACTTCGCCCAACGGCGGGATCATGTTCGGATTGATGTCTTCCTGCCCGTTGTTGACCTTGAGGAGCGTGAAGGTGACGTGGTACGGAGTGGGATTGGCGATCTTCAGCACTGCGCCCTTGCCGCCGTCACCCGGCGCGACAGCCCACTTGAGGCGGGCGCGCGCGGCCGAGGCGTCTCCGCCGCTCAGGGCCGCGGGGCGGTAGAACATTTTGATGCGGCTGCGCAACGCGACCTGCAGTACGTTCTCTTCCTGCGCCTTTTGCGGGATTTCCTTGACGTTGAGCCAGAACACGGACTCGCGGTCGGCGGGCAGATCACTGCTTGTCCGCAGCACGCGCAGGATGTTCTCCACGCCGGGGTCGAGCCGCGACAGGGGCGGCGTCACCAGGAACGGGGTCTTGTTCTTGCCTTCTCCGGCGTCGATCCATGTTTGCACCACGAACGGCGCATTGGCTTCGTTCTTCATTGAGATCGAAGCCTCACGGTCCCGCTCGTTGATGATGACGCGGGTGCCGCCCAGCATGATGGCTGCGGAGGCGGGCGCGGCGGCGTAGACGAGCAAGCTGGCCGTCAGGAGCGGCCCGACGAAAAGGGAAAAAGCACGCTTCAAAAGCATGGATATCTCCAATGCATGGATATCTCGGATGCGCAAAAAATGGCCGCATCGACAGCGGAATGGGCTGCTTGATGGGGGATGGTCCGATGGGGTATCGAGAGCGCGTCTTCCGGCAGTGACGGAGGCGCGCGTTCCCTGTGTTGCGCAGTCGGCATCCGGTTGTGCCGGATGCCTTTGGCGGGGGAATTACTTGTAGGCCACCGTGAATTGCGCCATGGCGTTGCCGCTACCAACGGTAACCGCAGCCTTGGTCGACATGTAGTTGGCCTGGAAGGCCAGCGAGTTGTCACCCTGGGCCAGCGTGTAGGTGCCCGACGCCTGGCCAACCGGGATCGGCTTCCCGGAGGAGTCGCCCACCTGAACGCCCACGCCCGTGGCGTAGGTACCGTCCATTTCGCCCACACCCACGCGCAGCAGGGTGGTGTTGTCGACGTCGGCCGGAGCGGCAAACGTCACCGTCGCACCCTTGGCGGTGGCGCCGCAGCTTAGCAGCGCGATGTTGAACTTGGCGGGCGGAGACACCTTGCCGACAGCGCCGTCCAGCGTGGCGCGGGAAATCTTGCCGAGGGGGACGGTCAGGTTTTGGGCCTGGGGGGCGATCGAGCACGGCGCGTCGACGATTTGGCCAACGAAGTTGACGGTGCCGTCGGCGGCGAATGCGAGCTGGGTGGTGGCAACCAGCGCAGCGATAGTGGCGGTCTTGATGATGGTGGAGTGTTGCATATGCATTCCCAGAGGATTGATAACTACGAACAAATTGCCGAATGGCGTGCGCAGTCTATTCCCGCGGATGCGTTCAAATATTGACTTTAACAATTGTTTAATTTCATTGGCAAAACGTAATTTATTTTCCATTGTTTGATTTTTGAACTAAGTTGTTTTGGATATTTGTTGAGGCCATGTAATGACCATAGATGACTTGGGATTTGCATAATTTTTAAATCAAGTTTATTTTTGAATTTTTATGTGTGCCGTTTGCGCCGCCAGACAACGAGAAAAGCGCTGCGGCGCCACTGACGCTTCTTCCGGATTCTTGCCCGCTTGTGCAGCTCGGGCGATATCGTCGTGAGTGAGGGAGGGAGGCGTAGACGCGCACGACAGCGGTACGTTCGATGCAACCTTCCCACTGAGGGCCCTACTGGTGTTGGATCTCTGCTCGGCAACTCGGCTGGCCGGGTTGATGTGGATGTCGCGTCAAGCGCGCGGCGCGACCCGTTCCTGATTGGTCAGCGTGGCGATGGGGGAATCGGCTATGCGTTGGCGCTGCCGGCGGTGTGAGGCGGAAGTGCGGGCCCCGGCATGACCAAAAAGGCGCGCTTTTTTTGGGGTTACAAACCAGGGCGAAAGTCTGCAAGATTCGTGATGGCCGCGAGCTCGCCGGTATGGGCTGGCTGGCTCCGCCGCGTGGATGCGTACGCTTCGAACGCATCCAGCGTCATGGCCCTGCCGTGCAGATAGCCTTGAGTGACCTGTCCGCCCATGCTGCTGACGAGCTTCAGGTCTTCTTCCAGCTCAATGCCCTCGACCACGACCACGGCGTCAAGTCCACGCGCCATGTGAATGGTGCTCGAGAGAATCCGCCTGGCGTGCGGGTGAAGGCGCGCATGGCTGATCAGATTGCGGTCGATCTTGAGTTCGTTGAACGGCACCCACAGCAGGCGGTCCAATGAGGAACTGCCCGTGCCAAAATCGTCGATCGCGCAGTTGAAGCCACGCAGGCGCAGTTGAGTCACCGCGCCGATCAAGGCGGGAATGGCGGAGGCGTCTCCGTCTTCGACAATTTCAATCACCATGCGCGTCGGGTCCGCGCCAACCAGCCTGGCGCGATCGGCCAGGTGCTGCGCCCAGTCCACGGAGCAGGCGATCCGGGTGGGAACGTTGATGCTGATGATCAGGTCGCGTATCCAGGAGAAACGGGCCTGCGCCGAGAATGCCTGCTGGAGCATATGGTCGGTCAGCGCATCCATCAGGCCTGCGGCCTCGAATGAGGGCAGGAAGCAGGAGGGCTCAAGTATCGAGCCGTCGTCGCAGCGCCAGCGCGCCAGCATTTCGGCGCCACGCAGCGCACCATTGCTCGCATGATGCTGGGGTTGCAGGAACCCCTGTATGCGGTGCGTATTCAGCGCGCTCAGCAGTTCCGCGTGCGCTAGCTGTGGCGATGGAGCCGGAGGCTTGCCGGCACCGCGGTGCTTTTGCAAGTCCTGTGCGAGCGACGCCGCCACGGCGCGCATGCGACCGACCTTCAGCGGCTTTTCAAGGGTAGCCAGCGTCGGCAGGCCGCGCAACTGGGCGTAGGACGCGGCAGCCTGCACGACTCGGGCCCGATGCATGCTGGTGACGACGATGCCTCCTGCGCCGCCATACTGGACCAGCTCGTCGATCAACTGCAGGCCGGTCATGTCGGGCATGTCCAGGTCGAGCACCACCACGTCCCAATGTCGCGTGCGCATTTCCGCCAGCGCCTCCTGGCCGTTGCGGGCGGTCCTGATGAAGGCTCCAGTGGCCTTGCGCAGAACGTTCGCGAGGGCCACGCGATGGGCGTCGTATTCATCGACGACAAGAATGGTATCGATCATGGTTTACAGCGGATTGCTTCGGGTTCCGGCTCGCGTCGCACGCCGGCTCGCACCGCGGTGTGTCGGTCGATGGCGCATACATTCTCTCCAGCGCCGCAGGATGTCGGCAGGATTCTTCCACCAAGTGCGTTGAGTTTGAATCAGCCTAGTCCTATGTCATCGAAAAATAGGTTCATGTGTCTTGGCAGCTCTGTGGTGGGATGAAAGGGAAAAGGTCAGGTTTTGACTGCCTCGTAATTTCCAATCGATTCAGATTGACGGTGTTATCGCGTCACCGATTCGGGTGTTTCCTGACTATTGTTCGAATTCAAACAAACAATGATGAGTAGGATTTGCATGCCATTGCAAGGAGCGGTGTGCTCATGGTTGTCTTTGCAGGCGGGCGCCTTCTTTTCTAATGATGCTGATGAAATTTACCGTTTGCAGAGGTAGGTGGATAGCCGTGCTTGCGGGGAGAATCTGAGTGCGAAGTCTTCGAGTAATTCGTGCCACGCGCATCCGTTGCTTTTTCTCGACGACAGAAATCGCATCATGGGTATGGAAAGCGGTCAGGGGATCCCTGATCGCCGGACGCTAAATGTATTGGAATCGGCATGTTGTTCAAGAATCTCCAGCCTGGCGTGAGGCCTTACTGTTCATCGACGACGCGAGCGGACGAAGGCTTGCCGGGAGATCCCCGCAGCGCTGGCGGTGGAGGGCCTTCCGTCGGGTCTCGACATGTTGCGCTGGTTGGCCACGAAAACACGCAGGCGGATCTGCTTGCGCGTCTTTTGTCGTCGCAGGGGTATCAAATCGGCATCATGGACGCTTGGCCCGAACGGGTTGATGACGCGGCAGGCATCGAGCGCGTGGATCTGATCGTTCTGGACCTGGACCTGGCCTGCTCTGAAGGATGCTCGGGAGTCGCGTTGCTCGCGCGCATGAGAGCACACGTCGGGAGCAACCTTCCGATTCTGGTGCTGGCGGACGAATTGGCGGGGGGAGACTTGGCCAGCTTGTATGACGCTGGCGCCGACGACGCGTTACTCAAGCCGTTGCATGTCGCGGTCTTTTTTGCGCGCCTGCGCGCATTGGTGCGCCGGGTCTATCCGGAGATCACCGATGTACTGAAGGTGGGTGCCTATACGATCGATGTGGGCGCGCGCCGGCTTAGCCTCAACGGGCAGCTTATCAAGCTGTCGAGCCGCGAGTATGACCTGGCGCTGTACCTGTTCCGCAATGTCGGAAGGCTCGTCAGCAGGGCGACGCTGGAGAAGGCGATCTGGGGCCGGGAACTGGGCATCGATTCCAAGACCCTGGACACGCATGTGTACCGCCTGCGGGTGAAGCTGCGGTTGCAGCCCGAGAATGGCCTGCAGCTTGCCAGCGTGTACTCGCAGGGATTCAGGTTGATTCAGGTCGTGTCGCTGCCATGAGGTGCCGGCTGTTCGCATGCAGAGGCGGCAAGCGCGGTTCCGAAAATCTGGTTCGTTGTGGTGGATGCCCGTAGCAATCACGAAGCTCGACACCGGAGCGTTTGTCATATTCTCGAAGAGTCTGTGCTTGCCCGCCAGATAGCTGGCCAGGATATCGCGCGGCCAGACTTCGCCATCGAGTGGAAGCGGGACGATCCGGCATCGGTCTGCGGGCCAGGGAAGTCGTTGACGGGCGCGTAAGGCAGCAGTAACACGCGCACCTTGGGAACCCGGGGCGTTGAATTCTGGCAACAGGGGAATCCGCCAACGTGTGGCCAGCGTTGACGCGGCATCTGCGGTCAGCCGGCCGCGTGGCGATGCCTCTTAGTCAATTTGCATCATCGCGTCATTGAGCTTGTGCAGCGCAGGTTCGATCTGGTCGAACAATTGACGCCCTGCGTCGGTCAGCGTGACGCCGTGACTGCGACGCACGAACAACATCACGTCCAGGCGCGATTCCAGCCGCCTGATGCAGCGGCTGACGCTGCCTTGCGTCATGTCCAGGCCGTGAGCTGCCGTGGTGATGCCTCCTGCGCGCGCTACGGCCACGAAAGCATGCAATTCTGGCATCGGGGGAAGCGGCAGGCACATGGCGTGTGTCGGGCGGTGTCCGGGTTGGCAGGGCGTGCCCGGAGAATGGACCGGGGAGGCGTGGCTGCCGACAGCGCGTCTACGCATAGGCCCCCTGGCAGGCTGCGACCGCCATCACCGGCGTCAACCGGAATCCTTGCGCATAGACGCTGCTCAACTGCAACCCGTTCTCGGGCTGCAACTGCAGCTTCAGCCGCAGGCGGTACACGTGCGTGTCCAGGGTCTTGGAATCGATGCCCAGTTCCCGGCCCCAGACTGCCGTTTCGAGCACGACGCGCGGCACCAGCCGTCCGATGTTGCGGAAAAAATACTGCCCCAGGTCAAACTCACGGCGCGATAGCCTCAGGGCGTTCCCCCGCAGCGTGACGGTCCGGCCCACGGAATCCAATTGATAGTCGCCGACCCGGATTAAATCGGCTGGCAGCGCCGATTGGGGATAGGCACGGCGCAGCAGCGCATTGACCCGCGCCGCCATCTCCTTCATGTGCACTGGCTTGTTCATGTAGCCGTCGGCGCCAGCGAAGAGTGCGGCGGCCAAATTGTCGTCGTTCCACGCACGGTCGGCCAGCAGCAGGACAGGTTGGGCCCGGCCCGCCGCTGCCCTGATCCTGCTAATCATCGACCTGTCCATGCTGTCTGCCGGAAAGCCTGAATCCACGATGAAGAGGTCGTAGTCCACGGCACCGCCCGACTCCAGGAACAGGTTGCCCTGCTCATAGATTGAACATTCGTGCCCCGTACCATTCAGCAAGATGGCCATCACTTCTGCCTGCTCACGCTTACCGCCCAATATTGCGATCCTCATCACTTACCTCAAAGCACCGGATAGCCAGCCAACGGCCTGGGTGCGTAACCGCGCGATTTGGGATGAACCCTGCGCTGTGTAAAAATGATACAAATTGAAACAGTTTCGAGAGCTTTAAGCGTCACTCGGCGGTTCTGTGCCCCTATCGACACCGCCTGCGCTCATAGGACGAACTCCGCACTCGCGGAACTGAATCACCGCGCAAAAGAGAGGCGCAGCGTGTAGATGCGTGGAATTTAAGACAGATCAACGCAGTTACAGGCCAGCCGCCGCTCATGCAGGTGCTAATCTAAACAGAGTTCTCCGAGAGAACAATCGACAATGCAGCGCCAATCTATGACTTGGCGGAATACCAATCGGGCTTCTTCATGAGATTGCAACTTCCTTCCATGCCCGAACTTCATGCTTTCATCGCCGTGGCGCGAACTGGCAGCTTTTCCGCCGCGGCGCACACGCTGTTCGTCACACAAGGCGGCGTCAGCCGGTGCGTACAGCGTCTGGAGAGCCGCTTGGGCACGCCACTCTTCGTGCGCAACGGCCGCGGCGTGTCGCTGACGCCGACCGGGCTACGGCTCTACGATCAAGTCGTACCCGCCATGCAGACGCTGGCAGACGCGATTGCCGGGGTGCAAATCAATGCCGTGCCGGGGAGCGTGCTTCGCCTGCGCACGGTGTCTACGCTTGCCATGCGCTGGATGGTGCCGCGCCTGCCGCAGTTCCATGAACGCATGCCAGGCGTGCGCGTGGTGATCCAGCCCAATCTCCTGGATGACGATTTCCTGGACAAAGACGTGGACTGCTGGCTCTACTGGCGCAAGTCGGCCACCAGCCAGTGGCCCAGGCACTTGCGCGCCACCTACATCATCGGCCGCGAGACCGTGCCGGTTTGCCACCCCTCCGCGCTGCCCAACATCAAGACGCCTGCAGACCTGTTGCGCTATCCGTTGCTGTATCACGCCGAAGTACCGGAGTTCTGGTCGCGGTGGTGCGAGGTCTATGGCTTGCCACCGCCCAAGACGCTGGATTCCGAATTCAACATCATGGCTGGCGCCATCGACGCCGTCGCCAACAACTTTGGCGTCGTGCTGTCGCCGAGCTGCCTGCTGCAAATGGACCTGCAGGCGGGCCGCATCGCCGTCCCGCCTAACATGTCCTACTCTAGCCGCCAGGGCTACTACTTCTGTACGCCAAAGGCGCGCGACGGCGACCCGGTCATCGAAGCCTTTCGAGACTGGCTGCTGGAGTGCGCCCGCGCCGATTTCGATTCAGATTGAACGGTGGCCGCACGTTTGCCGGCCATGCAGGTCGAACAAAAATATGGGCAGGACGAGGTAAGGCCGTAGCGTCGAAGGTGTTCAATTGGCGGCGACACGAATAGCCAGTCGCCATCAGCTTGCTATTGGTGCTGCGTCGTCGGCATGGTCTTTGGTGTGCCGACGCAGCTAACGGCACTGGGTCCCCGCCCACGTGCCCCGAAGGGGGGCGGGGACGACAAGATCAACCCTCGTGGCTTAACCGGACGGCATTACCCTGGCGTAGAGGGCGGGCGGTTGCAGATGGCAGGCGTCAGGAGATTTCCCGGCCCTTGGTTTCGGGCAGCAGCACCGCAGCCACGAGAACGATCAGGTAAGCGCCGCCGGCGAACATGCCGATGGCAATGCCCAGGCCCTTCGTGTTAGCCAGATAACCCACCAGGCTCGGGAACAATGCACCGAAGCCGCGCCCGAAGTTGTATGCGAAGCCCTGGCCTGTGGCGCGCACAGCGGAGGGGAAAAGCTCGGTCAGATACGCACCCATGCCGCTGAAGATGCCGGATGCTGCGAAGCCGAGCGGAAAGCCCAGGATGAGCATCTGCTCGTTGGAAAGCGTGAGGCGGGTGTACGCATAGATGGTGACGCCCGATAGTGCAGCGAAGATCAGCAAGTTGGCACGGCGGCCAAGGCGATCCGTCAGATACGCGCCCACCAGGTAGCCGATGAACGACCCCAGGATGATCACCAGCAGGTAACCGCCGGTGCCGATCACGGACAGGTGGCGCTCGGTCTTCAGGAACGTCGGCAGCCAGGTCGTGACGGCGTAGTAGCCGCCTTGCGCGCCGGTGCAAAGCAGTGCCGTCAGCACCGTTGTCTTGACGAGCGCCGGCGAGAAGATGGCCCATACAGACGTCGGCGCCTTGCTGGCCGCCTCTTGCTCGCGGGTGCGTTGGTACAACTCGGGTTCCGGCACGTTCTTGCGGATGTACAGCACCAGTACGGCGGGGATGATGCCGATCCAGAACAGGGCGCGCCAGGCGTACTCGTCCGGCAGCAGGGAGAATGCCGCCGTGTAGATGACGGCCGCCGCGGCCCACCCGACCGCCCAACCGCTTTGCACTGTGCCGACGGCTCGGCCACGGTATTCCGTGCGCACCATTTCGCCCATCAGCACCGAACCCACCGCCCATTCGCCACCGAAGCCCAGGCCCTGCAGCGCACGCAGTATCAGAATCTGCTCGAAGCTCTGTGCGAAGCCGATCAGCATGGTACACACCGAGAACCACAGAATCGTTCCCTGCAGGACACGCACACGACCGAAGCGATCCGCCAATATGCCAGCCAGCCAGCCGCCGACAGCGGAGAACAGCAGCGTGACGGTGGCGAGCATGCCGGCCTGACCCTTGTCGATGTGGAACAGCGCACCCAGCGTCGCGATGACGAAGGTGAACACCATGAAATCGAAGGCGTCGAGCGCCCAGCCGCCGAAAGCAGCGACGAACGTGCGTCGTTCGGTCGGACTCATTTGACGATACCAACTCATTCTGTCGTCTCCTCGTTTTTGTTTGTGGAATTGATCTGTGCGGCGCTCGGCGGCTTATGGAAAGCCATAGAGGCGAGCGGGATTGGAAACCAGGATGCGGTGGCGAATTTGCGGGTCTGGCGCCCATTCGGGAAGCAGGTTAAGCAACCGTCCGGTGTCCGGGGTGCGGCTCAGCGAAACGTGCGGCCAGTCGCTGCCCCACAGCATGCGGTCCGGCGCATCGTCGATCAGCGTTTTGGCGAAGGGGGTGACGTCTTCAAAGGTCTGAAACCGGTCGCTGATGCGGTAGGCGCCGGAGAGCTTGACCCAGTAGCCGTGGTCCGTGACCAGCCGTCGCAGCGCGACGAAACCCGGGGCCTCGAGGCTGGCAGCGACGGGCATGTGTCCCAGATGATCGACGACGCCGGCCACAGGTAGCTTGGCCATGCGTGGCATGAGTTCCGGCAGATCGCGAACGTCCATCAGGAACTGCATGTGCCAACCCAGGTGCTTGATGCGCTGGGCAAGTTTCTCCATTGCCGCAAAGCCGATGCCGCCGCCGAACAGCACGTTGATGCGAAGGCCTCGCACGCCGGCTTCATGCAGGGTCTCCAACTCCCTGTCGGTGATGTCGGGTGCGACGACGGCGACGCCGCGCAGGCGGCCTGGATGGCGCTGCAGCACGTCGAGCATGTAACGATTATTCGTGCCGTACACGCTGATCTGCACCAGTACACCGTACGTCATTCCGAGTGCCTCAAGCATCGCGAGATACTTGTCTTCGGGGGCGGGCGGCGGTGTATAGCTGCGCTCCGCCACCAAGGGGTACGCGGGGTCCAGGGATATGACATGGGCATGCGTGTCGACGGCGCCGAACGGCACATCGAAGGCGGGCGCCTCAATTTCCTCGCGTGCCGGGGCGCACGGTGGCGCTGGTCCCAAATCGTCCCGATCGTTCATCTGTCTTCCTCCTTGATGTGTAGCCACGGAGCTTGTGCCATAGCTGCGGCTAGCCCTCTGATTCCAGGATTGAATGGATGCGTCGCTAGTCTATGTGGCCATTCGGGTGGTAAAAAGCGTATTGTTTTTTGGTTAAGCATGAGTTTTATGAATGAATCCAAGAACGCTGACCCCTTCCATGTCCCTTCTGCTGGCGTTTGAGGCGTCGGCCCGACATCAGAGCTATACGCGCGCAGCAGAGGAGCTGTCTCTCACGCAGAGCGCGGTCAGTCGCCAGGTGCAGGCGCTCGAAGAGTTGCTTGAGGTGCGGCTATTCCTTCGTAACGGGCGACGCATTGAACTGACCGACGTGGGCCGGATGTATATGCGAGGAGTGGGCGGTGCCATTGCATCCATACGGAACGCGACGATGCAAGCCATTGCCTACCGTCCTGGCAGCGGTATCTTGAACCTCGCAGTGCTGCCCACCTTTGGTGCGCGTTGGCTCATGCCACGGCTACATTCGTTCTACGCGGCGAACTCCAGTGTGATCGTGCACATGCATTCGAGAATCGGTCATTTCGATCTCGAAACGGCGGGGATGGATGCGGTGATCGGCGTCGGGAGCCGTGAACTGCCCGGACTGATATCACGCAGCTTGCTGGAAGAAGAGCTCGTTCTTGTTGCCAGTCCCGCCTTGCTGGAACGGCATCCTGTCGAGTCGGCACATGATCTGGATTCGCTCTTGCTCCTGCGGGTCGCCACCCGGCCGAATGTTTGGCGGGAGTGGTTTGACGCCTGCAACGTCAAGCCACGCGGTTCACATCTGGGCCCCACTTTTGAATTGACGTCACACCTGATCCAGGCGGTGGAAACCGGCATTGGTGTTGGCTTGGTTCCCCGATGCCTTGTCGAAAACGAGTTGCAGTCAGGCAAGCTCGTGGTGCCGTTTGAGTTTCCGTATTTCAGTGGGCTAAGCTATTTCTTTGCCTACCCTGCCAACAAGGCAGAGCTTCCGTCCGTGACAGCGTTTCGTGATTGGCTCCTTTCCATCGACGATTAGGCCGATTCATGCGCAACTCGCGGACTTCGCGCACCCGATTTCCTGACACACCGCCATTCGATTGTGGCCGCGCTTGCTTCCCCGCCCCCTTGTCTTGCTCAAGAAGAGGATGAATCATTGATTTGATTTAAATTTATTTAAAATCAAAACAATATTGACTTCCTGTTGTGTCGGTTGGTTGGTGTGCTATTATTTATGGGTAATTATGGTTTTGTGATTTTGTTATTATTTGATTAATTATCAAATATCATTGGTATGAGTGCTGGAAAAATCCTCGCGATCTTGCTATCAGTTTCTGCGCTAACCGCGTGCGATACGGTGGCGCTACTTCGTGATCGTAATGTAACTAGTCTTAGTGAAAAAAACACAACCAGGCAGGAAGTCAACAGAAGATTTGGAAGCCCGGTGGCAACCCTGGACACCGTGAATGGCCAAGCCGTTTGTCATGAGTACTTGTACACGCCCTCCAACGGTTCGCAAACCCGGATTTGGGTCAACTTTCGCAAGAGTGACGACAGGGTGATTGCATTTGGCGTGGACCGGACTTGCGAAAAAGCGCAAGAGGCCGGCCATCTGAACAGCCTTGAGCGCGCGTCTGCAAGCGGGAAGTAAGTGTTCCGGGCAGGAGAATTTCACTGAAGCGAGTCAGAGCAGCATTGCAACGGATGCGTAGGCGCTGGTTCGTGTGGTCATATTCCGGATGCGCGCACGCTGTGGGCCTTCAGGCAGCGTCTGGTCCAGGGCGGGGAGGGCCTGTACGCCATCTCGATACCGTGAGCCTGCCATTGCAGGCTCACGGCTACATTGCGTGCGGAGGGAAAATCGTGGACGCCGGCATCGTGACGGCATCCACCAGCCGTGTCAAGGACGAAGAGCGTCAAGCCTCCGCGCCCGAGGGCTGGGGCGCCAGGCGTATGTTCCAGCCAACAAGGACGTGCGTGGGATCACGAAGCATGTGCGGCTACAAGTTGCACGCCAACGTGGATGCTTGCGACAAGCTGGTGTGCAAGATCAAGGTGAGTGCTGCCAACGCCGATGAGTCGCCTCGAAGTCCTGGACAATCGAGGGCAAAAACATGATGCACGGGCCGTACGCCTTGGTCGTTGACGACCATCCCTTGGTAGTGACCTGAGCCGAATCGTGCAGCCATTCTGCAAGTGAGTTCTCGTATCCTTTGGACATGGAGGACTCAATGAAGACGCGATTTACCGAAGAACAGATCATCCGGATCCTGCGGGAAGCCGAAAGCCGCGAGGTGCCGGCTAAGGATCTGTGCAAGCGCCACAACATCATGGAACAGACGTTCTACCGCTGGCGCAACAAGTACGGTGGCATGGATGTGGCCCAGGCGCGTCGGCTCAAAGAGTTGGAATCGGAGAACGAGCGCCTCAAACGCCTGCTGGCCGAGCAGTTGCTCGTCATCGACGGCTTGAAGGAGTTCAGCCGAAAAAAATGAACACCCCGACGGGCCGGCGCGAAGCGCTGGAAGTTCTGACTCGGTGGGGTCTCTCGCAACGCGAGGCATGTCGTTACCTGGGGCTCAGCCGCCGGGTGGCGACCTATGAGCTGAGGCAACCGGAGAAGGACCGGCACCTGAGCGAACGGCTGCTTGCCGCATCGCCGCAGGTGCCGCGCTTTGGCTATCGCCGGATGGCGGCCTGGCTGGCGATGGGGGTATCGCGTGTGCGCCGGATGTGGCGCACCCTGAATTCGATCGGACAATGGTGCCGAATTCACGGCGGCCAAGGTCATGCGCTGGCTGCGCGATGCAGCGTTGGTCCTGCCTTCATCGCGCCAGGCAGCCCGTGGCAGAACGGCTTCGTCGAGAGCTTCAACGGCAAGCTGCGCGACGAGCTGCTGAATCGCGAGTGGTTCCGCAGCCGCGCCGAGGCAAAGCTGCTCATCGAGCGCTGGCGGCAGTTCTACAACGAGCGCCGGCCACACAGCGCCCATCGCTATCAACCTCCGGCCACGGTCCGTCGAGCCTGGCAGGATTCCACTAATATCGGCAACCGACCCACTGCCTGATTGGCTACAAGATTCCACCGCAGGTCACAGCCTCCACGGTTCCCGGGGCGGTTCATTTTTCGCGTGCCCGTAAGGCATAGCGTGTCGTTTTTGTGACAAGGCATAGCGCGCCGTTGGGGACATCTTATGGTTTGTCTCCTCAGCTGCACGCTGTGGCATCCCGCATACGTACTATTACCTAATGCTGCATTGCGTCAATTCTTTTGCTACAATCAGGGAAAACCCCATAAGGGTAATCCCGAAAGGAAGGACGCCATGAACTACCACTCCGACATCAAGCTGACCGATCAACTGGAACGTGACCTCATCGAGCGCGAGCTCGGTACGCAAAGCCGGGGCATTGCCCACGACGTGAAGCGCGCCATCGCTGCCGTGCAAGCCGCGGTAACCCGTCTGCAGACGGAAGCCCGCCGCGCCAAGGTCGCCTTCGCCAACGGCTGATCGCCGTCCCAGCTGATTGACCCCAGCGGTTTCGCCAACGGCGGCCGCGAGCAGAACCGGTCTGTGCCGTCCCAAAAAGGGCGAGCAGGGCCGGTTTTTCTTTGCCTTCGCGTTCTCCGACAGGGAGCGTATCTTGTGAAATTGGCTCACAAGCGTTGCCAGCGCTTTTCGTTTGTGATTCGCGTGGCGCAGGGCTATCGTTGATGTCTTTCGCGTTGCCCGCCTGCCCGATGTCCCCGCCGATTCTGCTTTGCTTGCTGATCACCTACGTGGTCTGGGGCACGACCTATCTTGCCATCCGCTTCACACTGGAGAGCTTCCCGCCGCTGTGGATGATGGGGACGCGCTTCCTGTGCGCCGGCCTGATGCTGGCGGCGTGGCTGGCGTGGCGCCGCACGCCGATGCCCACCTTGCGCCAACTGCGCGATTGCGGCGTGCTGGCCGCTTTCCTGCTGGTCGGCGGGATGGGCCTGACGGCGATCGCCGAGCAGACCATTTCGTCGGGTGCCACCACGGTCATGATCGGCTCGATGCCGATTTTCGGTTTGCTCTGGGGATTTTGCTTCGGCAGCCGCCCGCGCTGGTTCGAGGGCGTGGCGATCGCGCTCGGTAGCGCCGGCATCCTGGTGCTGACCGCCGGGTCGGAGTTTCGCGCCAGCACGACCGGCGTGGTGTGCCTGCTGGTGGCGATCGCGAGTTGGTCGTTCGGCTCGCAACTGGCCCGCAGGCTGGACCTGCCGGCCGGTCCGGTGGCGTTTGCCGCGGAAATGCTGATCGGCGCCGCCGCGCTGATCGTGATTTCGCTGGTCGCCGGCGAGCGCTGGCAGGGGAGCGCCACGCCGCAGGCCTGGCTGGCCTGGGGATACCTGGTGGTGATCGGCTCGCTGGTGGCGTTCTCCGCCTATATGTATCTGCTGTCGAAGGTGAACCAGACGCTGGCGACCAGCTATGTCTATGTGAACCCGCCGGTGGCGCTGGCGATGGGCGCCTGGCTGGGCGGCGAGCAGGTGGCGCCGCAGACGTTCGGGGCCGTGGTGCTGATCCTGCTGGCGCTGGCCGTGCTCAGCGTGGGCAGCCTGCGCAGCGCGCGCGAGGCGGCTGCCGCGGCCTGAGCGCCGCGGTCAGGGTACGGACCGCGACTGTTCCTCGATCCACACCGACAGCCGCACCTTGTAGGCTTGCTGGATATGCCGGCGGGTGATCTGCTCGGCGAGCGCGGGGTCGCGCTTTTCCAGCGCCTCGACCAGTGCCATGTGTTCCTCGTAGGAACTGCGCGCGCGGCCCGGCACGGCCAGCGTGGTGCGCCCGAGCAGCGCCATCGACTCGTGCAGCGAGCGCAGCGTCTTCAGCAGGTAGCGGTTGTGGGCGCAGCGGTGCAGGGTCTCGTGGAACAGCCGGTTGTTGACGGCCAGACGGTCCGGGTCGGCGGCGAATGCCAGGTCGCGCTCGACGATGTCGCGCAAGAGCGAGATCTCCACGTCCGTCGCGTGGCGGGCGGCCAACGCGGCCGCCGTGCCTTCCAGGACTTCGCGCATCACGTAGAGCTCGCTCACCATGCTGGCGTCGAGCTGGGTGACCATCATGCCGCGGTTGGGTTCGTTGACCACCAGTCCTTCGGATTCCAGGCGCGACAGCGCTTCGCGCACCGGCGTGCGCGACAGGCCCAGCGATTCCGCCAGTTCCACCTCGCGCAGCCGCGTGCCGGGCGACAACCGGCCCGCCTGGATGGCGGCACGCAATTGCTGATAGGCCCGCTCCGAGCGCGGCAGCGAGGCGCTCTGGCCGGCATCGGCGCTGGCGCCGGCAAAATCTGCTGGAATCATGGGAACGTGGCGTAAAAATCTGATAACCGGCCATCATACCCGCTTGCCGGCCGCGAACATCACCACGGATCAATACCCGTCAATGCGGCGCGGCACGCCGATGCGCCCGAGGCGCGTCGGCGTCCGGGTGCCGCAACCGGCACGCCGGAGCGGTCAGGCGCCGTAGCCGGAGGGCGACTGGAACGGGTGGTACTGGTAGAGCCAGGTCTCCGACAGCGGTTTGCCGTCCAGCCGCAGGAACAGGCGGATGTCGACCGGATCGTTGCCCTCGGCTGTGAGGTCGAACTGCGCGCGCCAGTGGCCGGGCACGCCGTTGGGCACGGCCTCGGTGAAGACATAAGAGAACTTTCCGCGCGAGGCCGACAGCACGGCCTCCGGCTTGACGCCGAAGGGTATTTTCTCCAGCGGAGCGCCCTTGAATTCCACCATGAACTTGCGCACGCCCTGCGGCCGCGGCTGGCCCGGCTGACCACCGTTGCCGAGTCGCGTGGCGACGCAGCGCGCCAGCGGCGTGGGGAACGGCTCGTCGGCCAGCCAGTGCAGCCGATAGCGCAGGCGATAGGTATCCCCGGCGCGCGCGGGCGCCTTGGGCACCCACATGGCGACGATGTTGTCGTGGATCTCGTCGTCGGTGCGCAGCTCCACCAGTTGCACCGCGCCCGGGCCCCAGTTGTCGCGCGGCTCCACCCACAGGCTCGGCCGGCGCTCGTACATCACGCCGTCCTGGTAGTGGTCGAACAGGCGGTCGCGCTGCAGCAGCCCGAAGCCGCGCGGGGCGGTATCGGCAAACGCCGACGCCATCGTCCGTGGTGGATTGTTCAGCGGCCGCCAGATGCGCTCGCCGGCTCCATTCCAGATCGCCAGGCCGTCGGAGTCGTGGACCTCCGGGCGCCAGTCGATCGCCGTGCCCTTCATGGTTTCGGAGAACCAGTACATCGACGTCAGCGGCGCGAGGCCAAGCCGCGCCACGTCCTTGCGCAGGAAGAGCGCGCAGTCGACGTCCATGATCACGCCCTTGCCGCGCTGCATGACGAAGCGGTACGCGCCGGCGATGCTCGGGCCGTCGAGCAATGCGTAGACCGTGACGCTGTTGCTATCGCCCGCCGGGGTCTCGAAATAGAAATGCGTGAAGTTGGGGAATTCCTCGGGTTTGCCGGCTTCGGCCACGTCAATGGCGATGCCGCGCGCGGACAGCCCGTACTGGTAAAGCTCGCCAATGGCGCGGAAGTACGACGCGCCGAGAAATGCCACCCAGTCGTTCTTCTTCCAGTCCAGCGCCTTCTGGTCGCCACCACGGCTTTCCTGGAAGCGGAATCCCGCGAAGCCGCTGCCGCGTGGCAGCTTGCGTGCCGGGCTGTCGGCCGGCATGTCGAAATACGATTCGTCGTAAACGATCTCGCGCGCCTGCGCGCTGGCTTTCGTCCGCTCGATCACGTGCATGCGCACCGGTACGCGGAAGTAGGTGCCCAGGTGGAAGAACGTGACCGGGAAGCGGCCGGGCCCGTCGGCAAACAGGGCGTCGGCGGTCTTGAAGTGGATCTTGCCGTGGGCGTCGTAGTCGATGCGCGCCAGCACGTCAGCCGGCGGCGACGGCGGGGCGGCATAGGGCTCGCCGGCCAGTTCGCGGGCACGCTCGATCAGCGCGTCGAAGCCGAAGGGGCGGGCCTCGCCCAGTTTGATCCGGCTGGCCGCCAGCGCCGAGGGCGTGATGCCCAGCGCCGCCAGGGCGGCGGAGGCGGTAGCGGAAACCAGCAGGGTACGGCGGTTCATCATGTGGCGTTTGCGTCCTATGGTTACGATTCGCGACGATGTAGAACTGTAAAAGACGTCATCGCCAGCGAAAAGTTCGGACACGCACTGTTACACCTGCGGCGGCGCCTCCGAGGCGTCGCGGCGCCGGCGCCGCGACAGCATGTTCAGGCCTTCCACCAGCGCCGAGAAAGCCATCGCGGCGTAGATATAGCCCTTCGGCACGTGCGTGCCCAGGCCTTCCGCGATCAGCGTCATGCCGATCATCAGCAGGAAGGCCAGCGCCAGCATGATGATGGTCGGGTTCCGGTTGATGAAGTTGGCCAGCGGCGTGGCGGCGACCAGCATCACGGTGACGGCGGCGATCACGGCGATAAACATGATCGGCACGTGCTCGGTCATGCCGACCGCGGTGATGATGCTGTCGATCGAGAACACCAGGTCCAGCACCAGGATTTGGCCGATGGCGGCGGCAAAGCTCGGCACGGCGCTGGGCTTGCCCTCGAACAGCGCATCGGCATCCTGCGGGGCCACGTGATGATGGATTTCCCGCGTGGCCTTCCAGACCAGGAACGCGCCGCCGCCAATCAGGATCAGGTCGCGCCAGGAAATGCCGCGCCCGAACAACGAGAACACGGGTTCCGTCAGCGACACGATGATGGCGATCGTGGCCAGCAGGCCCAGCCGCATCAGCAGCGCCATGCCGATGCCCACGCGGCGCGCCTTTTCCCGCATGGCTTCCGGCAGCTTGTTGGTGAGGATCGAGATGAAGATCAGGTTGTCGATGCCGAGCACGACTTCCATCGCAACCAGCGTGGCTAGTGCGGCCCAGGCGGCGGGGTCTTGTGCGAGTGCCAGTAGCGAATCCATATGAGTTCCGTCGGTGAGCAAAGCGATGGGGAGCCGACATGGTAGCGCGCCGGCCATGACGGTGAACGGCGCGGGACGCAAAAAGTTGAGCTGGCTGCAAGGCACCCGTCGCGCCGGGGCAATGGCCCCGGAGACCTTGCCCCGGGCCACCGGCTGCCCGGACAATCGGCGTTATGATCGCAACGAAGCCGCCAAGCCGTTCCCCGGCCCGGCGGCACGGGCGCCACGCGTGCCATATACAACAGAAACCGGATGAACCGGCCCCACAAGAGAGACGTTTCCATGACCGCAGTGCAGCAGGTCGTCATTCCCATCGTGCCGGAGGGCGCAGGCAGGGGGCGCAAGCGCCGCCAGCCCAAGGGCCGGCAGGTGGACCCGGCCGCGCTGGCCGACGTGCGTGCGCTGCTTGGTGATGCGTCCCGGCGGCGAGACCTGCTGATCGAGCACCTGCACGCCATCAACGACCACTACGGGCAACTGGCCCTGCCGCACCTGGTGGCGCTGGCGCACGAGATGCGTCTCTCGCAGGCGGAGGTCTATGAGGTCGCGACCTTCTACCACCATTTCCAGGTCGTGCGAGAAGACACCGACGGCGCCATCGCGCCGCCGCTGGCCGTTACCGTGCGGGTGTGCGAGGGGATTGCCTGCGAGATGGCCGGCGCACGGTCACTGCTGGAAAAACTGCCGGACCTGCTCGGCACCGATGTCAGCGTGGTGGCCGCGCCCTGCATCGGCCGCTGCGAGCGCGCCCCGGCTGCGCTGGTTGGCCAGAATCCCGTCGACCATGCCACGGCCGAGGCGGTCCGCGCGACGGTGGATGCCCGCGCGTGGCGCCATGCGCCCGAACCGCACATTGGCTATGCGGCCTACCGCGACGCGGGCGGCTACCGGCTGCTGCACGCGCTGGCGGCCGGCGAGCGCGACGCGGACGACCTGATCCGCATCATGGAGGACTCTGGCCTGCGCGGGCTGGGCGGCGCGGGCTTCCCGACCGGCCGCAAGTGGCGCATCGTGCGGCAGGAGCCGGCGCCACGGCTGATGGCCGTCAACATCGACGAGGGCGAGCCGGGCACCTTCAAGGACCGCGTCTACCTGGAGCGCGATCCGCACCGCTTCCTGGAGGGAATGCTGATTGCCGCGCAGGTCACGCAGGTGGCCGCCATCTACATCTACCTGCGCGACGAGTACGCGGGCTGCCGTGCCGTCTTGACCGAGGCGCTGCGGCAACTGCGCGCCGACCCGCCGATGGCGGATCTGCCCGAGATCCACCTGCGGCGCGGCGCCGGGGCGTACATCTGCGGCGAGGAATCGGCCATGATCGAGTCGATCGAGGGCAAGCGCGGCATGCCCCGCTTGCGCCCGCCCTACGTGGCGCAGGTCGGCCTTTTCGGACGGCCGACGCTGGAGCACAACTTCGAGACCCTGTACTGGGTGCGCGAGATCGTCGAGAAGGGCGCCGCGTGGTTCGCGTCGCAGGGCCGGCATGGCCGCAAGGGGCTGCGTTCGTTCTCGGTGTCCGGGCGGGTGAATCGTCCCGGCGTGCATCTGGCGCCGGCCGGCATCACGGTCCGCGAGCTGATCGACGAATACTGCGGCGGCATGCTGGACGGCCACCGGTTCTACGGCTACCTGCCGGGCGGCGCGTCCGGCGGCATCCTGCCGGCCGCGATGGGCGACATTCCGCTCGACTTCGACACGCTGCAGCCACACGGCTGCTTTATCGGATCGGCCGCCGTGGTCGTGCTGTCCGACCACGACCGCGCGGTAGACGTGGCGCGCAACCTGATGCATTTCTTCAAGCACGAATCCTGTGGCCAGTGCACGCCATGCCGCGTGGGGACCGCCAAGGCGCTCGATCTGATCCGGCGGGACGACTGGGACCTGGACGCGCTGGCCGACCTGTCGGCCGTAATGCGCGATGCCTCCATCTGCGGGCTTGGCCAGGCGGCGCCGAATCCGGTCGACTGCGTGATTCGCTACTTTCCCGACGAACTGGCGGGCGGCCGTGCGGACGGGGAGGGCACACGATGAGCGCCCTGACCCGAGCCGAAGAGGCGCAACGACACGCATCGCCCGAGGAGGCCGTCACCTTCCGGCTGGACGGGCGCGAGGTCAGCGCCGCGCCCGGCGAGACGCTGCTGCAGGTGGCGCAGCGCGAGGGCATCGACGTGCCGCACCTTTGCTACCAGGACGGCCTGGACCCGGCCGGCAACTGCCGCGCCTGCATGGTCGAGATTGCCGGCGAGCGCGTGCTGGCACCGTCGTGCTGCCGCCATCCGGCGCAGGGGATGGATGTACAGACAGATTCCGAGCGGGCTCGCAAGGCGCAGCGCATGGTGCTGGAGCTGCTGCAGTCGGACATGCCCGAGACGCGCTACACGCGCCACAACGAGCTGGACGATTGGTCGGCGCGCCTGGCGGTCGGCAAGCCGCGCTTCGCGCCGCGCGCGCGGGCGGCATCGGATCTTTCCCATCCCGCGATCGCGGTCAACCTGGACGCCTGCATCCAGTGCACGCGCTGCGTGCGCGCTTGCCGCGACGAGCAGGTCAACGATGTGATCGGGCTGGCCTTCCGTGGCGACCAGGCTTCCGTCGTGTTCGACATGGGCGATCCGATGGGCGCCTCCACCTGCGTGGCCTGCGGCGAATGCGTGCAGGCCTGCCCCACGGGCGCGCTGATGCCGGCGCGCGATGCCGCGCTGGCGGCTCCGGACAAGCAGGTCGATTCGGTTTGCCCTTACTGCGGCGTGGGCTGCCAGTTGACCTACCAGGTCAAGGACAACCGCATCCTCTACGTGGAGGGCCGGGACGGTCCGGCCAACCACGGCCGGCTTTGCGTCAAGGGGCGCTACGGTTTCGACTACGCGCAGCACCCGCACCGGCTGACCGTGCCGTTGATCCGGCGCGCCGATGCACCCAAGCGCGCCGACGTCACGATGGATCCCGCGCGCGTGCTTGATGTTTTCCGAGAAGCCACCTGGGACGAGGCGCTGGCGCTGGCCGGCGGTGAGCTGGCGCATATCCGGGACACGCACGGCAAGCGCGCGCTGGCGGGGTTCGGCTCCGCCAAGGGCAGCAACGAGGAGGCCTACCTGTTCCAGAAACTGGTGCGCACCGGGTTTGGCAGCAATAACGTCGATCATTGCACGCGGCTGTGCCATGCGTCGTCCGTGGCGGCGCTGCTGGAGGGCATCGGCTCGGGCGCGGTGTCGAACCCGGTCATGGACGTGGGCCGCGCCGAGGTCGTACTGCTGATCGGCGCCAATCCGTCGGTCAACCATCCGGTGGCGGCCAGTTGGATCAAGAATGCGGTGAAGAACGGCACCAAGCTGATCGTGGCCGACCCGCGCCGCTCCGACCTGGCCCGCCACGCGCACCGCTTCCTGCAGTTCCGGGCCGATACCGACGTCGCGCTGCTCAACGCGATGATGCACGTGATCGTCACCGAAGGGCTGGTCGATAACGCCTTCATCGCGGAGCGCACGATCGGCTACGACGAGCTGGCGCGCAACGTTGCGGCGTACAGTCCGGAGGCGATGGCGCCAGTGTGTGGCATCGACGCGGAGACCATCCGCGAGGTCGCGCGGCTTTATGCGACGTCCCGCGCGTCGATGATCCTCTGGGGCATGGGCATCTCGCAGCATGTCCACGGCACCGACAACGCGCGCTGCCTGATCGCGCTGGCGCTGATGACGGGCCAGATCGGCCGTCCCGGCACCGGGCTGCATCCGCTGCGTGGCCAGAACAATGTGCAGGGCGCGTCCGACGCCGGCCTGATCCCGATGATGTACCCCGACTACCGGCGCGTGGACGACCCGGACGCCAGCGCGCGCTTCGAGTCGCTGTGGGGTACCACGCTCGATCGCCAGCCGGGCCTGACCGTGGTCGAGGTCATGCAGGCCATCGAGCGCGGCGAGGTGCGCGGCATGTACATCATGGGCGAAAACCCGGCCATGTCGGACCCCGACGCCCAGCACGCGCGCGAGGCCCTGGCGGCGCTCGACCACCTGGTGGTGCAGGACATTTTCCTGACGGAAACGGCCTGCCTGGCCGACGTGGTGCTGCCGGCGTCCGCCTTCCCGGAAAAGACCGGCACCTTCACCAATACCGACCGCACCGTGCAACTGGGCCGGCAGGCCATCGACCCGCCGGGGCAGGCGCGCCAGGACCTGTGGATCCTCATGCAGATGGCGGCCCGGCTGGGCCTGGACTGGCACTACGGCGGCGTGGAGGATGTCTTCGACGAGATGCGCCAGGCCATGCCGAGCATCGCCGGCATGACGTGGGACCGGCTGGAGCGCGAGGACGCCGTGACCTACCCGTGCCGCGAGGAGGGCGATCCGGGCGAGCCGGTGATCTTCACCGAGTCGTTCCCGACCGCCACCGGCCGCGCCCGCTTCGTGCCGGCCGACATCGTCCCGGCCGCCGAGCGCCCCGACGCGGACTACCCCACGGTGCTGATCACGGGCCGCCAGTTGGAACACTGGCACACCGGCAGCATGACGCGCCGGGCCGGCGTGCTGGACGCCATCGAGCCCGATCCGGTGGCGCTGGTGCATCCGCTGGACCTGGCGGCACTGGGCGGCAAGCCGGGCGACGTGGTCACGCTGGCCTCGCGCCGCGGCGAGGTCTCGCTGTACGCCCGCGCCGACGACGGCACGCCGCGCGGCGCGGTGTTCGTGCCGTTCTGCTACTACGAGGCCGCGATCAACAAGCTGACCAACCCGGTGCTGGACCCGTTCGGCAAGATTCCCGAGTTCAAGTACTGCGCGATCCGGATGACGCTGGGCGGGGAGGTGGCGGGACAGTCGAGCTTCGGGGGCGGGCAGATTCTGGCGGGCGGGTGATCAGGCGCGGGCGGCCAGCAATGCCGTTCGGTTAAACACCGTCGTTCCCACGAAGGCGGGAGCCCAGCGTCTTTAAAAGGATGCTGGGCGCAGATGATACCTCCTTGTGTTTCATTATCGGGCTCGCGGGTGTCTAGGGTTCCCGGGGCGATTCATCCGCATTTCGTGGTTGATTTCGTCTTGCGTGGTGCAATGTACCGTGTGACGTGGGCGGATGACGGTCGCCGAACGGCCATTTTCGGTCATCCATGCTTTGAACGCCGACCGTGCTAGCAGTTTGCTGAAATACTTCCTGACGCCCTGTTTGTGACCTTACAAGAGGCCTCCCATTCAGTCGTCAACACGTTCGATTCGTTCCCCAAGCCGAACGCAGTGTTCCGAGTGCCTTCAATATGCTTCTTTGGCGACTTCAGAAATGAAACACTCTGCGAATCCTTCATATCAGATTAAAACAATATTTACTGGTGAGCGGATTACTGAAATCTATAGTTTTGACCATATGACGTAGCCTACGGAGGACTGTGTCATGGCTTCGCTCCCTTCTATTCGAGCCCGCGTTGAGAAGCTGCCAGGTTTCGTGGAAACGGGAACCATTTATTATGGAAGTGCAAGCGACGGCTCGGTTCTTAGAGCAGGAATTAATGGAAATGGACAGATATCGTCGATTGAAGGAACTGGAGTCGACGGGATCCCCCGTAGTCTTACTATTGAGCGTGGAGCAGTATCCTCATTTGGCCGGGGTCGTTTTATTTCGTCATCTGCTCTAGTTTATCAGGAAAATGGACGGAGATATTTAACATTAAAGTGGACGGTCATTTCCAGCGTTCGTTTTCCACTCTGCGTCATTATGGAGGTGTCAAACTGTCCATCTGGTAATTTCCTTGATACCGGAGATAAATATAAGTTCGTTTCTTACGACATCGACTTGGTCACTGGAACGACCAGAGTCCTCTGGATCCGACCCGGCAAAGGGGTCATCAATTGGAACGAGGCTATCGATGTTAGTGCGCCAGACCTAAATTTGGATCGACCTCTCCCGCCGGATGTGGAGCCTCTGAGACCTTCCTTGGAGCAAGCTTTTGATGATGAGATCGCGCGTGCAGATTATTTTTCCCCATTTGTTGAGGATATATATAAAGATTATAGGATAAGCGTCCAATCTCAGTTGGACGATGTCGGCTTGGTTTTGGGATCCCTGTCGACCAAGGAGCTTGTCGCCCTTCCTGATGCCTTTAATAGCTGGAAGGGATCAACGGGAATGGGTGTTTCGGAAATAAATCAAGCGATCTCGTGGAAATGGGCCCAGTTTTGGAAGGCTGTCGTGTGGGGTGTGGCTGGCGCGGCAGGAGTGGCGGCCGGCGGTGCTGGGGCGGTGGTTATTGGGGCCGCGTTTTTTTTGGGATATGATGCGAGTATGGTTGGGAGCTTTATCGATTATTTTACGACCCCCGTGTCATCTGATAGCAGTGGCAACTCTCCTGCCTCACCGACAGGCAACGAAGGTGATACGCCAGCGTTCCAACCGAAGAAGAAAGAAGAGGAATGACGTTGGAACTTCCTAAATGATCGCTTAGGGAGGCCGGTAGGCCATAGACGGTCGGTCGCCATCAAAGCTCTAAGCGAACGTTTCCAACCGGCCATTTCCGGCCGTACCAACGACAGCGCTCTCGAACTTCCAAGCGCTGTCGTTGGTACAGCCCTATCAGTCTGGCTAGAACGTCTCAAAGTCGGTGCGGATTCAACCGGTCGACTGCGCTAATCCCAACGGCAGAGATGGGTCGAACTGGGGCGGCCGACCCTGCTGTGAAATCGTGTTTCCAGCTTGCTCGCCCCTTGCATTGCAGCAGCCCATTGGGTCCCCGCTTTCGCGGGGACCACATTAGAAATTGAAACGCCATCTGAACGGCATCACCGCCCGGCCAGGGTTTGCCGCAGCCACTGCGCCGGCGAACAACCCAGCTTGCCGGTGAACGCGCGGGACAGCGCGGGGCCGCTTGCCCAGCCCAACTCTGTGGCGATCGCCTTGACTGGCCGGCCCTTGAGCAACTCGGCCTGGGCGATGGCCAGCCGCCAGCGCAGCAGATGCTCGCCCGGCGATTCGCCCAGTTTGGCCTTGAAGGCCGCGGCGAATGCACTGCGGGACATGCCCGCGACGGCGGCGAGGCGGGCGAGGCTCCAGGCGTCGCCCGGCCCTTCGTGCATGGCCACCAGTGCCGGCGCCAGCCGGCTATCGCCGAGGCCGACCAGCAGGCCCATCTGGTGGAAGTCGCTGTGTGGGCGGTCGAGCAGCCAGCGCAGCAACTGCAGCAGCAGGATCTCGAACAGCCGGTCGGCAATCAGCCGCTGGCCACACTGCAGTCGCGCGGTCTCGGCAAACAGCAATGACAGCGTTTGCGCCAGGCCATTCGACTGCGCCAGTGGCAGCACGATCAGCGGTGGCAGCGCCCGTACCAGCGGATGGTCTTCGCCGTTCTCGAACGTGATGGTGGCGCAGACGAAATCCGAGCCCTCGGCGGGCGCGTTGTGGAACGCGTGGTCCAGCGGGCGAGGGTAGAACAGCAGGCTCGGCTGGTTCACCTCCACGCGCGCCGGCGCGCCCGAGTCCGACTGGTGCGTGACCGTCATCTGACCCTGTCGCATCACGTGCAGGAAGGCCTTGCCGCGTGTGGCGGCGAAGCGGGTCGTGCTACACAGCGGCCCGGTGTGGAACAGGTCCGCACGCACCGGGAACCGCCGCAGCAGCGCGCCCAGTCGGTCGACGCCCTGGCGGGCATCCGCTGACTCGGGGGATGGTTTCGTGTCGGATGTCATACTGGACGAATTGGTATCAATTACGGACGAAATGTAGCTTAAATTCCTGTCTGCCGCTCTACAGTCGTGGCTAACGCGATCCACCGCGCGAACGCGTTGTCTCCTTCACCACACCTGTCAGAGAGGAAATGCCATGTCATCGATCCGACCCCTTGCCATCGAAAACGCCCCCAAAGACAGCCAGGCCCAACTGGCCCATATTCAGCGTGCTTTCGGCACCATCCCCAATATGTTCGGGGTCGTGGCGCATTCGCCGGCGGCGCTGCGTTCCATGTGGGGATCCTTCGGCGCGCTCGGCGGCGGCACGCTTGGCGCGCGGCTTGGCGAACAGATCGCCGTCGCGGTGGCCGATGCGAACCGCGGCGGGTTTCAACGACGAACAGATTGTGGAGATCCTGGCGCACGTGGCGCTGAACCTGTTCACCAACTATGTGAACGTGGCGTTTGGCGTGCCGGTGGATTTCCCGAAGGTGGCGCTGACGCAGGCCGCATAGGGGCCGCGCGGTAGCCGAGAACCGGTCCCGGGCCGCGCGCCCGGGGCCGGGGCCGGGCTACCTGGCTGTGGTCACCAGCACTTCCGCCTGCGTCCTGCCCGCGCTGCGGATGCGGTGGGGCAGGTCGGCGTCGAAATACAGCGAGTCGCCCGTGCCGAGGGCGACCAATTCCTGGCCAAGCTGGACTTCCACCTGACCCTTGAGCACGAACAGGAATTCCTCCCCGCCATGCCGGATGGCACTGGCTTCGTCAGGAAACTCCTTCGGCGGATGCATGATGAAAGGCTCCATGGCCTTGACCTTGCGCGCGGCCGCGATGGCCTCGTAGCGATAACCACCGCGCTTGCCGTCCGGCGCCAGCGGTTCCCGCTGGTCCGCGCGCGTGACGCACGCCACCTCGCTGGCGCTGTCCTGGACATCGCCCAGCAACTGGCCGGTCCCCATGCCATAGGCCTGCGCAATTTTCAGCACCGTGCCGATCGAGGGGGAACTGAGTCCCCGCTCCAGCTTCGACAGATAGCTTTTCGTCAGCCCGGTCTGCTCGGCCAGCGCTTCCAGCGACAGGGCGCGTTGGCGGCGGATCGTGCGAAGGCGATGGGGGAGGTTGACCATGTCAGCCGTGAATGCGAAGGGAACGCCATTATATCGGCGCGCCGGACGAGGCCGATTTGTGAATGGCCTCGCTCGCTTGACAACTTGTTTTCTATAGGACACGATGTGTCATATCGTATCCCAGACATGCAACGCAGCGGCGACATCGATCGCCGCCGGAAACAGGAGACAAGCCATGCCCAAGCCCCACCATCTCGCCTCACTGCTGACGTGCCTGGCGATTGCCTTACCCGTCAGCGCGCAGGGATACCCCGACCGTCCCGTCCGGCTTGTCGTGCCCTTTGGCGCCGGCGGCATCACCGACAACGTTGCGCGCCTGGTCGGGCAGGAGATGGGCAAGCAGCTCGGGCAATCGGTGCTGGTGGAGAACCGCCCCGGCGCGGGCGGCGCCATTGCCGCGCAGGCGGCCGCCAAGGCGGCCCCGGACGGTTACACCGTGTTCATGGGAACCGTCGGCACGCAGGTCGTGAATCCGCTGATTCAGCCGAGCGGCCGGCTGCCGTATGCGCCGGACACCCAGTTCACGCCGATCGGCATGGTGGCGAAGTCGCCGTTCGTCCTGGCGATTGGCGAAGGCGTGCCGGCCACGAGCTTCGAGACGTTCCTGGCCTACGCCCGCAGCCATCCCGGTGAACTCAACTACGGTTCCGCCGGGAACGCCAGCGCGCCGCATCTGGGCATGGAACTGCTGAACCACCTCGCCGGCATCCGGATCACCCATGTGCCCTACAAGAGCGGGGCCGAAGCCGTCAACGCGGCGACTGGCGGCCAGGTGGCGGTGGTGGTCGACGCGCTGCCGGTCGTGATGCCGCAGGTCAACGCGGGCCGGTTGCGGGCACTGGTGCTGGCGTCGCCGTCCCGCTCCGGCGCGGCGCCGCAGCTTCGCAGCAGCAAGGAGGCTGGCCTGCCGGCGTTCGAGTCGAATTCCTGGAGCGCGCTGTATGTGCCCGCGGGCACGCCGGCACCCGTGGTGGCAAAGCTGTCGGCCGCGCTGCGCGGCGCGCTGGCGCAGCAGGGGCTGCGCAACCGGCTGGCGGCACAGGGCAGCGAGGCATTCGCCGGCACGACGGAGGAGTACACCGCCTTCATCCAGGCCGAGAAACGCAAGTGGAGCGGCGTGGTCAGCGCCGCCCAGATCCGGGCCGAATAGCGGTCACGCCAACGGCCACGCGCCGACCGTCACGGCAAAGAGACACCCATCGAAGAAGGACAAGCATGAGCGATACCCTGAACCTCAAGAAAGACATCCTGATGGCGCGCGCGCAGACGGAGATGCAGCAACGGCTGGCGCCGTCCGAGCGCAGCCTGCGCGAGAAGGTCGCGCTGACCTGCAACATCCTGTTCGACGGCGGCCACGATTCCGGCCTCGCGGGGCAGATCACGGCGCGGGCCGAGACGCCCGGCACGTACTACACGCAGCAGCTCGGGCTCGGGTTTGACGAGATCGCGCCGGCCAACCTGCTGCGGGTCGACGAAGACCTGCGCGTACTGGAGGGCGAAGGCATGCCCAATCCGGCCAACCGCTTCCATTCGTGGATCTATCGCGCGCGGCCGGACGTCAATTGCATCGTCCACACCCATCCGTTCCATGCCGCCACACTGGCCATGCTGGAGGTGCCGCTGGTGGTCTCCCACATGGACACCTGCGTGCTCTACGACGACTGCGCGTTCCTGCAGAACTGGCCCGGCGTGCCGGTCGGCAACGAGGAGGGCGAGATCATCTCCGCGGCGCTCGGCGACAAGCGCGCGATCCTGCTGGCCCACCACGGCCTGCTGGTGGCGGCCACCTCCGTGGAGGAAGCCTGCGTGCTGGCGCTGCTGTTCGAGCGCGCCGCGCGGATGCAGCTTGCCGCGATGGCCGCGGGCACGATCCGGCCGCTGCCCGAGGCGCTGGCACGCGAGGCGCACGACTGGATCCTGACGCCACGCCGTTCGCAGGCCACGTTCGAGTACTACGCGCGCCGCACCTTGCGCCAGCGGCAGGGACAGCCGGCCGCGCGGGCCTAATGACATCCCCCAATGACATTTCCCACGACACCACCTCGCATGGAGGCTTTCTGATGTCGAACCCGCAATCCGTCAGCGACGCGATGCAACCGGCATGGGCCGGCGAAGTCGTTTCGCTGCACCGCACGCCCCGGGCGTTCCTGCCGATGGGCACGTTTGCCGAACTCAACCTGATCGCCGGCCACGGCGTGGAGGGCGACCGCTATGCGCAGGGCACCGGCTTTTATTCCCACAAGCCGGAGGCAGGACGGGAGGTGACGTTCTTCGAGGCGGAAACCCTGGAGGCGCTCGCCCGGGACCACGGTGTGACGCTGCGCGCCGACGCGCATCGACGCAACATCACCACGCGCGGCGTGCCGCTGAACCACCTGGTCGGCCGGCGCTTTCGCGTGGGCGCGGCCATCGTGGAGGCGACCCGCCTGAGCACGCCATGCAAGCACATCGAGGAGATCACCGGGCAACAGCTTTTCTCGCTGATCCTGAACCGCTGTGGTCTCAATGCGCGGATCATCGAAGGCGCGACGGTGCGCATCGGCGATCCGATCCTGCCGCTCTAGGGGAAAGACATGGCCGTCACGCATGTCGCCACGGTCGTCCGAGGACGGCGCATGGAAACGGACCGCATCGTGGTGCTGGACCTGGAAGACCCCGATGGCTGGCCGCTGCCGCCGTTCACGGCCGGCGCGCACGTGGAGGTTGCCCTGCCGGGCGGCGTCCTTCGCCGCTACTCGCTGTGCGGCGATCCGCAGGTGGGCACACGCTATACGCTCGGCGTGCTGGCGCAGCCTGACGGACGCGGCGGCTCGGCCGCCATGCACGCGCTGCGCGTCGGCGATGTGCTGCATGTTTCGCTGCCGCATCACGGTTTCGCGCCCGATCCGCGTGCGGGTCGACACCTGTTCATTGCCGGCGGGATCGGGCTGACGCCGTTCCTGTCCATGCTCCCCGGCATGCTGCGCGATGGGGCGGACTTCCGGCTGCATGTCTGTGCACGGAGTCCGGCGGTCACGCCGTTCCTGCCGCAACTGCGGACGCTGCGGGAAGCGGGGCGGGTCGTGTTCCACCACGGCGAAGCCGGTTCGCCCACCAGGCTGGACGTTGCCGCGCTGCTGCGGGAGCAACGGGCCGGGGACCACGTGTACTGCTGCGGCCCAACGTCGCTTCAGGACGCCGTTGCCGCCGCCACTGGTCACTGGGCGCCGGGGACGGTGCACTTCGAGCGCTTTGGCGCACCACCGGCTGCCACCTCGACGGCCGGGCCGTCTTATCGCGTGGCGCTGGCGCGTCGCGGGGACGAATTCACGGTCATGGCCGGGGAAACGCTGGCGCAGGCGTTGCAGAAGCACGGGGTGCCACTCGATGTGTCGTGCGGCGCCGGTACCTGCGGCACGTGCCGGACACGCTATCTGGAAGGCGAGCCCCTGCACCGCGACCTGGTCCTGCTGCCGGCGGAGCGGGTGCATACCCTGACGCCGTGCGTATCGGGCTGCGCGGGCGGGCGGCTGGTGCTCGACCTGTGAGAGTAGGAAATGGACGGAAGGAGAGCGAAGCCCGGATTTTCCTGATTTCCGGGAAAGTGATTGTGGAATCTTCCTGCTAATCAACGTAGCCTCGCGGGACTAAGCTTCAGGCATTGTGGCCGCGGCGCTTGCCAGCCGGCCCTTATCACCGTGAGGATGCCTGTCATGAAAGCCGTTGGCCTGACCCGTTACCTGCCCATCAGCGACCCGCAGTCGCTCGTCGACATCGAGATCGACACTCCCGTTGCCACCGGCCGCGACCTGCTGGTCAAGGTGGAGGCCATCGCCGTCAATCCGGTGGACACCAAGGTCCGCGCGCCCAAGGACAAGATCGAGGAGACGCCGCGCGTGCTCGGCTGGGACGCGGCCGGCACGGTCGTGGCCACGGGCCCGGACGTCACGCTGTTCAAGGTGGGCGATCCGGTCTTCTATGCCGGCAGCATTGCCCGGTCCGGCGCCAACAGCGAATACCACCTGGTCGACGAGCGCATCGCCGGTCACAAGCCGGCGTCGCTGGACTTTGCGCAGGCGGCGGCGTTGCCGCTGACGTCGATCACCGCCTGGGAGGCCTTGTTCGACCGCCTGGGCGTGTCGCCCAAGGGCGAGCATGCGGGCCGCTCGGTGCTCATCGTTGGCGGCGCGGGTGGCGTGGGCTCGATCGGCATCCAGCTTGCCAAGGTGCTGGCCGGTCTGACCGTGATTGCCACGGCGGCGCGCCCCGAATCGGTGGCATGGTGCCGGCGCCTTGGCGCGGACCACACGGTCGATCACCGCGGCGACATCCCGGCGCAGTTGCGCACGCTCGGGTTTGATACCGTCGACTACATCCTCTGCTTTAACGACATTGACCGCCATTTCCCGGCGATGGCCGAGGTTATCGCGCCGCAGGGCAAGATCTGCGCGATCGTCGAGAACGCGCGACCGCTGGCCATGGGCGGCGTGCTCAAGAACAAGAGCGCCACCTTTGTCTGGGAATTCATGTTCACGCGCGCGATGTTCCAGACGCCGGACATGGTCGCCCAGCACCGACTGCTCAACGAGGTGGCACGGCTGGTGGATGCCGGCCGTCTGCAGACCACGCTGGGCCAGAACCTTGGTGTCGTCAACGCCGCCAACCTGCGGCAGGCGCACGCACTGTTGGAGGGCGGTCAGACCATCGGCAAGTTGGTACTGCAGGGGTTCTGAGCGCTCCCGGGGCAGGAGGGTGAGAGAGCTGGCTGCCGGACGTCCCGCCGGCAGCCTTGCGGCGCAACTCCTGCGTCTTACAGCATCTTGCCGAGGATGCCGTCCATCTCATCGGCGGCGAAGGCGCGTAGCGTCTGCGTGCGGATATTGCCCATCGATCCGATCGTGAGACCGAGCGCCGTCACCGTGGCGTCGTCCGGTGCCTCCAGCGTCAATACCAAGTCGTATTGACCCAGCGTCCAGAACACGTCCTTGATCTCGATGCCGGCCTGCTTGGCCATTTCCCGCACGGCGGCGGCGCGTTTGGTGGTGTCCTTGACGGTGCGAATGCCCTGGTCCGTGAAGCAGGCAAGCACAATGTATCGGGTCATGGTGGGTCTCCAATTGGATAGGCGTCACGCCATCCGCAGGTGCGGTGGTGGCCCGCGTGCGCGGGACGGGAGCAGACAGGTGTGCTTGTCTGCGTCGGCGCCTTGTTATGGGAGGGCGCCCGTCAGCCCGGGGCAATCGCGTTTCGACGCAAATTGCGCGCCACTGGCCGCCGCGCGCCGTTCGCGGGAAGGGCGCTGCTTGCGCCATCGTGTGAATTGACCGGGGAGGTTGCAGCGGCGATACGCGGGGATGGCTTCACCCGTGGGGGAACATCGTTCGCACTCTGCCTCGACCGTCAATTCCGCAATTAACTGCCATCCGCGCCAGGCGCCCACGAAAATGGCCGGATGCCGCTTTCGCGACGTCCGGCCGTTTCAGCGGATGGCAGCGCCAGGAGATGGCTGGCCTGGAGGGCCGCCCCGGCCTACTTTTCGGGGCCTGCGTAGCCTTGCCCGGGCGAGGCCGTCAGGCGGCGCAGCCATTGCCGCCATCCCTGCCTGGGCGGCGCTGCTGCCTTGCAGCGCGTGACGCGCAGGGTCGAAGGCTGGATTGCGTAAAGCTCGACGTGCCCGGCGTCCGGCAGCACGAATGACTCGCTCGGCGCCAGCGAGCTGTCTTTCGGATCGCCGTCGCGGATCAGCCAGAGTTCGCCTGCCGTGCAGCGCACGGCGACACGTTCGCCCGGATCGGCCACCACGCGTAGCGAGCTACGCGCGGGCAGCGTGGCCGTCATGTCGTTGCTGACAAGAAACATGATGTGCCTCCCGATATTCAGTGCGCGGTCGCGCCGGCAAATTTCCCGCCGATCGCTGGCACGACCGCGGTGCCGGATGCCTGGCGAACGAAGTCGGCCACCTCGCCGATGACCGCCGGGTCTTGCAGAATCCGGCGGTGGCCAAGGCCAGTCGTGGTCAGCAGCCGCGCGCCGGGCCACGCGCCGGCGATGGCGGCCCCATCCTCCCAGCGCACCTCCTTGTCCTGTCGGTCGTGAATGACCAGCGTGGGCGGCACCGCGCGGGTGCGGCCGATGTCGGGCACGTTGAATGCCGACCACGGCATGCCCAGCCAGCGCTCGCTGCGACGCTGCATGCGCGCGAGCACGGACGGCCCGATGCCGAGCTGCCAGGCCAGCGTGGCGCTGGCGGTGTGCATGTCGGCGGGTGAGCCGATCATGACGGCCGCGCGCACGGGGAGTCCTTCGCGAATCGCCATGGCCGTCGCGGCGCCGCCCAACGAATGCGCGACGACGGCATGGATCGGCCCCGCGTGCCAGGCTGTGGCCAGCAGCGAGCGCGACATTTCCACCACGGACGTCTGCGCGGGACCGCGCACGCCGGCATCCGAGGCGCCGTGCGACAGGGCGTCAAATGCCACAACCCGCAGACCGGCCGCCAGCAGGCCCTCTACCACGGCATGCCACTGGCCGGCATGGCCGCCCCAGCCGTGAGCGAGCAATACGGTCGGGCCCTCGCAGCCCCAGCGGTAGACGCGCACCCGCCGGCTGGCGCCCTGGCCGGTGACGAGCGCCCAGTCGGCGCGGGCACTGTCGAGCAGGTGCAATGCCGCGGCGCTTGCGGGTCCACGCGGCGGCTGAAACCACGTGCGCTCCAGCGCGCGCGCCGCACCATCGGGGTGGAGAAGGGCGGCCGCCTGCCACCGCAAGCGTTGCCATGCCATGGCCGCCGACCGCAGCCGCGCGGTGCCGGCGGCGGGTTCCGAAAGAGTCGGATGAGATGAAGGGGAAAGCACTTGCGTCACGACGTACACCTCCAACTGATTGCGCGCCCTCGCGGCGGGTTCGTCACGGTAGCGGCGTTTTTGTTTCCGATCCGCCCCTTATAAGGGCCGACCGGTCGTGCTATTTTTGGGGCAAGAAAAAACGACGCGATGTCGTTTCATGAGTGCCGCGCGGGCCCCGGCCGCGCGGCGAATCCAGTTCTTGTCGGGGCCGCCTTATGTGGACATGCTCGCTGGCACACCCGCGCGTGCCAGCAGCGCGGCAAACGCCCGCCGCGCCATCAGTTCGGCATCCTCGCGTCCCAACAGCTTGAACGATTGTTGAAACGACATGCCGATGCCAACCATGTCGAACGCGAACTGGCGGGGATCCTGTCCCGGCGGCAGCGCGCCGTCCTCCATGGCGTCGTTGAACACGCGCGCGATGGTGCCGTGCCAGTCCTTCAGCGACTGCACCACCAGGTCGCGTATGACGCCCGGCCGGTCCCGGTATTCCTGGCCCAGCGCCATGAAGAGGCAGCGCCCTCGCGTCACCGAGCCGCCCAGCCAGTTCAGGTAGCCGTCAAACAAGGCCTGCAACCGTGGCAAGCCGCGCGGATACCGCATGGCCGGGCGCACCACAATGTCCGTGAAGCGCTCGGCGGCCAGTTCCAGCACGGCCTGCTGCAGGGCTTCCTTCGATCGGAAGTGCGCATACAGGCCGCTCTTGGACATATTGGTGTCCGCGGCCAGCGTGGCGAGCGACAACTGCTCGAAGCCTACCTTGGCCGCCGTATCCAGCGCCTGCTCGATGATCGCGTTGCGTGTGAGTTGGCCTTTTTGCATGCGATGAAGAATAGCACGACCGGTCGGCTTGTCAACGTGAGTCGTAACGAACACGCCAAAGTGCCGAGTGGCGTCAACGTAATGCGCACATTCCCGTTAGAGGCATTGCGGGGTGACAAAGTTGTGCTTTGTTCGACCTATTTGCCCGGGTTTCCGGCGTTGGTTGGGCGGGCCACAAGAAATCTGCACAAAGTGTTGCGCAATGACTTACGGAACGCTTTGCGTGCTCTATACTCGAATGCACGTCCGCGCACTTTTTTTCACTGGTGACTGGAGACCGACATGAACAGTACAGCCGTGCCACGAGGCGCTAGCGAACCGTTCCGGCAACTGCGGGCGTTGCGTCGAGCGCGCAAGCTCAAGCAGGAGGACGTCGCCCGTAAGGCCGGGATTTCCCGGGAAGCGTACCTGCGAGCGGAGTCCGGCCAGGCCGACCCGCGCATGTCCACGTTCCTCGCGGCCTGCGAGGCGCTTGGGCTTGAGGTGGTGCTGGCGCCCCAGCATCTCGCTGCTGACGTCAACGCATTTATTGCGAGCCGCAATGGCGGCGTGACGGCTGCGTCGATGGCGGGGCAACCCGCCGCAGCGGCGCAACCGGCCCCGGCGGTCGGTGGCATGGGTTCCGGCCCCGAGGGTTCCAAGCCGGTCTGACGGTCCCGGCGTTCCGGCCCGGGCCCTTCCGCGAGCCCGAACCGGAACGCCTGCGTCCCATCCACGTAAGACCCTCCGTGGCACGCTCGTGTCGCGCCGGATGGGTCGCCAATTCGCGCGTGTCCTTGCGAGGGGCTTGCCCCGTTTACGTTGACGTGCGGCTGCACAGTCGCACAACTTCCTGCCGCCTGTCTTAGGCCAGGTGAGCATTGCCGCCTGTCGGGTGCTTTCCGGCAGCCCAGGCCTTTCCATTCCCGATTCTGCTTCCCTGCCGGCATTCGCCGCGGCAGCGTACCAACGCATGTGCGTTGCGCGCGTGTGCACGCGTGCGCACACGCACCCGCTGGCCCTCATCCGTGGTTTGACACATCTCGATTCGGTGATTACGATATGGTAAATTAATTACGCAATTCGTAATTTTGGTGGCGGGCATCGCCGGCCATACGGATTGCCCGGCCCCCCCGCATCGCTTCCCGTCCCAGCGGCTGCGGTGCGCGTCCTCCAGGCGCGGTCGCCTATATAACTAAGCAAGAGAGGAGCACAGCATGGCGAAGACACGCGCATTGCCGCCATACCTGCCGCATTTGCTGCACGGGCAGGTCCCGTCGCCTGCCGCTTCGGCGTCCTGCTGAGACAGGACAGGGCGCCCACTCCGGATGACAGCCACCATGGCAACCCGCCGTCCCGCACGCACCTTTGCGTACCGGCCGTGCGCCGAGCAGGGCGCGGCGGCCGACCATGCGCTGGCCGTGCATCCGGTCGTGGTGGTCGGCGCGGGACCGGTCGGGCTGGCCGCCGCCATCGATCTCGCGCAGCGTGGCACGCCGGTGGTGTTGCTCGATGACGACTGCACGCTGTCCGCCGGTTCGCGGGCCATCTGCTTTGCCAAGCGCACGCTGGACATCCTGGATCGCCTCGGCTGCGGCCAGCGCATGGTGGACAAAGGCGTCAGCTGGCACGTCGGCAAGATCTTCTTCGATGCATCGCTTGTCTATAGCTTCGACCTGTTGCCCGAGGCCGGGCATCGGCGACCCGCCTTCGTCAACCTGCAGCAGTACTACCTCGAGGAATACCTCGTGGACCGCGCGCTGGCGCTCGGTAATATCGAGATCCGCTGGCAACACCGTGTCACGGCGCTGGTGCAGGACGCGGACCACGCCGTGCTGACCGTGGAAACGCCCGACGGCAGCTATCACACCCTGGCGCAATACGTCGTCGCCGCCGACGGCGCGCACAGCGCGGTGCGTCAGTTGATGGGGCTGGAGAGCAAGGGCCGCGTCTTCCACGACCGCTTCCTCATCGCGGACGTGAAGATGGCCGCGCCGTTTCCTGCCGAGCGCTGGTTCTGGTTCGACCCGCCGTTCAACCGCAATCTGTCCGCGTTGCTGCACCGCCAGCCAGACAATGTCTGGCGCCTTGATTTCCAGTTGGGCTGGGAGGCCGACCCCGACACCGAGAAAGATCCGGCGCGCGTTGAGGCCCGCATTCGGGCGATGCTTGGTCCCGATGTGGCGTTCACGCTCGAATGGGTCAGCGTCTACACGTTTTCGTGCCAGCGCATGGACAAGTTTCGCCACGGCCGTGTGCTGTTCGCCGGCGATGCCGCCCATCGCGTGTCGCCGTTCGGTGCGCGCGGCGCCAACAGCGGCGTGCAGGACGCCGAGAACCTGGCCTGGAAGCTGAAGCTGGTGCTCGACGGCAAGGCGCCCGATGCATTGCTGGATACCTACGGCGTCGAGCGCGAGCAGGCCGCCGACGAGAACATCCGCCATTCCAGTCGCTCGACTGACTTCATCACGCCCAAGAGCGCCGTGAGCCGCACGTTCCGCGACGCCGTGCTGCAACTGGCGGGCCGTCACGCCTTTGCCCGCCGACTGGTCAACAGCGGCCGGCTGTCGACGCCGACCGTGCATCACGGCTCGCCGCTCAATACGCCCGATGTGCCCGCCACGGCGTTTGCCGGTGGGCTGGAGCTAGGCGCGCCGTGCGCCGACGCGCCGGTTTCGGCGGCCGGCCGCCCCGGCTGGCTGCTGGGCGAACTGGACGGTGCGGACAACGGCTTCACGCTGCTGGTGTCCGGCCCGGCCGCCGCGATTTCAACCGATGCGTGCGCCGCGCTGGCCGCAGGCGAAGTGCCCGTGACAGTGCTGTGCGTGGCGCCGGCCGGGCAGGGCGAATCGACGGACGCCACCACGCGCGTGGTGGAGGACGACGAGGGCCTGTTCGCGCAGCGCTACGACGCGCAAACGGGCACCTGCTACCTGCTGCGGCCCGATCAGCACGTTTGCGCGCGCTGGCGGCACTTCGACCTGCCCGCCGTGCAGGCGGCGCTGCAACGGGCCATCGCTGTGCCCGGCACCGGCTGAACACCGATGCGCGGCACCTCCCGGCTTCACCGCTCGACACCACCCAACCGATTTCCGAAGACAGACCCCCGACCATGACCGAAATGACCCAGATGCCACTGAAATCGACCGCCGCCGCGGCCGGCTCGCTGTGCTACCAGTCCGGCTTTGCCAACGAATTCGCGACCGAGGCGCTGCCCGGCGCGCTGCCGGTGGGCCAGAACTCGCCCCAACGCGCGCCCTATGGCCTGTATGCCGAGCAACTCTCCGGCACCGCCTTCACCGCACCGCGCGCGCATAACCGCCGCGCGTGGCTGTACCGGATTCGCCCGGCGGCCATGCACAAGCCGTTTTCGCGCATCGAACAGTCGCGCTGGCTGAGCCGCTTCGACGAGGTGGCGCCGTCGCCCAACCAGATGCGCTGGAGCCCGCCAGCTATGCCGACGGCGCCCACGGATTTTGTCGACGGCATCGTGACCATGGCTGGCAACGGTGGCCCGGAAGCGATGACCGGCTGCGGCATCCACCTGTACCTGGCCAACCGGTCGATGCAGAACCGCTTCTTCTACAACGCCGACGGCGAGATGCTGATCGTGCCGCAGCAGGGCCGCCTGCTGCTGGCGACCGAGATGGGCCGGCTGGAGGTGGAACCGCAGGAGATTGCCGTCATTCCGCGCGGCGTGCGCTTTAGCGTGGCGTTGCCCGATGGCGAGGCGCGCGGCTATATCTGCGAGAACTACGGCGCGCTGTTCCAGTTGCCCGATCTGGGCGTGATCGGCTCCAACGGCCTGGCCAATCCGCGCGACTTCCTCACGCCGGTGGCTGGCTACGAAGACCGCGAGGGCGATTTCGAGCTGGTGGCCAAGTTCCAGGGCAACCTGTGGCGCGCCGACATCGGCCATTCGCCGCTGGACGTGGTGGCCTGGCACGGCAACTACGCGCCGTACAAATACGACCTGCGCCGCTTCAACACGATTGGCTCGATCAGCTTCGACCACCCGGATCCGTCGATCTTCCTGGTGCTGCAGTCGCCCTCCGCCACGCCTGGTGTCGACACCATCGACTTTGTGATCTTCGGGCCGCGCTGGCTGGCGATGCAGGATTCGTTCCGCCCGCCCTGGTTCCACCGCAACATCGCCAGCGAGTTCATGGGCCTGATCGCCGGCGTCTACGATGCCAAGGCCGAGGGCTTCGCTCCGGGCGGCGCCAGCCTGCACAACTGCATGAGCGGCCACGGCCCGGATGCGGAGACGTTCGAGAAGGCTAGCGTTGCGGATACCTCCACGCCGCACCGCATCGCCGACACGATGGCCTTCATGTTCGAGACGCCGGGCGTCATCCGCCCGACGCCGTACGCGGCGCAGTCCGCCTCGCTGCAGGAGGACTACTACACGTGCTGGCAGGGCCTGAAGAAACACTTCAATCCCGACGTGCGCTGAGAAGCTGCCTCAAGCCTGCCGCTTCCGCGCGCGCCCTAAAGACGCATGCGCGGTAGCGGTGGGCCGTTTCAATCCCTGTTTTCATGGCACCGGCGCAACAACTCGCCGTGCCATCGCCCTATCCGGAGCCTGACATGACCGCCCCCAAGACCAGCTGGATCGCCGCCGCCAACGACGGACAGACCCATTTCCCGCTGCAGAACCTGCCGTACGGCATCTTTTCCCGCGATGGCCAACCGCCGCGCGTGGGCGTAGCCATCGGCGACCAGGTACTCGACCTGGCCGTGCTCGATGACGCCGGGCTGCTGCCTGCCGCCGCCAAGGGCGCCTTCGCGGCGGCCAGCCTGAACCGCTTCATCGCGCTCGGCAAGCCGGTCTGGTCCGAGGTGCGCGCCCGCCTGACCGCGCTGCTGGCGCAGGACGGCGATGCAGCGCTGCGCGGCGACGCTGCCCTGCAGGCGCGCGCGCTGGTGCCGATGGCTGCGGTTACGCTGCAACTTCCGGTGGAGATTCCCGGCTACACCGACTTCTACTCGTCGAAGGAGCACGCCACCAACGTCGGCCGCATGTTCCGCGACCCGGACAACGCGCTGCTCCCGAACTGGCTGGAGATTCCGATCGGCTACAACGGCCGTGCCAGCTCGGTCGTGGTCAGCGGCACGGCGCTGCACCGCCCGAACGGCCAGATCAAGCTGCCCAACGAGGCGCGTCCGATCTTCGGCGCGTGCCGCAAGCTGGACTACGAACTGGAAATGGCCTTCATCGTCGGCAAGCCGTCCGCGCTCGGCCAGCCGGTCAGCACGGCCGACGCGCCGGACCACATGTTCGGCATGGTGATCCTTAACGACTGGAGCGCCCGCGATATCCAGCAATGGGAATACGTGCCGCTCGGGCCCTTCAACAGCAAGACCTTCGGCACCTCGATCTCGCCGTGGGTGGTGACGATGGAGGCGCTGGAGCCGTTCCGCCGCGACAACCCGGAGCAGTCGCCCCAGCCGCTGCCCTACCTGCGCCAGCAGGCCGGCAACGCCTACGACATCGCCTTGGAAGTGGCGCTGCGTCCGGAGGGCGCGGCGGCCGCCAGCACCATCTGTCGCACCAACTTCAAGGCCATGTACTGGACGATGGCGCAGCAACTGGCTCATCACACCGTGTCGGGCTGCAATGTGCGCGTCGGCGACCTGATGGGTTCCGGCACGATCAGCGGCACCACGCCCGATTCCTATGGCAGCCTGCTCGAGGCGACCCGCAACGGAGCCGAGCCGGTGACGCTGGCCGACGGCGCGCGGCGTGGCTTCCTGGAGGACGGTGACGACGTCATCATGACCGGCTGGTGCCAGGGCGACGGCTACCGCGTCGGCTTTGGCGAGGTATCCGGCAAGGTTCTGCCGGCCCCGAAGGCGTAAGCCGACGGTGATAAGTAATGCTTAAGGCATAATTCCGGCACCGTTTGCCGGAACACTGGGCCCGGATGTCGCAAGACCTCCGGGCTTGTTACATTTGCGAACCTTGGTAACCCTCCGGCATCCCCTGTCGCTGTTCCTTTATGCGAGAATTCGCCGCTGACAAAAAGGGCGGTGGGAAGTTCACGGGGCTTGCCGGCGCCGATGAGCGATCAGAACGCCCCGAGGGGTAAAGACTACGGATTGGGCCACCGCGGCCGTTAATCCTCTGCCGTGCCTTGTCACAGGCTGTGAAATAAAAATCGAATGTCGGCAAAAATGCCGATATCTGCTGGTTAATTCAGGGAAAATGCGGGATCACCCGCCTGGGTCGTGACGCTGCGCCGCTTGTTCGGCGCGGGCGGTTCCATGCCCGGGCACATTTGGCACATCTACCACCCAACGCGCACGGCATGGCATTTGAATTTGGAATTCGCGCATGGGCGGCCTGCGCGGCGGGATTGCAGACACAGGAGGCCTGGCACGCATGGTGTGCCGCGCCGTGGCTGCCCGCCGGCCAGGAGATCCCCCCGCTGGGCGCGATGGCGCCGATGCTGCGCCGGCGTGTCACCGCCATCGGACGCGCCGCGCTGCACCCTGCCTACGCCTGCCAGCCCGTTGCGCCGGACACCCCGGCCGTGTTTGCCTCGCGCCATGGCGATACCCGGCGCTCCTTCGAGATGTTGAGCGAACTGGCAGCGGGCCAGCCGCTGTCGCCGACGGCCTTCGGGCTGTCCGTGCACAACGCCATCGGCGCGTTGTTTTCCATCGATCGTGCGGATGCGGCCAATCTTCAGGCCGTGGCCGCCGGCCGTGATACGGTCGAGGCGGCCGTCATCGAGGCCTGCAGCCTGCTGGCCGACGGCGCTGATGAGGTCCTGCTGGTCTGCTACGACGCCCCGTTGCCCGACGCCTACGCCGTCTTTGCCGACGAGCCGGGCTGTCTCTACGGCTGGTGCTGGCGCATGGGCCGGCCACTGGCCGGCGCGCCGGCGTACTCGGTGCGGGCCGATGCCGCAGATGCCGACGCGATGCCGACGGCCGGCTCCCCGTTGCTGCCGCACGGCCTGGACGTGCTGCGCTTCATGCTGTCCGGCGAATCCGAACTGTGCCATCGCGGCGAGCGTGTGCTGTGGAGGTGGCAACGTCATGGTTGAGCGGCTCGATCGTGTCTGGCGCGTGTGCGCCACCGGCCTGTGCTTCTCCAGTTTTGGCGTCGGCGGCCTGCTGCTGCGCGTGCTGGTGTTTCCGTTGCTGTCGTTCGTGCTGTGGTCGGAGACGCTGCGCCAGCGCGTCTGCAAGGACGTGATCCACTACGCATTCCGGCTCTTCCTGTGGCTGATGCGCACCGTCGGCGTGCTCCGCTACGAGGTGCGCCACGCCGAGCGCCTGCATCGCCAGGGCTTGCTGGTCGTGGCCAACCATCCGTCGCTGATCGACGTGGTGTTCCTGATCGCGCTGACGCGCCGCGCCGACTGTGTCGTCAAGTCGGGCCTGGCGCGCAACCCGTTCACGCGCGGGCCGGTGCTCGCCACCGGCTATGTGCGCAACGACAGCGGCGCCGCCATGGTCGAGGACTGCATCGCCTCGCTGCGCGCCGGTAACAATCTCGTGATCTTTCCGGAAGGCACGCGCACCACGCCCAACAGCCCATTGCGGCTGCAGCGCGGCGCGGCCAATATTGCGGTGCGCGGGGGTTTTGCGCTGACGCCGGTGGTGATCCGTTGCGAGCCGCCCACGCTGACCAAGGGCGAGAAGTGGTACCAGGTGCCGGCCAGGCGCCCTCGCTTCGTGATCGACGTGCATGAGGACGTGAGCGCCAGCCAATGGGTGGCGCCTGGCGTGGACGACGCGCTGGCGGTGCGCCAGGTGACCCAGGCGCTGTCGGAGTTTTTTACCAGGGAGGTACGCCGTGAAGGCGCTTGAGCAAGAAATCAAGGAACTGATCATTTCGTCGCTGTCGCTGGAAGACGTGGCGGCGGACGACATCGATCCCGGCGCGCCGCTGTTCATCGAGGGTCTCGGCCTCGATTCCATCGACGCGCTCGAACTCGGCCTCGCGCTGCAGAAGCGCTATGGCGTCACCATGAACGGCGACAAGGACGAGATCCGCGCGCGCTTTGCCAGCGTGTCCGCGCTGGCCGCCTACGTGGCCTCGCAACGCCCGGCGTGAGCGCCCGGCCAGAGATCGCAACCCGTCCAGACAGAACCAGGGAACCAGACCATGACTCACGACGACATCTTCGCGCGCGTGGCCGCGGTGCTTGAAGAGACCTTCGAGATCGAGCGCGACCGCATCCGCCCGGAGGCGCGCCTCTATGACGATCTCGACATCGACAGCATCGACGCCGTCGACCTGATCGTGAAGCTCAAGCCGATGCTGAACAAGCCGGTCAAGCCGGAACAGTTCAAGTCCGTGCGCACCGTGCAGGACGTGGTGCTCGCGCTGGCGCAATTGATCGATTCGCCGACCCCGGCCTGACACGGGCATGCCCTGGCGCAAACTGGTCCTCGGGCTGTTGACGCTGTCCTACCCGGTGGTGATCTACGTTGGCCTGCAGCACTGGCCGCCGCGCGTGATGGCGCTGGCGCTGGTCGCGCTCGCGCTCTTGCGCGCGGGCACCAGCCGCCAGGCCGGCTGGCGCGCGATGGCGCTGGTGGCCGCCGTGCTGGCGCTGGCCGTGGCGGCCTCGGACCATGCGCTGCCGCTCAAGCTCTACCCGGTGCTGGTCAATGTGGCGATGCTGGCGGTGTTCGGTTGGAGCCTGCGCCATCCGCCCACGCTGGTCGAGCGGCTCGCGCGCCTGCGCGAGCCGAACCTGCCGCCCAGCGGCGTTGCCTATACGCGCCGCGTCACGCAGGCATGGTGCGTCTTCTTCTGCGTCAACGGCACGCTGGCCGCACTGACGGCGTGCTTTGCCAGCGACCGCCTCTGGGCGCTGTACAACGGCGCCATTGCCTACGGGTTGATCGGTGCGATGTTCGCTGGCGAATGGCTGGTGCGCCGGCGCGTGATGGCGCGCGATGCCGCCATCCCCGCGAACGAGCCGGGGCCGAACGGGAGCCGGCATGGCTGAGTGGATGGGAATTGGCGGCGTGATGCATGCCTTGTCGGCGCGTGCTGGCACCGGCACGCCGCATCGCGTGGCGGAGGGCGGTGGCGTGGCAATCGACGCCGCCGAGTTCATCGCGCAGGCCGCCGCGTGGCGGCGGGCGTTCGCGGTGGCCGACGGGCAGCGCTTTGCGCTCTATGTCGAGTCGACCGTCGAATTCGCGGCGGCGCTGTTCGGCGCCTGGCATGCCGGCAAGCGTGTCGTGCTGCCGGGCGATACGCGTGCGGAAACGCTGGCGGCGCTCGCCGGCCACGCCGATGGCCTGGCCGGCGACCTGCCGGCGGCGCTGCGGCCGGCCACGGATGCGGTGGCCGACGCCACCATGACCTGGCCCGCGCTCGATCCGCGCCAGACGTGGGCGACGATGTTCACGTCCGGCTCCACCGGCGCGCCGACGGCCATCGACAAGCGCCTGTCTCAACTGGAAGCCGAGGTGAGCGCGTTGCAGCAGGCCTTCGGCGACCGCGTGCCGGACGATGCCCGTGTACTCAGCACCGTATCGCACCAGCATATCTACGGACTGTTGTTCTGCGTGCTGTGGCCGCTGGCCGCGGGGCGGCCGATGCCGGTCGCACGCCTGGCCTTCCACGAGGAACTGGTGCGAGAGCCCGACGGCGCGCCCGCTGTGCTGATCAGCAGCCCGGCGCATCTGCGCCGCATGCCGGATTCGCTGGACTGGCGTGGTCTGCGTGGCTTGTTGCGAGCGGTGTTCTCGTCGGGCGGGCCCTTGCCGCCGGAGGCTGCGGCCGATGCGTTGCGCCACCTCGGCCAGTCCCCAATCGAAGTTTTCGGCAGTTCGGAAACCGGCGGCATCGCGTGGCGCCAGCGGGCCGTGCAGGCCGACCGCTGGACCGCGCTGCCCGGCGTTTCCTGGCGCCTGCAGGACGGCTGTCTGGCCGTGCGTTCGGCGCATCTGGCCGATGACGGCTGGTACCTGTGCGCGGACCGCGCGCTGCCCGCCGGCGACGACAGCTTCGTGCTGGCCGGCCGTGCCGACCGGATCGTCAAGATCGAAGAGAAACGCGTGTCGCTCACGCGTATCGAACAGGCGCTGGCCGCGTCGCCGCTGGTGCGGGAGGCGCGCGTGGTGCTGGTGGAGCTGGATCTGGGCACGCGCGTGGCCGCCGCTGTGGTGCTGGCCGACGCGGGCCGGGCGCTGCTGGACGAAGAAGGCCGCGTGTCGCTGATCGCCGCGCTGCGCGCAGGCCTGGCCGACGCGCTGGACCCGCTGGCGCTGCCGCGCCGCTGGAGCTTTCCGGACGCACTGCCGTGCAACGCGCAGGGCAAGACCACCGAGGCCATGCTGCGCGACCTGTTCCACCGCACGCTGCCGGCCGTCACCTGGCTGGAGCGCGAAGCGTTGACGGCAACCGCGCAACTGTACGTTGACGAGGATCTGGCGGTCTTCGATGGCCACTTCCCCGGCACGCCAATCGTGCCCGGCGTGGCGCAGCTCGACTGGGTCATGGCGCTGGCGCCGCGGCAACTGCCGGTGCCCGCGCGCGCGCGTTTCAACCGGCTGGACACGCTCAAGTTCCAGGCCGTGATCCGGCCCGGAAGCACGGTCCGGATGGCGCTGGAGTGGCAGCCCGAGAAGCTGTCGCTGGCCTTCAGGCTGACGTCCGACGATGGCCCGCACGCGAGCGGCCGCATCGTGTTCCGCGACGGTCCCGCCGGGGAGGCGCGCCATGTTTAAGCCGGTGGTGCTGGTGCCCGTCTACAACCACGAAGGCGCGATCGGCGCGATGGTCGATGCCATCCTCGCGCACCCGGTGCCATGCCTGCTGGTTGACGATGGCAGCAGCGAAGCCTGCGCCGCCGTGCTGCGCAGGCTTGCCGCCGCGCATCCGGGTCGCGTGCGCCTGTTGCGCCTGCCGCAGAACCAGGGCAAGGGCGGGGCGATCATGGCCGGCTTCGCGGAAGCGGAAAAGCTGGGCTACACGCACGCGCTGCAGATCGATGCCGATGGCCAGCACGACGCGGGTTGCATTCCGCAGTTCCTGGCGCTGGCGCAGGCCCAGCCCGCCGCGATGATCTGCGGGCATCCGGTCTACGACGACAGCGTGCCGCGCGTGCGGCTGGTGGCGCGCTACCTGACCCACGTCTGGGTGTGGATCAACACGTTGTCCTTCGCGGTGCGCGATTCGATGTGCGGCCTGCGTGTCTATCCGCTCGCCGCCGTGGTCCCGCTTATGCGCGAGGTTCGCCTGGGCCGGCGCATGGAATTCGATACCGAGGTGCTGGTGCATCTGGTCTGGCGTGGCGTGCGGATCGTCAACGTGCCCACGCGCGTGACGTATCCCACCGACGGCGTGTCGCACTTCCGCGCCTGGCGCGACAACGTGCTGATTTCATGGATGCACACGCGGCTCTTCTTCGGCATGCTCTGGCGCCTGCCACGGCTGCTGGCGCGCAAGGCGGGACCCGCATGAGCGCCGCGCGCCCGAACGATGCCAGTGGCGGCGCGGCCCGGCCGGCTCGCCAGCCGTCGCTCCACTGGAGCACGATCGGCGAGGCCACCTGCGTCTGGGGTGTCTGGTGCCTGTACGGGCTCTACCGCGTGTTCGGGCGGCCGCTGTTTCGCGCCGTGCTGTATCCGGTCGTCACCTATTACTGGCTCACGCATCCGCTGGCGCGCCGCGCCTCGCGCGACTACCTGTGCCGCGTGCAGGACAGCGCCGGCACCGTGACCGGCCAGGGCGGCCCGGCGCCGGGCGCGCGCCACACGCTGCGCCACCTGCTGTCGTTCGCAGATACCTTGCTCGACAAGCTGCTCGCTATCGGCGGGCGCTACCGCTTTGGCGACGTCACGCGCGAGGGCGAGTCGGTGATGCTGCAGCAGATCGCCAGCGGGCAGGGCGGCATCATCATGACCGCGCACATGGGCTGCCTGGAGCTGTGCCGCGTGCTGGCCGCCAAGCGCCAGGGGCTGCGGCTGACGGTGCTCGTACACACGGCCCATGCGGAGCGCTTCAACCGGATCCTGGCGCGGCTCGATCCGCAGTCGAGCCTGCAGTTGTACCAGGTCGACGACATTTCACCGGCCACCGCGCTGGAGCTGACCGCCAAGGTGCGTGCCGGCGAGTTCGTCGCCATCGCCGGCGACCGGGCACCGGCCCGAGGCGGGCGCGCGGTGCGCGTGCCGTTCCTCGGCGCGCCGGCGCGCTTCCCAGTCGGCCCCTACGTGCTGGCGTCGCTGATGGACTGCCCGCTCTTCGCGATGGGCTGCGTGCGGACCGGCAAGGGCCACTTGCTGCGCTTCACCGAGCTGGCACGCGAGGTTCGCCTGCCGCGCGCCAACCGCGAGGGTGCGCTGACTGCCTACGCCGCGGCCTATGCCGAATGGCTGCAGGCGCTGCTGGCGACGTCGCCTTACGACTGGTTCAACTTCTATGACTTCTGGGCGGACGATGACATCCGCGCGGGCCGCTGAAGCGCCCGCCCGCCAGCCATCTCCGCAATGCCTATGACCCACGATTTCAGCCACGAGATCACCCTGAGCCCCGCCTTCCACGATCTCGACCCGATGAACGTGGTGTGGCACGGCAACTATGTGCGCTACTTCGAGCAGGCACGCTGTGCGTTGCTGCAGCAGTTCGGCTACGACTACCCGGCCATGCGCGATTCCGGCTACGCATGGCCGGTGGTGGACATGCGCATCAAGTACGTGCGCCCGCTCGTCTACGGCCAGTCCGTGACGATCCGCGCGGCCATCGTCGAGTGGGAAAACCGCCTGAAGATCGACTACATCGTGCGCGACACGGCCACCGGCCAGCGGCTGACCAAGGGCTACTCGATCCAGGTGGCCGTCGACATGGCGTCGGGCGAGATGCAGTACGTCTGCCCGCCGGTGCTGTGGGAGCGGCTCGGCGTGCAGCCGGAGGGCCAGTCATGAAGCGCCGCCAGTGGATGCGCGCACTGGGCGCCATGTGGCTGTTGCCAGTTGCGGGGATACCAGCGGTGGCGCGCGCGGAAGACCTGCTCGGCGCCGTCGCTGCGCGGCTCGTCGATGCCCCGGTGATTCGCGGGCGCTTCGAGCAGACGCGTAGGCTCTCCGGATTTGCCAGCCCGCTCGTCTCGCGCGGCGACTTCGTGGTCGCGCGGGCGCGTGGCGTGCTGTGGAACACGCGCGAGCCGTTTCCGTCCAGCCTGCTGGTGACGCCGGAGCGGCTGGTGGTGCGCGGCGCGGATGGCCAGGTCCAGCAGCAACTGCAGGCCGACGCGCAACCGGCCATGCGCGTGGTCGGCGAATCGATGATCGCCGTGCTGCGCGGCGACCTGCGCGCGCTGTCGGCGCGCTTCACGGTGAGCGGCAAGCTGGTCGGCAAGAGTGGCTGGACACTGACACTGGAGCCGACCGACGCCGGCATGCGCCGCGCGTTCTCACGCATCGAACTGTCCGGCGACCGCTTCGTGCGCGACGTGCGGCTCGAAGAGGCCAGCGGCGATACCACGGCCGTCAAGATGCTGGCCCCGGCCGCTGCCGAAAAGCTGACGCCCGACGAGGAGCAACGCTTTGCATGACGCGGCAGGCGGACTCGCCACGGGAGCGGGCATGACGCGCATCGAGCGCGTGCTGGCGTTCGTCTGGTTCGTCGTGGTCGTGCTGCTGGCGATTCACCAGTTCCAGTTCTGGCGCGCGTCGCGGCTCGATACCGATGTGATGGCGCTGCTGCCCACCAGCGAGCGCACCGCCACGGCGGACCGCGTGCTGCGCCGGCTGGCCGACGGCGTCTCGCGCGAGATCGTGGTGCTGGTCGGCAGCCCGGACTGGGCGCGCACGCGCGCCGCCGCCGGACGGTTCGGCGCGGCGGCGGGGCAGGACGGTGCGCTGCTGCAGCCGGTCGACCGCATCGCTGCGTTCGATTTCGATGCGGCGCTGTCGTTCTACCGCCCGTTCCGCGACCGCCTGCTGACCGACGCCCAGCGCGCGACGCTGCAGGGCGCCAATCCCGACGTGCTGGCACAGCAGGCGCTGGTGAAGCTCTACCAGCTCTCCACCGGCCCGCGCCTGACCGACTGGGCGGCCGATCCGCTGGGGCTGTGGCAGGACTGGTGGCTGTCGCGCGCGGCTGTCACGCGCGTGCACGAACGCGACGGCCTGGCCGCGCTGTCCGGCGACGGCCTGCAGTGGGCGCTTCTGAGCTACCGCATCACCCGGCCCGCGTTCTCGGCCTCCGGCAGTACCGACTACGCCGACCTGCTGGACAAGGCCACGGCGGCCGCGCGCGAGGGCGACCCCAACGTGCGCGTCGTGGCGGCCGGCATCCCGCTGCATGCCGAGGCCGCGGCCGCGCAGGCCAACCTGGAAATGAACGTGATCGGCTGGGGCTCGCTCGCGGCGGTGCTGCTGCTGGTGTGGCTGGCCTTCCGCTCGCTGCGGCCGATCGTGCTGGTGGGGCTGTCGCTGCTGGTGGGCACCGCCGCCGCGCTGTCCGTGACGGCGATCGTGTTCGACCGTGTTCACCTGATCACGCTGGTGTTCGGCGCCAGCCTGGTCGGCGTGGCCGAGGACTTCGGCATTCATTACTTCGTCACGCGGCAGGCCAGCGCGCAGATGTCGCCGCCGCGCGTGATGCGCTTCCTGCTGCCCGGCATGGCGCTGGCGCTGTCCACCAGCGTGGTGGCCTACCTGGCGCTTGGCATCGCGCCGTTTCCGGGACTGCGGCAGATGGCGCTGTTCTCGGCCGCCGGGTTGGTGGCCGCGTTCCTCACCGTGGTGTGCTGGTTTCCGCTGCTCGATCGCGGTGCCTTGCGCCCGACACGGGTGTCGACGTGGCTGGCTGGCAGCCTCGCGCGGTGGCCGCGCGTGGGGGTGGACCGCCGCTCGCTGCTGTTGCTCGGGGCGTTGGCGTTGTTCATCGCGGCGGGCGTGGCGCGCGTGCGCATTGTCGACGACGTGCGCCAGTTGCAAAGCTCGCCGCAGGCGCTGATCGACGCACAGCGCACGGCCGGCCGGCTGCTCGGCACGCCAAGCCCCGCGCAGTTCGTGGTGGTCCGCGGCGCCACGCCCGACCAGGTGCTGGAGCGCGAAGAGGCCGTCAAGACGGCGCTCGCGCCTGTCGTGGCCAGTGGCGCTCTGGCGGGTTTCCTGTCGGTCTCCGACTGGGTGCCCTCGGCGGCCCGCCAGCGCGCCGATGCTGCGCTGTCGGGCAAGCAGGAAAGCGCGGTTCGCGAGCGCGTGGCGCGTGCGCTGGGTGGCGCGGTGCCATCGCCGGCGCGCACGCCACCCGAGGCGCTGCTGACGCTGCCGGCATGGCTGGCGCATCCGGTCTCCGACACGTTGCGCCACTTATGGCTGGATCGCGAGGGCGACGGCTACGCCAGCGTGATGCTGCTGCGCGGCCTGGACAATCCCGCCACGATGCCGGCGGTCCGGTCGATCCTGGTCAAGGTGCAGGGCGTGGAATGGGTAGATCATGTCGCCGACCTGTCGGCCCTGCTGCGGCATTACCGCGTGCTGATGAGCTGGCTGCTGTTGGCCGGCGCGGGCGGCGTCGCGCTGATGCTGGCGTGGCGCTACGGGCGCCAGGGCTGGCGCGCGCTGGCGCCGACGCTGCTGGCGGCGGCGTTCAGCGTGGCGCTGCTCGGCTGGCTTGGCGTGCCGCTGCAACTCTTTTCCGTGCTGGCGCTGGCGCTGCTGCTGGGCGTAGGCGTGGACTACGGTATTTTCCTGCTGGAGCATCCCGGCGACGGCCTGTCCTGGTCGGCGATCGTGCTCGGCGCGGCCAGCACGCTGCTGGCCTTCGGGCTGCTGGCGCTGTCGTCGACGCCGGCATTGCACGCCTTCGGCATGACCATGCTGTCTGGTGTGGGCGCCGTGTGGATGCTGTCGCCGTGGTTCCGGCCGCCCGCAGCACCAGCAGAACCGACGGGGCGGGCCGCGGGCGGGCATTGAGTGCCATGCACGCGGGTATCAAGACAAACAAGAATAGTATTTTGGGTTGATTCACATGAAGACGGAACAAGTAGACGTTCTCATCATCGGCGCCGGTCCTTCGGGCTCGGTGGCTGCTGGCCTGCTGCGCAAGCGCGGCATCGAGGTGCTGGTGATCGAGAAGGAAACCTTCCCGCGCTTTTCGATCGGCGAAAGCCTGCTGCCGCAGAGCATGGCCTATATCGAAGAGGCCGGCATGCTGCAGGCCGTGGTCGAGGCGGGCTTCCAGTACAAGAACGGCGCCGCGTTCGCGCGCGGCGACCGCTACACCGATTTCGATTTCCGCGACAAGTTCTCCGCCGGTTGGGGCACGACGTACCAGGTGCAGCGCGCCCGCTTTGACGACGTGCTGATCCGCGAGGCGGCAAAGCAGGGCGCCGAGGTGCGCTTCTCGCACGTGGTCGAGTCCGTGGACATCGAGGGCGACATGCCGTCGGTCACCGTGCGCGGCCCGGACGGCAGCCAATACACGGTACAGGCGCGCTTCCTGCTGGATGCGTCGGGCTTCGGCCGGGTGCTGCCGCGCCTGCTGAACCTGGAGTCGCCGTCCAACTTTCCGGTGCGCAGCGCGATCTTCACGCATGTGGAAGACCGCATCGCGCCCGGCACCTTCGACCGCAACAAGATTCGCATCGGCGTGCATCCGGAGCACGTCGACGTCTGGTACTGGACCATCCCGTTCTCGGATGGCCGCTGCTCGCAGGGCGTGGTCGCGGAGAAGGCGTTCCTTGACCGCTACCCCGGCACCGAGATGGAACGGCTGCGCGCGCTGGTCGGCGAGGAACCCGGGCTCGCGCGGCTGCTGGCCGACGCGAAGTGGGACACCCCAGCGCGCCAGATCGCCGGCTACTCGGCCAACGTCAAGTCGCTGTGGGGCAAGGGTTATGCGCTGCTCGGCAACGCGGGCGAGTTCCTCGATCCCGTGTTCTCGTCGGGCGTGACCATCGCGTTCAAATCCGCCAGTCTGGCGGCCGAATGCCTCGGGCGCCAACTGAAGGGCGAGACGGTGGACTGGGAGAGCGAATATGCGCGGCCGCTGAAGGCTGGCGTGGATTGCTTCCGCACCTTCGTGGAGGCCTGGTACGAAGGCCGCTTCCAGAGCCTGATCTTCCACCCGAACGCCACGCCGGAGATCCGCCAGATGATCTCGGCGATCCTGGCCGGCTACGCCTGGGACCGGACCAACCCGTTTGTGGCCGAGCCGCGCCGCCGGCTGGGCGTGCTGGAGCAACTTTGCGCGGCCTGATTGTCATCCTAGCGGGCGTGGCAGCGCTGCTGGGTGGCTGCGCCACGCCGCCCGTGCCGGCCACGGCGCCGACTCCGATGACCGTGGATCGCCAGCCCGCGCCGCTGCTGCGACTGCCGCCGGCGTCGCTTGGCCGCACGCTGACGCTGCAGCAACAGATCACCGTGCAGGTGCGCACGCCGCGCGGCGAGGAGACGCGCGATATCCTGGCACTGCTGGAGGCCGATGCCACCCACACGCGGCTCGCCGCCGTCGCGGGCGGCCAGGTGCTGGCCCGGCTGGACTGGGACGGACGCGACCTGCGCGTCACCCGCGCGCCGTGGGCGCCCGCGGAGCTGGTGCCGGAGCGTATCCTGAGCGATCTGCAGTTGTCGCTGTGGCCGCTTGCCGCCATTGGCGAGGCGCTGCCCGCAGGATGGCGCGTGGACGAGCAGGCGGGCGTGCGGAGGCTGCTGGCGGGCGACGAGACCGTGGCCGAGATCCGCTTTCTGGATGCCCTGACCACGGTGTTTGTCCAGCATCGCGACGGCTACCGATTGACCATCCGGACGCTGCCGATGCACGGAGAACGGAAATGAGCGTATTCCTGAACGAGATGGGCGTGGCCTGCGCGCTGGGCAGCGGCGTGGACGCCGTGCGCGACGCGCTGTGGAAGAGCGGCGCGGGCGACGCCGTATGCGGCGGCGAAACGACCGACCGCTACACGCCCGGCCGGCCGCTGCACCTGGGCACCGTGCAGGCGCCGCTGTCGGCCGCCGACGTGCCGGCCGCCGCCGCCGAGCGTCGCAGCCGTAACAACGCGATGCTGCTGCACACACTGGCGCAGATGCGCGGCGCGGTGGACCGCGCCATCGCCGGCATCGATCCCACGCGCGTGGCGATCGTGCTGGGCACCAGCACCTCCGGCATCAGCGACGGCGAACTGGCCGTGCGCGCGCGTGCCGACGGCGGCGCGTGGCCCGAGGGCTTCGACTACGGCCAGCAGGAACTCGGCTCGCCCGCGCAGTACCTGGCCGAAGTGCTGGGGACCGCCGGGCCGGCCTACACGCTGTCCACCGCCTGTTCGTCCAGCGCCAAGGCAATGGCGGCGGCCGCGCGGCTGCTGGAGCACGGCATGGCCGATGTGGCCATCGCGGGCGGCGTGGACACGCTGTGCAGCTTCACCATCGCGGGCTTCTCCGCGCTGGAGTCGGTCAGCGCGGCACGCTGCAATCCGCTCTCGGCCAATCGCCACGGTATCAATCTTGGCGAGGGCGCGGCGCTGTTCCTGATGACGCGCGACGCCGGACCGGTGCGGCTGGCTGGTTGGGGAGAAACCTCGGATGCCCACCACATTTCCGCGCCCGACCCCGCCGGCACGGGCGCGCGCGCGGCCATGCAACAGGCGCTGGACCGGGCCGGCATCGGCGCGGCCGACATCGACTACCTGAACCTGCACGGCACCGCCACCGAGCAGAACGACCGAATGGAGTCGCACGCCGTGGCCGCCGTGCTCGGCCACGACGTGCCCGTCAGTTCCACCAAGCCGATGACCGGCCACACGCTGGGCGCGGCCGGTGCGATCGAGGCCGCGCTGATGTGGCTGACGGTCGCCGGCAATCCGCAGGGTCGTCTGCCGGCGCACTGGTGGGACGGCGTCGTGGACCCGGCACTGGCGCCGCTGCGTGTGGTGGGGGCCGGCGAGTCGCTAGGGCGCGCGCCGCGCTACGTGATGAGCAATTCCTTCGCTTTCGGCGGCAGCAACAGCGCGCTGATCCTGGGGGAGGGCTAGGCATGGCCGACCTCGATGCCCTGCCGCCCGTCGCCGATGCTGTGCCCCACGCCGGCGCGATGCGCCTGATCGACGAGCTGCTGCGGGCCGACGACGAGCAGTGCGTGGCGCGAGCCACGGTGCGCGCCACGCAATTGTTCGTGGATGAGGCCGGCATGCCCGGCTGGGTCGGCATCGAATACATGGCCCAGACCATCGCCGCCTGGGCCGGCGTGCAGGCGTGGCGTGCCGGCGGGCAGCCCGGCATCGGCTTCCTGCTCGGCTCGCGGCGCTACGAATGCGACGTGCCGGCGTTTCCGGTGGGCAGCGTGCTGACCATCGCGGCGCGTGCCGAGCTGATCGGCGAGAACGGGTTGGGGATGTTCTCCTGCACCCTGTCGCTCGACGGCCGCGATGTGGCGCGCGCCAATGTTTCCGTTTTCCAGCCTGCGGATGCGCAGGCGTTCCTGCAAGGACAGCAAGCATGACCAACCAGACCGTGCTCGTCACGGGCTCCTCGCGCGGCATCGGCCGCGCCATTGCGCTGCGGCTCGCACGCGACGGCTACGACGTGGTGGTGCACTGCCGCGCCCGCCGCGACGAGGCCGAATCGGTGGCGGACGCCGTACGCGCCATCGGCCGCAATGCACGCGTGCTGTGCTTCGACGTGGCCCGGCGCGAGGAAGCGTGCGCCGCGCTGCTGGCCGATATCGAGACTCACGGCGCCTACTACGGCGTGGTCTGCAACGCGGGCCTGGCGCGCGACGCCGCGTTTCCCGCCATGAGCGGCGCCGAGTGGGACGAGGTGGTCCACACCAACCTGGATGCGTTCTACAACGTGCTGAACCCGGTGGTGATGCCGATGGTGCAGCGGCGCAAGCCTGGGCGCATCGTCACGCTGTCGTCCGTTTCCGGACTGGTCGGCAACCGCGGCCAGACCAATTACAGTGCGGCCAAGGCCGGCATCATCGGCGCCACCAAGGCGCTGGCGATCGAGCTGGCCAAGCGCGCCATCACCGTCAACTGCGTGGCGCCGGGCCTGATTGACACCGAAATGGTCGAGGAACACGTGCGCGAGGAAGCGCTGAAGATGATCCCCGCGCGCCGCATGGGCACGCCGGACGAAGTGGCGGCCACCGTGGCCTTCCTGCTCTCGGCTGACGCCGGCTACATCACGCGCCAGGTGATCTCCGTCAACGGGGGGATGTTCGGATGAAGCGCGTCGTCATCACGGGCGCCGGCGCGATCAGCCCGCTCGGCAACGACTGGGCCGCCGTGCGCGCGCACCTTGCCAGCGGCCGCAACGCCGTGGCGCGGATGCACGACTGGGCGGATTTCAAGGGCTTGAACACCCAGTTGGGCGCGCCGGTGCCGCCGTTTGAGCTGCCCGCGCACTACACGCGAAAGGCGACCCGCTCGATGGGCCGCGTGGCACTGATGTCGGTGATGGCCAGCGAGGCCGCGCTGCGAGACGCCGGGCTGCTCGGCGATCCGCTGGTTACCGGCGGACAAATGGGCATCGCCTATGGGTCATCCTCGGGCACGCCGTCCGCCGTAGCCGACTTCGGCCGCATGATGAGCGAGCGCACGACCGAGGACATCAGCGCCACGACCTACATCCGCATGATGTCGCACACCACGGCCGTCAACATCGGTGTGTTCTTCGGCATCACCGGGCGCATTCTCACCACGTCCAGCGCCTGCACGTCGGGCAGCCAGGGTATCGGCTATGCCTACGAGACCATCCGCGCGGGCCGCCAGGTTGCCATGCTGGCCGGCGGCGCGGAGGAACTCGACCCCACCGAGGCGGCCGTGTTCGACACGCTGTTCGCCACCAGCACCTGCAACGATACGCCGCAGATCACGCCGCGCCCGTTCGACGCCGCGCGCGACGGCCTGGTGCTAGGCGAGGGCGCCGGCACGCTGGTGCTGGAAGACCTGGACCACGCGCTGGCACGCGGCGCGCGCATCCTTGCGGAAGTGGTCGGCTACGGCACCAACAGCGACGGCGCGCACGTGACGCAGCCCAAGGCCGAGACGATGGCCGAGGCCATGCGGCTGGCGCTGCGCGACGCGGACCTGACGCCGGAGCGCATCGGCTATATCAACGCGCACGGCACCGCCACCGACCACGGCGACATCGCCGAGTCGCACGCGACCCACGCGGTGATGGGGTCGGCCGTGCCGATCAGCTCGCTCAAGAGCTACATGGGCCATACGCTGGGCGCCTGCGGCGCGCTGGAGGCGTGGATGACCGTCGAGATGATGCGCGACCGCTGGTTCGCACCGACGATCAATCTGAGCAATCCCGATCCGCGCTGCGCTACGCTGGACTACATCATGGGTGGGGCGCGCGAGATCGACACGCCGTATGTGATGAGCAACAACTTCGCGTTTGGCGGCATCAATACGTCGCTGATCTTTCGGCGTTGGGACCAGTAACAAAAGGGCTCGCCGGTCTGCCGTCGCCATCGCCCCCGACTGTCATGCTTCCGCGAATCGCCACTGGCTCGGTGTCGGACATCTCCGGGCAAGCGCCAGCCGCCCGGACCTGGATGTCGCCCGCCGAACTGGCGCGGCTGGATCGGCTGACTTCGGCATCGCGCGCCGCACAGTTCATCGCCGGGCGATGGCTCGCCCGGACACTGCTCGTTCAGGCTCACGGCGGCGGGCCGCAGGACTGGGCGCTGTCGGCAGCGGAGGACGGACCGCCTGCGGTCGCCGGGCCTCGGGGGGCATTTGTTTCCATTTCGCATTCCGGGGATCGGGTGGCATGCGCGGTGTCGGACCGGCCGGTTGGCATCGACGTGGAGGTCTGCCGGTCGCGCCGGGGACTGGATGGGCTGATCGCGGCAACAACTTCCGCGGCCGAACGCGCGGCGTTTCCCGTGTTGCAGGCGCCGGCCGGGCAGGGGGATGACGCGGCCCGCCTGCTGGCGTTTCTTCAACTTTGGGCGCTAAAGGAAGCCTGGTTGAAATGCCGGGGCGGCGGGCTCTTTTCCACGATGCTCGGGCGCGGCCTGGAGGTCCGGGCCGCTGGGGTTGCCGATGCCAATGCCTGGTCGTGGGTGGAGGATGGAGCCGTGGTCGCGGTTTGTGGGGCCGTGGCAGGTTGGGAGCCGGTGGAGGATGCGCTGAAGCAAGGGGCAAGGGGGTGGCGGATTCCCCAGGACTGGCCGCGGACTCCGGTTTCTTGCCGGCCCAGGCCGAGCGGGCGCCGGCAAGAAACCTAGGACTTGCCCTTTTCCTCCACGGGCTTTAGCCACGTGCGCCGCGTCATTTCAGAGTCGAGCACAAGCCTGCCATGGACCCGGCCGTTCATGCGGGTCACATAGTGCGTGCATTCTTCCATGTGCGCCGACATCAGAGACCTGACTGTCTCCGCATCGCGGCTCCGTGCGGCGTTGACGATGCGCTTGTGGAAAGCGACGTTGGCCGCGCCAAAGCGTTCGTGCTCGCAAGTGGGCGTCTCGTTGCCGAACACCACCAATTGCCGAAGCATTTCGTTGATCAGCTCACAGCAAAAGCGCAGCATGGGATTGGGATTGGCCGCGGCAAGGATGTCGTGGAAGGTCAGGTCTTCCTGCCGCTGGTTCAGCAACTGCGCCGTCGCGGCAGCCGCCGATGCCGGGTCGCAAAGATCTATCGTGCGTTCCAGCGCGCGGAAGTCATCGTCGGTCAGGTGGGGCACCGCGCCCGCCGCCAGTTCGGGCTCAAGCAGACGCCGCACGGTGTAGATATCCGCGATCCCCACATCCTTGAAGAACAAGTAGTTCTGCATCAACTGGAACGTGCGGTCCAAGGGCACTTCCACGATCGTGCCGCCACCGGCGGGCCCGGTCGTGACAGAGATCAGCCCCTGCACCTCCAGCGATTTCAATGCCTCGCGAATGGTGCTTTTGCTGACGGAGAACATCTGCTGCAGCTTGACCTCGTGCGGCAGCTTGTCGCCAGGACGCAGATTTCGCTGTGTGATCAGTCTCTTGAGCTCCTCCGCGACCAGGTCCGCGCGCTTCTGCTTGCGGATTCCGATGGCACCTTCCTTGGCCTCGCGAAACGTCGACATTACCTTTTCCTTGAGTGAAAGCGGGCGCCCTGGCGGTGGGCAAGTCAGTGTGTGGCGCGTCATTCTAACCAAGGCTTCGCCGCATGCCCCCTTCCGTCGCCAGGGTGAGCGGCGGCGGGTTCCGGTGAAACGCCCGGCGTTGGTGCCAAAGCCCTGTTACAGGGCATCAGAGTGCGCCTTCCTGCCGCAACTGGCGGAGATCCGCTTGCGCAGAAAGTCGCCGGAAGGGTTGCGTAAACCCCTAGTTCCCCTTTGTTGACAACGACTTTGGCGCCCTCCTAAGATGATTCTATTCTATTTGTCATGATAAATAGAACAAACAGGTTCGATTCTTGCTCGGGTGAGTCGGCGCCGGGCGGATAGCACCGAATACATGTCGGGAAGGCCGCACGCCGCCAGAGACAAGGCAGCTCGCGGCTATCGCCCCGCGCTGCCCGATCCCCCACATATCGAGGAGTGAGCCTTGAATCGTCGTGACCTGCTGAAGCTGGCGGCATTGTCTGCCGTCCCTGCCTCCCTGATCCATGGACGCAACGCCTTCGCCGCCGGCGAAGTGCTTGAGTTCGGATGCCCCGTACCGATGTCCGGCGCCTTCGCCGCCAACGGCAAGTTTGCGGATCTCGGTATGAAACTCGCCATCGAACAGTACGGGCAGGTGCTCGGGCGGCCACTGCGCTACAGCGTGCTGGACACCGAAGGCAAGCCGGCCACGGCCGTGCGCAAGGTGCAGGAACTGGCGCAGCAGAAGACCGCGCGATATTTTGCCGGCGGCATCCTGTCGTCCGAGTCGCTGGCCATGGGAAAGGAAGCCGAAAAATTCGGCGGCGTGTTCGTGACGACGGCCGGTGCCGACGAAATCACGGGCAAGGACTGCAACCGCGCCACGTTCCGCTGGTCGGTGCCAACCTATGGCGCCATCGAGCGCACCGTGCGGCCGCTCATCGAAGCGATGCCGAAGGCCAAGCGCTGGTACACCATCACCCCGCAGTATGTGTTCGGCGAAGGACTGCTGTCGGCGGCCAAGAGCATCTTCAAGGAAAAGGGCATCGAGCACGTCGGCAACAGCTACCACGCACTCACCGAGAAAGAGTTCAGCGGCTATCTGACCAATGCACTGGCGACCAAGCCCGATGTGCTGCTGATCCTGAACTTCGGCTCGCAGTCGTCCGACACGTTGCGCCAGGCCATCAGCTTTGGCATGAAGAAGAACACCACCATTCTGCTTGCGTGGGCGTCTGGCCTGGAACAGTTCGAGTCGCTCGGCGCCGACCTGTGCGAGGGCGTCTACTTCGGTGCGCAATACTGGCACGGCGTTGATACGCCGCTGAATCGCGAACTGGTCAAGCGCGCCAACGACAAGTTCAAGGCCAATCCCAACTACAGCCTGGCCGGCTCGTACATCTGCACGAAGATCATGGTGGACGGCATCATCAAGGCCGGCAGCGCCGATCCGAAGGCTGTCGTCGCGGCGCTCGAGGGCATGAAGTACGACGGTCTCACGGGGCCCGAGGAAATCCGCGCCGCCGACCACCAGGTACTGAAGAACTACTACCTGCTCAAGGGCAAAGCCAAATCGCGCATGAAGGACAAGGACGACTATGTCGAGGTCGTCAGCGTGGGCAAGGCCTTCCTGCCGGTCGAGCAGACGCAATGCAAGATGGTTGGATGACCTGATCCTGGCAGGAAACCGCCCCGGCCTGCCGCACACCGTAGCACACCGAAGCACCACGCCGCGCGGCAAGCACGGCGTGGCGGCTCCCCACATTCGTACGACTCATGAACGTCTATCTGTTGCAGGTGATCAACGGCGTCGGGATCGGCATGCTCTACTTCCTGTTGGCGGTAGGGCTGTCGATCGTGTTCGGCTTGTTGCGCTTCGTCAATTTCGCGCATGGCGCCTTCTATGCGCTGGGTGCCTACCTCTGCTTCCAGGCGCTGCAGTTCGGGCTGAACTTCTGGGCGGCGCTGGTCATCGCGCCGCTTCTGATCGGTGCACTGGCGTGGCTGACCGAAAAGGTCATGCTCCGCTACGTCTACGCGCAGCCGCATGAATTCCATATCCTCGTCACGGTCGGCCTGGCCCTGGTCGTCCAGGAACTCATCATCGTCGGCTGGGGACCGCTCGGCGTCGACGTGCCGCCGCCCGACGCGCTGCAGGGCGTGGTGACGTGGGGCGACTTTGTCTATCCCAAGTACCGCCTGTTTGTCATCGGCTTTACCGCGCTGCTGGCCATCGGCCTTTGGTGGATGCTGGAAGGCACGCGCCTGGGCAGCGCGGTGCGCGCGGGAAGCGAATCCACCGAGATGGTGTCGCTGCTCGGCATCAATGTGTTCCGCATGTTCAGCCTCATGTTCGCGCTGGGCGCCGCCACGGCGGCGATCGCCGGCGTGCTGGCCGCGCCGATCCGCGGTGCCGAGCCGTTCATGGGGGTGGAGGCGCTGGGCGTGGCCTTCATCGTGGTCGTGGTGGGGGGCATGGGCAGTTTTACCGGGGCCCTGGTGGGTGGGTTGCTCGTCGGCGTGGTGCAGAGCCTGATGAGCACGCTGTGGCCGGAAGGGGCGCGGCTGATGATCTATGTCGCCATGGCAGCAGTCCTGCTGCTGCGCCCGAATGGCTTGCTGGGGAGAGGATGATGACAACCGAAACACATGGATTCGTGCGCTACCGCTTCTGGTGGCTGGCATTCGGCATCGCGGCACTATTGCCGCTGATGATGCGCTCGGGCACGCTGGCCACCGAAGTGCTGATCTACGCGATGGCGGCAATGGCCTGCAACCTGCTGCTCGGCTACACCGGCCTGTTGTCGTTCGGCCAGGGCATCTTCTTTGGTCTGGGCAGCTATGCCGTGGGTCTGGCGCTGACGCGTACCGACCTGCCAATGCCGGTGGCGCTGTTGCTGGCGATCGTGATCGGCGCGGCAGCGGCAGCCCTGGTGGGCTGGTTCGCGATCCGACAGCGCGGCACGTACTTTGTCATGCTGACGCTGGCGTTCGCGCAGATGTTCTACTTTCTGGCCTACACCGCGCCAGGGATCACCGGCGGCGACAACGGCCTGCTGGACATCCCGCGTCCGCCGCTGTCGGTTGCCGGTCATTCGCTGGTTTCGCTGGCATCGCCATGGCAGTTCTACGGCTTTGTCGCCGTGCTGTTCCTGGCGGTGTTCTTCCTTGTGCTGCGCGTGACCGAGTCCGTGCTGGGTCGCACGCTGCTGGCGATCCGCGACAACGAAGAACGTGCGCTGGCGGTCGGTTACAACATCAAGACGTTCAAGCTGCTGGCCTTCATGATCTCCGGTGCGGTCACCGGACTGGCCGGGGCGCTGCATGCCATGCTGACCGGCATCGCGCCGCTGACCAATATCGATTACCACGCGAGCGAAATGATCCTGATCATGACCGTGATCGGTGGCACCAGCAACATCTTTGCCTCGGTGCTGGGCGCCGCCTTCTATGTGCTGCTGGCGGACTGGCTGTCCACGCTCTGGCCGCGTTGGCTGATGTTGCTGGGCTTCCTTCTGATGGCCGTCAGCCTGTTCATGCAGCGCGGGCTGTGGGGATTGGCCGTCAAGCTATGGACTCGTCTGCGCGGCGTACGCCGCGCCCCCGTCACGCAGGAGGAACGCGCATGAGTACCCAGGCCAACACGCCGATTCTTGAAGCCACCGGCATCGTCAAGCAATACGGCAAGTTCACGGCACTAGGCGGGGTCGACTTGTGCGTGATGCGCGGCACGATCCATTCGGTCATCGGTCCGAATGGCGCCGGCAAGACCACGCTGTTCCACATGCTGACCGGTACGCGCGAGGTCAGCGCGGGCCGCATCGTGTTCGAGGGCAAGGACGTCACCGGCGAAACCGACTACCAGCGGGTCCAGCGCGGCATCGCGCGCTCCTTCCAGGTTACCAGCCTCTTTCCCAGCCTGTCCGTGCGCGAAAACCTGCGCCTCGCCGCGCTGGGCACTTCGCCGCGCAGGGCCATGAACGGGTGGCGCTTGCCGGTGGGCGATCTGGCCCGGGGCGAGCTCGTAGAGCAGGTCCTGGAGCGGCTGGAGTTGACCCGCGTTGCCGGGAGTTCCGCAGGCGAGCTCTCGCACGGCCAGCAGCGCCGCCTGGAGGTCGGCATGGCGCTGGCGGCGCAACCCCGCGCGATCTTCCTGGACGAGCCGACCTCCGGCATGGGCGTCGATGATCTCGGCGCGATGAAGCGGCTGATCCGCGGTCTGGCGCAGGACCACACCGTCGTGCTGATCGAACACAACATGGACATCGTCATGGACATCTCCGACACGATCACGGTTATGCAGCAAGGCAAGGTGCTGATGGAAGGCGCACCCGCCGTCGTGCGTGGCGACCCGCGCGTGCGGGCCGCGTACCTCGGCAACATGATTACCGGAGGCAAGGGATGATGCTCGACGTACAGGACATTCATGGGTACTACGGCAAGAGCCATGTGCTGCAGGGCGTTTCGCTGGGGATTGGCGATGGCGAACTGGTGACGCTGCTCGGGCGCAACGGCGCCGGCAAGTCGACGACGCTCAAGGCCATCGCCGGCATCGTCGAGCCCAAAGGCGGCCGCGTGGTCTTTCGCGGCGCGGATGTCGCCGGCATGGCGCCTCACAGGATTGCGGCAAGAGGCCTGTGCCTGGTGCCCGAGCACCGCGGCATCTTCAAGCTGCTGACCGTCGAAGAGAACCTCAAGCTCGCCGCTCGCCGGGAATCGCCCTGGCAACTGGAAGATGTGTACCGCATGTTCCCGCGCCTGCGCGAACGTCGCCGCAATGGCGGCGCGCAGTTGTCCGGCGGCGAACAGCAGATGCTCGCCATCGGGCGCGCGCTGATGAACCATCCGCGCCTGCTGATGCTCGACGAGCCGGTCGAAGGCCTGGCACCGGTCATCGTGGAAGAGATTGTCGCGCAGCTAAAGATGATCAAGGCGGCCGGTGTCGCGATCCTGCTGGTCGAACAGAACCTTGAGGTTTGCATGCAACTCGCCGACAGGCACATCATCATCGAACAGGGCCGCGTGGTCTATACCGGCAGCAACGATGCCTTCCGCGCCGATGACGCAGTCAAGGACCGATACCTCGGTGTCGGTCTCGCCGTCTGATCCGAACCGACAAGAGAGATCTCATGACTACCTTGCCCGCCACACGTGCGGAAGCAACCTTCAACGGCGCGCGCGCAGACCTGCGCATCGACGGCGCGCGCCTGTGGAACACCCTGATGCGCCTGGCCACAATCGGCGCCACGCCCAAAGGCGGCGTGTGCCGGCTGGCGCTGACCGACCTGGATCGCCAGGGCCGCGACTTCTTCATCGCGGAGGCACGAGCCGCCGGATGCACGATTCGTGTGGATGCCATCGGCAATATCTTCGCGCGCCGGCCCGGACGCGATGACACCTTGCCGCCCGTCATGACCGGCAGCCATATCGACACCCAGCCAACCGGAGGCAAGTTCGACGGCAATTACGGCGTGTTCGCCGGCATCGAGGTTCTGCGCACTTTCAACGACGCGGGCATTGTCACCGACGCACCGCTCGAAGTGGCTGTCTGGACCAACGAGGAAGGCTCGCGTTTTGTGCCGGTGATGATGGGTTCGGGCGCCTTCGTCGGCGAGTTCCCACTGGCAGACCTGCTGTTGCAGCGCGACCGCGACGGCATCGCCGTGGGCGACGCGCTGCAGGCTATCGGCTATGCCGGACCTGAGCCGGTCGGTGGGCGCGCGCCGGGTGCATACTTCGAGGCCCATATCGAGCAGGGCCCCGTGTTGGAGGCGAACGACACGACCATCGGTGTCGTGACTGGTGCACTGGGGCAGCGCTGGTACGACGTGGTGCTGACCGGGATGGAGGCCCATGCGGGACCGACCCCGATGAGCCTGCGCAAGGACGCATTGCTCGCGGCATCGGAACTGGTTGGCGTCGTGAATCGCGTCGCGCTGGAGCATGCGCCGCACGGCCGCGGCACGGTGGGTTGCCTTGGCGTTCACCCCGACTCGCGCAACGTGATTCCTGGCAGGGTCACCATGACGGTCGACCTGCGCGCCGCCGCCGACACCGTGCTATCCGCGATGGATGCAGCCTTCCGTGTCGCCGCAGACGCGCTGGCCGCGCGCAGCGGCATTTCCATTGACGTGCGCCAGGTCGTGTACTTTCCGCCGCAACCGTTTGATGATCGGCTCGTTGCCTCCGTGCGTGGCGGCACGCGACGGCTCGGGCTGTCCGAGATGGACGTCATCAGCGGCGCCGGCCACGATGCTGTCTATCTGGCCCGGGTGGCGCCGACTGCAATGATCTTTGTGCCGTGTAAAGACGGCATCAGCCACAACGAAATCGAAGACGCCAAACCGGAGCATCTTGAGGCCGGATGCAACGTATTGCTGCATGCCATGCTTGATGCCGCGACGTGGACGGCGAACACATCCGGGAGTTGAACTGACATGCCCATGAAGATCCTGATTGCCCGTCTCAACCATGAGACGAACACCTTTTCGCCGGTGCCGACGCCGCTTGCGTCGTTCGATCCGCGTTATGGAGAGGACGGCTATCGCGCCGCCAAGGGTACCCGCACCGCCGCCGGCGCATTCATTGATCTTGCCGAGGCAGCGGGCGCGGAGATCGTGGTCCCGGTCATCGCGGGCGCCAACCCCAGTGGCCGTGTTGCCGCCGATGCCTATACGCACCTGACAGACACCATTGTCGAAGCGGCTGCCGGCTGCGACGCCGTCATGCTGGACCTGCATGGCGCCATGGTTGCGGAGAACAGCGATGACGGCGAAGGCGAGTTGCTCGCGCGACTGCGCCAGGTACTGCCGCACGCCCCGGTGGCCGTGGCGCTCGACCTGCACGGCAACATTACCCAGGCGCTGATCGATCACGCGGATATTGCGGTCAGCTTCAAGACCTATCCGCATGTCGACATGTATGAAACCGGTGAGCACGCCGGCCGGCTGCTGCTCGACATGATGGCAGGCGGTGTACGGCCGGTGATGGCATGGCGGCGCCCGCCACTGGTCACGCATACCCTGCGCAGTCGTACCGATGAAGGCGCGATGCAGCGCGCCGTGGCGCTTGCCAGGGAGGCCGAGCGCGAAGGGATACTGGCCGTGTCCGTGCTGGCTGGATTCGGCCTGGCCGATATCGTCGCGCCGTGCCTGAGCGTCATTGTGGTGGGCGACGGCGATGCCGCCAAGGCGGATGCCGTTGCCGAGCGAATCGCGGCGCAAGCCTGGGCGGATCGCGATGGATTTTCTTACCAGGCGGAACCACTTGTCGATTCCATCGCACGTGCCGCGAAGCTTGCGGACACCGCCGACGCGCGACCGGTGCTGCTCCTTGATCATGGCGACAACTGCATGTCCGGCGGCACCTGCGACAACATGACGGTGCTTCACGAGGCGCTGGCTCAGGGGCTGACCGGCATTCTGGTTGGTCCGGTTTGCGATCCGGAGGCAGTCGCGAGCCTGGTGGCGGCCGGCGTCGGCGCCGATGTGACATTGGCGGTCGGCGACAAGGTGGCCATGCCCCAACTCAACTTGTATCCGAAGTCGGCGTTGTTGTCGGGAAAGGTCGTCGCCATCAGTGAGGGGGAGTACATCATCAGTGGGCCGACATACACCGGGCAGCGTATTCGCATGGGGCGTACAGCGTTACTCGATATCGGCGCCGCGCAGGTGATGGTGACCGAGACGCCTCAGGAACACTGGGACTTGGGGATATTCACCCACCTTGGTGTCGATCCGCATCAAGCGAGGTTCTTGCTTCTGAAGTCGCGGATGTACTGCCGGCCGGTCTTTGTCCCAATAGCGAAGGCTGTCGTGGAGTGCGACGGTGAAGGGGTGACCAGTTCCCGCTATGAGCGATTTCCGTTCCGTCGGATGTTACGCCCCGTCTACCCTCTCGATGCCAGCGTGTCCTGGAAAGGATGATGTGTGGCGCGACGGGGGGGCAGGGAGAGCCGATGGGACGGCGTGTACCCCAGGCGCGGCTGAGACAGCAAGGCGGTGCGCGATGCCTGCGGTAGGCCCTGTCGATGGCGTGGAGCGGAAGCGGCGCCGATCCGTTTGAATAGACGCGATAGCGCCAGTCCGCCCCTCGCCAGCCGTTCAATTCACCGCCCGAGCCTCCGGGAACTTCCACGAGCCGTTCAAGATCTCCGCGTGCGGCCGATACAGCCGCACCGTGTAGTTCCAGCCCGGCACCGTCGGCACGCAATTGGGCACCTGCCCGTCGCAGCCGCCAAACTGGATGGTGACGGCGCCATCGCTGTCCTTCTTCCCGGTGATGCTGTTCACGGTATAGGCATTGGCCGGATTCTTCTGAAAGTACCCCTCGGCGTTGTAGACGCTGATTGACCAGAAGGCGTCGACCGGCACGTCCTTGACGCTCAACCGGTAGACGGTCTTGCCGTCGTTGCCGGGCGGGGTGACGTTCAGGTAAGTGGCATCCTTGTCGGGGTTGCCGCCCCAGCCGGCCGCCGTGCCGATCAGGTGCCGCACCGCGTCGACGTCTTCCTTCTTGCCGAAAGCCCGTTTGAAGTCCGGCATCGTCGAGGCCAGTACCAGCAGAGCGTCGCGGACCTTCTTCTGGCTGGCGGCATCCCAGTTTGGCAACGCCAGCTTACCGGGCGACGCCTGGCTGACCTGGATGGCGTCCTGCAGCTTGTGGACTTTCTGGATGTCCTCGGGGCTGTCGGGGTCGACCAGCGTGCGGATCGCCACCACCACGTAGCGTGTGCCGATGTTCTGCCGCGTCAGCGTATGCTTGCCCGCGCCGTAGTAGACGCCCGGCACGTAATGGTCTTCGTTGATCCACTGCATCGACATGAACCTCTTGCCGGCGTCGGGCAGGGTGACGGTCACCGGGCCGGCGTCCAGGTCGAACACGGCCGAGGAGTACAGCGTGTCGCGATTCAACCGGATCACGGTCTGGTGGTCGATGGAGGCTGGCTCCCGGCGATGCAGCAGCGTGCCGAGCGGACCCTGCTTCACCAAACCGGCCAGGTACATATCGGATTCCGCGCGGGCGAAGTTGTCGACCGTGACCGGTACGGTTGCGCCGGCCTGGCGGGGCTCGGGCGTTTGCGCGTGGGCGATGGCCACTGAGGCAAGCAAGGCTGCGATGGCGCAGGAGGTGTTCAGCGGGCGAGTCATCATTGGTCTCCGTTGTGCGTTGTCATTGTGCGGGCATCATCGGCGGCTGGCGCCATTGGCCGGACACGGCTTCCTCCTTCGGCAGGTAGATGCGCAGGACCGCGTAGAACGGGCCGTCCGGCGCGGGCAGCCAGTTGCTTTCCTTGTCCTTGCCCGGGTTGTCCTTCTGCACGTAGAGCGTCAGGCCGCCGTCCGCGTCGCGCTTGAACTGGGGCAGCATCGGCGAGTTGATCAGATAGCGGTTCAGCGGATTGTCCACCAGCAGCTTGGTCTTGCCGTCGTACATGGTCAGCGACCAGAACGCCTTGGCGGGCGGCAGCCTGTCCTTGTCGAAATGGAGCGTGTAGCGCGTTCCCGCCGCGTTCAGCGGCTTGCCGCCGGCGTCCACGAAGTAAGTGGGATACACCGCTTCCTGCGCGGTATTGCCGAAGATGCCAAGCGCGGCCGCCGCATAGCGATAGAGATAGTTGTTTTTCAGGTGGTCGCGGGAGCCGAACAGGCTGGCGCTGGTCACCTTGCGGGTGTCGAGCTCGGACGACTTGAACGCCTCAAACTTCGCCTTGCCGTCGGCGATGCCGTCGGCCATGGCCTTCTGCACGGCCGGCGGCAGGGCCTTCTCGTCGAAGTGCTGGCCTCGGCCGATGCCGATCTTCGCGAAGCGTGCCATCAGGTCCCGCTCGCTCGGGTCCGTGGGCGCGAACTGCAGCATGAAGTTCAGGTAGCGGAACAATGCCGGCGTGTCCGACATGCCGGGCTCCGGCTTCGGCCAGGCGATGGCCGGTGCTGGCGGCGGCGCGGCCTTGCCCAGGAAGGCGCTCAGCGGGCGTACCTTGTAGCCCTTCTGGATGGCGCGCACGCGGTCGATGTCCTTGGGGTTGAACAACTGCGTGCGGTAGATCGCGTAGGCAATGTTCGATTCGCTGCGGATCACCGCCTTCACGTTGGCCGGTTTCTGGCCGTTCCAGTCCGGGCCGACGATCATGAAGTTGCCGCCCTGGTTGCCCGTGGCGCGCGTGCCCAGGTAGGCAAAGTTCTGGGTATAGATGTCGATCAACTGGACCGAGTAATAGCGCCGCTTTTCGACGGGGGGCAGCGTCAGCACCAGCGGCTCGGCGCGCAGGTCCATCCAGACGAACGAGTACGGCGTGTCGGAATTCGGCGACACGATCGCCTTGTCCTGGGGCGTGAAGACGTTGGCCGTATTGCCGATCTGGTTGAACGGCGCCTTGAAATCCGGACCGCCCTGGTTCACCGCCTGCGCGTACAGGACCTTGTATTCCTCGACTATGGGGAAGCCGTAGAGATAGGCGTCGCGCGCGATCGTGCGGACCTCGGCCTCGCTGACGGCGCCCGCGGCTGCCTGGGTGGACGACGCGCCGGCGCCGCCAGACGTGGACTGGCAGGCCGAGAGCATGGCAAGGGGAATCACGGCGGCAGCCAACAACAGTTTTCGCGACATGGGGCGGTCCTGGATGCGCAGATGGATGAGCATGGCCGCCGCGAATGCGGTGGGCGGGCCACGCAAGCAGACGTCAGACTAATGGATTGCGGCTTACCGCGATGACAGTCTTTTTGTCTGTCGAATTAAGTTGAATAGTGGGCGACGATGCTATGAGGGATTGGGGATTCAGGCAAGCCGGGGCGGTCCGCCGGCCGGGCCTCCGGATAACAAGCATTGCGTGAACACGCGGCAGCCGCTAGTTCACCTGCTCCAGCGTTGCGCAGGCCGTGCGCAGCATGGCCGCGTAGCGTTCGATCTGCGGCTCGATCCGATACACCGGCCCGGCAATGGAAATCCCATAGCACTCGCCGGACAGCCGGACCGGCCACGCCAACGCGCCCACGTCGGGCATCGATTCGCCAAGGTTGACGAACGTGCCGCGCTCGCGGGCGAGGGCGAGGTCGGCCGCCAGTTCGGCCGCCGATTGCAGTGTGCGCGGTGTGAAGCGGGGGAAGGACAACTGGGCGACGAGCGCCTCGCGCTCGGCGTCGTTCAGCGCTGAAAGCAGTGCCTTGCCGATCGAGTTCGCATGCAGTGCGCGGCGGTCGCCGGCGGTGGCGATGTAGCGGATCGCGTGTGGGGATTCAAGAACATCCAGGTAGACGACGGACGGGCCGTCCAGCTTGCCGATCACCACGGTCTCGCCGGTGGCGTCGCGCAGCTCGTTCATGGTGTCGTGCACGCGGTCCAGCACGGGATCGTGCCGGGCGATCTGCTGGGACATCGCCAGCAGCCGGCCGGTCGGGTAATAGCCCTGGCGGCGCGCGGTCTCGTAGAGATAGCCCTGCGAGGTCAGCGTGCGGATCAGCGCGAGGCAACTCGACGCCGGCACGGCCAGCAGCCGGGCCAACTCGGACAGCGACAGCGGGCGGCGCTCGCGGGCAAAGGTCTCGATGATCTCGATCACGCGCAGCGCGGTCTTGACGTTCATCGACGCGGGCTTGGCGGTGTCCGGCGCGGGGTCGTCTTTCATGTGGGTGTGGGAAAGCATGGCGCGGCGGTGCGCCGTGGCTGGGAATTTACCATGCGTCACATGCCGCGCCGGGCCGATTTGCGCGGGCCGGTGGTGTTGTCACAGCGCATCGGCTGTTCTTGCCTGTTACAGCCTATCGGTTGTAATCTCGAAATACAGCCGATAAGCAGTAAAACATAAATACAGCATTTAAGCTGTATTTTGCGGGTTGCACGTCGGCCCCTGATACGATCTTCACCGAGCCAAACCCGCCTCCGGGGACACCTCATGGACTATCCGATCCGAACCATCAGCCAGTTGCGCCCGGTGCTGCAGGGCTTTCGCAAGGCGCATGGCCTCACGCAGGCGCAGATGGCCGCGCGGCTGGGCATTACGCAGCAAACCTATGCGCGGCTGGAGGCCAATCCGGATCGCGCCAGTGTCGAGCGAATCTTCAGGGTCTTGCAGGCGCTGGGCGTGGATCTGGTGCTGTCCGTGCGCGCGCCGTCGGGTGCCGGCACGGGGCAGGGCGATAGCAACAACGACAGCGGCAACGCCGGGCCGCGCGACGGGGAGGACTGGTAAATGACCCGTCGCTCCCGCAAGCACCGCCTGGGCGTCTGGATGAACGGTCGGCTGGCCGGCATCTGGGAGCAGGCGCCGGACGGCGAATCGCTTACCTACGATCCCGACTGGCTGGCCGACCGACAGGGGCGACCGTTGTCGCTGTCGTTGCCGTTCCGCCCGGGCAACGCGCCGTATCGCGGCATGGTCGTCACCGACTACTTCGACAACCTGCTGCCCGACAACGACGCGATCCGGCGCCGTCTGGCGCGCCGCTACCAGACCGGCGGCACGGAGCCCTTCCCGCTGCTGACCGCGCTCGGTCGCGACTGCGTCGGGGCGCTGCAACTGCTGCGGGAAGGCGAGGCGCCGCAGGGCCTGCAATCGATTCAGGGCGAGTCGCTGGACGATGCGCGCATCGCCCGGCTGCTGCGCGACACCACCAGCGCCGCGCCGCTGGGCCGACGCGAGGATGACGGGGACCTGCGCCTGTCGATCGCCGGCGCGCAGGAAAAGACCGCGCTGCTGCATCATGGCGGCCGCTGGCTGCGGCCGCTCGGCAGCACGCCGACGACCCACATCTTCAAGCTGCCGCTCGGGCTGGTGGGCAATATGCGCGCGGACATGCGGACGTCCGTGGAGAACGAATGGTTGTGCGCGCGGCTCGTGGCGGGGTTCGGCCTGCCGGTCGCGCGCTGCGAGATGGCGGTCTTCGAGGATCAGAAAGCGCTGATCGTCGAGCGCTTCGACCGGCGCCTGGCGCCGGAGGGTGACTGGTACCTGCGGCTGCCGCAAGAGGATTTCTGCCAGGCGCTGGGCCTGTCGCCGCTGATGAAGTACCAGGCGGACGGCGGTCCCGGCATCGCCGACATCATGGCCGTGCTCGCAGGCTCGGAATCGGCCGAGCAGGACCGTCGGCATTTCTTCAAGGCGCAGATCCTGTTCTGGCTGCTGGCGGCGACCGACGGGCACGCCAAGAATTTCAGCCTCGCCATCCGCGCGGGCGGCCGCTACCAGGCCACGCCGCTGTACGACGTGCTGTCCGCCCATCCGATCCTGGGCAGCGGTGCCCGCCAGTTGGCGCCGCAGAAGGCGCGCATGGCGATGGCGGTGCGGGGCAGCCAGAACTATTACCGCCTGGAACAGATCCAGCGCCGCCACTGGCTGGCGCAGGGCCGGCAGGTGGGGCTGGCGGAAGCGGCGACCGAGGCCATCCTCGCGGAACTGCTCGATGCCGTGGAGCCGGCGCTGGCCGCCGCCGCGGCGGCATTGCCGCCCGGATTCCCGGAGGACGTGGCCGTGGCGATCTTCGAGGGAGTCCGCCGTCAGGCGCGGCGGTTGTAGTCGGGGGCGGTTCCGAGCCACGACGCGTGGGCCGCGCGGTCGCCCCCGCAGCGCCACGGCTGGATGGCCTTGCCGACGGCGAGCTTGTTGCCGCTGCCTTGCCGATATCGTCCTCCGGCCGGCCACCCCACGTGCGTAGGGCGTCTGAGGATTGCCCGGCTGCCTAGTATTGGTGAACGCCCGGCCCGCAAGAGCCTGCCGGCCATCAGGTCGCGGATGCTTTGGCGCGAGACCGTCGATGGCGTCCAACATCCCTCACCATTCAGCGCAAGGAACGCCAGTCATGCAGAACGGTGCCTCGGCAGCAAGCAGTGGGGAATACACGCTGACGATCGTCATGACCAACCTGTTTGCGTTGGCATTCGGGCTGCTCCTTCTCTGGCTCTGCTGGAAGCTGGACGATGAACAGCAGGGGAGATTCCGGAACTACCTGATCGCCTGCCTGGGCGGGCTTTTGGGTTGGGCGCTTGCCATGTTCTTCGTGCCGTACGGCCCATTCGACAAGGTCATCTTCGAGGGCGTGGGGAAATGGGCGTCCGCCTTCCTGTCCGGCTACGCCCTCAGCAAAGTGGATCGGTTCATCGAATCCAGCATGTTCGATGGTAAGTCAGCCAAACCCGACGCCTGGATTCGGCTTGGGCTGTTTGCCGGTGCCGTTGCGTTGGCGTTGATCACCGTTGGCACCAATCGGATCTACATGCAAGGGCCGGAGGCCGGGCCGGCCACGACAGCTGCCGTGGCGTCCGGCGCCTCGTAGGGAGTCTTCACGACAAGGAGGAAATCATGCCACTTTCGACCAGCGAGTTCCCGCAGGGACCGGTGAAGCAGTATGAGGATATCCGGGGCCAGCTAAGGAATGGGGATGTGCTGATCTGTTCAGGAACCGGGATCTTTTCATCGATGATCCAGCAGGCCACCGGTAGCGTGTGGAGTCATGTGGCGTTCGTGCTTCGGCTGGATTTCATCGACCGGATCATGCTGCTGGAGAGCGTCGAGCCCATCGGCGTTCGTACTGTCAGGCTGTCGAAGTACCTGGATGACTATAGCAATGACGGCAAGCCGTATCCCGGCGGGATGGCGATCATCCGCAACAGCAAATTCTCCGAGTTGGTGACCAGCGCAAAACTGTCGGAGCTTTCGCGGTACGCGGTGGATCAGTTCGGCTATCCCTACGACAAGGACGAGATCGCGAAGATTGCGGCCAGAATCCTCGCCTCCAAAGTGCCGTTCACGCCCCAGCAGATGGAGAAAATCCAGCCGGACAGGGAATTTATTTGCTCGGAGTATGTGGCGCGTTGCTATGCGCAGGCAGGGATCGACGTCCAGTGGAATCAGCTCGGATTTATCGCCCCATCCGATTTCGCGGCGGACCCCAACTTCGATCTCGTGGCCATCCTCCGGAAAAGATAGCGCAGGGCGCCGCGTTCCTCGCGGTGTTCAGGCCCGGCGAACGCATCCGGCCCGTACCGGATGCGTTTGCCCTGGGCCGCCCGGCTTAAAGCCGGGCAAGCTCCAGGACTTCCTGTCCCATCAGCAAGCAGTCGGTGCCCGTGCGGTAATAGATCAGGCGCATCCGGTAGCTGCCCTTGTAGATGGACCCCCACACCTCGTGGACGTCAAACTTCTGCGCCGGCGCGGCCGGATTCTTGATCGACGGCAGCGTTTTCACGTTCGGATCGATCTCGATCCTGTCGTCGCCGCCAACGTGGAAATTCAGCAGCTTCCTGGCCTGTTCCACGGACTGTTTTTCGCACGCCGCATTCGCGGTGCCGGCTGCGGCGCATAGCAACAGCGCCGCCAGGGCCGTATGCAGGATCGCTTTCATCGATATTCTTCCCTGGGTTCAAGTCTGCTCGTGCCGCATGCGGCCAAGTGCATGATTATGCATTCGGAAGCGCTGCCCGAGGAGGATTTGCGAGCGCGTGGCGTTGCCAGGAGTGCCGTGTTCGTCGTCCGCTTGGGGTTAGCGATCAGTTGACTCTATTTTTCATATCTATAAAATTAAATTCATAGATATGAAAATAGCAGCGACCCGCACCAGCAACGCGAGGCCGCCCAAGGAGACACTTCGCCATGACCGCAGCGCGCCCGGCCCAGCCCGCCACCTACTTCGTCCGCACCGAAGACATCCCCGGCTACCACCCAGCCAACCACCTCGGCACGCTGAACCGCCGCCTGATCGGCCAGGAAACGGTCGGCGCCACGCAGCTCGAGGTCATCCACGGGACCATCGAGCGCGGCAAGGGCGCGTTGCCGCATGCGCATCCGGGCATCGAACAGGTCTGCTACATGCTGTCGGGCCGGGCGCGGGCGGAGGTCAACGGCGAGTCGCGGGAACTGGGGCCGGGCGACTGCTGCTTCTTTCCGGCCGATGCCTTCCACGTGTTCACGGTCATCAGCGAGGAGCCGGCGCAGTTGCTGGTGATCTACGCGCCGCCCTATGAGGAATCGCCAGAGCGGGTCGTGCGGCCTGCCTGACGTTGCAGTCCCGGCGCCCGGCAGCGCCACCCATGACAACGATACCGAGGAGACCACCATGCCGAACTGCCTTGCCAGGCTGCGCGCGGGCGCCGTTGCGCTTGCCGTGCCTGCTGTCCTGTCCGTGATGCTGGCGTTGATGCCAGCACCCGGCGCCCAGGCCGGCGACGCCTATCCGACCCGGCCGCTGCGGCTGGTGGTCCCGTTCGCCGCCGGCAGCGGCACCGACGCCGTGGCGCGGATCACCGCGAAGGAGTTGGGCGACGCGCTCCGGCAGAACGTCGTCGTGGACAACCGCCCGGGGGCCAATGGCGCCATCGCGGCGGAGCTGGTCGCGCAGGCGGCGCCGGACGGCTACACGCTGTTCATGACGACCAACACCACGCACTCGGCCAATCCGTCGCTGATGAAGAAGCTGCCGTACGACCCGATCCGCGATTTCACCCCGGTGGCGCGGATGGGCAACCTGCCGTTCATGCTGGTGGTCAATCCGAAGCTGCCGGTCAAGACCGTGCCGGAGCTGATCGCCTATGCGAAGGCGCATCCCGGCATGTCCTACGCCAGCGGCAACAGCACCGGCATCGTGGCCGGCGCCACGTTCGGCCGGCTGGCCGGGCTGGACCTGCTGCACGTGCCCTATAAAAGCACGCCGCCGGCCATGACCGACGTGATCGCCGGGCAGGTGCCAATGATGTTCGTCGACGTGGCTGCCGGCATCGCCAACGTCAAGGGCGGCAAGCTGCGGGCGCTGGCCGTGACCACCGCGCAGCGCAGCCGGCTGCTGCCGGACCTGCCGCCGATGGCGGACGTGCCGGAGCTGAAGGGCTTTGACATTACTTCGTGGAACGGTGTGTTTGCGCCGGCGCGCACGCCGTCGCCGGTCGTCGAGCGGCTCAATCGCGAGTTGTCGCGCATCGCGCGCAGCCAGGAGGTCGCGCCGCGTTTCGAGGCGCTGGGCTTCGAGGCCTTCGGGCAGTCGCCGCAGCAGTTCGCGAGCTTCGTTGCGGGCGAGTTGGTGACATGGAAAAAACTGGTCAAGGACGCCGGCATCCAGCCGGAATGAGACAACCATGAACTTTGAGAGAACACCCGAGCAGCACGCCATCGTGGAGGCCGTCGGCCAGTTGTGCGCGGACTTCGGCCCCGAGTACTGGTCCAGGCTGGACCAGCGCGGCGAGTTTCCCGAGGCTTTTCACCAGGCGATGGCGAAGGCTGGCTGGCTGGGCATTGCCATGCCGGAGGCGCACGGCGGAGCGGCGCTGGGCATTACCGAGGCGGCGCTGATCATGCAAACCGTGTCGGCGTCCGGGGCGGGATTCTCCGGGGCGTCCGCTATCCATATGAATATATTTGGGCTGAATCCGGTGGTGGTCTTCGGCACCGAGGCCCAGCAGGCCGCCGCGCTGCCGCCGCTGATCGACGGCCGCGAGAAGGCGTGCTTCGCGGTGACGGAGCCGGACGCGGGACTGGACACCACGCATCTGAAGACGCAGGCGGTGCGCACGCCGGACGGCGGCGCCTACCGCGTGGACGGTCGCAAGATCTGGATCTCGACCGCGCAGGTGGCCGACCGCATGCTGCTGCTGGCGCGCACCACGCCGCTGGACGACGTGGCGAAACCCACGCAGGGCCTGAGCCTGTTCTACACGGCGCTGGACCGCGCGCACGTTGAGGTGCGGGAGATCGACAAGATGGGCCGCGCGGCCGTCGACTCGAACATGCTGTTCATCGACGGCCTGATGGTGCCGGTGGCCGACCGCATCGGCGAGGAGGGCCGGGGCTTCGAGTACATCCTGCATGGCCTGAATCCCGAACGGATCCTGATCGCGGCCGAGGCCGTCGGGCTGGGGCGTGCGGCGCTCGATGCCGCCACGCGCTATGCGCGCGAGCGCACCGTGTTCGGCCGCCCGATCGGCCAGAACCAGGGCATCCAGCACCCGCTCGCGCAGGCGTGGATGGCGCTGGAGGCGGCCGACATGATGGTGTGGAAGGCCGCCTGGCTGTACGACCAGGGCAAGCCGTGCGGCGCGGAAGCCAACGCCGCCAAGTACCTGGCCGCCGAGGCCGCGCACCAGGCCTGCCAGACGGCCGTGCTGACGCTGGGCGGCATGGGGTATGCGCGCGAGTACCAGGTGGAGCGCTACCTGCGCGAGTCGTACATTCCGCGCATCGCGCCGGTCAGCGCGCAACTGATCCTGTGCCATATCGCGGAGCGCGTGCTGGGGCTGCCGAAGTCGTACTGACCTGGTCGGGGCGGGACTCCCGCCGCTCCGTCATGTGTCCTCAGGGCCGAAGGTTGCCATGCATTGGCATGTTTTATCGGGTTAACGACAAATGACGAATTTGGCGAATTCTGGAGTGTGCGCGCTACAATACCCGCCGACCGGCCGCGTACGGCCGGCGTGGATCGGGAGAAAAAGAAGTGAAAACGGGAAGACTACTGTCGGGGCTGGTCCTGGCCGGGTTGCTGGCGGGCTGCGAATCGATGGATGGCGCGATGTCCTCCGTCAACAGCGCGATGGACGGCACTAGCGACGTGTTGAGCGGCGACTTCCGCATGCTGGCGAATCCGAAGCAGGCGTCGCTGGGCGACATCTGGACGGACTGGAAGAAGAACGAGATCACCGCCAAGAAGAAGTGGGATGCGCAGGCGATCCTGGTGTCGGGCACGATCACGCGCATCACCAAGGTGGACGGGCTCAGCATCTCGAAGGACCAGATCGCCGTCTATTTCAAGGACTCGGTTAGTCCCCAGTGCACCGGCAAGGCGCTGACGCGCGATGCGCTGATGGTGAACCAGAAGACGATCAGCAACCTGCAGACCGGCGACAAGATCAACGTGACCGGCGTGCTGGCCACCAGCGACTCGGAGTGGGCCAACAGCAGCAACAAGGATTGCTACTTCGCGTTCAGCAAGTCGAAGATCGAGCTGGCCGCGAACACCACGACACCGGCCGGCAATGGTGCGGCCACGTCCTCCAAGTCGGGCAAGTCGAGCAAGAAGAAGTAAGAACTGCTGGACGTCCAGAGGCACGTCCGGGGTAAAACAGGCAGCGGCGCCCGGTGCGCCGCTGCCTGTTTGCGTTGCCGGCGTGCTCAGTGTTGCCGCAGCCGCTTGATCAGCGACGACGTGTCGGCGCGCCCGCACCCCATCTGCTGCAGGTCGGCATAGAACTGGTCGACCACGGCCGTGACCGGCAGCGTGGCGCCGTTGCGGCGCGCTTCGTCCAGGCACAGGCCGAGATCCTTGCGCATCCAGTCCACGGCAAAGCCGAAGTCGAACTTGCCGTCGATCATCGTCGGGCCGCGGTTTTCCAGTTGCCACGAACCGGCAGCGCCCTTGCTGATGACGTCGAGCACCAGCCGCATGTCCAGCCCGGCGCGCTCGCCAAAGGCGATGGCCTCCGACAGCCCCTGCAGCAGGCCGGCGATGCTGATCTGGTTGACCATTTTCGCTAGTTGCCCGGCGCCGGCGTTGCCGATGCGCGTGACGGCGCGCGCGTAGGCGGCGATCACGGGCTCGATGCGGCGATAGACGTCCTCGTCGCCGCCGCACATGATCGTCAGGATGCCTTTTTCCGCGCCGACCTCGCCGCCGGACACCGGTCCGTCGACGAAATGCAGGCCGCGCTCGCGCGCCGCCTGGTACAGCTCGCGCGCAACGTTGGCGCTGGCGGTGGTGTGGTCGACAAACACGGTGCCGGCGCCCGCCTGCGTGAAGGCGCCGTCCGGGCCGGCCAGCACCGCGCGCAGGTCGTCGTCGTTGCCGACGCAGGAGCACACCACCTCGGCGTCCCTGGCCGCCAGCGCCGGCGTGGCGGCGGCCTTGCCACCGAAGGCGGCGACCCACTGCTGCGACTTGCTGGCGGTGCGGTTGTAGACGGTGACTTCATGGCCCTTGGCGGCAAGGTGGCCGGCCATGTGGTGGCCCATGACACCCAGCCCGAGGAATGCGACACGCATGACTGCTGCTCCGGTGATGTTGTTGGAAGAATCGGTGACGCGCGCGAACCGCGGTGGAAATCGGCGGGCCGCTGCGCGGGAAGGCGCCGCGTGGCGTCTGGCCACCGCAGTATACGGCCGGAACGGGGCCGGAAGGCGCCCGGATGGGCAATCGGACACGCGCGGCGGCAAGCAAACGGCGGCGCCCATCCGGGCATGACGGGTATCGCCCGGCCGTAGGCGGTATCGCTTAAGATCCGCTTCAACCTGCCGATAGTGTTGCCGAAAGCCTGAAACTCGCTGGGCGTTCGCATCCTTCATTCTTGCCGCCCCCGCTTGATGATTTCGCCAACCTACGATTCACAGTTAGTCCTCTTCTCCCTGCTGGTTGCCTGCCTGGCGTCATACACGGCGCTCGATCTCGCCGGACGGATCGTGACGGCCAAGGGACGCCTCGCGCATGCCTGGCTGGCCGGCGGCGCCGTCGCGATGGGCATGGGCATCTGGTCGATGCACTTCGTCGGCATGCTGGCGTTCCGGTTGCCGATGCCGCTGGGCTACGATCCCGGCATCACGGTCCTGTCGCTCGGCATCGCGATCGTGGCATCCGGATTCGCGCTGCGGCTGGTCTGTCAGCGGGAGTTGCCGTGGCGCCGGCTCGCGATGGGCGCGCTGGTGCTGGGCGCGGCCGTCGCCAGCATGCACTACACCGGCATGGCCGCGATGCGCATGCAGCCCGGCATCGTGTACGTGCCGTGGCTGGTGGTGTTGTCCGTCGTGATCGCCGTGGCCGCGTCCGGCGCGGCGCTGTGGATCGCCTTCCGCCTGCGCCAGCACACGCCCCGCGTGCGCTGGCTGCGCATGGGCGCGGCGGTGGTCATGGGTGCGGCCATTGCCAGCATGCACTACACCGGCATGGCGGCCGCGCAGTTCCCGCTCGGCAGCATCTGCGGCGCCGCGACAACCGGGCTTCCCAGCGCCTCGCTGCCGTTGCCGATCCTGCTCGTCACCGGTTGCGTGCTGGCGCTCGCGCTGGTGACCTCGCTCCTGGACATGCGCCTGGAATTGCGGACCGCGATGCTGGCCAAGGCGCTTACCGAGGCCAACCAGGAACTGGCCTTCCTGGCGCTGCACGACAAGCTGACGCACCTGCCCAACCGCGCACTGCTGGACGACCGCTTCCGCCAGGCCATCCAGGCCAACGCGCGTGCCGGTGGCAGTTTCGCCGTGCTGTTCGTGGACCTGGATGGTTTCAAGGGCATCAACGACAGCTATGGTCATCACGTCGGCGACTGCCTGCTGGTGGAGGTCGCCAGACGCCTGCGTGCGGCCATGCGCGCCGAGGACACCGTCGCGCGCGTCGGCGGCGACGAGTTCGTGCTGCTGGCGGGCATCAGCGACCCCGAGGACGCCGGCGTGCTGGCGGAAACGCTGCTGGCGTCGCTGCGCGAGCCGGTGGACGTGGCTGGGCAGCAGCTGCATGTCTCCGCGAGCATCGGCATCGCGCTCTACCCGACGGATGGCCAGGAGCAGGGCACGCTGCTGACCAACGGCGACGCGGCGATGTATCACGCCAAGGCTTCCGGGCGCAACGCCTACTGCTTCTTCGCGCGCTCGATGAACGCACACGCGCGCGCCAAGCAACTGCTGCTGCAGGACCTGCGCGCCGCCGTGAAGAACGACCAACTGCAACTGCACTACCAGCCAAAGTTCGCCGCGCCGGCCGGGCCGGTGCTCGGCGCCGAGGCGCTGCTGCGCTGGCGCCACCCGGTGCACGGGCTGCTGGGGCCGGACCAGTTCATCCCGCTGGCGGAGAAAAGCGGGGCGATCGTCGAGATCGGCGAGTGGGTCCTTGACGAGGCCTGCCGCCAACTGGCTGTCTGGCACGCGGCGGGGAACCCGCACTGGAGCGTGGCCGTCAACCTGTCCGCGCTGCAGTTCTGCCACGCGGGCATGATCGCCAGCGTGGCGGCGGCGCTCAAGCGCCACGCCGTGCCGCCGCATTGCCTGACGCTGGAGATCACGGAATCCACGGCCATGCGCGACGTCGAGGCGAGCCTTGCCATCCTGACGCAGCTCGATGAGATGGGCGTGCGGATCGCCATTGACGACTTCGGCACGGGCTATTCGAGCCTGCTGTACCTCAAGCGCATCCCGGCCAGCGAACTGAAGATCGATCGCGGCTTTGTGCGGGAACTGGCGGAGGACTCGGAGGACGCCGCGATCGTCTCGGCGATCGTGGCGCTCGGCAAGACGTTGAACCTGCGGGTCGTGGCGGAAGGGGTGGAAACGTCGTCGCAGCAGACCTTCCTGGCCAACCTTGGCTGCGACGCGCTGCAGGGCTACCTGCTGGGCCGGCCGCTGCCGGCGGCGGAATTCCCGGGCGCGCTGGCCGAAGGCGGCGCCGCGCCCCGGGAAGTCCTGCCGGCCTGACGGCGCCTGATGGTGCTCAACGGGGCGCCAAAGCGGGCGCTTAGCGGAACACCAGCACCGGGATGTCGCTGTGCGTCAGCACTTTCTGGGTTTCGCTGCCCAGCAGCAGGCCGGTGATGCCGCGGCGGCCGTGCGAGGCCATGAAGATGACGTCGCAGCCCAACGCCTTGGCGGCGTCGATGATGCCGCGGAACGGCGCCGCGTTGGTCGAGGTGTGGCCAACGCATGGCACGCCCGCCGCCGCCGCGGCGGCTTCGACCTTGGCGAGCTCCTCGCGGGCCTGGGTGGCAATGCGCTGCTCGAACACCGACCGCTTTTCATGGCCGGAATCGGCGGAGGGGAGGAACGGATACTCCTCCAGCGCCATGTAGGGCGTCAGCTTGGCGCCGTTGGTCCGCGCGAACTCGATGGCGGCGGGGACGGCCTTTTGCGAGAGTTCGGAACCGTCTAGGGGGAGGAGGATGTGCTTGAACATGTCGACCCTTGATGTCGTTGAGTGAAGTTGGCGTGCCGTCCGGCGGATGCCGAAGGCATAGCTTGATTGTAGGAAACCCGCGCCCGGCGGGTTGTGCGTCACATCAAGACAGGCCGACGAAAGGGGGGGATGAGGCCTGAATGCCGGCCAGCACAGGCATGCGGAAAAAGGCGGCGGGAACTCGCGGATTCCCGCCGCAGGACTGCCCGGCTGTCGCTCCGTGAAGGCGCGTGTGTCATTCCGGCTTGACGCCGGCCTCCCGGATCACGGTATTCCACTTGTTGACCTCCGCCTTGATGGCGGCGCCGGCCTGCGCCGGCGTGGTCCAGGTCGCGATGGCGCCTTGCTTGAGCAGCGCCGACTTGACCTCGGGCTCGGCCAGGATCTTCTTCAGGTCGGCCGACAGGCGGGCAACGACCGGCGCCGGCGTGCCGGCCGGCGCGACGATGCCGAACATCGAGCTCACCTCGAAATCCTTCAGCCCGGCCTCGGTGGCGGTGGGCACGTCGGGCAGGGCGCTGACGCGCTCGCTCGTGGTGACGGCCAGTGCGCGGACCTTGCCGCCCTTCACGTAGGCCTGCGCGGCCGGCACGGTTTCCACCATGCTCAACACCTGGCCCCCGATCAGGTCCGTCATCGCCGGGCCGCTGCCCTTGTAGGGCACGTGCAGCATGTCCACGCCCGACAGGCGCTTGAACATCTCGCCCGCCAGATGCTGCGGCGAGCCGTTGCCGGCCGAGGCAAAGGTGATGGTGCCCGGCTGCGACTTCGCCAGCGCGACCAGTTGCGGCAGCGTGGTCGCCTTGACCGACGGATTGACCACGAACACCAGCGGCACGTTGCCGACGATGGCAATCGGCGCGAAGCTCTTTTCGATGTCGTAGGGCACGCGGCTCTTGTACAGCGCGGCATTGATCGCGTGGCTGGTCAGCGCGCCCATCAGCAGCGTGTAGCCGTCGGCGGGCGACTTGGCGACCAGTTCGGCGCCGATGTTGCCGGCCGCGCCGGCCCGGTTGTCGACCACGACCTGTTGGCGGAGGGTGACGGACAGTTGCTGCGCCAGCGTGCGGCCGATGACATCGGTGGCGCCGCCGGGCGGGTAGGGCACCACGAGGCGGATCGGCTTGGACGGATAGTCGCTGGCGGCGAGGACGTGCGCCGGCATCAGGGCAAGGCCGGCACTGGCGGCCAGCGTGGACAGCAGCATTGCGCGCCGGGAAGTCGTGGCGGACATCGGTATCTCCTGTGCCGGGTTGGTAATGGGTAGGCGCCGCGCGCAGTGACGTCGCGCCGCATGAGCACGCCCGGCTCGGGCATCGAGGCAAAGTGTAGGGGCCGTCTCTTGATTGATGAATCAGAATTTTTCTATCGACTGATCTCAAATCGAGATTAATTTTTGTGATTCCCGATTCTCTTGCGCTTTGGCGATATTCGCGGCTATCCTGCCACCTCAGATTATCAATAATGTTATCGGAGACATCGCCATGCCCGCCCGCAAGCCGCCGCAGGACCCGTCAGACACTTCCACCCAAATCGGCCACGGCGCGCCGGAGGGGCTGGGCAAGGGCCTGACCAACTATGGCGACACGGGTTTTTCGCTGTTCCTGCGCAAGGCGTTCATCAAGGGCGCGGGGTACACGGACGACGCGCTGTCGCGCCCGGTGATCGGCATCGTCAACACCGGCAGCGGCTACAACCCGTGCCACGGCAACGCGCCGCAACTGGTGGAGGCGGTCCGGCGCGGCGTGATGCTGGCGGGCGGGCTGCCGGTGGATTTCCCGACCATTTCCGTGCACGAGAGCTTCTCCGCGCCCACCAGCATGTACCTGCGCAACCTGATGTCGATGGACACCGAGGAGATGATCCGCGCCCAACCGATGGACGCCGTGGTGCTGATCGGCGGCTGCGACAAAACCGTGCCGGCGCAGTTGATGGGCGCCGCCTCGGCCGGCGTGCCGGCGATCCAGCTCGTGACCGGCTCGATGCTGACCGGCGCGCATCGCGGCGAGCGCGTGGGCGCGTGCACCGACTGCCGTCGCTACTGGGGCCGCTATCGCGCCGACGAGATCGACGACGCGGAGATCGCCGACGTCAACAACCAACTGGTGGCCAGCGTCGGCACCTGCTCGGTGATGGGCACCGCCAGCACCATGGCCTGCCTGACGGAGGCGCTGGGCATGATGGTGGCGGGCGGTGCGTCGGCACCGGCCGTGACCGCCGACCGCATCCGCGTGGCCGAGCGCACCGGCACCACGGCGGTGGCGATGGCCGCCGCGCGCCTCACGCCGGACCGCATCCTGACCGGCAAGGCTATCGAGAACGCGCTGCGCGTGCTGCTGGCCATCGGCGGCTCGACCAACGGCATCGTCCACCTGACTGCCATCGCGGGACGGCTTGGCATCGATATCGACCTGGCCGGGCTGGACCGCATGAGCCGCGAGACACCGGTGCTGGTCGACCTGAAGCCCTCCGGCCAGCACTACATGGAAGACTTCCACAAGGCCGGCGGCATGCCGACGCTGCTGCGCGAACTGCGGCCGCTGTTGCACCTGGACACGCTGACGGTCTCGGGCCGCACGCTCGGCGAGGAACTCGATGCGGCGCCGGCGCCGTTCCCGCAGGACGTGATCCGCCGCTTCGATCAGCCGATCTACCCGGCCGGCGGGCTGGCCGTGCTGCGCGGTAACCTCGCGCCCGGTGGCGCCATCATCAAGCAATCCGCCGCCAATCCGGTGCTGATGGAGCACGAGGGCCGGGCCGTGGTGTTCGAGGATGCCGAGGACATGGCGCGGCGCATCGACGACGAGGCGCTGGACGTGACTGCCGACGACATCCTGGTGCTCAAGCGGATCGGCCCGACCGGCGCGCCGGGCATGCCGGAGGCCGGCTACATGCCGATCCCGAAGAAGCTGGCGCGCGCCGGTGTCAAGGACATGGTCCGCGTCTCCGATGGCCGCATGAGCGGCACGGCGGCCGGCACCATCGTGTTGCATGTGACGCCCGAGGCCGCCATTGGCGGGCCGCTTGCCCACGTGCGGAATGGCGACCGCATCCGGTTGTCGGTGGCGCGGCGCGAGATCGCGCTGCTGGTGGACGACGCCGAACTCGCGCGCCGCGCCGCCGCGCAACCGGCCACGCGCCCGGCGGCCGAACGTGGCTACCGCAAGCTGTTCTTGCAGACGGTGACGCAGGCCGACCAGGGCGTGGATTTCGAATTCCTGCGCGCCGCGCAGACGGTCGAGACCGTGCCGCGCAAGCGCTGAGTCATGACGACGATAACGATGACCGACGACGACACCTCGCCCGACGCGCTACAGCAGGTCATCGACACCATCGAGGAGGACATCGTCTTCGGCCGCCTGCATCCGCGCGAGCGGCTGACCGAGGACGACCTGATGGCCCGCTTCGGCCTCAAGCGCCACGTGGTGCGGCAGGTGCTCGCCACGCTCGAAGGGATTGGCGTCGTGGAGCGCCGGCGCAACGTCGGCGCGGTGGTGCGGGCCTTCAGCATGCAAGAGGTGATGGAGTTGTACGCGCTGCGCGAGGTGCTGGAGACGCACGCCGCCAGCCTGATCGCGCTGCCGGTGCCTGCGGCGCAACTGCAGCCGCTGCTGGACGTGCAGGCGCGGCATGACGCCGCGGTGGCCGCCGGCGATGCGCGCGCCGTGTTCCGCAGCAACCAGCAATTCCATCGGGAGCTGTTCGCGCTGACCGGCAACACCGTCCTCCAGCAGGCCATTGCCGAATACGCGCAGCGCACGCATCCGATCCGCTTCAGCTCCGTGGTCACGCCGGCGTACCGCGAGCGCGCGCGGCAGGAGCACTGGGCCATGATCGAGGCCCTGCGCGACGGGCGGCGCGATGCGCTTGTCGACCTGTGCCGCGCGCACCTGCTGCCGTCGCGCGATGCCTACCTGGCCGCCCAGCGCGAGCGCGCCGGCCTGGGACAGCCACTGCGGTAAAGCGTCAGCCCGACGCGCCGCCTGCCCGTCCGGCCTGGGCCAGATGGCCGCGCACCGCGTCCGCCAGCGCCGCGGCGGCCGGGGACAACGTGCGGTTGCGGGCGGTCACCAGCCCGATCGAGCGCTCGGTGACGGGCGCCGTCAGCAAACGCTCGACGATGCCGGGCTGGCGCACCGTGCCCGCCGCCGTCTCAGGCAGCGCGGCCACGCCAAAGCCGCACTCGACCATGGCCGCGATCGTCGCCAGGTGCTCGGCCTCGAACACTGGCTGGAAACGGATGCGGTTCTGCAGGAACGCCCATTCGGCGTACTGGCGCACACTGCTCGGGTTAGTCATCGAGACATGCGGGGCTCTGGCGGTGTCCGCCCAGCGCAGCGGCCCGTCGGCGCGCGCCATGGGATGGGCGGCCGGGATCAGCAGCACGAAGCGGTCGGACATCAGCGGCTCATAGTGCAGGTCGGCCTGCTGCGGATCGGCGGCGGTCAGCGCGAAATCCACGTCGCCGGCGCGGACCAGGTCGAAGGCGGGGCCGGACAGCGTGTCGAAGACCTTCAGCGCCACCTCTGGCCGCGCGCGGTGGTAGTCCATCAGCACGCGAGGCAGGATGCGGGCCGCCAGCGACGGCAGCGCGGCCACCGCCACCTGCCCGCGCTCGGCGCTGGCAATGCCGGCCACCGCGTCGATCGCGCCGCGAAACGCCGCCTGCAACTGCGTGGCCTGCTGCAGAAAGACCTCGCCGGCAGCGGTCAGCCGCACGGTGCGCGTGGTGCGGTCGAACAGCCGCACGCCCAGCGCGTCCTCGATGCGCAGGACCTGCGTGGACAGGGCCGACTGCGACAGGTGCATCTGCCCGGCCGCCTGCCGGAAGTTCAACGTGCGCCCGAGCACCAGCACGGTCTCGATGTCGCGCATGGACAGGTTGATCTTCATCGCATTGATCTCGTTTTTTGATCATTCTATCCATAGAATCAACTTCTTCTATCAAATGCTTGTCTCTACACTGTCGCCAACCGTGAACACCCTGGAGACTCCATGCAGAACCCGAATGGCCCGGCCGGCCTGAAAACCGGTCCCGGCGCCGCCCATGCCGTCGTGGTTGGCGGCGGCACCATGGGCGCCGACGTGGCCGTGGTGCTGGCGCGCGCGCACTGCCGAACGACGATCGTCGAGCCCGACGCCGCGCGCGCCGCCGCGTTGCCGGCGCGCGTGAAGGAGAACCTGGACGCGATTGGCCGGGGCGAGGGCGCATCCGGCGTTGTCGTGGCGGCGGACCTGGACAGCATCGACTGGTCGTCCGTGGATCTCGTGATCGAGTGCATTCCCGAGCGGCTGCCGATCAAGCAGGCGCTGTTCGCCGAACTGGTGCGCCGCGCGCGGCCCGATGCGGTGCTGGCCAGCAACAGCTCCAGCTTTCCGATCAGCGCGATTGCCGCCGGGCTGCCGGGGCGCGCGCGCATGCTCGGCCTGCATTTCTTCATGCCGGCGCACCTGGTGCCGCTGGTGGAGGTGGTGATGGGGGCGGACAGCGACGAGGCCTGCGCCGATGCGCTGATCGCGTTCATGCGCCGCTGCGGCATGGTGCCGGTCAAGGTGCGGCAGGATCTGCCGGGCTTCCTGGCCAACCGGCTGCAGCACGCGCTGTCGCGCGAGGCCTTCAGCCTGATCGACCGCGGCATTGCATCGCCGGAGGATGTGGACGCGGCCGTGCGCTTCGGCTTCGGCTTTCGCTTCCTGGCTGCCGGGCCGGTGCTGCAGCGTGACCACGCCGGCATCGACGTGCATGCCGCCGCCGGTGCCACGATGTATCCGACCTTCTGCAACGACGACCACCCGGCGCAATGCCTTGCCGAGCGCGCCGCCGACGGCCGCCACGGCATGAAGCGCGGCGAAGGTTTCTACCACTGGACGCCCGAGTCGATCGCCGCCGAGCGCGCGCGCTATGACGGCCTCTTGCGTGCCGGGCTGGACCTGATTACCCCCGAACTGCCACGGATCGAACCATGACCACCACCACGCCGTCGGCGCTCGCCGAGTCCCCGCTCATCATTACCGTCGCGCCCAATGGCGCCTACAAGCGCGCCGCCGATCATCCGGCGGTGCCGCTGACCGCGGCCGCGCTGGCGCAGGAGGCGAAGGCTTGCCTGGACGCCGGCGCCGCGATGATGCACATGCACGTGCGCGACGCCGAGGGGCGCCACTCGCTGGACGTGGAAACGTATCGCGATGCGCTGGCGGCCGTGAAGCGCGCGGTGGGCGACGCGCTGCTGGTGCAGGTCACGAGCGAAGCGGCCGGCGTCTACCGCGCGGCCGAACAGATGGCGATGGTGCGCGCGCTGCGGCCGCAGGCCGTCTCGGTCGGACTGCGCGAGATCGCCGTGCCGGACGTGCCGGAGGCCGAACTGGCGGACTTTCTGGCGTGGCTGGCGCGCGAGCGCGTCATGACGCAGATCATCCTGTATGACGCCGCCGACGTAACGCGCTGGCAGTCACTGCGCGAGAGCGGACTGGTGCCGGCTGGGGCATGGTCGGTGCTGTACGTGCTGGGGCGCTACGCAGCCGGGCAAACGTCGTCGCCGCGCGACCTGCTGCCATTCCTGGGGGCGTCGGATGGTGCGCTGCCATGGGCGATCTGCGCATTCGGGCGCGAAGAGAATGCCTGCGTAACGGCCGCGGCGGCCTTCGGCGGGCATGTGCGGGTGGGATTCGAGAACAACCTGCTGCTGCGC
>JACXTT010000161.1_pt1 | contig 104655 bp, 91 predicted proteins | sample 9270951 | NCBI WGS metagenome assembly JACXTT01 (sample SAMN15532306, study PRJNA645909) | rock metagenome | isolation source: weathered quartz diorite | place: Puerto Rico | collected 2017-06-21 | reverse complement strand
GGTAAAAGTTTTTTATGGCGGTTAAAACTTCAAATTGGCTTTAAGCCCTTGCTGTACATCTTCCTGTAGTGTAATACTGGCAGGCAGTTGGTCATGTATCAGTTTCTCCATTTTATTACCGGTATTGGCAAAGCGGTAATCCCAAAGTATCATCAATTTGTTGATCAGGTAAACTACTTCGTTGCCCTCATCCTTTGTAAACGGGGTGGTGTCCAGCTTACCGTTTACCCGCGGATCGTTTTGGTTATATACGGTCCATTTGTAATCGGTATAGTGTAAATTTCTTCTTGAAAAAAGGATCATGAGCTCAGTAATTTCTTTAAATATACGTATAATAGTTCAGAAGCGGTTTAAATGCCACCGAATCGACTTATTCGATCATCGCCTAGCTTAGACGGGGTGAGTAATCTGCGCTTAGATCTGCCAGGCTTATACTGCATCCCAGACTGACTTTAATCCTTCATCAGCTAACAAATTGATGCCCCATTTTTTTACTGATTAATTTGTAATTTCAGCCCTGTATAATACTGATCTTCATGAAAAAAATATTTCTAATTACCATTGCCGCTTTGTTAAGCACTGCCGCCATAGCGCAGGATAAACAAAAACCCATCTATTATTCCATATCTTTCCCTAACGCCGCGCATCATGAAGCAGAAGTGGTGGTAACCGTACCACAGGCTCCTTCGAATTTACGTTTCCGGATGAGCCGCTCGTCGGCAGGGCGCTATGCCACGCATGAGTTTGGTAAAAACATCTATAACATTAAAGTAACCACGATTGACGGTACCGATATCCCTTTTACACAAATAGAAGGCGATTTGTACGAAGTAGGTCAGCACCCCGATAATATCAAAATAAGCTATACCTTGTTTGGTAACTGGACTGATGGCACCTATGCCAGCATCGATCCCAGTCATGCCCACTTAAACATGCCTGCTGCTTTTATCTGGATATTGGGTCAGGACAAAAGACCTGTAAAGTTTGAGTTTAATGATCTGGATAAATACGGTTGGAAGGTAGCCACACAACTAAAACCCGAAGGCGCCAACGTGTATAGCGCACCCGATCTGCAATATATGATGGATAGCCCTACCGAGCTGGCCAATTACAAGCTAACCAGTTGGGATGTAACCAATACCAACGGTAAAAAAGAAAAAATAAACGTGAGTATACACTCCGATGATGACCAGGCCACGGTAGATAACTTTGGTAAAATGGTACAAAAACTGGTATTGGAAGAAAAAGCCGTTTTTGGCGAATTACCCGCCTATGATTACGGCGAATATACTTTTATAACCGATGTATACCCAACAGACTCTGGCGATGGCATGGAACACCGCAATTCTACCTGTATTGTTGACCCATTGGATAAAGTTGCCGGTAACGAAAGTAGTTTGCTGGGTATCTACTCACATGAGTATTTTCACAGCTGGAATGTGAAACGCATTCGTCCAAAATCATTGGAACCTTTTAATTTTGAGCATGCCAACATGAGCAGCGAGCTTTGGTTTGCCGAAGGTTTTACCCAGTATTATGGCGATCTGCTGCTTGTACGTTCCGGATTTACCCCGCTTGATGATTATACCCGTACACTTGGAGGGTTGGTTAACCAAATCCTGAACACACCGGGCGCTGCCAAATATCCGGCCACGCAAATGAGCCGTTATTCGGTATTTGCCGACGCCGGGGTATCTATCGACCCCAATAATAACGTTAATGATTTTACCAGCTATTATACCTACGGCGGCGCGATCGCATTGGCCCTGGATATGCGTCTACGCGGCGAGTTTAACCTTACACTTGATGATTATATGCGCCAGGTTTGGTTAAACCGGGGTAAAGTGATGAAACCGTATACCATTCCCGATTTACAGGCTGATTTAGCTAAAGTAACCAACAATCCTAAGTTTGCCGCCGACTTTTTTAAGCGCTACATTTATGGTATTGATAAAAACAATTACGAAGATCTGCTGAATAAAGCCGGACTGGTACTGCGCAAAATACAGCCGGGCAAGGCATGGGCCGGTTCATTGGCAACAAACGCGGGCCGTGGTCGTTCAGGCCAGCAGCGTGCTGCCGGGGCCGAGGGTTTGCCCATCCTCTCGAGCACCATTATAGGTACACCGGTTTACAAAGCAGGCTTAGATGCCGGTGATATTATCCTGAAAGCCGACGGACAAACCATTACCGATCCCAAATCATTTGCTGATGTACTGGCCGCTAAAAAACCGGGCGACAAAATAACCGTGAACTATAAAAACCGTACTGGCGCACATGAAACCACCATCGCGCTGGAAGAAAGCCCATATTTTGAAGTAGTTACCTATGAAAAAGCCGGCAAACAATTGAGTAAAGAACAGGAAGCTTTCCGCACTAACTGGTTACAATCAAAGGTTAAATAAAATATTGTAGAATTGAATTGATAAACCAACTGTCATCTCGAACGAGGTACGAGGAAAGATCTTCTGCAATTTGCAAGACTACATTTGCTTGTTGCAAAAAAATTTTCGTTGGGCTCAAGAGGTAGTGTTTATCCTCGTACCTGGTTCAAAATGACAAACATTTTTCTTTTAAGCTCCTAACCAGTGTTATTTTTTATAACATGCTATATATAATTAAGCTATAAGATGGTACAAAAATGAAACAAAAGGCAGTTCTTCTTTGGATAATTTTGGCGTGTCCGTTTTATTTATCGGCGCAGCAAAAATGCAATTGTGAGGCAACTTTCAAATGGGTAAAAGAAACTTTTGAAAAAAATGACGCGGGCTTTGAATATGCCCTCCAACGCAAAGGAAAAGACACCTATGAAAAGAATAACGCGGTCATTTTAAACAAGGTTAAAAAAGCTATCACAAATGACGAATGTGCCAATGTTATCCGCGAATGGCTGTCGTTCTTCAGAAAAGCCCATTTCGCATTTTTTCCCAATAATAACAATAATACATCGGCAAAGGTCAGTACCGGGCAGGATAGCATTGTAATTTCCGAAGATCAAATAAAGCAAAGCTTATCTAATAGTAATACTCCCACGCTTGAAGGCATATGGCATACGGGAGCCTATAAAATTGGCATCGTCAAAAAAAATAACATTACCCGGGGAATCATATTGGCCTCATCTAACAACGCCTGGAAACCTCATTGGGTAAAGCTGAAGATCAACCAGGACAGTTCGGGTGTTTATTATATGGGCGACCATTCCCCTCAAAAATTTGATAACGCAAAACTTTTAGGAAAAAACACATTAAAACTCGGGAGCATTTACCTGGACAGGCTTTACCCTAAATTTCAGGAAAATGACACCTCTATTGCCCTATATTTAAAAGAAATAAGCACCGACGTTCCCTTTATTCAAAAAGTATCTGCAAACACAACACTCTTCCGCATTCCTTCATTTATTGAATCAGAAAAAAAACGGATTGACAGTTTAATTCAGGCCAATGAAACTTCATTAAAAAGCACCGAGAACTTAATTATTGATTTGCGAAATAACGGAGGCGGATCTGACGATAGTTACGGCAATATTATCCCCTTTCTGTACACCAATCCTATCCGTATTGTAAATCTAGAGTTCCTATCGACCCCATTAAACAATAAACGGATGGAAGAATATTTGTCGATCCCGGATCTTTCGGAGAAAAATAAAAAAGATATCAACTCTGCATTAAAAAAGTTAAATGATAACCCGGGCAAATTTGTGAACCTGGAGGAGGGAAGAATTGTAGATATTCAAAAACTGGATTCGGTTTTGCCAAAACCAAAGCATGTAGCGGTAATTATTAATGAAAACAACGGGAGTACAACAGAGCAATTTTTATTAGCGGCTAAACAAAGTAAAAAGGTAAAACTTTATGGCGTAACTACCATGGGTGTACTGGACATTTCCAATATGTATTTCATAGATTCGCCTGATAAAGCATTTAAGTTGGGTTATTGCCTGTCAAAAAGCTACAGGATACCCGATATGGCAATTGACGGAAAAGGAATTATGCCAGATTACTATATCGACAAAAGCATTCCTGATGAGCAATGGTTAAGTTTTGTACAAAATATATTGGAGCAATAAGCTGTTATCTGCAGCTATGACAGCCACCAGCCGAACACGGATCACAAGTAAAATCTCGCGCCGTTGTTGGTGTTGTCACCAACAACTTATTATCATCAACCAAGCAGTTAAATGTTGGTGACAACACCAACAACGGCGAGTAGAAACTTACGAAGTTTTCAAAACTTCGTAAGTTTGAATTCAACAATAACAAGTAAACAAAGCTATAATCGGTGTTAGTATCGCATCACAAACAAAATACTTAAAATGAAAAAAATCACACTAATAACCGCTCTTTTAGCTGTATCAACCTACAGCTTTGGGCAAGATGTTAACAAGCTCATCAATCAGGATGATGTAACCCGCATTATTAAAACCCTGAGTGCCGATGATATGCAGGGCCGGGCAACGTTCACACCGGGTATTGAAAAAGCAGCCAAATTTATTGAAAGCGAATACACCAAAGCAGGCCTAAAACCATTGGCCGGCAATACCGGTTACCGCCAGAATTTTACCATGATACGCTCAACTCCTGTTAAAATAACTGCGGCTATTAATGGTAAAGCCATTGTAACTGACAGTGTTTTTGCATCGGGTGCAGATTCATTTACCTGGGCCAGCGACAAGGATGTACAGGTAGTAAATGTCACCGCTGATAAAAATTTCAGACAAGAATACATGAGTGCTGAAAAAAGCGGCAAGAAAACTTTGATGATTGTTGATCCAAAATTCCTGAGCCTGTTTAAACGCATCCGCGATTATACTTTGAGAGGAAACGTTAGTTTTAAGGGTAAAACCGCCTCTTCTATTGCCTTTGTATTGGGCAAATTTGATAACATCAGCTCCTTTGATATTAGTTACGAAAGCAAAAGCGAGGAGCTTCCTTTGTTTAACGTAGCAGGCATCATCCCTGGTAAAACCAAACCCAATGAGTTTGTGGTTTTCTCTGGCCACTATGATCACCTGGGCATCATCAAAGCCATGGAAGGCGACAGCATTGCCAACGGTGCCGATGACGACGCTTCTGGCACTACTGCGGTGATATCTTTAGCCAAATATTACAAAAAATTAAACAACAACGCCCGTACGCTCATCTTTGTAGCCTTTACCGCCGAAGAGATAGGCGAATACGGTTCACAGTATTTTGCCACCCAGGTTGATCCGGATAAGGTGGTAGCCATGTTCAATATCGAAATGATTGGCAAGGCTTCTAAATTTGGTGAAAACTCAGCCTTTATCACCGGTTTTGATCGTTCCAACTTTGGCACTATCCTGCAAAATAACCTAAAGGGAACCAAATTTGAATTCCACCCCGATCCATACCCTGATCAGGATTTGTTTTACCGCAGCGATAATGCATCCCTGGCCGAAAAAGGCGTACCGGCACATACCATATCAACCGATCAGATAGATATCGATAAACTGTACCATACCGTGAAAGATGAGTTTAGCACGCTAGATGTGAATAATATTACCTCCACTATCAGAGCCATAGCGCTAAGTTCACGCACCATAGTTTCGGGGCAGGATACACCTACAAGGGTACCGAAACTGGAAAGGTAAAAATTATCTGAACCTTGATTTATAGGATTAAAAGATTTTCATGATTTGTGTTAAAGTGTTTCATTAATCATGAAAATCATTAAATCAAGTGTATCAAGGTTCAGAAATATAACATCTTACATGAAACACATTCCCAAAATAGCGGTAGTCGGGCCTGAATCAACGGGGAAATCAACCATGTCTGATTATCTGGCTGCCCATTACCATACCATAGCCGTACCCGAATTTTCCCGGGAATATTGCGCCAAGCTTACCAGCCCCTGTACCTGGCAGGATGAGATCAATATGTTTCAAGGGCAATTGGCCCTGGAGGCTTCTTTATTACCCAAAGCCAACCAAATCCTGATATGCGACACCACCTTTTTAACCGTAAAAATATGGAGCGAGCACATGTTTGGCCAGGCACCGCAGGAAGTGCTGGATGAATTGCCCAAACATCCCTACGACTTTTATTTATTATTAGATATCGACCTGCCCTGGCAGGACGACCCCCTGCGCAATTTCCCCGAATTACGCGAACATTTTATGACCGTATGGCATAAAGAACTTACCGCCCTGCAGGCACGCTATGTGGTGATATCCGGCATGGGAAACGAGCGTTACGAAAACGCGGTAAAGGCTATTGATGTCTTCCTTGACCGCTGATTTATATTGATTCCATTGATTGCGCTGATTTTTTGATTTTATTTCAGGAGTGTATATAATCCATTTCCACCTGTTTTTTTAATATCTATCAGCTTTCAGGCATCAACGAAATCAACGTCATCAGAAAAAATCAACGGTCTGAAACGCCTATTTGAAAAAAAAATTATTATTTCATGAAATTATTTTTCATGATGATGCAACGTTGCTAAAAATGATGCGTCATTTAATCTGAAACCTGATCAGAAATTTGGAAGCCATATATGTAGATAAGCATTATAACCTGGTGGTTGAATGCAAACAGGGAAGCAAAAAGGCCAGTTACGAGTTGTACCGGTTGTATTCTAAAGCGATGTTGAACGTCGCCTTTAGGATCGTGGGCAATATTGCCGAAGCTGAAGATGTTTTGCAAGAGGCTTTTCTGGATGCTTTTAACAAGCTGAAGGATTTTAGACAGGATACCACCTTTGGTTTATGGTTAAAACAAATAGTGGTAAACCGTTCTATAAACCTGTTGCGCAAGCGCAAACTGGAATTGATTGAACTGGAGGGCGACCATCTGGAAAACATACCCGACGAAGAGCCTGAAAGCGACGAAGATGTTCAATACCAGGTGGCTTTGGTAAAAGAAGGCATGAAACAACTGCCCGATGGGTACCGTGTGGTACTATCCCTTTACCTGCTGGAAGGTTATGATCATGAAGAAATAGGACAAATATTAAATATATCAGAAAACACTTCAAGAACCCAGTTTTTGAGAGCTAAAAGAAAATTAATGGAAATTTTAAAAAGGAAAGGAACAGAATTATGAGCAAGCGATTTGAAGATTTCATTAAAAACAACCGCGAAGAGTTTGACGAGATTGAGCCATCGGCAGATCTGTGGAGCAAAATTGAACAAAGCCTCAACATGCCGGAGGAGTTGCCAAAAAAGCCGGAAACAAAAACTTTTTCGCTTGCTTTCGTGCTTCGCGTCGCCGCCTCGGTCATTGTTGTCATGGGCATCGGTTTCGGAATATACCTGCAAAGCCAAAAAGGCGTAAAAACCGTGGACCTGGCCGCCATAAACCCTGAGTATGCCAAACAGCAAATGCACTATGCATCGCTTGTTGAAACTAAATTAACCGAGCTGAAATCGGTTTCTAAAGCCGACCCGCAGCTATACAAAGAATTTAGCGCCGAAATAGCCAAAATGGATTCTACCTATAAAAGGCTTAATGCCGATTTAGCCACCAGCCCCAACCAGGAGCGTGTTTTACGTGCCATGATCCGGAACTTGCAGGTACAAACAGAGGTGCTTAATCAGCAATTGAGCGTAATAGAGCAGTTCAATCAAATGAAAAAAGAGCAAAAAGATGAAATCAAGAATATTTAAACGATCGATGCTTGCTTTAATGGCCCTGTTAGCCATTAATACGATCAGTTTTGCACAACAAACTCCTGCGCCAGCCGTTCCGGTTCCCGTGCTGCCGCCTATGCCCCCGGTTGCTCCTTTAAACAACATGACACCGCCCGACAGCAAGGACTTTCAGTTTAAGGTAGACGATCTGCACATTAAAATGAAGGATCTGCAAAAGCAAATAAGCCACATTAAACTGCAGCAGCTTAAACAAATGAACTTGAAAATGAAGGGCATTGAAAAGCAGTTTAAACACCTCGATCAGAATTTTAACTACAAACTGAACGATAGCGCCATAAACCTTACCTGCGACCTTAATAATATAGCGCCGCAGATTGCTTTGGGTTTTAAAGATTTCGATTCTAATTTTAGCTATAACACCGATGCGGATACCCAGCACGATGATGGTGTTGAAAAAGTAAAAAATTACAGCAAAAGCTATTCTATAGATGGCAACGATGTCATTAACCTGGATAACCGTTTCGGCAAAATAACTGTGAATACCTGGAATAAAAACGAGGTAAAGGTTGACGTTCAAATAAAAGTAGGCGCCAATGATGATGAGCTTGCTCAGAAATTACTGGACAATGTAACCATCAGGGATAGTAAAGATGGCTCGGGTGTTTATTTCAAAACCAATATCAACAGTGATGATAATGGCAGCTCATGGTCGTTATTTGGTGGCCGACGTAATAACGTACGCAAAATTGAGGTAAATTATACCGTATATATGCCATCCAGAAATCCATTGAACATAAGCAATAAATATGGCGCCACCGTCCTGCCCGATCTGGATGGAAAATTAAATATCAATAACTCTTACGGCAGCCTGGTAGCCAAAGCATTAAGCAACCCGGGCAATCAGATTTCTGTAAAATACGGCAGTGCCACCATTGGCTCCCTTAACGGCAGCGACCTGGATGTAGCCTATGGCAGCCTTAACCTTAACGAGTGCAATAAGCTTAATGCCGATATCAGCTACAGTTCGGCTAAAATTGGCAGACTTACAACTTCGGGCAATATCAACGTAAAATTCAGCGGCAACCTAAATATTAATGAGGTAGATAAAAACGTAAAGAATTTAGCTGTAAACTCCTCCTATTCCAGCGTAAAACTGGGTATCAGCAATGATCATAATGCCGATTTTGATGTAACCGTGCGTTATGGCAGCTTTAACTATGGCGGCCATGACATTAATATCACCAGCAAAAGCCCTGCGGATAACGACCGCGGCTTTAATCCCACCAAAAACTACAAGGGCCATTTAGGTAAAGGCTCAAACGATAAAACCATAACTATTAACACCAGCTACGGCAGTGTAAGCTTTGATTAACGCCTTATATTTTAACATTGATCTTAAACCTCTGCCACTTTCGGCAGGGGTTTTGTTATTTTAGGGGCAAACAATTTTGCCTGCTATGGAAATATTTGCTCATGCCGAATCCTGGATATCGCTCATCACTCTTACATTGCTGGAGATAGTTCTGGGCATTGACAACGTGATATTCATATCCATTTTATCTGATAAGCTTCCGGCAAATCAGCAGGCTAAAGGTCGCAGGCTTGGTTTAGGCATGGCCATGATCACCCGGGTATTGCTTTTATTATCCATTAGCTGGGTCATGACACTTACCGCCCCTTTATTTAATCTGGCCCACATTTTTAATATTACCGATGCTGATTGGGTGGAAAAACTGGCCATATCAGGTCGCGATTTGATCCTGATTATCGGCGGTTTGTTCCTGATTTACAAAAGCACTGCCGAGATACACCATAAAATTGAAGGCGAAGAAGAAAATACGGATAAAGTAAAGCGTCACAGCTTCTGGGGAACCATTGTCCAGATCATGTTGCTGGATATTGTTTTCTCGCTCGATTCTGTGATCACCGCGGTAGGCATGGCCAGCCATGTCGAGATCATGATATTGGCGGTTGTTATAGCCGTGGGCATTATGATGTGGGCATCAAACGGGGTAGCTGGCTTTGTGAACAAGCACCCAACGGTAAAAATGCTGGCGCTGTCGTTCCTGCTATTGATAGGTGTTTCGCTCCTGGCCGAGGCATTTGAACAGCATATCCCCAAAGGTTATATTTACTTCGCCATGGCTTTTTCGGTACTGGTAGAAATGCTGAACCTGAAAATGAAAGCAAAAGCGGGGAAGAAGAGAGTCAAGAGATAAGAGTCAGGAATCAAGAAGTTTCCCTTTGTCATGCTGAACGGAGTGAAGCATCTATTTTTAGAGATGCATAGTTCGTTAACAGATCCTTCGCTCCGCTCAGGATGACAAAATAGTTATAGCAAGATTCTGGCCTTATATTTTTGTCTTGATTCCTGACTCTTATCTCTTGACTCCCTTTCTTTAAAACACCCTGCACAACAAACCCTTCAGATACTCTCCTTCGGGGAAGGAAGCCCGCACCGGGTGATCTTCGGGTTGGTGGAATTGGTAAATGAATTGTACCTGCTTACCGGCATCAAGCGCCGCCCAGGCAATTACCTGCTTAAAAGTTTCCATATCCATAGCGCCCGAGCAGGAATAGGTAGCCAGTAAACCGCCTTCGTTCAGCAGCAGCAGGCCCAAACGGTTCAGGTCTTTATATGCCCGGGATGCACGGGTAAGCGCCGAGCGCGAGGGCGCATACTTCGGTGGATCAAGTACAATAACATCAAACTTTTCGCCATCATCCCTGAATTTGCGCAGCTGCACGTTTACATCAGATTTTATGGCCGAGTGCTTATCTGCATCCAATTTGTTCAGCAGAATGTTTTCTTTCAAAGTTTCAATAGCCAATGCCGAACTATCCACACTGGTTACCGATGCAGCGCCATTTTTTAGGCTATTGAGCGTAAAGCCTCCGGTATAGCAAAAACAATCCAGCACTTTTTTTCCTTCGGCATAGTTGGCTACTATATGGCGATTATCGCGCTGATCACAATAAAAGCCTGATTTTTGGCCTTCTGTAATATTGATACCGTAAACAATGTTGTTCTCGAGTACTTCAACAATCTCGGGTGGAGGGTTACCAAAAAGCACTTTATTTTCAGCTTCGGCCAGGCCTTCGTGAGCCCGTGAGGAGTTATCACTTTTGTCGGATATACTTTCGGGGTTCAGCAGCTTTTGCAGTTCATCAATAATTACCGGCATTACCCGTTCCATACCAGAAGTAAGCACCTGCACAGCCAGGTGACCTGCATATTTATCAACAATTAAACCCGGCAAGTAATCCGCCTCACTAAAAACCAGGCGACAGGTATTGGTTTCATTATTTAATACATGGGCACGGCTTTTAATAGCAGATGCCAGTTTACGGCGAAACCAGTCGTCGTTAATTTCAACGGCTTCATCCCATTCTAAAAGACGCAGGGCAACCCGCGATTGATCGTTATAAAAACCATAGGCCATAAAATCGCCTTTTGCATTAAGCAGTCGCACCACATCGCCATTGGCTGGTTTACCTTTTACTTTTTCAACAGCTCCTGAAAATACCCAGGGATGTTTTTGCAATACAGCTTTCTCTTTGCCCTTGTTTAATAGCACATCAATCATAACCGCAAAGGTAATAAAAAGCTTAAGGCTGAAAGCCGAAAGCTAAAAGTGATTATTTGATGCTGCTTTCGACCTTAAGCTTTTGGCATTCGGCTTTTGCTTTAAGCTCAATTAAACTTTCATAAATTTTATTACTCCAATACAATATTTACCGATTAAAAACATTTGGTATCTTAGTATCGAAAACATAACATGAGAAAGACTTACTTATTTTTAGCTACCATGCTATTGGCATGCCTCTGCTATAAAAGCAATGCACAAGGAATACCCCGCATTCCCGAAAACAGTACAACACAAACTATTATTCAGGATTTTGGCCTGGGTAAAATCACTATTACTTATTCAAGACCGAATGTTAAAGGGCGCAGAATGTTTGGTGGCATAAACCCTTATGGTGAAGTATGGAGAACAGGCGCTAATGCCGCCACTACTATTACCTTTACTGAAAACGTTATTATCGAAGGCAATCCGGTACCGGCCGGTACGTATTCCCTTTTCAGTATTCCTGACAGAACCGACTGGATCATTATCCTCAACAAAACCGTTAAACAATGGGGAGCCTATAGCTATAAGCAAGCCGATGACCTTTTACGGTTTACGGTTAAACCTAAAAGGGTGACCGAAAAGCGGGAAACTTTTACTATAGCTTTTTCCAACTCAACAACCCGGTCGACAGATCTGTATTTGGTATGGGACCATACAGCAGTTATGGCACATATAGAAGCGACTGACGATGCCAAGATCATGGCCAATATTGATGAGCTGATGAAAGGCGATCGCAAGCCTTACTATCTTAACGCTATCCAATGGTATTATGAAAACGGTAAAGATATTAACAAAGCTTTAGGCTGGGTAGCTGAAGCAGAGAAAGAAGAGCCTAAGAAGCCATGGTTTAAACTATGGGAGTCGCACCTGCTATTAAAAAAAGGCGATAAACCGGGTGCTATAGCTGCTGCTGAGGCTAGTATTGCGCTTTCAAAAGAAAGTAATGATGATGAATACCTGAGATTGGGTCTGGAAGCGCTTAGTCAAGCCAAAGAGTAAATATCAGATAATAAAATATTACAGGCCCGGTTCAACTTGATCCGGGCTTTTTTGTGGCGTCAGTTTATTGATTAAATAAGCCACTATCATCACTAAAAAGCACCCGATAGGGTTAAGCCACAAGTAGGCAACTGTTTTACTTAGTCCTAAATATAATATGATTGCTTCGCTAATAATAGCAGCAATAAACACCGGCGTTCCGCTTACCCGCTTCATATAAAAAGCTACTATAAATACGCCCAACACGGTTCCGTAAATGTAGGAACCCAGCTGATTTACGGCTTCCAGCAAATTGCCCAGCTTACCGACATACAGTGCCATAATTACACATACCACACCCCATAACACGGTCGCCATACGCGATACCAGCAGGTAATTTTTATCAGAAGCATCCTGATTAATGGTGCGTTTATAAATATCAATCACCGTGGTTGAAGCCAATGAGTTAAGGGCGCTTGCTGTTGAACCCATAGAAGCCAAAAATATAATGGCTATCAACAGCCCTACCAATCCGCGGGGTAAATACTGTTTAACAAAGGTCAGAAATACGTAATTGGTATCGTTATCATCGGCGCTTGCATTATTCTTTTTCATGAGCGCGATAGCATCCTGCCTGATGGTGTGTGACTGCATATCGGCTACCTTTAAAGCGTTTTTTGCATGATCTATCTGATCCTCATTTTTGCTGTCAATGGCTTTTACCAGGTCATTGGCCTTGGCTTTTCGCTGTTCAAAAGCCCGGGTATATTGCTGATCGAGATAATTATACTGCGAAGCATAGCCGCTTTGTTTTACCCGGGCCACCTCGTAATTATTAAAGAACATGGGTGGCCTGTTAAACTGGTAAAAGCTAAAAACCAGTATGCCGATCAGCAGGATGAGGAACTGCATGGGGATTTTAATAAGTCCGTTCATAATAAGGCCCAACCTGCTTTGCCCAATGGAGCTGCCGGTTAAATACCGGCCAACCTGGCTTTGATCTGTACCAAAATAGGATAACTGCAAAAAGAAGCCGCCAATAAGACCACTCCACACAGTGTACCGGTTACTCCAGTCAAACTTCCAGTCTATCACATTCATGTGGCCCAGTTTACCAGCCATTTTCAAAGCATGCGTAAAACCTACACCCGATGGTAATAGGTTAACCACCAATATACCGGCCAGAAACATACCGGCAAATATGATGCTCATTTGCAGCAACTGCGTGTAGGATACCGCTTTGCTGCCGCCATAAACGGTATAGAATATTACCAGGCCGCCTATAAACAGGGTGGTATAAACCGTATTAATATTAAGTATGGTTGATAAAATAATGGCCGGTGCATAAATAGCTACCCCGGTTGACAGGCTGCGTAACACCAAAAAAAGGAACGAAGTGAGCGCACGGGTTTTCAAGTCAAAGCGCTGCTCCAGGAACTCATATGCCGTATAAACCTTAAGACGATGAAATATGGGCACAAAAGTTACGCAGAGTACGATCATGGCCAATGGCAAACCGAAATAGAATTGCACAAAGCGCATCCCATCGGAATAAGCCTGGCCGGGTGCTGAAAGAAAGGTAATAGCACTGGCCTGGGTGGCCATAACCGAAAACCCGACATGATACCAGGGCAACGAGCGGTTACCCATTAAGAACTGATCGATATTTTTATTACTGCCGCTTTTCCATACGCCGTAAGCCACTATGGCCAGCAGTGTAAGACCTAAAACTATCCAATCGGGTAAACTCATTCAAAAGACTTTGTAATGAGCCAAAATACTAAAATTAAAAAAACCAGCCACACGACTACAATGCCGTAAAACTGGTTCCAATTTTTTATAAATGAGGGCAGATCAGGATCAGGCCTTTTCACCACGGCCTTTAACCAATACAGTTACAAAGAAACCGGCGGTTAATAAGCCTAAAACACCACCAACGGCTATCCAGGTAAATCCTTTATCAATTATTGCTCCTATAAAAAGCCCAGAAACTAAGCCAACAAGGTAAAATACAAAATCAAGGCTTTTTTCTTCTTCTTCGTGATGTTTCATATTACTGTTAATTATAACGTTTGCAAAAATAGATGATTAATTGATTTTTTCAACATTTTATTTAATGACGATTTACAATTGTTACGTATGGCCGCTTATTAAAGACTTACGAAGTTTTTGAAACTTCGTAGGTCTTATTTGTTTTATCCGCTGCCGCGGGCTTCCAGTCCGTGGCAACCATGGTTTCAGCTTTCAGCTGAGAATATAAGCTGAAAGCTTATAACATGCACCCCACGAGATACGCTACGCTAATCTCGTGGGAGCAAAGCAATTGAATTAGTGTTTAAACTTAGCCCATCGCCTATTAAACTCTACATCTTCATTAACCGTAATTTTAAACGCCCGACCGTCTGAAGCATTCCATTGCTTGATGTTTTGTAGCTCTTCTTCCGATGGATTATAAAATTCAAAAAAGCCGGTATCCTTTGCAATTGTCTTAACTCCTACTAGCTTAAGTCTTTCAGACAATCTATTTCTATGATAATCATAAGGAACAAACTTTGTTAAATTCAGATCTTTAATTTTAACCGAACCCATCCGGGTTGAATCTGTAAACTTAATACTGTCTATCCCGCCTTCTTTTAATCCAGGTATTTTATTCAAACTAATGAAATACCAACCACTTTTTGAGGGGTCTATAAAAACGTTTATTGTTTTTACAGACGAGCCGCCATTGCAACCGCTCAAAAATAATAGGGATAAACAAATACCTATTATATACCTCATCAATTTTTTGGCTTACTCAATAAATTCACAAACAAACGATAGGCTCCCGGTACACCGGCAGGCAGTTCCCTGAAAAAGGCCAGGGAGGTATACACAAAGCGTCCTTTGCCGTAATCGCCAACAATTAATGATCCGTTGTTAGGCTGCTCACCCTTATCATTCATTTGTAAAACGGCTTTGTATTGCGGGTCAATATCACTTACAAAATACAGGCCGCGTTCCTGTATCCAGCCTTTAAAATCGTCCTGGGTAATTTTATTAGGATAGTTAAGTACAGGATTTTGCTTATCCAGTATGGTTACTTCAGCATCCTCATCAGTAACCCGTTGGTTTACCACCCGGAAAGGATATGGGCCTATTTGTTTTACTACCAGGCCCGAATTGTTATTGTACTGCACCAATAAGTTACCACCATTTTTAACATAATCCATCAGGCGGTTTTGCTCATAGGCCAGGCGCTCATTCACATTGTAGGCACGTACCCCGGTAATAATAGCATCATATACAGAAAGATCAGCGTTCATGATCTCGTTTTCCGAAAGCAGATGAACATCATAACCCACCTGACGTAAAGCCTCGGGCATCAGATCGCCTGCCCCGGCAATATAGGCCAGTTTTTTACCGGCTATTTTCAGGTCAAGGTTCACCAGCCTGGTTTCGGCAGGCGGGAACAGCGTAATAGCCGGTACATGATCATACCGGATGCGACGCAGAGCCAGCGAAAAGGTTTTTCCGTTCACCGTTACCAAAGCCTCTAAATTATTGATACGGGGTTTATTATCTGTTGGAGCAACAGATAAGGTTACCGTCCACTCATCATTCTTATTTTTCCCGGTAAACTCAATTTTTTTGGGATCGATCTTCCAGCCATCTATAGGTTTCAAACTAATATTTCCGGTAGCCGCAGTAAAGCTTTTTAATTTTACCTGAATCAGTTGTGCCTGCTGAGAATTAAAAATATAATCCTGGTTTTCGATATTGGCTGTAACCGGCGGTGTAATTTCCAGTGGCTGATACACCTCGCCCCTCACCGGGTCAACATATTTATAAAGCAATCTGCGCTCAAAGTGTACCGGCTTGCCTTCAATAATAAATTCAAAATCAACTTTGGGCAGGTCAGGATTTTCGGGATTACCGGCCAGGGTTTCGTCTGGTAAATTATAGGCACCAATGCTGTGCGGAGTTTCCAGCCAGTAAGGTTGCGTCAGCTTATCAGCAACGCCACTTTGCTCAAATGTTTGCTGCTGATTGGCCGGGATCACCTGGCTGTTGAGGTTGGATACATTATTTTGAAATGCGATGTTATTGATCTTTACCCGGTTGCTATATCGGTCAACTACCTGGGCGCGTACTTGTATCTTATCGCCCAGGGCATAAGTTGGCTCAGTAGCATAAGCTTCAAACCATAAGCCCGAACAGGCGGCAATCAGTTCACTCAACTCTTTGGTTTTTTGAGTGCGCCAATATACATCTGATATCTTTTCAACCTTACCCAACAACTGTACTAAAGCTGGCACTGATTTTTCCGGGGCTTCCGGATTAAAATCCCGGTTAACTATGCCAATACCTGCGCCAATAGATTCGCCACCCTTTACCCGTTTCCAGGTGGTATTTACGCCATCCATCAGGTCATTTTGCGGGGCATCACCTAAAATAGTTTTAAAATACTCATAAAATTCACCGCGTTGCCTGGCCGAGCCAAAGCCCTGTGTTTTATGGTTACTGCGACTTTCGGCAGCAATTTCGCCATAGCCTTTTCCTAAAATGGGATTATAAACGCCTACATTAATTTTAAACTGATCGGGAGATGTGGTATTTACGCTGCCAAAACTAAAGGTATTCCATAACAAGCGTTTGGCCTGCCAGGGTTGTACATATTTCAATTGCTCGGGATAACGTTTAGGATCGGCCGCGGCGGTAAATGCCTCCTGCGCCAGTATGGCCGATGAAGTATGATGACCATGACCGCCTTCGCCGGTGGTAGGGAAACGGCATATCATCACATCGGGCCTGAATTTGCGGATCACCCAAACCATATCGCCTAATACTTTATCCTTATCCCATATTCTCAGGGTTTCTTCGGGCCCTTTTGAAAAGCCAAAATCATTGGCGCGGGTAAAAAACTGCTCGGCGCCATCAACGCGGCGGGCCGCCAGTAATTCTTGTGTGCGTATCAGCCCCAAAAGTTCACTTTGTTCATTTCCAATCAAATTTTGCCCTCCATCGCCTCGTGTACAGGAAAGATAACCGGTTCGGTAATGTTTTTCCTGGGCCAGGTAAGCCAGCAAACGGGTGTTCTCATCATCGGGATGAGCCGCTATATACAGCACGCTGCCCAGTGTATTGAGCTTTTTAAAATTTTGCTGTATAGCGCCCAGATCGGCCGGTGGCGCAGTTTGTGCTGATACTAAAGTTGAAAGGTATAAAAAGGTGGTAATGAGGTTTATCCGCTTCATGCTGGCAAATATATTTGAAAGATGGAAATTTATTATCTTTATATCAATAATATAACATTGCATAAATATGGAATGCCCTATATTTCAAACGAATAACAGACAAACCATAATTGCTGCAATAACCTAAAATTTCGGCTGATTAGTAAAACAAATCTGTCATTCATGAGTAATCTTAATCAGTTGATTAGCTTTTTGCCCCGGATTGCTATGCTTTAATCAATCGTTTGATTAATTTTGTGCCGTTAAAAGAAAATGGACAAAGATAAGATAGATAAAAAAGACCACATCCTGGACGTCGCCGAGCGCGTGTTTTCAGAGATGGGTTTTGACGGCGCCTCTACTCGTATGATCTCGGGCGAAGCCGGTGTGAACATGGCCATGCTCAATTATTATTTCGGTTCAAAAGAAGGTTTGTTCCTGGCAGTTATTGAACGCAAGATCACCGATTTTCAAAATATACTGCAAATTTTAGGTAACGACGAAAGCATCAGTTCCTGGGGAAAAATAGAATCATATATTGATATCTATGGCGAACGGGTAGTGAATCACAACTGCTTCCAGAAACTGCTCTATCAGGAATTAACCATGAACCGCCGTACCGAGCTTGCCGAAAAGATACGCAATATGTTGATGAAAAGCGTATCCGAACTGTTTAGAATAATACAGGAAGGAATGGATAATGGTGAATTTCGTAAAGATACCGATATGCAACTGATTGTATCTACGCTTTACGGAACCAAAAACTTCATTTTAAATACCCCGCTGATGTCATCAACCATGCTGGGGTACGATATACAGGACGAAAAAGTGCTGGAGGAACAATTTAAGCCCCGTATTAAAAAATATTTAAAAACCCTCTTAAAAGCGTACTTAGTTAATGAAAATGACAACTCTAAATAAAAAACCCAAGCACCTATCACTGTTTAATGCAGTGCACCCCTTCTGCCTGTATGCTATTACGTTTGTAATAACGGCTTCGCTATTTGTGGGAACCGCAAACGCGCAGGACAGAACCATCACCCTGGATGAAGCTATAAAACTTGGTCTGGACAACAGCAAGACTTTAAAGCTTTCGCAATCAAAAATTGACCAGGCTATTTCTGAATATAACCAGGCTAAAGACCAATCGTTACCAACCGGTAAAATAAGCTATGGCTACACCCATGCCGAAATTCCGGCCAACAGACTGGCTTTAGGTCCCGAGAGTTTTAACTTACCCAACAGGGCCGACGCTTACCTGGGTATATTAACCTTAAATCAAACTATTTTTGAAGGCAATAAGCTAAAATATGCCCGCCAATCAACCGATCTGTTAACCCAGGTTGCCCGTTTGGATGTAGTAAATGATAAAGATCAGATCACTTATGACATTATCAGCTCTTACTACAGCTTATATAAAGTACTGCAAAGCAAAAAGGTGGTAGCTCAAAACTTAACCACTGTTGATGGCCAGATAAAACAGGCACAAAGGTTTTTTGATCAGGGATTGGTAACTAAAAATGATGTGCTGCGTTTCCAGCTGCAACGATCAAATATTGAGCTTAACGGTGTGGATCTGGAGACAAATCGTCGCATTGTTAACTACAATTTGAACGTGTTATTAGGATTACCGGAAGGTACCCAGCTCAACATTGATCAGATAACCGAGGCCGACAGGCAGATTGCTCCGTTTAGTAATTACCTGGATACCGCAATGACCAACAGACCCGAACTACAACAATTTGACCTGCGTACTAAAGTAGCCGAAACAAACATTAAAAGCATCAAAGGCAATACTTTGCCTACACTGGCAGCATCAGTTGCAGGCTATTATGTAGATGCCAATATCAACCCTATACCTAAAAGCGGTAACTATATTACACCGTTAACAGGCGGCTTAACCCTGTCTTGGAGCTTTAGCTCATTATGGACCAACAAAAACAAGGTTACCGAAGCTAAAATACAGCGTGAGCAATCTGTGATCAACAAAAACATTATGGTTGACCGTATTAAAGACGAAGTAAATCAGGATTACCAGAATTATACTTCGGCTTTGAACAAGATCAAACTGCTGCAGGTAGCTATCGCGCAGGCTGGCGAGAACAATAAAATATTGGAATCGAAATACAAGAGCAATATATCATCGGCTACAGATCGTGCCGATGCCGAAACATTGCTTTACCAAGCTCAGATCAACCTGGAACTGGCTAAAGCCGATGCAGGTTTGGCTTACTATACCTTATTAAAATCAACTGGAAAAATTAACAAACAATAATACTAAACCAATCAATACTATATACAATGGCAAAGGAACACGAAACACAGGAACACACACCAAAAAAGAAACCGAATAAAGTTATCCCTATCATACTAGGTATATTACTTATTGGCGGTATCATTTTCGGTATCAAAGAATATATATATTTCGGTAAACACATCGATACAGATGACGCCCAGATCGACGGCGATATCAGCCCGGTTGTTGCCCGCGTTGGCGGTTATGTTGACTCCATCTATTTTGAAGAGAATACTCACGTAAATGCTAACCAGGTACTGGTTAAGATAGATGACCGTGACTACAAAGTTAAAGTGGAGCAGGCACAGGCTGCACAGGTAGGTGCAAGCGCCGGTATCAACGTAAATCAATCACAGATCTACGCTAATGAGGCTAACTCATCAAGTGCAAGGGCTCAGGTTGCATCAAATGTTGCCCGTTTAGATAAAGTACAAAAGGATTACAACCGTTATGCCAATCTGGTAAAAGATGGTTCTGTAACCCAGCAACAATTTGATCAGGCTAAATCTGATCTGGATGTAGCTAAAGCTAATCTGCGTGCTTCACAAGATCAATTCAAAGCAGCCGAAGAGCAAATCGGCACTACTCGTAGCCAATTAAAGGTAACCAATACTGGTGTAACCCAGAAACAGGTTGATATTGATTTTGCAAAATTGCAACTAACTTATACTACTATTAAAGCGCCAGCAAGTGGCTTAGTATCTAAAAAAAGTATCCAATTGGGGCAATTGGTACAGGCCGGACAAACACTGTTCTCGATCATTAACGATAACAGCTTGTACATTACTGCCAACTTTAAAGAAACCCAGTTAAATGATATGAAAAGCGGTCAGAAAGTTGACATTGAAGTTGATGCTTACCCTGATCTGAAACTGGAAGGCGAAGTTTACAATTTTTCACCTGCTACAGGTGCCAAGTTCTCTTTATTGCCACCAGATAACGCAACAGGTAACTTCGTAAAAGTTGTACAACGCGTACCTGTTAAAATAAAATTAAAAGCTGATAAAGCAACTCTTGATAGATTACGCCCAGGCATGAGCGTAAAAGTATCAGTAATTAAAGGATAATCGAGAATTTGGGATTTCGGGTTTAGGATTTCGGATTTATTATTCTGTTAATTCTTTAATTCTGTAAATTCTGATTCTGATTCAAAGTTTAGGATTTAGAATTTAATAAAATCATGGCTGAAACAGGCTTTAAAAAATGGATCATCACCATCACGGTTATCATAGCTTCGCTACTGGAGCTTATCGATACCACGATCGTGAACGTATCGCTGCCCGATATACAAGGTAACCTTGGCGCCACATTGGAAGATGTTGCCTGGGTAGTTACCGGTTATGCCGTAGCAAACGTAATTGTGCTTCCTATGTCAGGCTGGCTGGGGAGCCGTTTCGGGCGCAAAAATTACTTCATAACATCTATTGTGGTATTTACCATAGCTTCGTTTTTGTGTGGTAATGCCACCAATTTAAACGAGCTGGTTATGTTCAGGATCATACAAGGTATAGCCGGGGGTGGTTTAATATCAACCTCACAGGCCATCCTGATCGAAACCTGGCCACGTGAGCAAATAGGTACAGCCACCGCGTTGTTTGGTTTAGGCGCGGTAGTAGGGCCAACCGTAGGGCCAACCATTGGTGGTTATATCACCGACCACTCTTCATGGAGATGGATATTTTATGTAAACATTCCGGTGGGTGCACTGGCGGCATTTTTTGCTTATACCTTTGTGCGCGAAACACCTAAGGACGCGAAAGGCAAACCGATTGACTGGTGGGGTATTCTCTTCCTGGCCATATCCGTTGGTAGTTTACAAACCATCCTGGAAAAAGGCGAAACTGAAGATTGGTTTGCTACAACCTATATAACCGTACTTACCATTACCGCCATATTAGGATTAATCCTGTTTATATGGCGCGAAATGAGCATAGATTACCCGATAGTAAACTTTGCCATATTAAGGCACCGGAGTTTCGCGGTAGGTATGTTTACCTCCTTTATACTCGGGTTTGGGCTCTATGGATCGGTATTCGTATTCCCGGTATTTTGTCAGAACCTGCTTGGCTTTACAGCCCAGCAAACGGGCGAGATCCTGTTTCCTGGCGGGTTATGTACCATTATCATGATGCCGTTTATAGGTAAAATGCTCAATAAGGGTATCCCTGCGCAGTTTATGGCAACGGCTGGTATGTTCCTGTTCTTTGTGTTTACCACTATGCTCAGCAATTCAACGCTGGCAGTAGGCACAGGCGATTTCTTTATACCACTGGCTATACGCGGTGTAGGTATGGCTTTATTATTCGTACCGCTAACCACATTGGCTATTGCCGATCTGAAAGGCCCGGAAGTTGGACAAGGAACCGGATTAAACAACATGATGCGCCAATTAGGCGGTTCGTTTGGTATAGCTACCCTTACCACCATTATTCACGTTCGCCAGGGCCTTCACCGCAATAATCTTTTAACAAATATCACTTCAACCAATCCAGCCTTTACCGATCGTTTTAACGCCTATTTACATGGCTTTATGGCTAAAGGACATTCATTGATAGATGCTACCCGCATGGCTTATGGAGCAATTGAAGGAGCCGTTACCCGGCAGGTATTGCTGTTAACTTATGATGATGCCTACTGGATATCTGGCTTAGTGATGTTATTTTCGATACCGTTACTGTATCTGCAGCCATTTAAAAAGGCCGTCAAAATGCCGGTCGACGCGCATTAATAAAACGATAAAAGCCGTTCCTCTATTACCAGGAACGGCTTTCCCCAAAAAAAATTAACAATTAAAATTTAAGTACTGCCTCCCGTAAAAACTTTGCTTTATGAAAAGATTTCGTAGATCCAGGGGGCGTTTAATCTTAGGTATAAATTTAGAAGTTTTTAATTAACAAACGCAAATTAAATTAAGCATTTAAGCATAATTTATGAAAAAGACATGAAATTTATAAATCTCATGTCTTTTTTTTGTGAAAACGTTAATCAACAACTTAAAAAATCAGCTTCCCGGTTGATGTTATGAGGGATGCGATACGTACTGCATCAAAAATACGCTCCTCGGTAGTAGATAATTTGATCAATGAATCTTCATGAGCATTTACACACATCTCACAGCCATTTACAGCAGATATGGCCAGGCTCATTAATTCAAAAAACTCTTTCCCTGTTACAGGCTTCATCATCAATTGCATGCGGATACGAGCCGGAATCTGGGTATATTTTTCTTTTTGGGTAAAATGCCTGAACCGGTAGAATACGTTGTTCGAGGCCAATAAAGAGGCACAGCCAACAGCTTCTGCTATTTCAGCGGCGTCAGCTCCCTGCTCCTGGGCATATTTAGTAAAAAACACAGTAAGGGGTGTGTTATTATTATTAACAGCAGTGCTTAATCCCAGCAAGGCACACTCTTTAGCACTTAGATGGGCTGATGTAAGGGTACTTGTAAAATTCAGTTTCAAATCACGCAGGTATCGTGATTCGCCTTTTTCCAACAGGGTAAGGGCTTCTGTTCTGTAGTTTTTATCTATTCCAATACTTTCCAGTAGCTCCTGGATCACTTCGGTACTTTCGTTCATGTTTTTTGTGCTTAAAGCTAAAAGCCGAAGGCTTAAAGCGGGTTAGAATTCAAATAGCTTTTAATCGCTTTCGGCTTTATGCCTTAAGCTTTCAGCTCATATTCAGTGTATAAAAAATCCCCGCACAAATTTTCTGTACGGGGACGTATCTTATATATCAGTATTAAACAGTAAGTGTTTCTTGTCCTTTTTCCCAGTTGCAAGGGCAAAGCTCATCTGTTTGCAAACCATCAAGTACACGTAAAACTTCTTTAACGTTACGGCCAACGCTTAAATCATTAACTGATACCCAACGGATGATACCGGTAGGATCGATGATAAAAGTAGCACGGTAAGCAATTTTCTCGGTAGGCTCTAATATACCTAGGTCTTCTGCTAATGATTTTGAAGTATCAGCAAGCATCGGGAATTTCAGATCGCGCAGATCGTCATGATCGCGTCTCCAGGCAGCGTGAACAAATTCAGAATCTGTAGAAGCACCAATTAAACGGGTTTCACGATCGCGGAATTCGCCAAAGTTTTTGTTGAATTCAGCAATTTCTGTTGGGCACACAAAAGTAAAATCTTTTGGCCACCAGAACATTACAGTCCAAACATTATCGTCATTCACCAGGTACTCAGAAGTTAGTGTTTCAAACTCTTTACCTTTTTCAAGACTTACTACAGCGGTTTTAGAAAATTGAGGGAATTTTTGTCCTATCGTTAACATATCGTGTATTTTATTATTATTTATGCAACAAATATACACTTTTCTAACAAGGTCATTAATTCTAAAAATCTATACCACATCAATTTTATCTATACCACATCAATATTATATAACATCATTCTATCCATCTGATCCTCATCGGTTTTTGGCGATCTTTTTCTATTAAAAAAAATACTTTACCTTGGTTGTATGAAAACTAAACCTATAATTATAGTAGTAGTTGCCGCTGTTATTTTGGTGTGCGGCTTTTTATTTATTCGCAGTAAGTACTTAAGCAAGCCCGAAAAAGGCGAAATAACTCAATTTTTAAACTCCTTTAACACGCAAATACAGGCCGGGAATATTGATTCGGCAAGTTTATATTTTGAGGCCGACCAAAAAGGCCGCCTGGTAAAAACACTATTGAAAGTACTTACCAATAAAACCAATACCGGCGGTAAAGAAAAACCTATTTTTAAGGTAAGCCTAAACACCGAGGATGCCTCTGTTAAATTTATAAACCCCGAACTGGCTACCGCCAATGTTGTGGCAAAATTTACTCATGATGCCTTACCGGCAGAAAAAGCAAGCATTGTATTTACTATCCACAAAATCGGCAATCATCAATACAAAATAAGTCAGGTTAATGCAACTGATTTTGTAAAGGGCTATATAGTTTTTCAAAATAAAGTGATCAACAAAACCATACCTGAGAAAGATATTTACGCTCCCATTACCCTGGCCGCCTTTAAAACAGCCGAACAATTAAAAACTAAATATGATACCGTTATATGGTTCGAACATATTGACGGTAAAACCTATTATTACGTGTCCAAAAGCCGCCTTGAAGAAGGTGTTTACTGGGGAAGCGATAACAAGGAAGGTAAAATGCCCACCCACCAGATGGGACTTGTAAATCCTGAGCTTAAAGAGATCATTCCGCCTGAATATGATGTGATACACAATATCGGCGGAACTGTAGACGGATTGATAGAGGTTGAAAAAGGCACCAAAAGAGGCTTTTTTGACCTGCAGGGCAAGGTAATAGTACCTGCTGATTATGATCAGCTGTATCCCCTGAATGATGATGAAAACCTGGCTTTGCTCAAAAAACAAGATGACTATTTTTACCTGAAAAAAGATCTTAGCATAAGCGAAAAACTGGTCGACCTTAAAATAGCGGATCTTTTACCCAAGATAAAAGCCTATGGATCATCGTTCAACCTGTCTGATAAAAGTTCAAACGGTATCATGGAGTTTAACAGCCGGGAAACAACAACCTCTATCATTATTCCCCCCACTTATCTTTCCGATTGGCTGATCGTTTCCAGGTTCCTCAACTTTCAGAACCCGTTAAGGAAGGGGGTAAAAAGCATGAACGATGGTGAAGGCGAAGGCAGTTTAAGCATGGCTGTTAGTTTTGATGGTGCAAAGAAACCAAGCGATAATTGGTTTGAAAGCGCCTTCTACTCCGTTGTTGATGATTACCTGGGTGGGCGATCAGGCCTTTATACAACCAAAGAAATGCTCTTTGTCGACAAAAAACAAAACCGCATCCTGGGCTTTAATGTAAATGCTTATATGGGTATCGAAGAAGGTGGCGGCAAACTATCCGGTTTATGCAATGAAAACACACTGAGGGCAATTAATGATTCGTTGTTTGAATTTAAAACCACATCACAATTTTATCAGCCTTTGTCAGACACCAGTGAAACTCTAAGCGAAGGACCTTACTATCACTATCTGCAAATAAAAGATGGTAAACTCACGGCTTTGGATAACAAAAGGACTTTTTCCTTTACCAAGTATGTTAAAATGGATGATACTTATCTGCAAGGCTGCTACGTGATTAGCAATGGCAACTATGAGCATCCGCAAAATAAAACCATCGACCATTTAACACCAGAAATTTTGCAGTATGTCAAGAACGAGATATATGCATCATACAATTATAAATTCAAGAACCAGAAATGGAAAGATGCCTTTAAATACAGGTTTTTTGACGAAGGAGACCGTAAAAACGAAAGTGTTGATGACTCTTTAACCGTAATTGACAAGTATAATATCAGCTTTATCAATAGCAAACTAAATGCGCAAAAGAGTAATACGTTAGCGGCTAAATGAGTATTACAGCACGTTTATTAAGGTATTTCGCCTTCTTTTGGATCGCGATATTGAGCCTGGGTACCTTTGTTCAATATCTGAGCTTTAAACAGAATACCGTTTTCCTGGGCTTTAAGCAGGCTGCTATCAAAACGGGCTGGTATATGCCGGCCTTTTACTGTCATATTTTTGGCAGCAGTATTATTTTGCTGGCCGGCTTTTTCCAGTTTTCAAAAAAGGTATACAGTAATCGTCCGCTGCATAAGGCACTGGGTAAACTATATGTTTTCGGCGTTTTGTTTTTTGCAGCGCCGGGTGCGTATGTTATGACGCTGTTCATCAACCGGGGCAAAGGCGTATTTGCTTCCTTTTTAATACAAAACACATTGTGGGTAGCTTTTACCTTATCCGCTTTTATATTGGCGAAGAACGGCAAAATAGATGATCATGTTAAAATGATGCGCCGCAGTTACGCACTGACCTTTGCCGCAGTAACACTCCGCTTTTATATATGGTTGTTTACTGTTTTAGGCAATGGCGTAAATTTCGAGAACAATTACGTCATCATTGCTTTTTTAAGCTGGGTACCTAATTTGATATTAGTGGAGTTAATGCCCCCTAACCCCCTAAAGGGGGAACGATAAAGCAAATCGCTCCCCCTTTAGGGGGCTGGGGGGCTTGTTACAATATAAACTTCGTACTCAGGAAATTGGAGTCGCTGCCGTTCACAATTTCGTTGATAATTTGTTTATTGGTTTCATTTAGTTTGGTGGCTACTAAAGAGCGTATAGAAAACGCCCGCAGAGCATCAAATACCGAAAGCGTACCTTCGGCACTATCCTTACGACCGGTAAACGGAAATACATCCGGCCCGCGTTGACACTGGCTGTTGATATTTACACGGCTTACCAGGTTCACAAACGGATCAATCAACGATGATATCTCCTGGGCATCGTTACTAAATATACTCACCTGCATACCATGCGGCGAATCTATCTGATATTCGATAGGTTCTTCTATCGATTCAAACGGAATTACCGGGATTATCGGGCCAAACTGCTCTTCGCGGTACAACTTCATTTTTTCGTTCACCGGGTAAACTATAGCCGGGTAATAGAACGAGGCTACGCTTTCGCCGCCATTTTCATTGATAATTTTTGCACCATGAGCTATTGCATCATCAACCATTTCTGTTAATGATTCGGCTTTGTTCGGCTCGGGCATCGGGGTTAGTTTCACGTCTTTATCCCATGGCAGGCCAAATTTCAGTTTGGATACGGCTTCGCTCAGTAGTTTTAAAAACTCATCGGCTATATCTTTATGCACAAATATCACTTTGATGGCTGTACAACGCTGTCCGTTAAATGATAAAGCGCCTAAAACACATTCGCTCACGGCCAGCTGCAGATCGGCATTTTTGGTTACGATAGCCGCGTTCTTTGCATCCAGGCTCAACACCGCACGTAAACGGTTTATCTTAGGGTGGCGTTTTTTCAAATCATTAGCCACTTTGCTGGAGCCAATAAAGGCCAGCACATTCACTTTGCCGGTTTGCATTAGTCCCGGAGTAACCACGGCCCCTCGACCATAAACCGTATTCACCACGCCTTTAGGGAACGATTCCTGAAAAGCCCTTAACAGCGGGTAATGCAGTAGCGTACCATGTTTTGGTGGTTTAAATAAAATGGTATTGCCCATGATAAGGGCGGGGATCAGGGTGGTAAAGGTTTCGTTAAGCGGATAGTTGAACGGCCCCATACACAGCACCACACCAAGCGGTGAGCGACGGATCTGAGCGATCAGTCCTTCGGCCATTTCAAAACGGGATGATTTACGGTCGAGCGCCTTTAGGGCATCAATAGTAGCGTTGATGTATTCGATGGTACGGTCAAACTCTTTTGCCGAGTCACCGTATGATTTGCCAATCTCCCACATCAGGAGCTTTACTACCAGCGTGCGTTGTTCGATCATTTTATAAATGAAACGCTCCATACACTTGATGCGACTATCAATGCTCATGGTAGGCCATTCACCACGACCGTGGTCATAGGCAGCAATGGCTGCCTCTAAGGCATCATTGGCTTCTGTTTCGGTGCAGATAGGATAAGTGCCTATCAGCTTGCGTTTAAACCCATCCGGGCCGGGGAAACAAACAGGCGAATACACCTCGGTCACAGGCCCGTTCCAGGGCTTCATCTCGCCATCACACAGGTATTCACGCTGATGCACTTCTGCTATTTGGAATTCGGCCGGTATCTGGCTTTCCTCCACAAATATCGAACTGATCTGATCTTGAAAACTCATATTATATTGGGGTTAGAATTTCTATAAAGATAAATAAAGCCCCGTTTCATTATCAAGTCTTTTTATTCAGTTCCACTTTTGTTGATAAATTTTCAATTTATGTCGATGTAATAATTATTGTAAGAAGTCTTCCTCCAAATGTTTTTATCTTTATATCTAACATGATGAATAGATATAGTTACAGCATTCCCCCTTTTATTTTAGTTATAATAATCTCTTTAATAAGCTGTTCGAAAACAAATGACAAGCCGGCTCCTGAACCTGTTAAGAATGATGCTATAGTAACTACCCTGGCCGGTAGCGGGAAATATGGTATGGCTAATGGAAAAGGTCAGGATGCTACCTTTGGATATCCCGACGCGATATGTACAGACGCTGCCGGTAATATTTATGTGGGTAGCGGAGGTGATACCGCCATTCGAAAAATAACTCCTGATGGAGTAGTCAGCGGTGTGCCTAATAAGACACCCGGAAATCAAATGGGCGGTATATGGGGGCTTACCATTACCCCCTCCGGTATATTTTATTTCACCTTCACACTCGGTCATGTTTTATATAAACTCCCTCCCGGGGGAGGCCTCACTTTTGTTGCAGGGAGTGATCTTGGCGATCAGGACGGCCTTGGCAATGCAGCAAAGTTCTCTGATCTTATAGGCTTAGCCAGCGATGCTTCGGGCAATGTCTATGGCGCCGATTTTGAAAATTTCAAGATCAGGAAGATTACGCCAACAGGATTAGTAAGCACCGTACCCGGTACGGGTGTATATACCGCTCCTGGCATTTCGTCATCAAATTTCCTAAGTCTTCAAAGTATTGCTGTTGATAAAATCGGAAATTTTTATGTTACAGACCCCAATCAATATGCCGTGATAAAATTAGATCCGGCAGGAAAAGCCAAACGCCTCGCATCCTTGATGAAATACCCTGCAGGTATTGCTATTGATAATTCAGGTAACGTGTATGTCAGCGACATGACAGACCATATTATTAATAAAATTGCGACAGATGGTACAATAACACTGATTGCAGGAACGGGCAAAAGAGGCTACAAAGATGGAAAAGGAAATGAGGCTTCATTTAACCTTCCCCAATCACTTGCGCTAGACCCTTCCGGTAAGATATTATATGTAGCTGATGCTGGCAATAATATGATCCGGAAAATCATCTTACCTTAAATTTATGCCGATTCTTTATACAATACCATACCGGCATGATAAAACACGTTACCATCAAAATCACCATCAGCGGTAAAACCCGTATCGTCCAGGTATTCGATATGCTTACCTCTGATGCTGTAAAAGCCGGTGTAGGCCATCTTCCGGTTACCGCGGGCCTCAACATAACGGCCGTTCGGTAATAACTCGTGGCGTATGTAACCATCACTTGTTACCCAAACGCCTATATGTTGATCCTTTTCCATATTTATACTATTGCTGTTGAGGTTGTTAAGTCTTTCCAGGTTTCCAAATCGCCCTGAACAGAAGCTATCTTATTATTTGCTGCATTGTAGGCATCCTCGCCCAAAAACAAATTAACCGGTGGATTTTCAGTATTTACAATTTCAATCATAGCATCCGCTGCCTTATCCGGATCTCCGGCTTGCTGCTGATTCAGTTCGTTCTGGTGCAGATCTTGCGAAGCGCGCACATTTTGATAAGCATCTATCTGGTGTTTAGGTGCTACCAACGAACCTTCTGACAGGAAGTTGGTGCGGAAATAGCCAGGTTGTACTATAGTTACTTTAATACCAAACGGCTTCACTTCTTCGGCTAATGACTCAGAAAAACCATTTACGGCAAACTTGGTAGCACAATAGATGCCGAAACCCGGAAAGCTGCCGGTAAAGCCACCTATTGATGATATATTAAGGATATGACCCGACTGCTGTTTGCGCAGATATGGCAATGCCTTACGAATAACATTTAGGGAGCCGAATACGTTGACATCAAAATTGTCACGGGCTTCCTGATCTGTTAATTCCTCCAGACCGCCAACCAGGCCGTAACCAGCGTTGTTAACCACTACATCAATTTTACCAAAAGTACTTACGGTCAGCTCAATGGCTTCCTGTACACTTTCTTCATTTTTGATATTTACAGCCAGTGGCAAAAACTGATCGCTATGAGTACCAACGGCTTTATTCAGGTCGCTCAGGCTTCTGGAGGTAGCGGCTACCTGATAGCCTTCTTTTAATAATTTTTTCACTAAGGAGAGTCCCAGGCCTTTAGAGGCGCCGGTTACAAACCAAACTTTTTTATTGCTCATTTTTTTGCTTTTAATTATGTTTTAATAGATATAGGGTTGAGATGGTGTTTTTAATTAACCTTCAAATCTTGTTCAAGGTCAGTTGAACAGGTAAGCTCTTCCCACTCGTGGATCTCTTTGTACATCGAATCCAATTTGGTTAAGGCCCGGTTGTAGGCATCGCCGCCTAACAGTAAATGCAATGGGGGATTCTCCAAACCAGCGATTTTGATGATGGATGCGGCAGCTTTTTCCGGATCACCTGCCTGCTCGCCATCCATTTTCAGGTACTTGGCATGAGTTTCACGTACATCCGCATAATCAGCTATCGGATTTTCGGTCATGCTTAGTGAATCAGGGGTCAGGAAGCTAGTCCTGAAAGCGCCTGGCGCAACTACTGTAACTTTTATACCCAAGGCTTTTACATCTGCAGCCAACACTTCCGACAGACCGATAACCGCGTATTTAGCAGCACCATAAATAGCCCAGCCGGTTCCCGGGGCAATACCGGCTATTGACGAGATATTGACAATATGACCCGAACGCTGTTTGCGTAAATAAGGCATCACAAACCGGATGACGTTGAGGGTAGCAAATACATTTATATCAAATGCCTGGCGGGTTTCTTTATCGGTCAGTTCTTCAATAGCGCCACCCATGCCATAACCGGCATTGTTGATTACTACATCTATCTGGCCGAAAGTTTCATAGGTATGCTGCAGGGCCAGGGATACACTGGCTTCGTTCACCAGGTTAACCTGTAGTGGTAAAAAGTTATTATTGTTTGGGGTGTTAACTGCTTTTATTAACTCCTCTTGATTTCTGGAGGTGGCGGCAACAAGCTGACCAGCATCCAATAATTGTTTTACTAAGCTGAGTCCAAATCCTTTGGAAGCACCAGTAATAAACCATACTTTTTTGTTGTTGTCCATTTTTGTTCTAATTGATAGAACAAAGGTAGGCTAGCAGGCAGGTCTGTGCATTACGTCAATCAAACCAATGGTTACAAAATTCAAACAATTTTAATTTTGGTACTCTATTTTAATTTGGCTTTGGAGAGGGATATACAGCGCGGTTATAACAAATATAACGAATTGCTGCGACGAAAACAAATGAAACCTCGCCCTGCCCTCTCCTTTGGAGAGGGTTCTGAATAGCATTCAGGAGAGGATTTTAAATATTCCTGAATGACGATGGCGTAAGCTGCGTTTGTTTCTTGAAAAAGTTATTGAAATGTGTAGGCTCTTCAAAGCCCAGGCAGTAACCTATTTCTGATATATTCCAATCGGTATGCTTGAGGAGCGATTTGGCTTCGCTCAGCAAACGATCGGCTATGTGATCGGTTGTGGTTCTGCCGGTGGTTTCACGGATGGCACGGTTAAGGTGATTAACGTGTACCGACAAACGCTGAGCAAAATCATTAGCCGAACGCAGGGAAAACCGCTGCGCAGGGTTCTCTATCGGGAACTGACGCTCCAGTAGTTCGGTAAATACCGAGGTGATGCGGCTTTTGGCATCCGCGTGCTTATACACATTTTCTGATGGCTGTGTTTTAAGGGCATAGTAAGCCATTTCTGTCACATAATTGCGGATCAGATCATATTTAAAATCGTAGTCGGAACCTATTTCATCCAGCATCTTGGTAAACAATCCGGTTACGTAACGGTCCTGATCATCATTTAAATTATATACCGGCTTGGCGCCCAGGGCAAACATCGGCAGTTCGCTTAAACCACCACGGAAACGTTCGGTAAAGAAAGCTTCAGTGAAGATGCAGAAGAACCCTGTACGGTCATCAGACATATGTTCAAAGGTATAAGGCACATGCGGACTAAAAAACATCAGCGAAGTACCCGACAGCGTAATGCTTTTATCGGCATAGTGGATAATGTTATCGCCACGCATCAGGCTCACCTTATAAAAGCTCCTGCGGCTATAGGTAACCGGCTTGGCGTTAGGGCCAATACAGTCCTCAATCCTGAAAACGTTAAAGTGACCGATGTTTTGCTGCAGGTTATTGGGCAGCCAGTCAAATTTATTGAGGTAAAAATCTTCGAGTGTTTCTGTTGCCATATCCAAAGTTACAAAATTCAAACACAGGCACAAATCAGCATTGTCTACAAAAGGTCATTTTGACCTTGTATTTTAACAAATTTTAACACTTTTTGAGGCGCTTCAGCTCCAAACCTCATTCAAAAACCTTCGTTTTAATCCATTTTAACAAATTTTAACACGGTTTTAGTTAGTTATTGATGAGTTTGGAATAGGGTCAGGATATTTTAGAGATCACCGCATGAGAAAGACTTACTTGTTTGCGAAACCCCTTCCTCCCCTTCCCGAGGGAAGGAATCGCACGGACTGTTGCTTTTTCCGGATCAATTCGATCTTGCGATCTTGCGCTCGTTTGCAACGAGTGCTTAACATGGGTTTGCGTTTAAAACGCAAGGGCGATGCAATCGCCTAACCACAATAAGCACTCGTTGCAAACGAGCGCAAGTAAGTGCTCCATCCCACAAAAAAAGAGACGCATGTGATGCGTCTCTACAGTATTTTTTTATCAAGAAATCCCTTAATCTAACAAATCAAGGTTCAAATATTATTCCTGCTCTTCCAGATCAGCGGCAGCGGCTTCGTCTAGGAACCATAGGGTTTCACCGGCGATAGAATCGATCAGCTGTGCTGGATATTCTTCAATATCCTCGTCATCTTCCAGTACGTGGTGTACCGCGATAGCTTTACCTTCGCCATAAACCAGGAACGCGATATAACGCCCTTCGTTGATGAGCGGGGCATTCAGCGTAATGCGCCATACCTGCTGATCTTCCAGCCAAACTTCTTTTACGCCTGGTTTGGTATCATGTAATACCGGTGTATGTGGAAATAGGGAAGCAGTGTGCGAATTATCTCCTAAACCTAACAATACCAGGTCAAAGCTTGGTTCATCCTCATCAAAAAACGTGCTGATCAGGTTCCAGTATTTGGCAGCGGCTTCTGCAGGTTCAAAGGTGGTATCCACAGCAAATACATTCGCCGGACTAATCAGTAAAGGCTCAAACAGGGCCTTTTTAGCCATGAGGTAATTACTGTCTTTATGATCCTGCGGTACGTTACGCTCATCGCCAAAAAAGAAAAATACTTTTTCCCAGTCCAGCTGGTCGGCATAGGATGTAGAAGCCAGCAGCTCATACAGTTTTTTTGGCGAGCTCCCGCCTGATAAAGCCACGGTGAACTTACCTCTTTCAGTGATGGACTCGTTTCCTATCTTAATAAAATAATCTGCCAACCCGGTTAGTACCTCATCAGCAGTATTAAAAACATTTAATTTCATGTGCTATTCTTGGTTTGAGGTTCGGGTTGCGGGGTTCGGGTTGCGGGAGATAGATTTTCTATCACGAACCCCGAGCCTCGCAACCCGCACCCGAATCATTTATTTTTTCCCATTTACCGGCAGGGTGAACCAGGTAAATCCGTCGCGGGCAATGAGTGCTTCGGCGGCTTCCGGTCCCCATGAATCGGCAGAATAGTTAGGGAAGTTCAGGCTCTTTTTATTTTGCCAGGTGCTCAGGATCGGCATTACCAGTTCCCATGCAGCTTCTACCTGGTCGCCACGCATAAACAGGGTTTGATCGCCCAGCATGGTATCCAGTATCAGCGTTTCATAAGCTTCCGGTGCCTGGTTGGTATAGGTACCTTTGTAATCAAACACCATATCCACGGCGTTCAGCACCATGTCAATACCCGGGCGTTTGGCCTGTACCTGCAAACGGATGCTCATTTCGGGCTGTATGCTGATGATGAGCCTGTTTTGCTGCCAGCTTTCGGCGGCTTCGGTAGGAAATATCAGGTGAGGAACATCCTTAAACTGAATGGTAATAACCGATGACGACTGGTGCATACGTTTACCTGTACGCAGGTAAAACGGCACACCTTGCCAGCGCCAGTTATCAATAAAGAATTTGATAGCGGCAAAAGTTTCGGTGTTTGATTCCGGATTAACTTTTGGCTCTTCGCGGTAACCCGGTACTTCTTTACCTTTCATCCAGCCGCTGCCATACTGCCCCCTAACGGCCGAGTTACGTACATCTTCCGGACCAAATTTGCGCATGGCTTTCAACACGTCAACCTTGCGGTCGCGCACTTCATCGGCGCTAAAGCTTACCGGTGGCTCCATGGCTATGTGGCAAAGCAGTTGCAACAAGTGATTCTGGATCATGTCGCGCATAGCGCCAGATCCGTCGTAATAGTCGCCCCGTTCTTCCACACCCAGTTGCTCGGTAACCGAGATCTGTACGTGCTCAATATAATTACGGTTCCAGAGTGGCTCCATAATGGAGTTGGCAAAGCGGAAAGCCATAATATTCTGAACGGTTTCTTTACCCAGGTAATGATCAATACGATAGATCTGCGACTCGTCAAAAATACCAGACAATAACTTGTTCAGTTCTTTGGCAGTTTCCAGATCATGACCAAATGGTTTCTCGATGATGATACGTACGCGTTTTTTATCGTCGGCCAGTTTGGCTTTTGATATGTTCGAAGCGATGATCGGGAAGAAGTTTGGCGCTACAGCCAGGTAAAATATAACGTTGGCTTTAACTTTCCAATCTGCGTTATGTTTTTCGATCCGTTTGCCAAACTCTTTATAAGTTTCAAAATCGTTGGCATCTGATACCTGGTAATAGATGTTTTTTACAAAGTCGGCCCATTTTTTCTCGTCAACTTTACCGCTGCGCGAAAACTGATTGATATCGTTATGCAGGTTCTCGCGGAATTGCTCGTCAGTCAGTTTGGTACGACCGGTTCCTATAATGGAATATTGTTTTGGCAGCCATCCATCTAAAAATAGATTATACAGGGCCGGCGCAATTTTCCGTGAATTTAAATCCCCCGTGCCACCAAAAATGATGAATATAGTAGGATCTGATTTAGTTTGTGTGCTCATTGCTTTTTTATTTAGAAGCAAGAATTAAGAGTCAAGAAACAAGATAACAACAATAAAATTTATTATGCTGGTTTTTTCCTGGTTCTTAACTCTTGATTCTCGACTCTTATTTCTTGATTCTTATCTCTTGATACTAACTCACTCAGCTGCCCATTGTGTATGGAAGGTACCTTCTTTGCCGATCAGCTCGTAAGTGTGCGCGCCGAAATAGTCGCGCTGAGCCTGGATCAGGTTGGATGGCATTCTTGCACTGCGGAAAGCGTCGAAGTAACTTAATGATGCGGCGTAAGCTGGTGCAGCTACTCCGGCAGCAATAGTTTTTGACAATACTTTTCTGATGCCTGGTACCACGCTTTCTACAATCGACTGTACGTTTGAATCCAGCAGCAGGTGTTCCAGTTTGGCATCTTTTTCGTAAGCTTTGAAAATATCGTTCAGGAATTTTGAACGGATAATACAGCCACCTCTCCAGATCTTGGCAATTTCGCCCAGGTGCAGGTCATAATTATACTCTGCCGATGCGTTCGATAGCAAATGCATGCCCTGCGCATAGCTGATGATCATGGTGAAGTAAAACGCCTGCTCTAAAGCTGCTACCAGTTCGGCTTTATCAGCATCCAATACAATTGGGTCTTTAGCGTACAGTGAAGCTGCTTTTTCGCGCAGTTGTTTGTATTTCGACAGGTCGCGCATGGCTACTGCGGTGTCTACCGTAGGGATAGGTGCCTGCAGGTCCATAGCCACTTGCGATGTCCATTTACCGGTACCTTTGGCGCGGGCTTCGTCCTTAATATCATCCAACAATAAATGATCGGTGCCTGGTGCTTTGAATTTGAAAATATCCTTGGTGATATCCAGCAGGAATGATTGCAGACGACCTTCGTTCCATTCAGCAAAAATTTTACCGATCTCGTCGTTATCCAATTTCAGGCCTTTTTTCAGGATCTCGTAGGTTTCGGCAATCAGCTGCATAATACCGTACTCGATACCGTTGTGCACCATTTTAACAAAGTGACCAGATGCACCCGGACCAATATAGGTTACGCAAGGTACGCCATCAACTTTGGCGGCAATGGCCTCAAAAATAGGCTTCATTACGTTGTAGGCATCTTTATCGCCACCCGGCATCATGCTCGGACCACGACGCGCGCCTTCTTCGCCACCAGAAACACCCATGCCAAAGAAATGCAGGCCAATGGCTTCCAGTTCTTCTACACGGCGGTTGGTATCGGTAAAGTGCGAGTTACCGCCGTCAATCAATATATCGCCTTTCTCCAATAGCGGAGTCAGTTCTTCAATTACGCTATCCACAATTTTACCGGCCGGTACCAGCATCATAATGGCACGTGGTGTGGTTAAACTCTGGATAAATTCTTTTACATCGCTAAAACCTTTAGCGGCACGATCGCCGGCTTCTTCGTTCAGTGATGCTACTTTGGTGGTATCTTTATCATGTCCGGCTACTGCAAAACCGTGGTCGGCCATGTTTAGCAGCAAGCTGCGGCCCATAACACCCAGGCCTATCATACCGAAAGCATATTTATTGTCTGTTGCGCTCATCTTATTATTTTATTTGTTCATTTTCATTAGGTCATTATCGTCATTGAGTCATTATGCTTTTCGAATAGTCAAATGACCTAATGACGATAATGACTCAATGACCTAGTGACCATTTTCCTTTTTTAAATCTTCTAATATTTTTTTGGTGGTCTCGAAATCGGTGTGCTGGAACGCGCGGATACCCAGTTTCTGGGCCGTGTTCACAAACATGATACGATCGTCAAAATACACACATTGCTGCGGCGAAGCCTGGGCAATACCCATGGCCAACTGCCAGATACCCGGATCGGGTTTGCGCATTTTAACTTCGCACGATGATACAAAAGCATCAAAGCACTCATGCAGCTTGAATTTCTTAACCCGGTAATCGTTCAGTTCCTTGCCTTCGTTATTGAGCGAAATGATGCGGAAACCGCAGTCTTTTTTCCACTCTTTCAACCAGGCCAGTGTATCGCCCAGTACAACAGACTGGGAAAACATGAACTCTTTAAAATCCTCACGAACAAAATCGCGCGGATGATTAAAAATTACCGTATCCAGGTATTCGTCGAGCGTGATGCTGCCAATTTCATATACGTTGAATACAAAGTTGTGCAGCTCATTCACTTCGGCATGATCGAGCCCGAATTTTTCGCAGGCCAGCTTACGCGAATCGCGCCCCCAGCCGTTGGTGAGCAAAATGCCCCCAACGTCAAAAAAGAGGATTTTAATATTTGCTGCTTCCATGGTGCAATTAGCTTACTTTGCTTTTTTGCTCCTCGATAGCGTTCAATAATTTTTCGAATGGCTTGTTGAATTTCTCGATGCCTTCGTCTTCCAGTTGTTGGGTGATAGCGGCCAGATCGATACCTAAGCTAGGTAGTTTAGCTAAAACTTCGGTAGCTTTATCTAAACCGGTCTCTAAAGTATTGGCGGCAATACCATGATCGCGGAAAGCGTCGACAGTTTCCAATGGAACGGTATCAACAGTATCCGGACCGATCAGGGCCTCCACATATTTGGTGTCTTTAAAAGCAGGGTTTTTGCTGCCGGTACTTGCCCAAAGCAGGCGTTGTGGCTGAGCGCCTTTAGCTGCCAGTTTTTTCCATCTTTCGGTGCTGAACACTCTTTTGTAAATTTCGTATGCTTTTTTTGCTGACGCGATAGCAACTTCGCCAACCAGGTCTTTTTCGCCTTTAGCTTCCAGCAGCGGATCAACGATCACGTCGATACGGCTCAGGAAGAAACTGGCTACTGATGAAATATGTGCAATCTCGTGACCTGCAGCCAAATGATCCTCTAAACCAGAAATGTAGGCTTCGGTAACAGCTTCATAACGCTCTAAACCAAATAATAAGGTTACGTTGATGTTGATACCTTTAGCGATTGACTGTCTGATGGCAGCTAAACCAGGCTGTGTTCCCGGGATTTTGATCATTACGTTGTTACGGTCAACTTTTTTCCAAAGTTCTTCGGCTTGTTTGGCAGTACCTTCGGTATCCAAAGCTAAAAACGGAGAAACTTCTAAACTTACGTAACCATCAACTTTGTTTGATTCGGTGTAGATACCTTTAAACAAATCGGTTGCCTGCTGAATGTCTTTTACGGCAAGACCAAAAAACAGCTGCTCATTGTCATCAGTAGTTTTTGACAATTCAACAATATCATTATCATAGTCGGAGCTGCTGGTGATGGCTTTTTCGAAAATGGCCGGGTTTGAGGTTACGCCTCTAACGCCATCTTCGTCGATCAGTTTTTGTAACTTTCCGGATGCCATGATCTCCCGATCAATAAAATCAAGCCAGATGCTTTGTCCGAAACTATGTATTTGCTTTACATTATTAGTTGCCATTTTATTAGGTTGTTTTAAAGTTCAAAATTCAATTTATGAGGTAGATGTATTTGTTGTGCAGATGGCGGTTTTACCTCCCCAACCGCCTGCATTTGTATTATAGGTTAAAGTTCCTAATTTATATTGTAAAACAGGTAACCTGAGTATCATTTAGCCCCCTCTAAATCTCCCCCTAAAGGGTGAGACTTTTAAAAAGACATTATTATTTAGTCATGGCTGTCACCCTGAGCTTGTCGAAGGGTCGCGCGCAGAGGCCACTACACCATGCTTCGACAAGCTCAGCATGACACCCTTTTCCAGTCCTTGTTCCTTGCTCCCCAATCACGTATTCGACGCCACCAAAATTTGCAGGTTATAGCCTATAAAAAGTCCGCTTTCAATAACGCCTGTGATTGATTTGATATCCCGCTCCATGGTGCTGCCTATCGTATCAAATTTGCAATCCAGTATCATGTTGCCGTTCTCGGTAATTACCGGTCCGTCTTTACCCTTTGCCGGGCGAAGCAGGATGTCGGTAGCGCCTAATTGCTGCAGTTCTTTTTCTGCATACAACAAGGCCTGCGGAAATACCTCAACCGGAACGGGAAAATTCGCGCCTAATTTAGTTACCATTTTCGAATCGTCAACAATAATATAGCTTACCTCGCTCGAGCTGATGAGCAGTTTTTCCTTAAACATGGCCCCGCCGCGCCCTTTGATCAGACTGTTGTTGGGGTCAACTTCGTCGGCACCATCAAACAGCCAGTCGGGTTTGTTTTCATACAGGGATGTTAAAGGCACGCCCAGCTTGCTGCAAAACATGGATAGCTCCAGCGATGTGGGGATAGCTTTTACGTTCAGCTTTTCTTCCTTTATCCGTTTGGCTATAGCAACGAGAGCCAGGTAAGCGGTTGAGCCTGAGCCTACACCCAGGATATCGCCATCCTTTACCTTCGCGGCAATTTCATCGGCCACCTTCTGCTTACCGCTGATGTGGGTGATCTCCGACGACCATTCCAGGTTTGTGATTAAATTGCTATTCCAATCCATTTTTTTAGATGTGGGATATGAGATTTGAGATATGAGATAGGGACTTCAAAAAAGTCTCACATCTCATATCTAACATCTCAAATCTATCTTATAAAAGCGCTTTAGCGCGGGCTACTACGTTTTCAACTGTAAAACCAAAGTGTTTGTACAGGTCTTCTGCAGGTGCCGACTCGCCAAAGGTGGTCATGCCCAGCATATCGCCTTCGTCGGTAGTGTATTTATGCCAGCCCATTGGGGATGCCATTTCTACAGCTAAACGTTTGCGGTTTGCTTTAGGGAATATCTTTTCTTTATAAGCGGCATCCTGTTTCTCGAATAGCTCCCATGATGGGAAGCTTACCACACGGGTGGAGATACCTTCGGCTTCTAACTTAGTTTGGGCTTCCATGATCAACGATACTTCAGAGCCGGTTGCTATCAGGATCAAATCCGGACCTTTGCTGCCTTCTGATACGATGTAGGCGCCTTTTTCCAGATCACTGGCTTTACCATATTTATCCTGGTCAAGGATAGGTAAACCCTGGCGGGTGAATACCAACACAGTAGGACCACCTTTTTTCTCGATAGCCACTTTCCACGCAAATGCGGTTTCGTTGGCATCAGCCGGACGGATAACGGTTACGTTAGGGATGGCACGCAATGTTGCTAAGTGCTCGATAGGCTGGTGGGTTGTACCATCTTCACCTAAACCGATACTATCATGGGTATAAACAAATATCGGGCTGATCTTCATAATGGCTGCCAAACGGATCGGCGGGCGCATATAATCAGCAAATTGCAGGAAGGTAGCACCAAATGGCAACAGGCCTTTTGTTAAAGCCATACCATTTAAAGCCGAACCCATGGCATGCTCACGAATACCAAAGTGGAAGTTACGGCCATGCCTGTCTTCAGAAGTGAATGAGTTATATTCTTTCAGGTTGGTATCTGTTGATGGAGCTAAGTCGGCCGCGCCACCAATTAGGTTAGGCAGGTTTGCTGCTACAGCGTTCAGTACTTTACCAGATGCCTGGCGGGTTGCCATTTTAGGGTCAGAGGCTTTAAATACCGGCAGTTTATCTGCCCAGCCTGCTGGTAGTTCACCTTTAAATGCGGCTTCGTACTCGGCAGCCAGTTCTGGGTATTTGGCTTTATAGTCGGCAAATAGTTTGTTCCACTTTTCCTCTTTGCCTTCGCCTTTAGCACCTTTTTCGTGGTAGTATTTAATTACCTCATCAGGTACGTTGAATGATTTTTCAGGATCGAAACCAAAGAACTGTTTAACCAGCTTAATTTCGTCGGCACCGAGCGGCGAACCGTGTGAACCTGCTGTACCCGATTTATTTGGGCTACCATAAGCGATCAATGAGCGAACACGGATCAGGGATGGCTTTTGTGTTTCGGATTTAGCGTTGATCAAAGCCAATTCTAAAGCGTGGGTATCATTTACATCAGATACTTCCTGTACCTGCCAGCCGTATGCACGGAAACGGGCGCTTACATCTTCGTTAAAGGCAATGTCGGTACTGCCTTCAATAGAGATGTGGTTATCATCATACAGGTAAATTAAATTACCCAGTTGTAAATGACCGGCCAGTGATGCTGCTTCTGATGTTACACCTTCCATCATGTCGCCATCGCTGGTGATCGCATAAATATTGTAGTTAAAAAGATCGAAACCTGGTTTGTTGTAACGAGCTGCCAAATGTTTTTGCGCTATGGCGAAACCTACACCATTGGCAAAGCCTTGACCCAGCGGACCGGTAGTAACATCCACACCAGGAGCCAAACCATATTCCGGGTGACCGGCAGTTTTGCTGTTGAGCTGGCGGAATTGTTTGATATCATCTAAACTCAAATCATATCCCGTTAAATACAAAAAGCTGTACTGTAATATACAGGCGTGACCTGCCGAAAGGATAAATCTGTCGCGGTTTGCCCAATCCGGATTTTTAGGGTTATAGTTTAAAAATTTTGACCATAAAACGTGCCCCATTGGTGCAAGAGCCATCGCGGTTCCTGGGTGACCAGAGTTTGCTTTTTGTACTGCATCGGCAGATAATACCCGTACGGTATCTATCGCCAATTTTTCAATGTCTTTCGTATTTTCCATTGTTAATTCGGTGTGTATGATTTTATTTAGTTGGTGTTGCTTTTGTAATTCTGCTCTCTGCATCAGAAAGCCATAACCGTGAGCCGCCTTTTATACCATCGGCATTGGTTACTATCTTCATATTTTTATCCAGCTTAAAAGTAAGCTTATCAGAGTTGCCGCCGCCTATATATAAAGTGTCGTAATTGAATACAGTTTTTAAAATCTCAAAAACTTTCTGCATCCGTTTGTTCCATCTTTCCTTGCCATATTTTTCCAATGCCTTCTCACCGATATACTCATCATAGTTTTTATCGGTTTTAACAGGCAATTGCGACAATTCCAGATGCGGCAATAAATGACCATCCATTAGCAAAGCTGTACCAAAACCGGTACCCAGGGTTATTACCATTTCCAGGCCTTTGCCATCAACCACACCAAGGCCCTGCATATCCGCATCGTTTACCACTTTGGCGGGTTTGCCCAATGCCTCACCTAGTTTTGTACTCAGATCAAACCCGGTCCATAATTTGGTGCCTAAGTTTGGTGCCGTTTTGATAACGCCGCCTTTTACATATCCCGGAAAACCTACCGATATATAATCGTAGGAAGGAAAATTCTTTACCAGGGTTTTGATGGCTTTTATCAGATTTTCGGGACTTGCGGGCGCGGGTGTTACAATTTTATCATAGTCCATTTTCAATTCGCCCTTTTCGTTAAGGATGGTGGCTTTGATATGTGACCCACCGATATCGATGGAGAGGACTTTTACCTTGGTTGGCGTGTTCTTCATTCGTATAGATTTAGCTGTATTTAGGTGCGGCAGACTGTTAATTAAACCGGTTAAAAAAAATCCCGCACGTAAATATCACATTTTTAATAATATCTGATTGTTAATTATTCAATTAAATTGGTGTAATTAATACAATAAGCACAGAGGTAAAGTTAGCGCAGCTTTTTTCTTTTCAAACCGAAATGTAAAGTATTTTACTCAATAATGGCAAAAACTGCCATAAATGTTATTTCTGTTAGAATTGATTGTTTTTATTACACTTTTTATAAACTTTTAAACAAGGAAGTTGTTTGACAGGGTTTTGGTTTTTAACCAGCCTTTGTTTATAACGTTTTTTTACTTGCGCTCGTTTGCAACGAGTGCTTAACCTGGGTTTGCGTTTAAAACGCTATCGCGATTCTTTAAAAAAGAAAAGCGATCTATTATCATTTCACTTTTAATAGTTTTGTTGGCTTACCCACGCATTGTTTATTGATTGTATGATGAAACGCTTTTTATATCTACTGCTTTTTTTACCGCTTTATACTTTTAGTCAGCCTCAATCCATCCGGCAGCAGGTTATTAAAATTGCCTCTGGTATTAAAGCACAGGTAGGCGTTTCGGCCATGATTGTTGAAACCGGTGATACGGTGAATTATCGTGCGGGTGATAAGTTCCCGATGCAAAGTGTTTATAAATTGCCCATCGCGATTGCAGTATTACACCAGGTAGAATTGGGCCGGCTATCCCTTAACCAGCAGGTAAAGGTAAGTCGGGCCGAAATTATCCCGGTAGGTGTTAGCCCTATTCGCGATCGTTACCCCCATGGTGTCACTCTTTCCATATTGGAGCTTTTGCGTTATAATGTTTCAGACAGTGATGGCAGCGCCTGTGATGTACTCATCAGGATTTTGGGTGGCTGTCAAAAGATAAATCAGTACATACATAGCGTCGGCATCCGGGATATAGCTATCAGCACTACCGAAATGGTACAGGTATCTGATGATTGGGTACAATACCGCAACTGGGTAAAACCCGAAGCGATGCTACTTTTATTAAAAAAGTTTTATGCCGGGCAGCTGCTTAACCGCTCGCATAATGAATTATTGCTGAACCTGATGATCAAATCCGGACCAGGTGCAAAACGATTAAAAGGCATGCTCCCGGCCCAGGCTGTTGTTGCCCATAAACCAGGTTCATCCGGTACCCATTACGGCCTTACCCGCACCACTAATGACGTTGGCATTATTACCCTGCCCAATAATAAGCATCTGTTGATAGCCGTATTTATTGCAGACACCTATGCTGATACTGAGGAACGGGAAGGCGTTATAGCCCAAATTGCTAAGGCCGCATGGGATAACTGGGGTAAGTAAAAACATATTTTTGGCGCAGAGCCTACTCACCCGGTCTATGCTTCGCCGGAGGTAAAAAAATAGATTTGTCATGCTGAACGTAGTGAAGCATCTATTATTGAACTTTTCAATTTGAAGAATAGATCCTTCGTTCCTCAGGATGACAAAAATAAAATAAAAACCCCTCTATGCGCTTCGCGCATAGAGGGGTGACGAGCGCAGCGATGTCGGGGTGAGTCAATTGCCGAGTGTTTATTTGCGCTTGTTGGCTTTACCCAGCTACACTTAATTCCTTACGTCTTGTCCAAAAGTAAATGGCGAAGCAAACAGATACAACGGCTATAACCGCCCCAAATTCATCAGCAAAATACTTGGTCTGCGCGTTCACTACTGTCATCGGGGTAAAAAAACTTTGAACAAAAAGATTATGGCTGGCATGCAGCATAACACCGGTCCACAAGCTACCTGATTTTAGTCTGAACCAGGTGCAAATGAAACTCATACTTACTATAGCTACCGTAAAACAAGTTAAGCTGTACCAGAAAGGTGTGCCCCCGTTATAGGTTCCCCACACAATTAAAGGATAGTGCCATACAGCCCAGATAATCCCGGTTATCAAAGAAGTAGCAGTGAAGCCGCTAATTTTACTAAGCCGGGGTACCAGGAAGCCCCGCCATCCTATCTCCTCGCCCAAGGCAGTAGACATGCTTGCAAAAAAGCCTATAACACCATTAACCAGGAAAAACAAGGGAATAAAAACGCTATCAGGAAGATTACTCCATCCCAGAGATTGTGCGGCTTCTTTGATGAACTGTTTATTATAAAATCCGCCCCATCCCATCACCCAGATAATGCCATAGCTGATCACTGCGTATATCAGCGGTATAAAATAAGCCCAAACCTGGTATTTCGGGTTACCCCATTGCCACCCTAAACCTTTAAAGTCGAGTTTGAGTATCTTACACGTTAGGTAAGTTGCCAGGGCCGGGCACCACATAATACCATATCCATATATACGACCGCCAATCCGGCCCGTGCCCCCATGAAGGGTTAATATCCAAACGATAGTGCTGAAGAATAAAGTAAGTAAGAGATATACAGAAATCGATCTCTTAATTTCTGATTTTGTTTGACTTGATTCCATTTTCAAATATAATAAATATGCTAAACAGAAATATTTCTGCTGCCAGCAGCAGTGTAATTACCTCTCCATAAAAAAGCCCCCTTTCCATTGCAGGCGAAAAGAGGGCGACCCATCAAAAGATGGGGGTGATCAGGTAAATAATCTTCGGTGTTATTTATTTCCGCCTTCGTAATACTCAAAGGCGTCAATAATATCCAGGTAAACACCATCAAAACCGGCATTGAGTATCTTTTTCAGATAAGAAGCATCGTTGCCGTAAATAATGTTTTGCCAGGTCTTATTCCAGTATTTTACTTTATAATTTCCTTTCCATTTAGGATTCTCCGCGTCCAGCCAAACAGGGTTACCTGGTTTCCAGGTATTTTGCCAGTAATAACGGTAATTCTCTGCTTCGCCGATTGACATGTAGGAAATAACGATACGCTTGCCACCGTTTGCTTTCTTTTTCAGGGCATTAACTTCGGCGCTGGTAAAGGCCACTTTCTCAAAATAGGCATCCATAATCAAAGCATCATAATTTGTAGCTGTAACTGCCTTAATAAAATCCGCTTTCGAAGTAAAATTATCGGCATTATTAATGAGGTACAAAAAGTTTTTGGCCTGGCTAAGCGAGGTAATCACATTAGCATTCTCCTTATTGATCTTCGCGGGGAAGTCTGGGATGTTATTCAATTCTCTTTCATCGGCCGCGAATGAAATATAACCGTTATCGTCATTAACCTTGTATGACCGGGTCATGTTTGATGGCGTTGAGCAATAATCGGTAACCAGGATCTTTTTTCCGTTATTTTTTGAAATATCCAGGAAGCTCCTTAATTCATCAGTAACTTTAGTAGTTGTTGGCTGGTCGTCATTGTCATAACCATAGTACAGATCTTCCTGTCCGTTGCCATCAATAGCGTTGAGGTAGGCGGTGCTAGGTGCACTTGTTTTCTCGCCATCAACCGTTACCAATGAAATACCGTTTTGCGGTATAACGGCAAATTTGGGATTCGCGCTTTTAGCATATTTGCTTATCCCGATCACAAAATTGCGCATCTCCTGCTGGTAGTCGATGTTTACGCTTGCGTTGGTTTTGTTTTTTTCAATGGCGACTTCCTGGTTGTTTTTTTTGCAGGCACAAAGGATCACCACGAGCATCAATAGGGGTATTTTTCTCATGTTATGTAATTTTTTTGTTACATAACGCTAAGAAAGCATTTAAATTTCATTAAATCCTACTGTTACATGAAAAAAATTTCATGTAAAAAAATAATGCCGAAAAGCGGAACGCTTTCGGCATTATTTTTTTACATGTATTGTAGTTTCTATTATATCTTCATAATGCTGCGTGTCTCTTCCAGAAAACGCTCTATTTCCCCGCTCGATTTAAATGCGTGCAACAGGATAGTTCCTTGCTTTTCAGAATTTGGGAAGCGGTAATACATATGCACTTCTGTTCCCGTATACACCATGTTGGTGCTTTTACGTATAGTTTGAAAACCGGCAAAATCACTAAATGAGATAGATTTGTTACCTAATCCGAGGGGGCCTGTCTTGATAATGGTTTGAGATCCTGTATCAAAAACTATTTTCACAAAAGCAGCCTGAAGAACCATCAGGCCTAAACCCAGGCATATCACCACCACCAGTATTTTTTGTGTGGGACTTACATCTTCTGCCCAGTGAGCTACCCATGCATAAATACCAACAGCAAAAAATATAAGACTAAAAATAACAATCGCTATTTTTTTGCTTTTTATGGTATATGAACCTCCCGTGTTGTTGTAATACTTATAGGATGTAATAGGCTGCGGTGCGCTACCAACTACGCTGCCATACTGATCTAAATAACCATGTATAACCGGCACTACCTGATCTACAAAGGCCTGTGCATTAGCATCGGTATTTTTTCTATAGCCCGAAGATACAATGACTCCCCTGCCATATCTGTCTCTTTTTAAAAACATCCTGTAATTATAGCCTCCGTTCTGGGTAACTACATTAATGCCATGAAGATCATTCATGGATACGGTTTTACCCGGGATAATCCCGAAGAACTTTCTTTGCATGGTACCCCTTGATCCGTCAAACTCCACGTAAGTATTTCCATATCCCAGAAACAACAAGGGTATCACCACCAGGAAAATAAAAAAGGTGATTGAAACAGACGTGCCACCCTGTGCAGATGTTAAATAAGTTACCATGATGCCCACAAAAACAAGGGCCACTAATATACCGAGCAGATAAGTTATACGGGAAGGATATACAACTACACGATTGGCATCAATAACCCAACGTGTTTTAGTAAGTGATTTAGGAGATGTCATAAGTTTAAGTTTTGTATTCACTTAAACATATTTGGGGCTTTTCGGTTTTGGCTTTTTCATATTCCCGCCTTATTTCAAATATTCCATTGATTCACTCCGGCTTTTAAGGAATAGCTTTTACCCTTCCATATCAGTATACCTGATGTACCCGGCGGTAGATTAATCCGGATGGCCCACTTATTTTTCTCCTGTTGATATTTTACCAACAGTTTCCCGTTAGGATGTGGAATTTCGCCACTTACATTTTTCAGATTGCCTAAATGGGGTTCAATCTTTACCTGGTTAAAACCGGGGGCATAACTATCTACCCCCAATATCGTCCTGTAAAATTCAATATTAGGACTGGCGCCCCAGGCATGGCAATCGGAGCGGTTATGCTCCAGGTCGGATATTTCGGCCCAGGTGGTAAGGCCCATGTCAATATTCTTGCGCCATATATCCAGCCATTGCAGATAATCATTCCCAAACCCTCCTTTTATTAAAGCCTGGTGCAGGTAATATTTAAAATAGATGGTGCATTTGGTGATGGAAGTATCGGTGAGCATTTTTTGGCATACCGCAGTGGCATCGGTATTGGTCAACATCCCGGTTAATACTGCCAGCGTATTGGTGTGCTGCGAAAACAATTGTTTATCCTCCGTATCGGCGTACAACTGTCTGCCGGTATCCCAGTATTTATTCTGAATAGTTGCTTTTAACTGCGCGGCTTTAGCCTTGTACATTTCGGCAAAGGCGGACATACCCATTTTCGCTTCCATTTCGGCAGCCTGGTTATAGGCCCACATCAGCTGCAGATCTAATACTGCCGAGTGGCCGTCTTTACTTTGCGGAGCTTCGCCAAAATCCCAGCCTTTGTCGTTCACCCAATCTACAAAGGTCCAATAGGGTGTATCTTTCAGCGAGCCATCGGTCTGCTGATATTTGCTAAAGAAGGCGAGTACAGCTCTGGCTCCTTCCAATTTATTTTTTACAAAGGCACTATTGGGGCGATACATCCAGTAATCGTGCAGCATACCAATGTACCATAACGAAAAGGTAGAAATAATCTGAGGCGAAAATGATGGATGACGGCTCAGCGTTAAACCCTCGGCAATGCGCGATTGATCCATCTGGTTGATGGCATTGCGAGCCAGGCGATCGTCGCCACTGTTATAGTAGGATACCAGCGCTTGTATGCGGGTATCGCCAACGTATTGCAACTGCTCGTAGTAGGGGCAATCGGTATAGGTTTCACCGGCGCACAGCCGGGCGGTGCGCCAGCCAATATCCAGTATCTTTTGCATTTCGGGTTTACCGGTTTCCAGTTTGGCGTTGAGCTGGAATGGATAGCCGGTGAAGGTGCCGTAAATATCGTCGATAACTAAAGGCTCGCTCCCGGATTTAACCTGTAATTGGATATAACGATAGGTGCGCCAGGCCAGGGTAGTGAATGTTTGCCCGGCCGAACCATCAGAAATAATACTATCGCGGCGACCCGCAAAAATTTTACTCTCCACATCATTCCGGTTACCTTTAACAATCCCATGATTCAGGCTATTGAACATCGATTCGGCATAGGTCAATTTAATAGCCGCATTTTTACCCTTGCTAAAGTTGAATGTAAGAAAAGCATTGGTTAAATAAGTTTGATCGAGCAGTAAAGTAGCCGTAGTATTGGCGGGTATGGTGAGTGCTGTTTTTAATGAGGGGAAAGATTTAGGAACGCTTACCCCCTCCGCTTTGCGAAGCACGGGGATACGTTGATATTTCAATTCCATTTGCGGTAGTGAGGAGGGCACCAGCATCCAGCCGAAAGCATTCACGGTACCTTTGGGGTTACCATAGTCTATCCTGATGGCATTTTTCCAGGAGCTGTCGTCAAAGTCAGTGGCATTCCAATTTTTGATGGTGGCGCTCATATCAACCAGTTCACCCGGACCTGCAACGTAATAGGGGTGATAACCAATGCCGGTAAGTGGCCGGTAAGCTTTATCGCGGATGCATTTCCAGGTTTTATCGGTATTCACTATTTCTTCGGCGACAGTATTCCCTTGCATAATGAGCCCTGTGCGGATAGAGATCTGCGCTTCGGGCCGGTAATCTCCCTCGTTCCAAACCAGGGCGGCTATGCTGTTGTTGCCCGCTTTGAGATACGGAGCCAGATCTACGGTTTCGTAATTCCAGTAATAGGTGTCACCACGGGCAGGGCCTAAGGATACCAGCGTTTGGTTTACATACAGTTTATAACGATTATCGGCAGATACATGTATAATGAACGACGCAGGTTTAGCGCCCAAGCTAATATTTTTCCGGAAATGATAAACGCCATAGTCCTTTGCAGGCTCATCGGGTGCGGTTATCCACACGGCTTTCCAATGACCGCGTAATAATGATGGAGAAACGGTTTGCGAATGGGCGGCTGCCGTGATCAATAAGCAGCAGAGCAACAAGATGTGCTTAAAAAACTTTTTCGTCATCAGGCTTAATTTATGGTAATTACAGCCCAGGCTAGGCCGTTGGCATATAATTTATAATTATAGCTAAATTAATTAATTGATGTAACCTATATCTTATCTGCAAAATCGGAATATCCGGCACTCTGACGTTATTTTTTTGCCTTATGGAGTTCAGATCTCAGGCCGGTATTGATAAGCCAGCCCCGGGTTATGTGCCCTGCTTTATCGGTTTCAAATTCAATTTGCCTGTCGGTGCCATCACCATAAAAAAACTTGGTATTTGACTCGGGTTTCAGTTCCACATCGGCTGTACCAATTTGGTGCCGATATAATTTTCCATCTTTTTCAATGATGCTCAGATGTAAAGTAAGGCCCTGGTTAACACGGGAGTAATTACCTATATACTTGCCGAGCAGCTTTGCATCAGTAACTATTTCTTTATGAACATAAGGTGGGGTTACCTGCGTGTCAAACAAAATCCCGGTAATGCCATAGGCTATATTGGCAACATTCGATTCGTTATTGGATAAAATGATGATGGTAACATCCTTTGCCGGGTAGCGTGTTAAAATAGTGCTGTAACCTGTCCAGTTGCCTTCATGACTAATATAATTCCCAAACTGATCTGTGCCGACACTTACACCGTAACCGTAGTATTTTTTAGTTAATGTATCCATTACCGATTGTGCCGAAAGCATGGTATTTTGCGTAACCGCATTCAATAAACTATGATTTTTCAGCGCCTGATCCCACTTTAATAAATCGCCGGTTGTTGAGTTAATAGTACCATCACCCACTATCCCGTCAAGGTAAAAAACAGCATCGTCCTTTTTTACACTGTCAGGCAGTATATATCTTTTCAAACTGTCTGCAAAAACAAACCCATAGGCATAATCGGGAATAACATCTTTTGAGGAACGCCGGGTATTATAAACCTGTGAATGATCCATCCCCAGGGGCACAAAAATATTTTTATGCATAAAATACTGATAAGTTAACCCGGATACTTTTTCGATAATGCTGGCCAGAAGGGCATAACCGGTATTGGAATACTCAAATTTTTTGCCCGGAGCAAAATTTGCAGGGACTCTTTTCAATGCCATAAAATTGATCATGTCATCATTAAAGGCAATCCTTTTATGATCCCACTGCTGTTCCATCACGGTCATATAATCGGGCAAACCCGATGTATGCGTAAGCAGGTTTTGTATGGTTACACCTTTATAGGGAAGTTGAGGAAAATATCTCCGTAACGTATCTGCCAAGCGGAGTTTTCCTTTTTCCCAAAGCATCAAAATCCCCATAGCTGTGAATTGTTTGGAAACAGAGGCCAATTCAAACACAGAATTGGTATCGAGCAGTTGTTTTGTATCGTAGTTACGATACCCAAATGCTTTTTGATAGATCACCTTACCGGCCTTTGCCACCAGCACATTTCCGTTGAAACCATTTACACTAACCTGGGCCTGCATAAAATTGTCTATAGATGCCGGATAGTTTTGCTGGGCAAGCGTGGTAAATGGCAATAAAAGGAGCAAGATAAATATGTTTTTCATGGCCTTTAAATTTAATAATTACCGCTGTTAATAAAAAGAAAGTCTACCGTCATAAATACCTATAAAACAGTACAAAGATCATCTTTAAACCTGCGTAAAATATTTTTTTATGTGTTTGCCTTGCATAAATCATCTATCTTTAACTTTTGCCAAACCTCTACCTATGGAAATTGTAACCGTACTTTTGTTGCTATTGATTGTTTATTTAGTGGTAAATAACAAAACCAGTATTAACCATAAAATCACCGATCTGGAACTTAAAATACTGGAATTAAAAGTGGTGATTGAGCGTTTACGGGTTTCCCGGTTTACCGACGAAGAAGTTAAAAAAGCGGAAGAGCCCAAACCTATCATCAGCGAAACACCACCGGTTATTAAAGTTGATGAACCGGTAAATATTCCCCAACCCGAGCCTGTTGTTCCACCAAAACCACAGCCTGAATCTGAACCGGCATTTATTAAACCCGACTATATTGAGCGGCAGCCTGAAGTTATATCAGATAGTTTATCCGCCATCCGCAGGCCGGTTAAAACCGGGAACTTTACTCCGCCAAAACCCAAAGAACCAAAACCATCTTTCTTTGAAAGTCACCCCGATCTGGAAAAATTCATCGGCGAAAACCTCATCAATAAAATTGGTATAGCCATACTGGTTTTAGCCATTGGTTTCTTTGTAAAGTATGCCATTGATAATGATTGGGTAGGCCCGATCGGCCGTGTGGGCATCGGCGTGGTATGCGGAGCTATTTTAATTGGTATTGCCCATCGCCTACGTAATAGTTATAAGGCCTTTAGTTCGGTATTGGTAGGCGGCGGTTTGGCCGTGTTTTATTTTACCATAACACTCGCCTTTCACCAGTTTAATCTGTTTAGCCAAACGGTAGCGTTTATTATATTGATCGTCATCACCATTTTCGCGGTGGTGCTCTCGCTGCTATACGACAAACAGGAGCTGGCCGTGATTGCCCTGGTGGGCGGCTTTGCCAGTCCGTTTATGGTGAGTACCGGGCACGCCAATTACGATGCCTTATTTATATACCTGCTGATACTCAATACCGGCTTGCTGATCATCTCCTATTTTAAAGCCTGGCGGGTACTCAACATCATCAGCTTTGTGTTTACGGTAATTGTATTTGCATCCGTTTTATACACCCTTAGTGCGCCAAGCTACCATATTGGCTTTATATACGCCAGTATTTTTTATGTGCTGTACTTTATTATCAATGTGGCGCATAACGTTAAGGAAAATAAAAAATTCATCGCCTCTGATTTTACCATCCTGTTGAGCAATACCGCGCTTTATTTCGCGGCCGGCCTGTACCTGCTTACCATGATGAAAGAAGAGCAGTTCCGGGGCTTGTTTTGTATAAGCCTGGGCGTGGTGAACCTGGTATTATCCTACGTGCTGTTCCGCAACCGTAAGGTTGATACCAACATATTGTACCTGCTCATCGGCATCACGCTTACCTTTATTTCGCTGGCGGCGCCGATACAACTACACGGCCATAGCATTACTATTTTCTGGGCATCTGAAACCGTGCTGCTTTACTGGCTGTATCAGCGCTCATCCATCCAGTTAATGAAGCTTACCTCCTTATTGCTTTGGGTGGCTATGTTGCTGAGCCTGCTGATGGACTGGTTCCAGATATACGTAGATAATAATTTAAGCCTTACCATTATTGCCAATAAGGGCTTTATCACCACCCTGGTTGCGGCCATCAGTTCATACCTGTTATCGGTATTGGTGGGTAAAGAAGAGCCCGCCACCGCAAAAGGCCTGGCTGTAAACCGTCATGTTTTCGGTGTCACAGCTTTAGTACTCTTGTTTTTAAGCGGCTTATTCGAGGTGAATCATCAGTTTGTTTATCATTTTCCCTATACCTCGCTTAACGTATTATACATGATGCTGTATACACCTGCGTTTGTGTATATATATTACCTGGTATCGTTAAAAGTTAAAGCGCTCAACTTTAATGAAAAATTAAGGCTGGCCATACTCATGGTATGTGTTACGGTTTACCTGGCTTTAACTCCCGAGTTTTTTGACCTGCAACGCCGTGTACTAGAGCAGCACAGAATACCCGCCGGTCATTTTGCAGCGCATTGGATAGCGGCCATTTTTGTTGGCTTATTGTTTTACCGTATCATTCGTCTGAGCCAGAAAACCCTGGATGCCGGCATGAAGGTGATGTTCACCTGGCTTATCAGTGCGGCAGTAGTATTGTTTTTAAGTTTAGAAGTAAGCCTGTTGAGCAACTTCCTATTTTATGGTAATACGCATTCTATCGACCGTATCGAAACGGTTTATATCAAAACCGGTCTGCCCATTTTATGGGGACTGTTATCCTTCGCACTCATGTGGCTGGGGATGCGCCATAAATTAAGGGTTATGCGCATTGTATCATTAAGCCTGTTTTCATTAACGCTGCTTAAATTATTTTTGTTCGATATCAATAACATACCGGTGGCGGGTAAAATAGCGGCGTTCTTTTGCCTGGGTATCATACTGCTGGTGATATCGTTTATGTACCAAAAGGTTAAAAAAATTATTGTTAATGATGAAGCTAAACCCAAGGATGAGTAAAATATTAACCCTCACGGCGCTATTTTGCGGACTGATGCTATCGGCATCGGCACAGCAAAATTTTAAATACCAGGCCGCGTTGCCTAAGGTAGATAGTACCGGTTTTTACCGCATCAGCCTGCAGCCTGCTTTTGTGGCTAAAGCCAAGGCCGATTTGTCTGACATCCGTATAGTTGATGCGAAAGGGAATTTTATACCTTATATACAAGCCGGCAGCCTGCCGCAAAAAGATCAGAAAAGTTTTGTGGTTTTTAACCAGGTTGATGCCAGGTTGAGTACCGATACCGGCACCACTTTTATTGTAGAAAACAAAACAGGCCTGGCACTCGACCGTCTGTGGATAAAGCTGCAAAACACGGCCGTGCAGCGCAAAGTAAATTTAGTAGGCAGCGACGATCTGAAACAATGGTTCGCTATTCAGGAGGATATTCCCTTACAGGAAGCCGTAGTAAATAGCGAGGGCACCTACATGCAGTCGCTCTCGTTCCCGGCAAGTAATTACCGGTATTTGAAATTGCTGGTGAATGATAAAAACAAAACGCCTATCAAGTTTTTGCAGGCTGGTGTATATACCGAATATGCGGCTACTTTAAGCTATGCCCTCATTTCGCCCGGTCAGTTAACCCGTGCCGATAGTAATAAAACCACTTACATCACCTTAAAGCTGAACGACAATTACCAGGTAAACAAACTTCATTTAAACATTACCGCACCAAAATATTTTAAACGCGATGTATCGGTTTATCAAATTACAGGGCACGACAAGCAACTGCTTGGCGAAGCAGAACTCAATTCTACCAAAGCCACCGATCTGCTGATAGCCGCTAAAACCAATCAGCTCATCATACAAATAAACAATGGTGATAATTTACCTTTAACTGTTACCAGTATAGATGCTTACCAATCGGCTGAGTCGCTGATCAGTTATCTGGATGGTAAACAAACTTACCGTTTGCTCACTGGTGATCAAACCGTACAAGCACCGGAATACGACCTCAAGTTTTTTGCTGATAGCATTAGGGATAATACGCCGCGAATCAATCATGAAGCGGTTAGCTCCAATACCGCCTATCAAGCCAAACAACCGGCCAAAGCGGGTCGCGATTATACGGCGTTGATATGGATAGCTATTGTGATAGCCGCGGGGTTGTTGCTATTCCTGACTTTGAAGATGACTAAAGAGGTGAAGAAAAAAGCGGAGGAATAGTCTGGTAGTTTGAAGACGACAGGTGCCCTCTCAGCCCTTAATACTCAAAATATCATGCACGGCGTATTCCGCTTTTTCATACTGGAAGTTAAAGCCGGAATCAAGCAGGCGTTTGGGTTTTACCCATCGGCTTTTTAGTATCAGCTCGGGCTCGGTGCCTATGACCAGAGCTCCGATGTCCAGCAGCCATTCGGGTGCCGGCAGACCAAACGGCATTCCATAAGTTTTGCGGATGGTGTGCATCATATCGGCATTTTTTATGGCATTGGGTGCTGTGCAGTTAACCACACCCTGTATTTCGGGATGATCAAGCAGCCATTGTGTGCTCCGGGCAACATCCTGTTCGTGCACCCAGGCTATATATTGTTCACCCGTGCCCTGTTTGCCGCCCAAGCCCATTCTTACCAGGTTCAATAGACGCGGAAAAACGCTATCGCTGCGGCCCAATACAATACCCATACGTAAGGCTATTTTACGGGTATGCGGTGTCTCGCTTTTCAGAAAAACCTCCTCCCATATTTTACACACATCGATAGAAAAGCCATAACCAATTTCGCCGGTTTCCTCATCCTGCGGATGGTCTTCTGCATGGCGATATATGGTAGCAGAAGTTACATTGATCCACAACTTTGGCGGATTGCTCATTTTATGTATAGCGTGCCCAAGCAATTCTGTAGGCAAAACACGTGAAGTAATGATCTCGGATTTATTTTTTTCGGTATACCGGCAGTTCACGTTTTTACCGCAAAGATTTATCAGCATATCGGCACCAGAAAGCTGTACAGTCCAACCGTTTTCGGCCTTGCCATCCCAAACTACCGTACGTATGTTATCAACTGTTTTAGCCTGTTTGCGAGCCAGTATGATCACCTCGATTGCCTTGTCTTTATAATAGTTTGCCAATACAGTACCCAAGTAGCCGTTGCCTCCGGCGAGCACAATTTTTTTGTAGGTTTTCATTAGTTCAGGTTTAAAATCAGTGTCAGTAAAATAATACGGTACGCAACCCAGGTAATGGTCAATGTCCACCCCAAGTTTAATAGCTTAGTTCTGCGGATGTGTTCCAGAAACATTAATCCGGCCACTCCCATAAAATACAAGGCGTACACTTCAGACCCGAATTGAAGCCAATGGTTTATTGCCATTGGAATTAAAAGCAGCAAACTGCCTGCCAAAGAAATAGTCATCATATTGCCCAGGTAAGTCCAGGTTTGTCTCCGGTCCCAAAAACTCATTACCGTTCCCTGAACAATGATCTGTCCGCCACATATCATATACTCCCGGTAAGCATTACCCAGGGGCACCGTTGGACTCAATAAATGTGCGTAAGCAGTAAGCGTATACCCTACGATAAACCAGGTAAACAACAAGTAGGCGATACGGTAATGCAATTTAAACGTAGGCTGATAAGCAAAGCCATCGCCATTTTTAGTGGGTGGGATAATAACCCGCCTGTTGTATGATATAAAAGCGTAAAGCTTAGTCATGATCCATACAAATGGCTTAAACGTAAACAACGCCGTAAATACCGGCCAGGCGTGACCAATTATTTTAAACAAACTCCTGATGCCATAAGTCACCTCACCGGTTTTGAGGTTCACCAGGGCAATTTCATTAACGGCGCGCTGGCGGTCGTACACCGGGCAGCTACTTTCGTGCACCTGCTGATAAGCCTGCCGACCATTGCCAGCCAACATACCGGTTTTAACAAAAGCTTTGGTATATGCATTACACATGGGACATTCTGCATCAAAAAGTACCATATGATCTTTTAGCGTTTTCATACTGCTATAATTTTATGTTCTGATGATTCAACAACACAAAATTACTATTTATTTTGAATTTTCAATAATTATTGAAAATATAATTAAAATAATCATCAATTCAATTTTCATTATTTCACTACGCTGTATCATTATTTTAGGCATGTCTTATAGAGGCTCTTCGTTTGTTGGCAGGGAAACGCGGGGTGGAGGTGCTTAATTAATGAATTATTGATTTAGTGAATTAGTGATTGGAAATAACTTTTTCTTTTTCCCGACAGCAGATAAGCCTTATTAGTTATTGAATTAATGATTTATTGAATTATTGAGTTGGGTTTCGCTTTTGTCTTGATTTTTAATTCTAAATGAGGCCGTTACCTCCAGCCGGGCTTTCCGCTCATACGCCTGCAGGCCTTAGGCGCGGGGCCGGTATCCGCTGCTATCCCTAACGCGGGTTTTAATTATTGAATTAGTGATTTAGTGATTTTTCTGAACCCTGATTTATAGGATTAATGGATTTACATGATTTCTTCATTACTCAATTAAATTAACTTGTCATCCTGAGGAACGAAGGATCTACTCTTAAACACGCATATCGTTTAATAGATGCTTCACTCCGTTCAGCATGACAAACATATTGTAAGAAATTCCTTTTCTTTTCTCCCCGTCAGCAGATAAGCTTCCGGCGAAAGCGGGCAGAACAATGCTGGGTTGTGCGGATGCAAGGGCATAGCGAACCTTACCTGAAGCGGGGGATAATGAGCGAACGAAGTGGAGGTAAGGATTTGCAGCCCGTGGTTCTGCCCGATTTGCAGGGCAAAGGCTACGAGCGCAAAGAAGCATTTCTGCTGACTTGATTTTTGGTTACTTTTCATCAAGGAAAAGTAACTGGCCCTCCCGCGGCCAAGAGCGGGTATACGCCCAGTATGACCCCTCGAATAAGATTTTTTGTGAGGACACAAACAATGGGAAAGCTTGTTGAAGAATATATCCTTCGCTCTGCTCAGGATGACAAATCTAAACTTCGCATCTATAGCGTTTTTATTACCCCTCCTCTTGCAATTCCAAACAATCTTATTAACTTTGAAAATCAAAGCACTTTCAATGGAAGAAAAAGACATTCATGCCGAGCTCAGTTCCATCCGCGACCTGATGGAGCGTTCGGCAAAGTTCATTTCGCTTAGCGGTTTATCGGGCGTTATGGCAGGTATTTATGCGCTCATCGGGGCGGGCATCGGCTACAACCTGCTTAAAACCGGTGATTATGAACGCAACAATGTGGTATCCATCACGGAGCTATTTGCTGTTGCTTTCGCAGTTTTGATTCTTTCCATTGGCACAGGCTTTTGGTTATCTTACAAAAAATCCCGCAAAATTGGCCGTCCTATCTGGAGCACGGGCAGCAAAAGATTGCTGATCAATATGGCTATTCCGTTGGTAAGTGGCGGCTTGTTTACATTCATCCTTATTTACCATGGCCATTATGGTATTGTTGCACCAGCTACACTGATATTTTATGGGCTGGCATTGGTTGCAGGCAGTCATTATACCTATTCGGGTGTAAAGAGTTTGGGGATAATCGAGATTTTATTAGGTTTGCTTGCTGCGCTGATACCGGGATATGGCCTGCTGCTCTGGACTATTGGTTTTGGCGTGCTGCATATTATATACGGTGCCGTGATGCACTTTAAATACGATTCGTGAAAATATCGTTAGACCAGTTTGATAAAGCATTTGAAAACCGCATACGCCTGCAGATCATGAGCGTATTGGTTGCCAATGAAAGCTACGATTTTAACTCGCTCAAGGAGTTATTGGAGCTTACCGATGGCAACCTAGCCTCGCACCTGAAAGCATTGGAAAAGGAGGCCTATATGGAGGTGCAAAAAAGCTTTATCGGCCGTAAACCCAATACCCGGTATTCCGTGACCGAAAAAGGCCGTGCTGCATTCAAAAAACATTTGCAGGCGCTGGAAAACCTCATCAAACAACAGAAGAACTAAACAAACCAGAGTATCCAAAGGGGCTATCAGGAGGCTCCGATGGAGCCAAAAACTTAATTTATTTGATGCTATAAACAGGTGACTCCGCTGGAGTCCCCGAACCTAAAGAGATGATGGTTCCGGGAGCCAAAAACCTAATTTATTGATACTATAAATAGATGCCTCCGCAGGAGTCACAGAACCTATAGAGATGATGGTTCCGGAGGAACAACCTGTTTATAGTATAAGATAAGCTACTATTTTAACGGCTCCATCGGAGCCCTCTGCCTTAAAAAACAATTGCCCGGTAAGCGGCCCATTTTGCATTTTAAGAAACATTTCCCATCTTTGCAGTCAATTCTCATTATTAATTACTTAATACCGGGAATCATGCAAGAAAGTATCTCCAACATATCCCATTAGTCGGCTGCCTGAACCAGGCGGACAATCATTGCTATTTCATTTTACTGAAACCCGTTTGCTGATGATCTTTTGATCAGCTTCAAATTTTGTTTGTCCGGATTTTTCATGTTTCAGGTTTTACGCCGCGCTTTTCAAGATGGGTATATCCACACCGTGGACGAACATTTATAATCACCAATAAAATTGAAAACGTTAAAACGTAAAGTCCGATGGACATACATGATTGGCCGTACATTAAAAAATCGGCCAGAAGAAAGAAGCGGCTTGTTAAAAAAGATTTTGATAAGCAGCTGATAAGGCTGGATAAACTGCGTGATAGTTTGCGGGAGAAACGCCGCAAACTACCGATGGTTCCGCTCGAAAATCCATACCAAAAGGGATGGAAGCGTTTTTTTGTATTGCGCGATGACATACACCGAAGCCCAAAGGCTGAGTTTTATCAAACCTTGCTTAACAAAATAAACACTTGTTATTATCATCACGACCGCTCTTTCAAGCAAAGAAAAAGAAGGAGATATCGCTATAAATACCTGGAAAAACCACAGGAACTACGAGCTATTAGTAGCTATGACTGGCGTTATAATGAGCTAAGACTTACAGAAGCAGAAAAGATGCTTTTTAGCCCGAGAGAGGTGTTGTCGCGCTATTCCAACCGTCTGATGACTGAATATGTATTTATTGAGCCCTGGAGATTTGTGCTGACGATAAAACCTCATATCATCCGTGAGAAGATACAACACGATGAATTGCTCGAAAAGGAGATCAGTGAAATTGAAAGTCACATCACGCGCAATCATTTGCGGCCCAGGCTGGATAAGATAAAGGGATACCGTTACAAATATTGGCTGAGATACTATTGCAAACAACCCCAATACAATAACCCATTAAAAAACAAACCCAGGTACGCTTCAACAGAAGCCTATCTGGATTATTAAAACAAAGCCATTATGGGCAATTTAAGAACTAAAGAACTAAACAATATAGGCTACAGTACCGATAAGCAAAAAAGCATGGCTATCAATACTATTGCCAAACATTTTAAACACCTGAGCACGAATGATATCATTGGGCTATTAACCGATATCAGGAATCGCCCAGAAGCATACATCCATGATCCGGCTACGCAAAAAATAGCAGGGTTGTTTATGGACGATGCTACAAAGCAAACCGCTAATTCATTTGAGCTGACACAGCAATCCCTGCCATTTAAAATTTATGGCGAAGAAAATATCGAGGCATCGGCTATAAAACAAATGGAGCTGGCTTTATCATTACCGATAAGTGTACAGGGCGCTCTGATGCCCGATGCTCACAGCGGTTACGGTTTACCTATCGGCGGTGTACTGGCTACCCGCAACGCGGTGATCCCTTATGGCGTGGGTATGGATATTGGTTGCCGCATGGCACTGACTATTATAGATGCCGATGAAAAATTTATCGATCGCTATAGCCACCAGATCAAACAAGCCATTAATACCTATACCCATTTTGGGATGGAAGGAGGCTTGGAAACGCCGCAAGATCATGAAGTACTTGATGATCCTGCATTCCGGAAAACACCGCTGTTGAAAAAGCTGCATGGCAAAGCAGTGAAACAATTGGGCTCATCGGGAGGTGGTAATCATTTTGTTGATATCGGGGTGATCAGGCTGGCAGATAATATTGAGCTCGGCTTACCACCTAACGATTATATGGCCTTGCTTAGTCATTCCGGCAGCCGTGGACTGGGCGCCAATATCGCACGCCATTACACGCAAATCGCTATGAATACCTGTAAACTACCGCGCGAGGCCCAGCCGCTGGCCTGGCTCGATCTGGATAGCGAAGCCGGACAGGAATACTGGCTAAGCATGACCCTCGCGGGCGATTACGCCCGGGCCTGTCATGATCGCATCCACAACAATTTACTACGGGCATTGGGTTTAAAGGCATTATACAAGGTAGAGAACCACCACAATTTTGCCTGGAAGGACAGGCTTGCCGATGGTACCGAAGCGATCATACACCGTAAAGGCGCCACACCGGCTCATGATGGCGAATTGGGCATTATCCCTGGCAGCATGACCGCTCCAGCTTATTTGGCGACGGGCAAGGGCAAACCCGAAGCTTTATACTCCGCAGCACACGGCGCGGGCCGGGCTATGAGCAGGCAACAAGCCCGGGAAAGCAATACCAACTCGGCACTTAAAAAAATGCTAACACAGGCAGATGTTACGCTCATTGGCGGCAGTCTGGAAGAAAACCCATTGGCCTATAAGGATATCGATATGGTAATGCAGGCACAAACAGAATTAATAACGGTACAGGGTGTGTTTTCGCCCCGCATTGTACGCATGAATAACGAATAAAATGGAAAAAGTAATTATACAAATAACAGCGGGTAAAGGTCCGATGGAATGTTGCCGGGTAGTATACATGGTATTGGAATTGATGTTAAAACAAGCCGCGCAATTAGGGGTGGAATTAACTATAGTTGAACAAAAATCAGCAGGTACAAACGGCACCTTATTATCGGCCACTTTGCTTGCGCAAGGTAATAAGCTGGATGCCTTTATAGCAGAATGGCAGGGCACCATACAATGGATAGCGCAAAGCCCTTATCGCAAATTTCACAAACGCAAAAACTGGTTTGTGGGCGTTGGGATTTTTAATGTGTCTGAGCACTCCGTTTTTGACATCAAAGATGTAAAACTGGAAACTACCCGGGCATCTGGCCCGGGCGGTCAAAATGTGAACAAAGTAGAAACAGCCGTGCGCGGCACCCATATCCCTACCGGTATACAGGTGATGGCTATGGACAGCCGTTCGCAATTGCAAAACAAAAAGCTTTGTTTAAGCCGGCTGGAGGCCAGGGTAATGGCCCTGCAAGCCGAAAAACAAATAGCACAGCACGAAAGCCAATGGATGGCCCACCATTCATTGGAGCGGGGGAATGCGGTAAAAGTAATTGAGCAAAAATTATAAAACTTACTTTCCGCTTACCTCTTTCAGCATAAAGTCTAAAGCCGCCTTATCAGGCAGAGTAGTCGCCGCTGGTTTTTCGCTTAATACCATGATCTGGTTATCACGCGTATTATACGCAGGCCACACGGGCAATCCTTTACCATTGGGGTTGCCCGTTTTGGCAAAATTCACCCAGTAAGCTGATATTGTTTTAGCCAATTGATGATCAATCGCTTGCCATGGACGGTTTAAAAACCGGAGGTTATCATAAGCATAGGCCACTTCGCCGGAGTGAAAGGCGCCATATTTTACAAAATCGGCCGTGGCTGGCAAACGGCGGGTAAAGCGATAAACATAAACTTTGGCGTGGCCTTTTTCGCTTTGCGCATTCGCCCAGGTATAATTTTGAGTGCCGAATAGTTTGTCGCGATTTATCCTGATCTGCGCAGTTGCAGCATCGGCATCGGTATTTGCAGGGTAAAGTTGTATAAAAGCATTGGACCTGATTCCGTATTGTTCCAATATTTCGGCCCTGTAATCTGTCGCGTTTTTCAATTTTCCTACAAATGCGTCGTCCTCATTCCAACCGGTAAGCAGCGGCACATCGTTCTGTTTACTTTCGGCAAAAATCTGTGCTATACTTTGAGGCAATACATAACCATCTACAATGGGATGATTTTGCTGGCCTTTACCTACCAGTTCAGCGGCTGGTTTTGCCCTTAATTCGGCTATGGAATTAGCACCCAGCGCCTGCGCTGTTTTTACGCCATTGGCTTCTGCCCCGGCCAGTTCAGACGCTCCCTGACCGATAAATGCTGCGCCGCTTTCGGCAATAGCTCTTTGAAACAAACCTTTACCTAATGGAGAAGCCACCAGGTAATTGACACTTATGGAACCGGCAGACTGCCCGGCTATAGTCACATTATCCGGGTCGCCGCCAAAAGCTTTGATATTCTGTTTGATCCATTTTAAGGCGGCCAGCTGATCCATCAACCCATAATTTCCCGAAGCATTATGGCCAGATTCTTTGCTTAATTCGGGATGGGCCAGGAAACCAAATATCCCAACCCGGTAGTTGATCACCACAAATACTACCCCCTTTTTCGCGGTGGCCTCGCCATCATAAATGGGCACGGCCGCACCTCCTGTAGAAAAGCCGCCACCATATATATAAACTAAAACCGGTCGTTTTTCTGCGGATGACCGGGCACCTGTCCACACATTTAAATACAGGCAATCCTCGCTAATAGGTTCATCAGGGATCAGGAATTCCTTAGTATAAACACCAAACTCATGGGGCTTTGGCTGCATGGGGCTGGCCGAAAAAGCAGTACATTGTTTTACACCTTTCCATGGGCTTACCGGCAGAGGTGCTTTCCAACGCAGATCATCAATTGGCGGCGCTGCAAAGGGTATCCCTTTAAATACATGCACATCTCCTGCAACATTGGTACTGCCCGAAACGAGCCCTGCATCGGTTTTAACTATGGTCATATCGGCTTTTTGAGCCTGGGCCAAAGTGCAGTACAACAACATTACAGATAATAACAAGCAGTTTTTCATGATTCTACTTTAAGGTTTACCATCAGCTAATTTATGGTTTTACCCTGGTCTTTTTATATTTAACAGAACGGGCATCATCACATTCGTTTTATCATCCTGTCGCAAAACGCCCTGTAAAATGTCAGTTTTGCCCATTTTACAATTGCTGTTTAGCCAGTACTTTTATTCATCCAATCACCCAAACAAACCATTATGAAAATAGTAAGAGTACAATACACCACTACGCCAGAATTTGCCCCCCTCAACCAGGCTAATATTGCCGGTATTGTAAAAGAATTAAAAGAACTTAACCATCCGGGAATTAAATATGGCTGCTGGTTACTACCCGACGGAAAAACATTTATGCATTTTGATCAATTGGAAAATGAAGCAGCCCATGAGCTACTGACATCTTTAGCATCGTTCAAAAAATTTGATGCCGACCTTTGGGCCAGCGGCCTTGAAATTGAACCCGTGCTCGAACTACTTTCCCCAGTCGCATCTACTGAAGAATTTTGGGGGTAAAAAAATTTTGGTCTATTCAATGCAAGTGTTCGCAAAATCACGGTTTGGCTAAAGCCAGCAAATGTTTTCATCATCCGTCCCATAAATGGGACGGCAATGAACAAAAACAAACTTGTTCCCCTTTCATTGCCGTTGGTTTTAACCAACGGTTTTCAAATGAGCAACTATTGGCTTTAGCCCAAAACCTATCAGTACAGTTAACCTACTTATAACTTACGGTTTTACCCCAGCCTTTTTATACTTAGCGGTACGAGCATCATTAATAACACCTTTCCAATTCAAACCGAAACCAAAATCGTAAGTATTCCCCTGCTCATCCACATAACATTTCATATCGTGGGGTACATCCTCAAACTGTTTTTCGACGGTGTGCATATCAGCAGGCATTTGCAGCGGTAACAATGCCGATGGCTCGTTGTTACCCGTTAAAATATCCAGTGTGGCTTGTCCCTGTACACCAAAATCAACCACAATGGCATTGGCATTCTTCTCAAACTCCGAAAACACCATTGGGTTGGCCATATTTACCGAAACAATAACTGGCTTGCCTTTCATTTTGGCATAGGTATCGTTCACCATAGCCAAATCAGTTACATTGATAGCCGTTGCCGATTTATCTTTGTAAGTACGGTTGGTGAATTTTTCCAGCGGATCGCCGCCAGCTATACTGGTAGCACGGGCATCGGTTGCGGTATATTTTTGGTATTGTAAACTTACCGGCACATAACCGTTGCCGCCATTTTTGGCATCGTCACTATTATAACCACCGCCGCTGTTCGGACTGCTGATAAACACCAGGGCGTAATCAGCTTCATCAGGGTTTTCGGTCACTTTAAAATATTTTTTTACCGTTTCTATATTCACCGGGTATTCCAGCTTTTCTGGAGTTTGCATACCCAGGAAGTTTTTGCCCGCCGGGGTAAATTGTTTAGGCACATATACCGTTTTGTTTTTGGTTAGCGGCAGCACATTACCCTTGTTCTTCAACATCACGATAGATTTCAATTGCGCCTGGTAACCGGCATTCATAAAATCGGGATTGCCCACAATACTTTTTGACGCCTGCGGATCGAGGTATGGGTTTTCAAACAAACCCGTCCTGAACAGGTTACGCAACAACCTCACTGCCGACAGTTCAAACCTTGCCCGCATAAAGGCTTCGCCATGTTCTTTTACGCCCATCTGGTAAGCAGCCACTACAGGCGCCACTTCATTATTCCCCCCAAATTGGTCGACCCCAGCCATCAATATTTTATAGTGACGTTGTGCTACCGAAAGTCCTTCTACACCCCATGATTTGCCCGACAAAAACTGATCGACCGCGGTCTCATCACCCGTAACCAGCCAGTCGGTACATACCACGCCATCAAAATGATATTTTTTGCGGAGCAGGTCGTTAATGATATAGGAATTATAGTTGTTGGCTACGTTTTCTTTGTTTTTGGTATCCTGGTTAAAAGATATAGTATAATAAGGCATCACCGATGCGGCCATACCTGTTTTACCTTTCAGCTTAAAAGCACCCTCGGTAAAAGGGATCAAATGTTGTTTGAAATTATTACCCGGATAAACGGCATATTTGCCATAACCGTAATGTGCATCACGGCCGCCCTCACCTGCACCACCGCCGGGCCAGTGTTTTACCATAGCGTTCACACTGCCGTATCCCCAACCACTGTTAATCTCCTTATCGCCAACAGAAGTTTGAAAACCATCAATATACCCCCGCGCCATATCGGCCGAGAGTTGTGGATCTTCACCAAAAGTACCGCTCACCCGCCACCAGCGCGGATCGGTAGCGATATCTACCTGCGGTGAAAGCGCCGTGGCTATACCCAAAGCCCTGTACTCTAACGCGGCGATATGACCAAAATCTTCCACCACCTTAGGATCAAACGTAGCTGCAAAACCTAACGAACCCGGCCACATCGAGATCGATCCGCCTGCACCTGCGTTAAACTCAGCAGTAGCTACCGTGCCATGCCGCGGATCGGAACTGTTATTATTAGGGATGCCCAATCCTAAACCTTCCACAAATGCCTGCGCGTTATTATTCCATTGCGCTGCCACTTCCGGGCTCAGCACTGAGGTGATGAGCACATGCCGCACATTATCTTTTTCGAGAAACTGTTTTTGCTGATCAGACAGATCATATGGTTTGGCACCGCTTTCGGCAAATACCTTACCACCGTAAGTACCCGCGAAAGGCCCGGCTGGTGCGGCTGGTATAGGCTGATGTTTGCTGTACAACATCAAACCGGCAATTTGCTCCACGCTCATTTTTGAGGCCAGATCCTTTGCCCGTACATCAACCGGCAGGCGCCAGTCCTCGTATTTATCTAGTTTGCCATTTTTGTTCAGATCTTTAAAAGCCAGCCCATCCACCGTTAATATTTTTACGCCTGATGTGGTGGAGTACCCCAGGTTTTGCCCCCCGGCATTAGTCACCCAGGCAATATCGCCCGATCTTTTTTCTGTCCATTTAGTTTGGCCCAGGGCTACAGTTGCAGGCAGCAGTCCCAGCAAAGCCAGGAGTTTAAATTGATTCGCCATAAAATTTATACAGGTTATGTACAGTTTATAAATGCCATGGCAACAGATGATGCAGCATTGGCAATAGTTTGGTTATAAATATCTAACTAACAACAAATAACAATCATTGTGTCGATATTACACAATACTATGTATTAACTTTTTAAATTGCAAATGTTTATCCGCAGAAATAAACCAGCGAATTTGCAAAAGGTCATTCAAATGCTGCCTGTTGCCGATGCTAAATCCTTTTTTAAAACTTTAATTGTTTTTTTTGATTTAGTATTTAATTCAGTAATCTTGAATAAACCTAACACGCCTGGCTTACAAGTGCCGAGCATGAAATTTAAATTAGAGACGCATCACATGCGCCTCCCGAACCAATTGACATAATTATACCCATGAACAGAACCAAAGTAGCCATACTCGGGACCGGTTTCATTACCGATATCCATATGGAATCATACCATCGCTTTATACCCGAGGCCGAAGTGGTTGCCGTATATGGCCGCAACCCGGATAAAGCCAAAGCCTTTGCCGAAAAATATGAAATAGCACAATGGTTTGATGACATCGACAAGCTCATTGCCGAATCTGGTTGCGAGGTGGTGGATATCTGCCTGCCCAACTATCTCCACGCGCAAGCTACCATCAAAGCGGCCAATGCCGGTAAACATATCATTATTGAAAAACCGCTGGCCGTAACGCTGGAAGAAGCAGATGAAATGATTGCCGTTTGCAAGGCCAATAACGTAAAATTGATGTACGCTGAAGAACTATGCTTCGCGCCAAAATATGAACGTGCCCGGCAACTGGTAAAAGATGGTGCCGTGGGCGAGGTATTTATGCTGAAACAGGGCGAAAAACATTCGGGTCCACATAGCGATTGGTTTTATGATATAAACCTGGCCGGCGGCGGGGTTATTATGGATATGGGCTGCCATGCGTTGGGCTGGTTCAGGTGGATGCTTAACCACGCCAAAGTGAGCAATGTGTACGCCACCATGAGCACGGTATTTCATAAAGGCCGCACTAAAGGCGAGGATAACTCGGTGATTATTGTGGAATTTGAAAATGGCGTAACCGCCGTAGCCGAAAACAGCTGGGCCAAACATGGGGGCATGGACGACCGCTGTGAAATATATGGCACCGGGGGCGTAATTTATGCCGACCTGTTTATGGGCAATGCCGCGGTAACCTATAGCCGCGAAGGTTACGGTTACGCGATGGAAAAAGCCGATACCTCCAAGGGCTGGAGCTTCACCATTTTTGAGGAAGCTTTTAACCAGGGCTATCCGCATGAATTGAAACACTTTATTGATTGTGTGCGCCACGATAAACCCCCATTGGTAACTGGCGAAGATGGTCGCGCCGTACTGGAGATCATTTACGCGGCCTATGCTTCGGCTGGACAGGGTAAAAAGATCAACCTGCCGTTCTCGGCCAAAGTAGCTAAGCCTATCGACCTTTGGTTAAACCATCAATAAGCGGACATGACTATTCAACTGTATAAAGATTACGATTCCTTATCATCCGCGGGAGCTTATTGGGTGTGGCGGCAGATCAAACAGAAGCCCGATTCACTGATCTGCTTCCCTTCGGGCGAATCGCCAACCGGGATGTTTAAATTCCTGGTACAATATGCTAAAGAGGGGAAAATAAATTTTAGCCAGGCCCATTTTGTGGGTTTGGATGAATGGGTGGGTATGGATAAGGATGATGAAGGTAGTTGCAGCCATTATCTTCATGGGCATTTTTTTTCTAAACTAAAGATAGCGCCAACGCAGGTGCGTTTTTTCGATGCGAAGGCTGCTGATCTTGATGGAGAGTGTCAAAAAATGAATGAGCATATTGCTAATCTCGGTGGCTTGGATATGATGATTGTAGGTGTTGGTATGAACGGCCACATAGGCCTCAATGAACCGGGTACAAATTTTAGCACATATGCCCATCACTCCGCCTTAGCTCCTGTGACCATTGATGTAGCTAAAAAGTATTTCGTAAAGCAACCGCAGTTAACAGAGGGAATCACCTTAGGTTTGCGTCATTTAGCCAAAGCTCGAACACCGGTACTGATTGCCAGCGGCACGAAAAAGGCGGGTATTATAGCACAGGCTTTGAATGGGCCGACGACTATCGATGTGCCGGCTTCCATCTTTCAAACCCTGCCAAATGCACAGATCTTTTTGGATCATGGTGCAGCAGAAAAGCTCAATAAGCAGTAAAATAAAAGAGTAATTACACACCGATATCAATGAAATCTATATAAATAAAATAGTAAATAGTTTTTACATATAATCATCAATCGCCATGCCTGATTCAACAGAAAGACCAATCGCTAACACAGATCATTTAACGTATGATGCCATTGTTATAGGCTCGGGCATTAGCGGTGGTTGGGCCGCCAAGGAATTGTGTGAGTTCGGTTTAAAAACCCTGGTACTGGAACGCGGACGGAATGTGGAACATATTAAAGACTATCCAACAGCCACCATGGATCCCTGGCAGTTTAAACATCGCGGGCAAATGACCCGGGAGTTTTTGGCGGAGAATCCACTCATCAGCAAGGCGGCCGGTTTTGGTGAAGCTACCGCGCATTTTTTTATCAAAGACAAAAACCATCCCTATATACAGGAAAAACCGTTCGACTGGATACGGGGCTACCAGGTTGGCGGTAAATCCCTTACCTGGGGGCGAGCCTGCCAGCGCTGGAGTAAATATGAGTTTACCAATCCCGAGCGTTTTGGCTACGGTATTGCCTGGCCCATTGGCTATGATGATGTGGCGCCATGGTATTCGCACGTAGAAAAATTTATAGGTGTATGCGGCAATAAAGATGGTATTGAAGCCATGCCCGATGGCGAGTTTCTGCCCCCTTTTGATATGAATTGTGTGCAGGAGGTGATCAGCAAAAAAATCAGTGAACATTACCCCGACCGTCACCTGGTGCATGCACGCTGGGCACATTTAACCAAACCCAACCAGGTTCATCTTGATCAGGGACGCGGCAAATGCCAGGCACGCGATATGTGTATGCGTGGCTGCCCTTTTGGTGGTTATTTCAGTTCGGTAAGTTCAACGCTGCCCTGGGCCAAAAGAACAGGCAACCTTACTATCAGACCATTCTCAGTGGTGCACTCCGTTATTTATGATGAAAAGCTGGGTAAAGCCACAGGTGTTAAAGTGATTGACGCCAATACCAAAGAAGTGGTAGAGTATAAAGCCAAGATCATTTTCATGAATGCATCGGCACTGAATACTAATCTTATCCTGTTAAATTCGATCTCGGCGCGTTTCCCTAATGGCTTGGGTAATGATAATGGACTTCTGGGCAAATACGTAGCCTTCCAAAACTATCGCGCGTCGGTAACCGCCAGCATGGATGGCTTTTTAGACCGATATTATTTTGGCCGGAATCCGACAGAATTGATCCTGGCCAACTACCGCAACCTGCACCAACAGGAAACCGATTACAAAGGGGGCTTTACTACTTTTATGGGTGCCTACCGCCACCAACATCCGGCCGAAAAGCCTGTAGGAGAAATTGGCAGCGACTATAAAGACTCGCTGACTGAACCTGGAGGCTGGCAGGTATACATGTATCTGCAGGGCGAAACTATTCCCAAAGAAAGCAATCACGTACGCCTGAGCAAAGATCAAAAAGATCAATGGGGCATTCCGCTCCTGATCACTTCGGTAGAGTACGATGATAACGACGAGCGCATGATACAGGATTTTTTAACCCAAAGCGCTGATATGCTGCAAAAAGCCGGCTGTACCAACATCGAGAAGCATGAGAACAAACAAGCCCCCGGGCTGGACATCCACGAAATGGGTGGCGTACGCATGGGCAAGGATCCCAAAACTTCCTTGTTAAACCAATGGAATCAATTACATCTGTGCAAAAATGTATTTGTGACCGATGGCGCCTGTATGACCAGCACCGGCAATCAAAGTCCGTCGATACTGTACATGGCTTTAACGGCTCGCGCAGTGAATTATGCCGTGGAAGAATTTAGAAAAGGGAATTTGTAATTACCTCAAATAGGTCACCGATCTATCCACCAAACTTAAGCCAAAGCAGGTAGCCTGCCCATACCAGTATATTGGAGTAAACGCCTGCCAGTACATCGTCCATCATCACACCCGTACCGCTGGGCAGGGCTTCCATTTTGCGGATGCCCAGGGGTTTTACAATATCAAAAAAGCGGAACAGAATTAGTCCGCCGATAAGGCAATAGATATTTATGGGTACAAACACAACCGCTATCAGCATACCGGCAACCTCATCTATTACCACGCGCGAACTGTCTTCGCCCCAATCAGGTTCAACTTTGTTGCTTACATATACACCCAGCAGGGTTATTACAATGGTAATGGCAAACAGGTACCAGGGATTTTGCAATGCCGGGCTTTGCCATAGCAGCCAGATAAACCCGCAGGTTACTATAGCCGCGTAGGTACCGCCGCCCTTTAAAAAACCAATGCCAAATATGGATGCTATTATTTTGTTTAAGTTCATCTTTTGTGAGTCATTGAGTCATTCGGTCATTAAGTCATTCGTAGTTATGATAAATTATATTACCTAATTCAATGACGCAATGACTCAGTGAATAATTATTGCTTATCCAGCACATCCTCTGCTGCTTCGGCTACTTCGGGTTCGGTAGTATGCCTTTTGGGAAAGTTAAATAACAGCGATGTTAATACCGGGATAATGAATACGCCAACAGTAAATACCGAGGTAAAAATATCAGCCTTTTCACTCTCCATAAATTTGGAGAAGGACGATGTTTCATTAAAGTGCACAAACAGTGATGCCGATAATTTAATTCCCAGAACACCGATCACGATAAAGGCAACGGTTTCCAGGAAGGTAAATTTCTCCATCAGTTTTACAAAGGCCTGGGCCACAAAACGCATAGCCAGTATACCGATGAATACGCCAATATATATCAACACTACGTGATCTGTAAAGGCCACAGCGGCAAACACGTTATCGATAGAAAAGGCCAGGTCCATCAGTTCTACTAATGCTACAGTAGCCCAAAACACACCAAATACACCTACGGTTGAGCGGTAAAGCCAGTTCTTGCTTTTATCCACCTCTTCATCCCCTCCATCGCCGCTGGCCGCCTGAATTTTCCCTTTAAAATAATTAAAGCTCAGGTACAGCAGGTATAAGCCGCCAATAGGTTTTAACCACCATATTTTTACCAGCCAGGCTGCCAAAAACAAACATACCCCACGCAATATATAAGCGCCCAGTATCCCATATCTCAGCGCTTTTTTACGCTGGGTGGGCGGCAGATCCAAAACCATGGTAGCCAGTACCGCGGCGTTATCAACCGAAAGCAAACTCTCGATCACAATAAGGTTTAAAATAATGAGCAAACCGGCTTTAATGTCGGGGCCCAGGATGGTGTGTAAGAAATCCATAGAACAGGTAAGGAATTAATTTCGGGTTAAATAAACTAAATTAAATCGGTATTCAGCATGCTTTTTAAAATATTGGCCTGTACATCAATGTTGCTGATGTTTTCCATAAAGCTCATGTCTGATATTTTTTTATAATTGTCGGCCAGCAGGTTTTTGATCTCTGTGGGCATGGCTGCTTTCATGGCGGCGGCATTACCCTCCAGCTTGTCGTTCTTATCCCGCAGCTCGTGTACCAGTTTTTCCTTTTTCGATAGGTTATTAGTCATATCGATACCGGCTAATTTTGCAATATCCAGAAACAGGAACAAGTTGTCAGCAAGTGAATAGATATAGTACCGCTCATCATCCACAAATTTGTATACTTCGGCCACCTGAGTACCAGCCTTCAAACCGCAGTAAAATTCGGTTTTGAATTCATATTTACACAAAACACCCATCAGTTTACGCTGAATGATGGCATACTCGTCGGTGTAAACATCTTTATCGTTGTATGCCGTTATCTCCTGCAATAACTCAGGTGCAATGGGGTAAAAAAAGTCGGGCGCAAACCGGGAACTAAACGCATTGATATTTTTCGACAACGGGTTATCGGTCGAATTATCCGACAATACCTGGAACAGTTTCCGCAGTGATAAATTAACCTTGAGTGCCTGGCGCTGTTTTTCGAGATTGAAATTTGCCTGGGTGTAATAGGGATCATTCAACCTTTCGATCATTTCCTTGTTGATCTGGATCTCGTCAAAAAGTAAACTCACATTGGTTTCGTTGTTCTTTTTGATTTTGCGGAGCAGATCGATGAGGCTTTGGGTAAATTGCAGGTGAAACAGATCGAGCTTGTTGATATCCAGCTCGGGATTGGTTTCAAAAAGCTTGTGGATCACCTGGCTGCGCAGATATATTTTATAAATAATGTCATCACCAAAAAAAACAGAAAGCAGTTGCAGCTTACTGAGCATCCGGTTTGACTGATTTAAAATATTTAACCTGCTTTCATCCATCAATTTGGCAACCTCAAATTTTGATTAAATGCAAATTTACGAAAATATGAGTGATAACTAAATCTTCCCAAACCCGTTGCCTGTGTCCTCACAGGTAACCAATACCCATGAATGCAAATCGTCTGTGAGGACACAGACGATGGGAGTAATATATTAAACTTGTCATTCTGAGGAACGAAGAATCTATTCATGAACTATGCTAATCGCAGAACAGATCCTTCGCTGCCGCTCAGGATGACAAATTGGGCTTATGCGTTGGTCACCGTCTTTTTCAGTTCCACTTCCAGGTTTTGCAATTCGGTGTTGAGGGTTTTGCGGTTGGCAGTACCTTCTTCGTGAATGCGTTTAACCTCGGTAAGGGTTTCAATAAGCGACGCGGTTGTTTTCTTCAAAGTATCCAGCGACACAACGGTTTTCTCATTTTCCTTGGCCACGTCGATACTGTTTTGTTTCAGCAGTTCGGCGTTCTTTTGCAAGATGGTGTTGGTGGTGTCCGAGATCTTTTTCTGCATCTCCACGTTCTCCTTTTGGCGGTTCAACGCCACAGCAATGGTGAGCTGGTTTTTCCAAACCGGGATAGTGGTAGATACGATAGACTGCGCTTTTTCGGCAATGGTAGTATTGTTGCTTTGCACCACGCGTATTTGCGCAAGCGATTGCAGCATGATGAAACGTACCACTTTCAGATCGGCCAGGCGTTTGTCTAAACGGTTCACAAAATCGCGCATATCGGCAATTTCATAATCGTTATAGGCTGATGGATTGGCATCCATTTGTGCCAGCTGCTCGCTCAGCTCGTTGTATTTTAACTGGCCCGATATGATCAGCTCTTCCATCTGGTGAATGTAGCCCACGTTGCTGTCAAACATGGTTTGCAGCGAGCTGTTATCCTTTAATGAATTAACGCGACCGGCTTTGATCTTATTGGTGATCTTATCAATGTTGTTAATTACCGTATCATACTTCTGGAAAAGCTTTTTGGCATCAACAACCAGCTTTTTCATAAAGGGGATGTGCGATATAAAAGAGGTGAACGCGTTTTGGTTCAGCTCATCCACATCAATATAGTTCAGTTCGGTAAGCAGCTCGTTAATGAGACCACCAACCTCGCCCGAGTTATAGGTACGTACCGAAGTAAGGAAAGTATTGCTGTACTTTTCCATCGAGTTTTGAACCTCCGTACCATAATTGAGGATAGAATTTACATCCTTAGGATCGAGGGCCTTGGCTACCTCGCCATATTTTTGCACCTCGGTAGGGGTAATGTTAGTCAAATCGACATTACCTTCTTTATCCAGCAATTTTGCCGGTGTATTAGGATTACTAACCGGAGCCGGATTAATATCTAAATTAACCGGGGTTATATTTAGTTCGTTATTTCCTGGTGTGCCTTCCATTGTATTGAGTTTTAATGTTGTTGGGGATCGTGGTTCGTGTTGCGAGTGACGTGTACTATTCAACACGAACCTCGATCCACGAACCCCGCTCCCTATAAATAATTTTGTGCCATGGTTTTAACCGACTCTTCCAGTTTCCTGTCGCGGGTTGGTTCGCCAATGGCGTTAAATTTCCATTCGCCGTTCTTTTTGTAAAATACACCCATCGCCATAGATACGTGGCCGGCAAAATCTTTGCTGTGCGCAATATCATAGGTGGCAAATACTTCGTTTACCCGGGTTGGGGTACCTTCATAAATGCGGATAGATGCAAAAGGGATAGTACCAAAATCCTGACCACGGAAGCTATTGAGGATAAAGGCCACGTAACCAACAGAACTGCTCAAGGCCGATAGATCAACCGTGATTACTTCATTATCCAGCCCGTCGTCACCACTCATATCGCCGGTCAAATCGTCGCCGCTGTGCCTTACCGCGCCATCTTTTGATTTCAGGTGACCGAAGTAAACTACATCTATCAGTTGTTTGTTATCATCATATAGTGCGCAGCTGGCATCCAAATCAACCGCTTCTTTTGTGGTGCCAAAACCAAACAGGCCCTTCTTTTCAATAGCGCCCCAGTTAATGCCTACACAAACCGTTTGCAATTTGCTGCCGTTACTTTTTTCCAGACTTATCCTTTGTCCTTTTTGAAGATTGATAGCCATATGATATTATTGGTATTTGGTTAAATAATCCTGTAAACCGCCTTTCATGCCAACGCCTACGGCCTCAAACTTCCAGTTGTTATCTTTTTTGTAGATACGGCCAAACTCAACAGCAGTTTCTATCGAAAAATCTTCTTCCAACTCATATTTTAAAATATCAGCGCCCGTTGCGGTATCAAATATCCTGATGAAAGAGTTACGTACCTGGCCAAAGTTTTGCTTGCGGGCTTCGGCTTCGTGAATGGTAACCACGATGCAAATTTCGGCTACTTTGGAGTCGATTTTTGACAAGTCAACTTTAATCTGCTCATCGTCGCCATCGCCATCACCGGTCAGGTTGTCGCCGGTATGTTCAACAGCGCCATCCGGCGATTTCAGGTTGTTGTAAAAAACAAAGTATTCGTCGGCTACAATTTTCTTGTTATCACCTAATATAAAAGCAGAAGCGTCCAAATCAAACGCGCTCCCTGTTGAAGAACTGTTGGTATCCCATCCCAGGCCAATGGTAAATTTGGGGGCATTAATGCTTTCCCGCTGACCTTTTTGCAAGTTAATTGCCATGTTGAATTAATTTATGATTGTTTAAAAATAGGTTTTCTTTTATAAAGTTTAGGTTACGTTCGTAAGCTTCAATGGTATGGTAGCCATTGCCCAAAGCCATATCATAAAGCAAGTTTATAAAATCAAAAGTTTGATCCTGAATAAAAATACAAAAACTCTCAAAATCGTAATTTAAAATATACTTTACAATACGGGTATTGATACTGAAGCTGTTGCTTTTGATAATGCCATCCAGATCAAAAATATTTTTTACCTGGTGATAATTTAAATGGTTCTCGATATTGGGATGGATGTTTTTGTTTACCAACTCGGCAAAGTACAGCATGAATATATCGTTGCTGAGCCCGTATTCGCCCACCATTTTCATGATCATGCGTTCGTGACTGCCGGTTATTTTGATATCATCCAGAAATATCAGCGTTTTATCCTGCAAAAAATCCTTATCGATATGAAACGAATCGTTACCTATCAGGCTCATTCTTTGCTCGGCATCCAACTCACCATAATCTTCTTTATAAGTAATAGTGCGATGTACTTTAGTTTCCTGTACTACGGGATAACCATGCCGAGCCAGCCAGCGGTTAAGCCTGGCCACAAACCAGTTTTTCATGGCGAAGGTGGCCGTAGGGATAAACGAGTACGGGCTTGATATCACCACAATTTGCTGTTTAATGGGATTTTCGGTGAGGTAATCCCTGATAAAACCATCGGCCAGGTGAACACCAAAGTGCCTGGCCACCGCATCATCGCCAAACTTAAAACGGCTGTAATCATCCGGGTTAAACCCAAATGCCTGCGCATGGTTAATATGATGTAATGAGTACGTAGTGTTCATTAAATAATTATTGAATTACTGATTTAGTGAATTAGTGATTTCTTTATTCTGTAAGTCAAAAAATCCTTGCTCCAAAAATCTTTGTTCTTTGTTCCAAAAATCCTTTTATCTATAATAAGTTAATAATGAAGAAATGGATGTGTTGTTTGAATTGACAAGCAAACTTTTTATGCCCGCCGCCGCGGCACCTTCAATATCGGCCTTAGGGTTATCGCCAATGTGAATGATGCCCGTTAAAGTTATATTTTTTTCTTTATTGATCTGTTTAATATTTTCAAGCATCAGATTAAAAAACTCCAGGTTTGGTTTTGACATGCTCACCTCGTCTGAGTACAGCTGAAAATCAAAGTATTTATCCATCTTTAATTCGGCCAGTACCTTTTTTAATGTTGCTCCTTTTATAAAACCGGTGTTGCTTAGCAAGCTAAATGTAGCACCACTTTTTTGTTTTAGATTATCCAACACCTCAATTGTTACAGACTCATAAACCGTAGGCAGATAGTTAAATACCAAAGCTTCCATATCGGCATAAAGCTTTTGGGTATCGATATCATTCAAATTCAATTGATTATCATTAATCAGGCTAATCGCCATCAGGAACATTTCTTCCGAATCGATATTCTTACCAGTCCGCTCGTTAATGGCATTGCACATCAGGTCGATAGTGCGAAATGCCCTGGCTACCTCATCGATACTTTTACCGGAAGGATTAAAATCGCGGTGAAATATTTTGGTACGCTCGGTTTTATAGTCAGGATTGGATCGGATCAATGTTAGCCAAAGATCAAAAGAATAGTGCTGGTAGAACATTAGGTTCGGGTTGTGAGGGTCGGGTGTCGTGTTAGGAGGGATCGAGTTGCGAGGGTCGGGTGTCTGGAATGAAGTTTATAACACATTTCCAACACGAACCTCGCAACACGCTCCCCAAACCTCTAATATTGTTTAAGTATTTCTAAAAAATTATCGGTAGTGTGTGGTTCGCCGATGGCACGGAACTTCCAGGTGCCGTCTTTACGGTAAACTTCGGCAAAGGTCATGGAGCACATGCCGTTATAGGTTGAATCGCCTGAGAGACTGAACTTGGCTATCTCTTTGCCATGATTATCTACCGCGCGGATGAAAGCGTTATCCACCATACCAAAATGCTGGTTGTTTTTGCGGCCCTGGTATATGGCTACAATGAAAAGGATACGATCGAATTTTGGGTCGAGCGAATCCAGCTTTACGATAATCTGCTCATCGTCACCATCGCCCGCTCCGGTACGGTTATCACCAGTCAACCAGATATTACCCGATGGGTGACGCATAGAATTGAAATAGATCACATCGCCTTCGTACAAGCTAACGGTGTTACCATTGGGCTTTTGAAACGAGCGCCCTCTATCCGCCACCCTGCCATTTTTATCCAGCAGGAATGCGATGGCATCAAGATCGTATTCAGCCTCTTCGCCACCGCCAAACAGTTTACCCAGGAAGCCACCACCACCACTTTGCTTTACATCCCAGCCCAAACCAATAGTAACCGACGACAGATCAAAACTCTCGCCTTTATCATTTTTACGCAGGTCAATAGTTTGACCTTTTACTAAATTAATTGCCATAGTTGTATCTATTTAATAGCCTCACCCTGCTCTCTCCAAAGGAGAGGGTTCTAAAACTCTCCTATTAAAAAAAGCATCCCCTTCAGGGGACGGGAGGGGCTTTTACTTAATGATTTGCCCTTTAAAATATTTACTTAAAAAGAAGGCCAGATCTTCCTTATAACCCACGCCCGATGCTTCAAATTTCCAGGCGCCGCCGCGACGGTATAATCTGCCAAATTCGATAGCCGTCTCGATCGAAAAGTCTTCGCCCAGTTCATATTTACATACTTCGCTGCCGGTCAACTCGTCGATAATGCGGATGTATGAATCGCGCACCTGGCCAAAATTTTGCCTGCGGGGCTGTGCCTCATGTATGGTGACTACAAATAATATTTCCTGTATCTTGGAATCTACTCTGGTCAGATCCACATTGATGGATTCATCATCGCCGCCATCGCTGTTGCCACCTGATGGGTCATCTCCGGTATGGTGAACGGCCGAATCGGGAGAATCCACATTATTATAAAAAACAAAAAATTCATCCTGAGGAACAAATCTGTTCTCGTCTATCATGATTGCCGATACATCCAGGTCAAAATCGTAACCTGTACCTTCGTTCGGATTCCAGCCCAAACCAACTGTCATTTTTGATAAACCGAGATCAATTTTTTGTCCCTTTTGTAAGTTGATAGCCATGTTAAAAGTATTTTATTAAAAACTTCAGCATCCCTATAATATTGCGGGGGCTAAGTTTGTTTTGTTCGTGAATTGATATTTTAAATATTAGTCTAAGATATATGCTTTTTTAATCGGTGCACCCTAAACATTATAACAAATATGTTAGGTTACATCTGAAGATTGTGACTAAGTAAAATGCGGAATGTTACAGGGGGATTTAATCTGGAGTGATGTTGGAATGTTCACAAAAAAGCCCTATAAGTTTTGAGAAGATCAGATTTGGCTAAAGCCTGACTTGCAACCCTGATTATCCGTCACATAAATGTGACGGCAATGAATAAGAAAGTCAATTGGTTTTCATTGCCGTTGGTTTCAACCAACGGGCTATCAAGTAAAACTATATGGGCTTTAGCCAAAAATCATGTAGTGTTTGTTGTTACCTACCATCTTTGGATAGGGGCAATACAAAATGTATGTGAAAAATTACTTTCCCCGTTGCTTAGCCGAAATTGATTTGGTAATAGTTTCACCTTGCATCATTTGCTTTGGATCTTTTACCAGTTTAAGTGAGTTGATCCATGCCTGCTGCAAAAGTTGTTTGATATAAGTAACAGGAAAGGCCTTAACATCCGGAACAGTGATATACCGGTATTGCTTACCATTACCTATGAGCAATTTCTCGGGATCGGCAAGATCGGCACCCTGGTAAAAACCAAACTGGAGGTTATTATTGGTACGGAAAACAGCGATGGTACAGAAAGTATGCCCCGTTTTTTCGGTCGGCGACCAGCCAAATGCCAGCGCATTATAATTATCATAAATGAGCTCATTGGCTTGGGGGAACAGATCCCAGACAAAATCGCGCAGCCACAAGGCCCGCTCCTGCACATCAGGTTGGAAGGGCGCGAGAAATTTCAGCAGATCGGCTTTTTCTTCTATGGGCATATGGCTACTGGTTTATAATTTTTAACGATCAATAAAGTTACATCTCAAATACCTGGCTTTCAAAGCTCCACAGGTATAATAATTTATTATCTTTGCATCCATATTAAAAAACGCTTTAAATCTTGAGCCATGTAATGTCATTTGCATATTGATGTTAAATGACCTTCCCAATCCCGGGAAGGAGTAAAATTCTATTTTCTTTTACTTAATTTTTTATGACATGGCTATTTCACAAAAATATGGCCGTACGTATCATTACCCGTTTTCGCCCGGCACTACTAGCGATGACAGGATACAACACGACTACTGGGATCATCTTAGAAAGATTCCCCTTTTAGTACATACCGAAAAACTCGATGGTGAAAACAATTGTCTTTCACGGCATGGTGTCTTTGCACGCTCACACGCGGCACCAACCATATCGCCATGGACCGAAAGCATTCGCCGGTTTTGGCAGCTGGTCAGAAATGACCTGGGCTCGCTGGAAATATTTGTCGAGAATCTCTATGCGGTTCATTCCATAGAATATCGCAATCTGGAACACCACTTCTACGTGTTTGCCATTCGCGAGCATGATCAGTGGCTAAGCTGGGATGAAACCCAATTTTATGCGGCAATGCTGGGGCTGCCAGTAGTGCCCGAGATTTCGGTATTTACACCACCTGCCGACAGAGGATTATTTGAGCGGCAGGTTATGGATATTACGCAACAAGCCGGTGCCCTGCAACCGCATGATGCGGTAACCGGCAACCCGGTAACCATGGAGGGTATTGTTACCCGCAACGCCGCAACTTATCCGGTAACGGACTTTGCACAAAATGTATTTAAATATGTAAGAAAAGGGCACGTAAAAACCGATGAGCACTGGACACGCCATTGGAAACGGGCCAAACTAAATAACGAAGGAGGCACCAATGTGGACTATTACTGAAAATAAAAACTGGAACTACCTGGAGCAACAATTTGACTGGGTGAAACGCATGAGTGAAGTTCCACAAGACAAACGTTATCATGCCGAAGGCAACGTGGCCATACATACACAAATGGTATTAACCTCCCTGAAGCAGCAAGTATTTTACCAGGCGCTAACAGCACAGGAGCAGGAAATATTATGGGCATCGGCATTATTACATGATGTAGAAAAGTACAGCACTACTGTATTAGAGCCTGATGGTAGTATTACCTCGCACGGACATGCCCGCAAGGGTGCGCTTACCTCCCGGCAGCTTTTATATACCACTATCCCAACCCCATTCGCTATACGCGAGCAGATCAGCGGGCTGGTACGGTATCACGGCCTGCCATTGTGGATATTTGAGAAACCAGATCCGTTAAAAGCGCTGGTCAAAGCCAGTATGGAGGTAAATACGCAATGGCTCGCGTTGCTTGCCCGGGCCGATATGCTTGGCCGCATCTGTGACGATCAGGCCGAGATGCTGTATCGCATAGATTGTTTTGAGGCTTTTTGCCAGGAAAACAACTGCTGGGGCTCAAGCCATCCGTTCGCTACAACCGAAGCGATGTGGTATTATATGCAAAATGATGATGCATATGTAGATTATGTTCCTTTTGAAGAACCTGCTTTCGAGGTTATTTTATTGAGCGGATTGCCCGGTGCCGGTAAAGATACTTTTATTAAAAAGAACTATCCGGATCTGCCGGTCATATCTTTGGATAAACTCAGAAATGAACAGGGTGTATCGCCAACTGATCAGGCAGGCAACGGCCGGGTAGTACAGGCTGCTAAAGAACTGGCCCGCCTATATCTGCGCAAGCAACAAAGTTTTGTATGGAACGCGACCAATACTACCGCCCAGATGCGTATGCAATTGATTGATCTTTTCAGTACATACAAGGCCCGTACCCATATTGTTTATATCGAAGTACCTTATGCACAGCTGCATCAGCAAAACCAAAACAGGGATGCCGTAGTACCACATGCCGCCATGGAAAAACTGATAACTAAACTGGAGGTACCCAGGCATTGGGAAGCTCATCAGGTTAGCTATGTGGTATAAAAATAAACCCCGCACTTTTACTGAAGTGCGGGGTTTGATCTATGTACTTATACATGAAAGTTTCCGGTATGTGAATCGACGAGCTTTATACTTTTTGTCCGTTAATTGAAATATCATCCTTGTTACTCCAACACCCGCCTGATATAATTCACCTGCCCCAAATGATAATTCAAATGGGCCAGCAATTGTACTAATACGTAACTAACAGACGTATGTGGTTTGTCAAAAAAGATGGAAAACTCTCCATCCATCTGCTCTGGAGTAAGGCTTTTTATGGTACGATTGATCAGCAAAATCAATTCCTCAAGTCCGGTTACAAGTTCTTCTCTTTTTACACCTTTCCGGCTAAACTCTTCGTCGCGGTTACGCACATAACTGCTTTTGGCAAGTGTTGTACCAATAAGATGGTTGAGGCCGCCGATGAGATGTAACACCAGGTTTCCGGCCGGGTTTTTCACCGTGCCCTGGATGCGCCAAAGGTCATCTTCATTTTTAAACAGGTTCACCTCCTCTATCAGTTTGCGGAGGTCGCGTTCATAAAAACCGGCCAATACATCGTTCAGCATAGGTATCATATTTAAGGTTAAAATACTTAATTGAATTTACTAAAATTGGCGCTTTCCATGCATCAATATCCAAAATGATTACTTTTGAGTAATGAACAATATCCCGCTTCATTTATTAAAGGATAAAACCGGCCTTGGCCTGGGTTTACACATTAAGCATTTTATAAAAGGAGAGCCATCAGAGCGTGATCCCGCTATACTGGGTGCACACCGGGATGATCATTATATTTTTTTTGTGCTGGAAGATGGTGTCGGCTCTGTGGTGATCGATTTCAATAAAGTTCAATTATCGGGAGGAATGCTTTATTATATCCTGCCAACGCAGGTACATCACCGGATCCTTAGTGAAGAAGTTGGCGGTTGGTATATTGCTGTGGATACCTCACTGATATCCCCCCAATGCCGGAAAGTATTTGAGGGGCAGCTATTTCTTCAGCAGCCCTATACCTTCAATGATACCCAACTCAGACAGTGTCAAAACTTGCTTTCGCTGCTCCTCGAAAAATATCATGAGGATGATAACGATCCCTTTTATGCAACAACCATTCATGCCTTATTAAAATCTTTTTTAAATATCGCTGCAGGCTGCTATAACGGATATTCAGGTACAAATTTAAAAGTATCCCGCCCGGCTCAGCTCACCAGTCAGTTTAAAAGCCTGCTGGTAGCAGAATTACGGTCCAATAAAAGCCCGGCAGATTACGCCGCCATGCTCAATGTTTCCGAAGCTTACCTAAGCGAAGCATTGAAGAAAGTCACCGGGTTCCCGGTAAGTTACTGGATACAGCAGGAAGTAACCATGGAAGCCAAACGCCTGTTATACTATAGCCAGCTTACCGTTAAAGAGATCGCCCACACTTTGGGCTTTACCGATCATTCTTATTTCTCTCGCTTATTTCGCAAAGTAACAGGCACCTCAGCAATTGCCTTCCGGGAACAATACCGAAAATAGTCCTATCATTACGCCAAAGCCGCCATTTCTTTATACTTAAAAAGCCGGTTTCTTTGTACCATCAAAAAAATGTTACATGGAAACATCTATTTTACAACAAATTAAAAACAAAGCGGCAAGATTCATCGGACCGCAGCTGCTCCAAACCGGGCGGGTGCTGGAAGTGCGTGTTTGGGAGCCCGCTACCATCATAGAGATCGACCTGCATTTACCCCTTGTTGATATGCGCCAATGGGCCGAAGTTCCTTATATTAAATTCAGTGTGGGCGACTCATGCTACCGCGATTATACCCCATTTGGTTGGGATGCGGAAACAGCCACGTGCTCGCTGCTCGTCGATATCGCGCACGAAGGCTGCGGAAGCAACTGGGCGAAGCAGCTTCGTGCCGGCGATGCTGTTCAATACATAAAAATAGGCGATACCCGTCAATCGCCCCATCCCACCAACCTGGTTGTGGGCCTTGGCGATGCCAGTAGTTTGGGGCACCTGCTCGCCTTACAGCAGCTCACCTTACCCGGGATCCGTTTTGACGGTGCCGTATTACTGGGCAGCCAACACGCCGGGCAATTGGTTAAAGATTATTTCCGGTCGCCGCTATGCACACTAACCAACCCATATGAACTGGCCGATTGGCTGGCAGAACAGGGTTACTGCACTGAGCACACCTCATTTTACCTGACAGGGAATCGCCAGTTGGTTGTGGAGCTGCGCTCCCTATTAAGAAACCTCGGCCATTCCAACATCCAGGCAAAAGGTTTTTGGTCATGAATTGTCCAATTAGGGCAATTCCATTCGAATACATGACTAAACTCCTGTTTATTTAAAATCATATACATATACATCCTTTATGGAAACCGGTTTCAGAAAATGGATCATCGTTATTACGATCATCACCTCCACTATTATTGAGCTGATCGATACCACCATCGTTAACGTATCCATCAATACCATGAGTGGAAACTTAGGCGCTTCGTTAGAAGATACCGCCTGGGTAATCACCTCTTACGCCATTGCCAACGTGATCATCATCCCCATGACCAGCTTTTTAGCCGAAAAGATTGGCCGGAAACAATATTACATCGGCTCCATTTTATTATTTACACTGGCATCGGCCATGTGCGGGTTCTCGGATAATTTGTGGGAGCTTGTGGCCTTTCGTTTTTTACAGGGTATCGGAGGTGGTGCGCTGTTATCTACCTCACAATCCATCCTTTTTGAAACTTTTCCTCCAAAAGAACGGGCAACCGCCAGCGGCATATTCAGTCTGGGTATCATTATCGGCCCGTCTATTGGCCCGGTAATGGGAGGATATATTGTGGATAATTTATCATGGCAGTGGATTTTTTATGTCAATATCCCTATCGGGATTATGGCGGCGCTGTTGTCATATATCTATTTGAAGCCCACCAAAAGATCAACCGATGGGCGAAGTATCGACTGGCTCGGCATCTTTCTGCTTACCGTAGGCGTGGGCTCGCTCCAGGTAGTTTTAGAGCGCGGCCAAACCGACGATTGGTTCTCGGCAACCTATATCCTGGTACTCAGCATCATTTCGGCATTATCAATAGCCATTCTGATCTGGTGGGAATTGCGGATTCCCTTCCCGGTAATTAACCTTCGGGTGTTGAAAAGCACTACCTTATCCATTTCGGCCATCATGACTTTTGTTTTGGGCTTTGGATTGTTTAGTAATGTGTTTGTTTTTCCTTTGTTTTCACAGCGCATCATTGGTTACTCTGCCTTCCAAACCGGAACTATGCTGCTGCCCGGGACTTTAATGGCGGCCATGATCTCGCCTTTTTTAGGCAAGATGCTGCAAAGTGGTTTGCGACCGCAATACCTCATCATTTTAGGGTTTGGCTTATCAGCAGCGTTCGGATACATCATGTCGGGATCAAACCTGGCAACCGGGAGCGCTTACTTTTTTATTCCGTTAATCTTCCGCGGACTTAGTGCAGCCCTGCTGATCGTTCCGTTAACAGCACTAGCCGTTTCGGAATTGAAACCGGCCGAGATACCACAGGGTGCGGCACTCAACAATATGATGCGGCAAATGGGCGGCTCATTCGGCATTGCCTTAATCAACACCTATATCGCACACCGCGAGGCAGCCAACCGAACCGCCTTAATTACACATGTTACCGCTTCAGACCCGCAAACCATCATGCGGCAGCAATCCCTTGTCCAGAATTTTATGGCGCATGGCTCCAATTACCTGCGTGCCCTACAGCAATCCATCGGCGCACTGGAAAACATCGTAGTACGGCAAACCTTTTTACTAAGCTATATGGATGCATTTTTACTACTGGCTATTTTAAATGCCTGCTGCATCCCCTTGGTGATTATCACCATTAAAAAAAGAAAGGAAGTAAAAGCAACAAAGATAAGTATACCTGATGCGCACTAATTTATATCCCAAACAAAACGCCTCAGATCTTTCAATCTGAGGCGTTTTGTTTGGGAATTTATTTATCTCCATAAAACTTTTCCCGTATCCGCACCAGCAGATTTTCAGCCTTTTGCATATCGGGTTTATCTGGTAATATTGATGCCGCGTACAGTTCTTTTATATACTCCATTTTCTCCTCTACCATTTTCATCAGGTCGTCAAACTCAAATTCACCATTGCGGATGTTTAGTAAAAACTCCCGGTCGTGCCGGTGAACCATCACTTGCTGATGCACGGCTATTTCTTCGGCCATATTTAACAGCCTGAACGTATGCATCATATTTTTGGCATCATAATTTTTACCGTGCGACAGCGTACTTTGATAACGCTGCTGGTTACGCTTTGCCTCCCACTCTTTATATTCCTTATATTCACGGCAATAAACTGAATAGCCATCCTTATTAAAATGTAATACAGCCATATGCTCCACACCTTTTGGCACCTGGCTCAATTGCACATCGTCGGCATCCACACCCGAAAAAATGCCGCGCAGCCAAACACTCCCCTCCATTTGCCTTTGGTGATAAAGCAAATAGGTCCCCCGGAAATGATCAAGCGCCGTTAAGCCACATTCCTGTTGCTGCAGTCTGTTATCATGGAGCCATTGCTGTAAGGTAACACTGCCATTATTGTGCAGCACATAACAAAAGTCAAGTACAGTTTTTCGATCATCCCCCAGTGGTTTATTGATCTTTTTATTCAAACCGCGGGCTTTTTTCACCTGTGTCTGCGCATAACCTGCAAAAGTATCCAGGCAAAGTTTCGATAAAAAATCCTCTGGTCGCATCAAATCCATCAAAGGATGACGATAGGTTATAAACTGCTGGGGTGTGCTCAGCAACTCCAGTATGTTGGGGTTATTTTTGGTTAGCAGATCAATAAAGCGTTCTATCTCAAAATAAACCTCGTCGTTACTTTTATTAGCCACCTGCTCGCAAGTGCCAAACCCGTATAATTGTTGCCGCGGCAGTATAAAAATCCCTTTTTTATCAATGTCTGAGCCCTGTACGTTCAGGTTATAAGCGGTACTTCCGCTGATACAATCAAGCAGCAGATACTGTGGATGTTGTTTTAATTCGTTAAAAGTCATGGCTTGTTACATACTTTCTGAACAGTCCATTAAGTTCATCAGGCTGATGCTTCTCGGCAGGCAGCTCGCTTATTTTTTGGCGGCAGCGATTTAATGTATCTGCAAGCCATTCATTAAGCTCGCTAACTGGTGCGATCAATGCTTTCTCGTCGGCCTGTGCTTTGCGTTTTAGCAATTCATCAATGGCATCCTGTATCCCAGGATCTGTTATGAGCACCCGCAATTTATCAAACTCCATTGGTGGCACAGTTTGTTTTTCAACCGTCCACAGGCAGGCCAGGGCCGGGCGTAATGCATAAAAATAGCGTTTGAGTTTTACCCGGTCGGCTTGCAGATCGTCAGTAAGCGTGTTATGCGCCATAGAAAGATAATGGTTAGCGCCCGAGCGCAGCGAAAAATAAGCGGGCATCAGTTGCCGTAATTCGGCAGCAAAATTATTATCCTCTTTATAAACGATAGGTGATTGCAGCCACTCATACAGTGGAGCGTTTGATTTCAGGAATAGTTTCAGCGATTTACGCAGGTCCCAACCTCCTATATCAAGTACCTCATTAACGGGCAGACCAACCACGTCGGGCATATCGCTTATACCCAGGTAATCATTAAGTGGCCTGGCGTATATAAAGCGCACATCGAAATCACTGTCGGGCGAGGCAAAGCCCCAGGCCCGGCTGCCAGATTCGCAGGCGTACAATATTTTTATATTTTGAACTTGCTCCAGTTCCCGGAGTTTTTGCAGGATAGTTTCGGTCATGATCATTATGATTAACAATAATACAAAAGATAAAAGAGCAACAGGCAGCGGGTGTACGAATCGGGACTCGAACCCGGACCGCTTTCACGGCCTCAACCAGGCGAAGTAACACCCGCTTACGGCATCTTTTATTTCAGGTTTAGGTATAAAGTATTAAAAAGGGCGACAATTAAGCAGTGTTCTGCTCTCTACGTTTTAACCATCTCAACTACCCTTTCGGGGCCGGACTCGAACCGGCGACCTTAGCTTTGGATTGTGAAGTAACACTGCCCTACGACACCTTTTTATTTTCAATTTCTTTTAAAAAGAAGGGTAACAGGGCAATAAGTCGTTCATACCCGCTCGTAGAGATGTCTCCCGACAACGGAAACCAATCGAAGTAAGACTTATTTACGACACCTTCTTTTATTTTCAATATCGTTAGTTTTTATAACATTTAAAAAGGGCGAAAAGCAACAAGCGACATGCACCTTGCGGTGCCCCTGCTCTGACCATCTGAGCTACTTTAGTCTAAGCCAAAGATCGGACTCGAACCGACGACCTGGGGGTTATAATCGAAGTAACACTTGTTTACGGCACCTTCTTTTCTTTTAATTAAAAAAGAGCTACAATTAATCAGCGTTTGATTTTGCGTGACAGGCGAAGTAACACTGATCTACGGCATCTTTTTTTCTTTTCAATTTCATTTAATAATAAGAAGCAAAGGCGAAAAGGGTAGCGGGGGCTGTCAAGCAGGGACTCGAACCCTCAGCATAACTTTACGCTACACTGCCCTCCCCTAAATGGTGACGAAGTAACCCTTTTCTACGGCATCCTTAGCCCTCCGGCCCCCTAAAGGAGATGGGATGACTTTTTTATTAAATGCAATTAAGTAAAGTTTAATATCGAACATAGAATTTTCCAATGCTGAATAATGAAGTGAAAAACAAATCGATGTTCGGCGTTCAAAATTCATTGTTCGATATGCTTAAGCCCCTTTATTCCCCCTTTAGGGGGTTAGGGGGCTGTTATTGATAGCATCCAGTGCTGTGCCTCCATTTTCTAAGGCGTCAAGCACCTCAAAAACTTTGTCACTCCAGCCGGCTACCAGGTAAACGTCATTTTGCAGTAACTGCAGTGGCGCTTGTCCGTAACCTTTCAGATCAAACAGGTATAGCTTTGCATCTGGCGCTATCGTTTTTTTGTATTGCACCCATAATGAGTTGATATGGTAACCAACACCCGGAGTGTTCCACAATTGACAATCGGTAAATAACATCACTTTATCTATTTTTACCTTGCGCGATAATATGCTCTGGATAATCAGGTGGCCATTGGTGGCATAACCCACCTCGCCCTCGCGGCGATAAAACTCCTGCACGTTACCCAATATATTATGACGTGGCACAGTTATCGTTTTCCAGGTATCGCCAAACATACCCACTTCTACGTTTGTACAACGTGATTGTAATAGCATGGCCAGCATCAAGCCCACATCATACAGCAGTATTTTGGACTTTGCCGATACCGGTGTCTGCATTGATCCCGACACGTCGCAGGCTAAAAGCACACGGGTTTCATGACCAAAACCTTTGATGTTGGCGGCACTCGCCTGTACCGCTTTTTCTAAAGCACCCAGTAACTCGCCGGTATAACCCTTGTTATTGTCCTGTAGTAAACCCTTTATTCTTTTGACAAAGTGCTGTACAGGCACCTTTTGGCTACCCTGATCAATAATCAGCTCGCGATAAGCCGCCAGGTAACGGAACGGAAACTGCTTTGCTTTAGCAACTTCATCGGCATCGGCCAAACGGGCGCATACCTTTTGGAAATGCGCGTAGCTTACACCAGCTTCCTGTATGTTGCGCAGGTTACGCAGCAAGGCCATATAACCCAGCTTACCACTGTCTATCAATTCTTCCCATTTGGCCTTAAATGCTTCGGCTTTATGCTTTTCGCTATCAAATCCAACCTGGCCAAGGGCCGATAGTTCGGTTTCCCAGGTATAAGGTGTTTGCAGGGTACCGTTCACTATTTTATCAAACAGTTGTTGCTGTACAGTATCCTTAGCCTTTGGGTGCACCAGGAACAATGCATCGCGCAGTTTGATAGCGCCATCACGGTTATATTTAGCAAACTGATATTCGTCAAAACGGTTAAATGCAGCCTGTAAGCCTTTTTGCAATTGCTTGCTCAGGCGGTTAAGCTTTTTGGTACCCGTACGCTTGTTCAGCATTTCGTAGCAGGCCAGCAATTCGGTGATCTCATCGGCACGGTTCACCACCCCGGCGGTAACCCGGGCAACCAGATCGTCGCCCGAGTGCAGCTTAGCCAATTCGGTAACCAAAACCAGCGGAACCGAACGCAAATACATTTTTGTACGTGCATACACAGCCAGCTTACCCACAAACACCGCGTTACAGGCATATATCAATGTGCGCAGGCGTTCCATGCGCGTATCGTTCTTTTCGTAAAAAGAATCATTTAAGCTCCAGGTAACAACCGCGGTGTATAGTTCCATTTCGGCACTCATCACAAAGGCTTTTGCACCTGCGTGGTTTACGGTTTGTGTGTTGTTACGGCTTAATAAGTTAAATTTCATTGGGAACCTCCCTTCTTTTTTTGTTTGTTGATACAAAGGTTGGGAGGTACTGCGCAGTGTATTTGCGTAGTTGAAAAATATTTTATTTTTTTTTGAGATATTTATAAAATGGATGATATCACCATAGAAAAAGCCGATTACATTGTAGCCCATTATGCCCATTTAATGAACCTAGAAGAAAAGAAGGCTTTAAGGCACCACCTATCAGCCCTTAAACTGGAAGACGCCAAAGACGTACGATTAACCCGGATGTATTTAAAAACAGGTTGGCTCAGTGATGATCCTCTGATACTAAATTACTTGAGCGAAGGCTATATTCAATTTACGCTAAACTGTGCCGAACGCATCCTCAAAGGTAATCCAGACAAAGTGCTTTTTAATTTATGCCCTGTGTGCAAAAAACTAGCCCGGACTCCATTTGCCAAACAATGCCGTTGGTGTGGGCATGATTGGCATTGATACTGCCAGGTATAACTGCATAAGTAAAAGAGCAAATAACACAGGCGCGTTAAATGCATAAAATATTTTATCAGTATAGGCAGAAGTAGTGAATTGGGTACTGATGAGCACCCATACAGCAAACATTTTTATAAACGGGAGCCCTTAAAAACAGGCCGGCCCATGGCTGCTGCCAAATGGAAATTTGTTAGTCCTTCCATGTGTGTAATGATCACATACTTTATGATCGCGGTACATTTTAGGGTTGTTGGGGTGATTGGTAAGCAATTCTGAGTGGGTAGCTTCAGTCTTATCAGGCTGAGGAACTATCGTAGCTTTCTTCTTCATGACGAATCCTCCTGAAATTAAGGTTTTAGAGCAATTGGTTATATAAATTTAAGCATAAAACTTACTCATTGCAAGCATTTTACGAAGAAAATATTATTTTTTATTTATGAGATGGATAAAAATATCTATAAGGATGTGATAGCATTGATAAACCTCAAGCCCGGTTGAGGAGACACAGAGAACTGACTATCCTTTTACTTTCGCTCCAATTGGAGGATTTTTTCGCGTGCATTATCGTTTTGCGGATTTAAGGCCAGTGATTTTGAGTAACTTTCTTTTGCAGCACCCTTCTCTCCTGCTGCCATATAAGCCTCCCCAAGACTATCATAAGCGTTGGCAGATGTAGGATATAATTGTACCATATCCTTAAAAATTGAAAGAGCTTTAGATACCTGGCCATCGGAAAGATAGAAGTATCCCATTTGATTCAAATCTCCTTCTCCTGCTTCATTTTCCGAGAGTCCAGTTGCCTTTTGAGTATTAAAATACTTTAACATGGCGTCAACTCCGGCTATCTGCGCCATAAGCAACCATTCCTTTGGCTTTTGATCAAAGTGATAATTCCAGCCAAATTCTTTGCTAACGCCCTGCAGTAATATATCCCAAAGATATTCCCCGTTATCAGAATTGGCTAACAAAACAAGCCCATTCCCCGTTTTCCAATTCATAACCAAAAGGCTTTCAAAACCTTCATTTTGCCCGTTATGACTGAATAGCCCTTTATTTATAGGATCAAGATGGAAACATTGTGCACCTCCATCATTAAACGGCGTAACCATGGCTTTGGCAAGAGGTTGTGACAGGATAGCCCTGGGCGTGCCATTGCAGGCGCGGGCTAGTCCAATAGCAAATCTGGCCAGGTCTGTAGCTGTAGTCCAAAGACCTGCCGGGCCTTGCTCAGGATAAACAAACCATTGATTTGGAACAGCCTTTCCATTTGAATTTGTTCCAGAAGCTGCTTTTGAGCGCCATTGACTGGCTAATGGCTGGGTAAACGTACTATTGATCATCCCGAGCTTATGCAGCACAAGATCATCCATGATTGCCGAAAACGGCTTGTGTGTAACATCTGTCAGGAGTAACTGTTCAATAACAATTCCCCCACCAGAATAACTTTCCTGTTCTCCGGGTACGGCAGTTACCCGTATTGGAGGGTTATTTGCAGGTTTCACGCCGTCCAGAATTTGTATTAATGTTGGCAAGGGTTGGTTCCTGTTATATCCCGCAAAACCATGTACGTTTACCCCGGCACGATGAGATATCAATTCCCGCAAGGTAACGGGGTGCTGTTCGGTAAAAGTATTCGATGGAACTTTCCAGGTTGTAAGAAAATGGTTAACGTCTTCATCAAGCATTAAAACATGCTTATCTACCAGCGCCATTGATGCCATTGCTGTTACAGGTTTACTCACAGAAGCGGCCTGAAATAGGGTGGTAGGAGTTACCGGCCGCGATGAACCTGGGGTTACTACTCCATAACCCTTACTAAAAATAATTTTATAATTACTGATGATCGCGATGCTAAGTCCGGGAATATGATAAGCTACCATTACCTCATCAAGCTTCAAATTCTTGAAGGAGCTTCCATCAGGAAACGGTATTTCCAGTTTTACCTGTTCAACACGATGCATACGGACAATGGTTGAATTATCGGAAGGAGCCCAAGAAGATTTATTTGGAGACTGTGCTGCCAAGCTACCTGCAAACAACCAGAAAAATAAGGGGACTATTCTTTTCATTATTTATTTTTTTGCAGTTTATTAAAATGCTCAGTTATTCCCAATCTAGAGATCTGACAAATAGATGTATACAAGATATACTCTAGCATACTAATTACGTACCAATTATTTATATAATTGATAATCAATTATATAAAATTTTTAAAAAGATGCACCGTTCGGAAATATTACAACTACTGTACGTTGTTGAACAGCAATAATGATTTGCCAACTCTGGCTAACTTAAAAAGCTGATATAAAAAACCTACAAAATCTGGATATTCAGAATACAAGCAGTTTAAAAAAATTTCAGAAATTTCTTGATTTTATAAAATAAATGTGTATCATTGCATCATGAAAACAAGAACAATACAATGCTGCATACCGCAACCGATTTATCGGAGGGGATAGCTATGTATTGAGAAAAATATAATCAAACACGTGAATCCTCTTAGATAAATCTAAGGGGATTTTTTGTTTGGGTGATAAATTTCAGGGTAGTATATCAATTGGCCAGATTACCTGCTTTGGGAGCAGGAGGTTCCCGGTTCGAGTCCGGGTTACCCTACTGATTATAAAGGAAATATAGCTCAATGATTAGAGCAGCACCCTTATACGGTGCCAGTTAAAGGTTCAAGTCCTTTTATTTCCACAGGTGTTTATTTTCCTATGGTGCAATGGCAGCACATCAGATTCTGGATCTGAGAGTCGTGGTTCGAATCCACGTAGGAAAACAGGAGTATTTAAAAATAACAGTAGTTGTTTTTGCTCTGATTTGTTTTGCTTAGCTGGCTTGGGCCGGGTAGGGTGAAGTGCGCATTTATTACAGAAATTTCTGTAATAAATTTTATAAAATGGCCGGTTGCCCGAGTGGTTCAAGGGAGTCCTCTGCAAAAGGAATGTCCGCAAGTTCGAATCTTGTACCGGCCTCAGAGTAATTATTGAATTAGTGAGTTAATGAATTATTGAATTTGGCCTTATTAAAAAAATCTGCAACGGCTATTGAGCGCACTTTGATAAGCAATAACAAAGGTGGTTCTCCATTTAAATGCGTATATTTGTATATATCAACAGCCCGGTTTTCCTGATCCAAAAGGAAAACCGGGCTGTTTTGCTAAGAAGAAAAATAGTCCGAAACAGGATATTTCACATATAATTATTTGACAATCAATTAATTAATGCTTTTTAAAGTTTCAAAAAACGCTCAAAACCGCGTTGGAATTTGTTAAAAAGTGTTAAAATGAGGCTTTTTTAATGATTTTCAAGCCTGTTTTCACTCATTTTTGGACAGAAAAGTGTTAAAATTTAGGGTTTAAAAAGTTTTTGAAGCCCCTTTTAACGCTGGAAATATCCACTCCAGACATTTGGCAAAGTGATCGCAAATGATTAAAATAGTATCTCCTAATTACTTTTAATATTCACGATGAAATTAAAACCATCCTTATCGCAGGTACTCGGTCTTTTGCTGGTCATAGTTGCGCTGCAAAGTTGCGAACCCACACAACCCGGCAGCTGGAAAAATGAACAGATCAGCAGCCCTGATAAATTCCATCAGCTTAACACTGAGCTTTTTAAACAACTGAAAGTAAACGATGAAAAGCAACTGGAGAATATGATGTCGAGGGATTTTATTGACCATCCCTATAGAAACAGAAAAATAGAACTGGTAAGTAACCGGGTAAAAGCAAACGACTATACCCTGCTTGATGAATATTATGTGGTGAACCGCTATATAAGCGGCGATACCATCAGCTCGGGTATCAAGGGCCCAAACGGCTATTCGCTAACCTACCAGGGCGCAACACACGAAATGTACTTTGCGTTTTTTGTGCCTAAAAATAAAGCCATACCCAACCAGGACATGATCGCGGCTGTTTACTGTAAATATAACTATGGCTGGAAATTGAGTCAGCTGGATGTGAGTCACTACACTTTTAACGGCAAAACAGCTCCTGAACTGCAAGACCAGGCTCAACAGTGCTACAACAAAGGCTTTTTAATAGATGCTTTAAATATATCCTCCTCAGCCATAGATTGCTCGCGCCCCAGCGATCTGTGGAAATACAATGGCGAAGAGGAGATGAGCAACTTTTACAATAAAGTTTTGAAAGAGGCTTACAGCACCTATAAATTCCCGCTGGCTATTAAACTGGTTTCAACCCATCCGCACATTATCCGCATAATGAACCAAACTACACCAGAGGGCGTTTTTCCGATGATCTATTACATATCATCTATCAAACTAAAAGATACAACAGCTATCAAACAGGAAAACGAAAACATCAAAAAAGTGATCAATCAAACGTTACCCGGTATTGATCAGGATAAAAAATATGTGTTGTATTCTGCATTCAATGAATCGCCAACAGGCATAAAAACTGTTGATCATTTTGATATGACCACGAAACTGAAATAGATCAAAACAGTGTACCGGGCAATAATTTAACCCGGTACACTGGTAAAATTTAATTAAGCGTCCACTGACTGCTTTCGGCAGTGGCTCCAATGGCGGTGCATTGCGCCAGGCCACTTTGGTTTTCGAGGTTCAGGTAGGTATTCTGCCATTCGTTACGGAGGCGTTTGTATCCATTGTAATCTTCCAGCACCCAATAGCTGCTGTAAAAACTATCCGGCACGGCAGTACATTCAGCATAGCTGTACAGGTGCTCAATGTTGAGATAATGACCTGTACTTACATTTTTAATGCGGGTATGACCATTAACCTGCTCCAAAGTCCATTTGCCATTGGCTACGGTGCTCGACGAGCTGTACTTTGCCTGCCCGTTATCCTCATACAGATAAGTGCTTAGCCATTTATTTTTGATACTGACACCAGTAGTTACAGGAGGTGTGGTACCACCGCCGCTAATAGTGTTCATTAAATTTTCGGCGTCAACCGGCTGTACATTGGCAAAATAGGTAAATACCTGGTTTAACTGATTTTGCACGCTGGAATTGCCCTTGTATTGTTTGCGATATTGGTATAAACGATAGATCTGCTCCAACTCATGCTGATGGTAAGGTACACCCAGCTTTTGCTGCATGGTGGTTAAAAAGCCATAACCAAACTCAACGGTTGGTTCAATCATGGTACCTTCGCCGTAATCGTTCCAGGTGGCAAACTGAATAATACCAACGCTTGATGCCAACGCTTTATCCAGCATAGTGCTAAAGGTTGAGGTACCGTTATAGGGAATTTGCCAGGTTGGCCCACTGGCACCGCCAGCGGCATAAAAGGAATTAAAGCCCGGATATACCACGCCCACCGAGATCGGGAAACTGGATGCCTGCGCGTAATAATTATCCACAACGGTTGGATGATCCTGATATATCCACGGAAACTCACCGCCTGCATTGTTAGCGCCCACCTGACTGGTAAAACCATACAATGGGATAACTTTTGGTTTGGGACTCAGTCCGGCCAGTATCTGATCCCACTCGCTGGATGAATGGAAAGTTATCGGACCAAAATTGAGCACTACCGGCACGTTGTTCACTTTAAGGTAATTACCCTGGTTAAAGTAGTTGCTTTGCATGTAGGTAAAATCGCCATGGGCACCGCTTGTTTGGCCGGCATCCCAGTTACGGTCTTCCTCCACAATAGAAAACTGCAGACCTACCGCGTTCAACTTAGCGATGAGGGCATTGGAGTTATTGAGATTGTCGGGATAATCATAAAGTACACGGGTGCCGGGCCAATCGATAGTAACCCCATCAACGCCTGAGTATTTCATGAGCAGGAGCTGATACTCAATAATATCAGGATCGCTAGAGGCGTAGGGGCCGGTTTGCGGGTAATAATAAGCAGCAATTTGGCGACGGCCATTGGTAATAATGTCGGGGTTTTGAGTGTTCATTTTCCAGTGATAACCCCAGGCACCTTTTGATTCTGGCGTTTCGAACCAGGGCATCCAGTGCATAAAGATCTTTTTGGACGTAGACTTCCCTACCGGAACAGCAGCAAGCGTTTTGTTCTTGATAGAGTTAGGTTGATCAGGATTGTTTCCAGTAGAGTTTTTCTTGCAGCCAAAACATAGCATGGCCATAAGCATACAAACAGTGAGCTTTCTCATAAGGTAATTGGTTTTTAATTGGTTACAGCATCCGGGCTTTAGGGTAGCCCGGTATTAATACAAAGGAGAGAAGTATATGGCGTAATATGCAGCAAAAGCCAGACTGCGGAGAGAAAATATAAATCAATAATTAATTGAATACATACTCAAATAACTAATTATCAATAATATATATAGATACTAAACAGCTATGAATACATGAAAAATATAAACTATTAGAATTATAATTAATGAAAAAATAAGTCCAATTATGAGTTAGGATCGTGTTTAGATCCTCATGCCCGAAGAGAGACTCGAACTCTCAGGAGGCTTCATAAGCTAGCCATACGGCAAACAGGCACAATAAAGCTTTGTCGCATATTGCCTATTCTTTGTCGTGCTTACATCCCGCAAATTAAATAAAGGACTGTAATTTTATGTATTGATTTACCGGATAATAATATTCACATCATCCTTATAATTATGATAGCCACTATCACCACAGCATTGGAAAACACCAGGCAGGATCTGCTGCAAACCATTTCAGGTTTTACCCAGGAGCAATTTAACCAGATACCTTTTGAAAACAGCTGGACCGCCGGCCAGGTAGCAGAGCATATTGTTAAATTCTCATCGGGCGGAGCAGAAATCTTAAAAGCCACAGGTACAGACACGCAACGCGATCCGGCAGAAAAGATTGAGCCCTTACGTGATCTTTTCCTGAATTTCGACATCAAAATGACGGCACCTAATTTTATACAACCATCCAGCGCTCCCAAAGAAAAAGAGGCAATTTTACGATCGCTTGAAAATGGTTTCGGCCCTATGATTAGTCTGTCAAAAACTACTGATCTGGCCCTGATTTATCCTGATTTCGAATTACCCCAATACGGCACCCTAACTCGTTTAGAATGGCTGTATTTTATTTGTTTTCATACCCAACGGCATATACATCAAATGAAAAACATCCGGGAGTATTTAAATTAAGTCATTTCTGGCCTGGTTTAAATATCCGGATGTTGGGTTTAATATATTATCCGTTGATCTTAATCCTCAGGCTTTTCCTTAGGATCGGCCATACGTACAATGCGGGGTTCAAATTTAGCCAGTACTTCCACCAGATCGGTTTGGGCGGCCATTACGGTGTGGATATCCTTATAGGCCATTGGGGCCTCGTCAACATCTGAGCCCATGAGTGTGATACGTTTATCTATCAGGTTGGCAGCTACCGCGACACGGTCGATAGTCTTAAAAGCCGCGCTACGGCTCATCAATCGCCCTGCCCCATGTGAAGCCGAATTGATTGAGCGTACATCGCCCTTTCCACGCACTACAAAACCGGGTGTGCTCATGCTGCCGGGAATAATACCCAGTACGCCTTCGCCAGCAGGGGTTGCTCCTTTACGGTGAACCATTACTTCGGTGCCATCGGCCAGTTGCTCTTTCCAGGCAAAGTTATGATGGTTTTCGATGCGGGTAAGCGGTGTTAAGTTCAGCGCTTTGGCAATCTTGTTATGGATCTCATGATGGTTGGCGCTGGCATATTCGCCGGCCAGGTTCATGGCAATCCAGTACTCTTGTCCTTCGTCCTTATCCAAATCAAGCCAGGCCAAGTGTTTAGCTTCGGCAGGAAGCTTGGTTTTACTCATGGCAATTTTTGAGTAATGATCGGCAATGCTACCGCCAAAACCACGTGAACCAGAGTGCGAAAGCAGAGCCAGGTAATTACCGGCAGGTATACCCTCCAAAGCGCCATCGGCCAGGGTAAGTTCACCCCATTCTACAAAGTGGTTACCTGTACCGGATGTACCCAACTGGGCATAAGCCTTATCTTTCAACATACGGATCACCTTGGTTTCACCCCAGTTACGGCTATCAAACAACGAGCTGTCATGATGCACCTTCGTGGTACAACCCATACCAAAATGGGTATAATCGGCCAGCAAACCTTTCAGCTTATCTGTTTCGGTATCCACAACGGCAGCTGGCAGATCGAAAATACTCAGGCACATACGGCACGCAATATCCACACCAACCGCAAAAGGGATAATGGTATTAGCTGTCGTAGCCAATACCCCACCAATAGGTAAGCCATAACCCTGGTGGGCATCGGGCATGAGGGCGCCCGCAACAGCTATAGGTAATTTTACAGCTGTTTTCATCTGTGCCAAGGCGCCCACTTCAATATGTTCTAAACCATAAACCGGAAAATCTGCCATTTCTGTTTTTAAGGCATGTACGGTACGCTGCTGTTTCATGAATTTCCCTTCTTTACGCAAGTCGACAACGCTTTCGGCCAGATTCTTGAATTTACCGCCTTTTTTCATGGCATATGGTATGGGATCATCAATCAATGCTTCCAGGTTGGCCAATATGGTAGCTTTATCCATTACGCCATGTTTCAACAGCCCGTTAGCTACGCGGCTAAAGCTCTCTAATATTTTAACGTCGTTAATACCTAAGGCTTTTAACTCGTTGTTGCTTACTTTTTCTTTTTGCCCCACGGCCCCCTGAAGGAGGAGGTTATGAGCCTCATTTTCTTTTCTCATGATACAAAGTAAAATACCTACTGCGCAACGTATTTGCGCAGTAAGAAATAAAATCATAATTTTCTAAAATAATTCCGAATTCGAAAATCCGACATCCGAAATAAAAAAGCTATGCCTGTAAATCGCAACGCCCTAATCCGCTATCGAACCATTGACGGTTGCCTGCAAAATCGACAAAAAAAATGGATGCTCGATGATCTGATCGATGCCTGTGCCGAAGCACTTTATGAATACCAGGGGATAGACAGCGGCGTAAGCCGCCGCACCATACAGGCCGATATCGAAATGATGCGCAGCAACAAACTGGGTTACGAAGCGCCCATTATTGTTACCGATAAAAAATATTACACCTATGCCGATAAAGGCTACAGCATTACCAATATTCCGCTTAACCAGCAGGACATGCAGGTACTGGGCGAAGTTTCTGATCTGCTCAAACAGTTTAAAGGCTTTAACCATTTTACCGATCTGAACGAGATGGTGAGTAAACTCGAGGATAAGATCTATACCCAAAAAACACAGAGTGCCCCGGTAATTGATTTTGAAAAGAATGATAACCTGAAAGGGCTTGACTGGATCGAAACCATACGTAAGGCTATTGTGGCTCGTAAAACCATGTATGTAACCTACCAGTCGTTCAAGGCAAGGGCGGCCAGTACTTTTTGCTTTAGCGGATATTTATTGAAGGAATATCGTAACCGCTGGTTTATGCTGGGGAGGTCACATAACCGTTATTCGCCGCTGCTAACTCTGGCGCTCGATCGCATACAAGCCATTGAAGAACACGAGGACCCTTATCGCGAAAATAAAGATATCGATCTGGCGACTTATTATAATGATGTGTTGGGCGTTACCAAAAGTTTAGGACAGCGTGATAATCTTGTAGTGTTCTGGATAGATGCAGCCAACGCCCCTTATGTAATCACCAAACCATTGCACCATACGCAGCGTCTATTAAAAGAGGATGAAACCGGCAAAATCTTCAGCATCAAAGTGATCATGAACTTTGAGCTGGAACGCGAGCTATTGGGTTTTGGTTCCAAGATAAAAGTGCTTAGTCCGCGTTTACTGGTCAAGCAGATCAAACAGCAACTGCAAAAAACACTGGATCATTACAACGCTCCCAACCCCGTGTTTGCGCATGAGGATGCCGGAGATGTTTAATACCGGCTATCCAAACTTTTGATAAACGCGATAATATCCTTGCTTTCTTTAGCGCTGAGGTTTAATTTATCAAATGGCAGGGTTTGATTATCAATTTTTATACCTAGACCGGCGCCTCCGCCCTTGTTGTAAAAATCCATCACCTCGTCAAGTGTTTTAAATACCCCGTTATGCATATACGGTGCTGTACGTGAGGAATTACGAACTGTAGTTACCTTAAACGCATGCTTAAACGATGGCGTTGGTACCTGATTATACCTGCCCAGATCGTCATCAATAATATGCCCTGTTGCCGATTCTGGTACGCCTATAACCTCACTCTCCATTTTAATGAACCGGGGAGGGAGATTGCCGTTAAACAGGGGCATATAATGGCAGGTACCGCATTTGGCCTTACCCATAAACAGGTTAAAACCATGCAGCTCATCTTTGGTCATCACTTTATTATTGCCACGCATATAGGCATCAAAACGACTGTTCATGGCGGTAAGACTGCGTACATAAGAACCAATGGCGTTCATCACCTCAAGCGTATCTATTGCTGCACGTTTATTTACTATAGGAAATGCCTTCATGAAAAGCTGCCTGTAGTTTTTATTCTGCCATAATCGTTCGGCAGCCATAGCCATTGAACCATGCATTTCATCAGGATTACCGACAACATTGCTCACCTGATCTTCCAGTGTAATTGCGCGCAGATCATAAAACTGAGCTGGCTGTAAGCCTGCATTTAATAGCGTAGGCGTGTTTCTTTTCAATAGCTGTTTAGTACCAATCACCGTGTTTTTGATCAATCCGTCCGTAAAAGCTTTTTCGGGCTGATGACAGGAGCGGCAGCTCCTGGTTCTGGTACCAGATAATATTGGATCAGAAAACAGCATTTTGCCCAACAGTACTTTTTGTGGGGTCGATACTGCATCGGCATTGGGCGTGTACGCATCTACATTGAAAGCATTGAGGTCAAAAAGGGTTTTGGCATCCTGGTTCAGCAAACGGTTATACCTGATCACATGGATCTTTAAATGCTGTTCCAGATCGGCAATGCTGCGGCTGATTGGATTACCGTACCTCGTTATAAATTCGGCCCGGTTAAAACTATTAAACCCGGGATGGGCTTTCAGATATACAACAGCAGACGAAATTTGCGATGCCAACTTTTTGGATTGCTCATCGTTGCCGGCGTAATACTTTAAAATATTTTTAAGGCTTTCCAGGCTTACGGCGCTTTCGGCCATGCTTTTTTGCGTTAGCGGATCATCAAATCCAGCTATACCCAGTGCTAATATCCGGAATATTTCGAGCCGGGCAGCATCAAATACTTGTCCGTCCAGGATATCAATATTGCTGAAATACGTTTTGTATTTATTGCAACCGTATTGTATAGTTTTAAGTTGTTTTACCAGATCTTTTTGTTTGCTGGCATCATACCGGGGGAACAGATACCCTTCTATAATCTGTAGCCCAGCCGGTTCAAACACTTGTCCGCTACCCATTTCCACCTCAGGCACGGGCGCTCCGTTTACCGCCCTGGTAGTAGCAGCATCAAAATACTCAGCAGCCCATTCTATTTTTTTATACCGGAGACGCGCCTGCAGGAATAGCTGCTGTAACTGTTTTTCGTTGGGCAAATTACTTTCGGCCGCTGGCTGGAATTGATCTTTCAAAAAAAATGAAAGATCATCAACCTGTGCTATTAACACATGTGCTATCACTTTTGCCGGGGTGGCCTTCTCTTCTCCGCTTGATAGGAGAGCATAGCTTACTACCACAACCAGCATTATCCCTATCAAAACAACTTTCTTCATGTATAATAACTTCCCTTGCCCGGTATCTGGTAAAAAAGCACAGGGGCAGTTCCATCGAACTGTCCCCTGGTTAATATTATTTTATAAAACGCTGTACTTAACCTGAGTTTAAAACTCAAATGCGTTAAGCATCGGATCTGCATTTTTATCCCGGTCAGTAAGTGGCTGTAAATTCCATCTTTTTTCGATGAATGATAGTATACTTACCGTTTCATATTGTGTATGATCTACATATCCCTTTTTAGCAAACGGCGAAATGATCAATGCAGGTATACGTGTACCGGGTCCCCATTTTTTATCAATTACGGGAGGAGCCACATGATCCCAGAATCCACCATTCTCGTCATAGGTTATAATTATGACGGCGTCTTTTCCATTCGGACCGTTTAGCACATCGTTTATCAATTCAACGGTGTGGCTTTCGGCACCCTGCACATCAGAATAACCCGGGTGCTCATTATTTATACCCAACGGTTTTATAAACGAAACGCTTGGTAAGGTGCCATTTTTGGCAGCTTCAATAAAAGCGGTTTCGTCTTTTAAGTGATCTTTCTTGGCCTGGGTACCGTCGGCATATTTGGCAAAATAAACAAATGGCTGATGATGAAACTGGAAGGTGGCATCTGGCTTACCGGCCAGGGCATTATCCCATCCGCCGGCGTACCAGGCCCATGATACATTTTTATCGCTTAACCTGTCGCCAATGGTTGGTGCGGTTTGATTTGGAACCAGCGTAGCCGCATTGGAACCGGCCGGATGTGGCGCATTCACACTGTAACAGGTATTTACCACATAACCATCGGGAGTAATTACGCCATCGCTGGTTACATTACCGGATGCGTCGACTTTAGCTACCATATTAGCCGGTGCGTTAGGGAATACCGGGCTTGCAGCCGCAATAAGCCATTGATGATTTAAGAACGATCCTCCGAAGGCACTGTGGAAGAAGTTATCACAAAGGGTATATTTTTGAGCCAGACCCACCAAAGGCAGTAAATTGGTTTTATAGTAACCCATAGCCAGACTGGCCGTTGTATTATACAAGGCAAATTTGTCCATTTTACCCCCGTTTATCTGCATTTGTTCCTGGTAGTAGCGGTGCAGTACATCGGGTGTTTCCTGATCGGAAGGAACATACTGGTCGATATTAAAATAGGTGTTTGGCAAATTGGTAGGAAAAACGCTTGTACCTGATATCGGAGGCAAATAAGTGTAAGCCTTTCCACTGGCATCAACCTGGGTAACATTATCAATTGCCGCTGTTGATAATCCGTTGGCACCAGAAAACTGACCATACAGGTTATCAAAGCTATGGTTCTCTAAATAAATAACCACTACGTGGCCAACCTTATTGATCCCCGGATCGGTAGTGGGGTTACTTTTGTTTTTGAAGCTCATAAGGGCCGCGCTTACAGCTACAGTGCCCATGGCCGCAATCAGTAGCGTTCCGATTTTTAAATAGCGCGAGTTAGTTTTCATAATGAGGGGGTGGGTTTTCTATCTGTTAAATTTTCGTTGCAAAAAACAACCTTAAGCATCAATTGAATATTAGTTTAAAATAATCTTTGTGTTAAGATAATATTCTTTGGCCTGGTTTTCAAATCTTCCCCCTCCATGACATTATATTAAAAGGTGGATTAAGCATACTCCCCGAACAGGCTGGCCATTTTATTAAAAGTGGGTTTACATGGGTTTACACTTTTTATGGTTAAAATTAATTTATGTGGTTAAAAATCAAATATTTAAGTGGATTTTGGTGTTATAAAGTGGGTTAACATGTTAACCCAAAAATTCAAAATTCATTCCATCCTCGTAAGTTTATAAATTGTCGCCCAAGCCATTAGCAAAAGCTTTCCCAAAGTGTAAATTCTTAATTC